>Ga0315900_10000204_pt1 | contig 106066 bp, 82 predicted proteins | sample LakEriMetagenome_FD_203521 | JGI IMG/M metagenome (GOLD analysis project Ga0315900, IMG submission 203521) | Freshwater fungal communities from buoy surface, Lake Erie, Ohio, United States - Buoy 12 MA114 | ecosystem: Environmental > Aquatic > Freshwater > Lake > Lake biofilm | place: USA... | reverse complement strand
CACGGTAATCGTTCCTGCTGTCTCCGCTGTACTCCAACTATAAGTATCTGCTCCCGTAATCGATAAGGTTGCTGTTGCTCCTGAACATATCGCTGTGCTTGATACCGTTGCGTTTAAGGTTGGTACGTTAGCATCTGCTGTGATGGTTACTGTTTCAATAGCCGATACACATCCGCTAACGGTATTTGTCACTTGTACTGTAAATACTCCGCTACCGTTTGCTACTGGATTATTAATCGTTGTATTGTTTAAGCTTCCTGTTGATGGTGCTGTCCATACATAATTTACATCTGGGTCTGCTGAGCTGGTTGCTAATAAAGTTGCTGTTGGATTAGCACAGGTAGTTGTTAAACTACTTGGTGTTAAAGTCATTGTTGGACTTACTGTATTAGTTGCAACGTTTACAGTGCCTGTTCCAATACATCCGTTGATATTATCGGTGATAGTTACCGTATAAGTTCCTCCTACATTTACTCCTGGGTTTGCTGTTGTTCCATTTGTAATCGTTCCCGGACCAGACCATGCATAACCATAGTTCGTCCCTGTTGGTGTGGCTGATACAGTTATGCTTGTTGTTGAACAAGTAATCGTATTTGAGGAGCTTGCAGTTGTTACTGGGTTATTTGTATTGGTTGGTACAACTACATTAAATACAGACTGACAGTTAGATACGGTGTTTGTAATCGTTACACTATACGTTCCTGCTACTGTTGCTGTGGTGCTTGCTGTATTATTTGTGCCTGCTATTCCTGGACCTGTCCAAGTATAAGATACAGGATCTGTATTACTTAATGTTACTCCAATAGCGACTACCGAGTTAGTGCAAGTAATAGAGTTTGTTATAGCGTTTACTGTTGCTTGCGGTACATCGGTTGATGAACTCACTGCGACAGTAGATGTGCTGGTACATCCTGATGTAGGATGTGTTACCACTAAGGTATAAGTGCCTGGTGCGCCCACCGTTGTTGTAAAGGATGTTGGCGATACTACTCCTCCTAACCAATTAGCTGTAGAGCCTAATGGTGTACCAGCTCCTGTTAAAGTGACTGAGCTTACACCACACACTAAAGTTTGTGTCGATCCTGCATTGGCTGTTGGTGTTACTGTATTATTAGTAACTGTAGCAACTGCTGTATTTGTACAGCCGTTGGTGGTACTTGTTGTTACTAATGTATAGCTTCCTGCGGTTGTTGCCGTTGCGTTCGCTAAGTTTGTTGCTCCTGATAATCCTGCTCCCGACCAAGAATACGTTACTCCTGATGCTGGTCCTCCAACTAATATCGTTGATGTATTAGCACAGGTTAACGTTCCGCCTGTTGCCGATGCTGATGGAACTGTTGTGTTTTGGGATACGGCTACACTTCCTGTTGTTTGACAACCGTTCGTTGTATTGGTTACGGTATAGTTATAAGTCCCTCCTGCATTAATCGTTGGTGTGGATGTGGTGCCTCCTGCTGTAATGCCTAATCCTGTCCAATTATAATTTACTGGGCTTGTTGTTGTGGTTGCACTTGCATTGACTGATGTTAAGGTACAGTTTAACACACCACTCGTGGCTGTTGATACAGATGGTGTAATCGTATTTTGTGTAATAGTGGTATTAGCTGTAGCGGTACAACCGTTAGCTGCTGTTACGGTTAAGTTATAGGTGCCCGGTAAATTTACGGTTGGTGTCGCTGTTGCTCCTCCTGCTGTTATGCCTGGACCCGACCAATTATAACTTCCGCCGCCTGTGCCTGTTAAGTTCGCTGTTAATGTGGTACAATTTAATGTACTAGTATTAGAAGCGCTTGCTGTAGGTGCTGTTGTGTTTTGTGTGATGGTTGTATTTGCAGTTGCGGTACAGCCATTTGTTGCTGTTACGGTTACTACATAGGTTCCTCCTTGATTAACTACTGGACTTGATGTTGCTCCTCCGCTTACAATTCCTGGTCCCGACCAGCTATAATTACCTCCGCCGGTTCCGGTTACATTTGCTGTTGTAGTTGCACAGGTTAACGTGGTTGAATTACTTGCGTTTGCTGTAGGTGCAGTTGTATTTTGAGTAATAGTTGTATTTGCTGTTGCTGTACATCCATTGGCTGCGGTTACTAATAGTGTATAGGTTCCTGGTTGATTTACTGTTGCTGTTGCTGTGGTTGCTCCACTTGTAATACCTGTTCCACTCCAAGAGTATGTTCCTCCGCCAGTACCTGTTAAGTTAGCTGTTAATGTTGTACAGGTTAGAGTACTTGCGTTAGTGGCTGTAATCGTTGGAGCTGTTGTGTTTTGGGTGATTGCTGTACTTGCAGTAGCTGTGCAACCGTTAGCTGCTGTTACTGTTAAATTATATGCTCCTGGTAAGTTAACTGTTGGTGTCGCTGTTGTTCCTCCTGCTGTTATTCCAGGTCCTGACCATGAGTAAGTCCCGCCTCCAGTACCAGCTAATTGCGCTGTTGAAGTTGCACATGTTAAAGTGCTTGCATTGGTTGCAGTAATTATTGGTGAAGTTGTATTTTGAGTAATAGCTGTGCTTGCGGTAGCGGTACAGCCGTTAGCTGCTGTTACTGTTAAATTATATGTTCCTGGTAAATTTACGGTTGGTGTTGCTGTTGTTTGACCGCCAATAATACTAGGTCCATCCCAACTATAATTTCCACCGCCAGTTCCAATTAATTGAGCGCTTGTAGTTGCACATGTTAAAGTGCTTGCATTGGTTGCAGTAATTATTGGTGAAGTTGTATTTTGAGTAATTGCTGTGCTTGCGGTAGCAGTACAACCGTTAGCTGCTGTTACTGTTAAATTGTAAGTTCCTGGTAAGTTAACTGTTGGCGTTGCTGTTGCTCCTCCTGCTGTTATTCCAGGTCCTGACCATAAATAAGTGCCGCCACCTGTTCCTGTTAATTGAACAGTTGTTGTTGAACATGTTAAAGTACTCGTGTTTGAAGCACTTGCAGTTGGTATTGTTGTGTTTTGGGTGATAGCTGTGTTGGCGGTAGCAGTACAACCGTTAGCTGCTGTCACTGTTAAATTATATGTTCCTGGTAAATTTACTGTCGGTGTTGCTGTCGCTCCACCACCTGTTATTCCTGGACCTGACCAATTGTAGCTGCCACCTCCTGTACCTGTTAAGTTAGCTGTTAATGTTGTACAGGTTAAAGTGCTTGCATTGGTTGCAGTAATCGTTGGCACTGTCGTATTTGTTGGAACAAAAATAGTAGTGGTAGAAGAACAGGCAGAACTTGTATTGGTAACTACACAAGTATAAGTTCCTCCAGCATTTACTGTTGCAGTAGCTGAGTTAGCGCCTGTAATAGTTCCAGGGCCTGTCCAACTGTATGAAACAGGTGAAGTTGTTGTACTTGCAACTACTTGTGCAGTAGTGGTTGAACAAGTAATTGAGTTGGTCATATTACTTGTTACAGAAGGGAAACCTGCACTCGGAGACACTTGTACAGTGCCAGAATTAGTACAGCCATTATTTGGATTTGTTACAGTTAAAGTATAAATAGTTGCAGAGGAAGTTGTTGCTGTATAACTATTAACGCCAGACGTTACACCTCCTGCCCAAACTACTGTACAAGTTGATGGATTGGCCGATGCAATTAAAGTTGCCGTTGGAGCAGCACAAGTTAATGTTTGAGTTCCTGGCATTGTTAAAGTTGGAGTGATGGTATTTTGTGAAATCGAAACAGACGTTGAAGCCGAACATCCACCAGTTGTTAATGTTAAATTATAGGTGCCAGGTAAATTAACAGACGGTGTTGCAGTAGCTCCGCCTGATACAATGCCAGGGCCACTCCAATTATATGCGCCTCCACCTGATCCAGTCAAAGTAATTGTTGTTGCAATACATGATAATGTAGAAGGTGTAGAAATAGATGCTGTAGGAATAGGGTTAATGGTCAGCGCCCTTGTACTCGAACAGGTCCCATCGTTATAGGAAATAGTAGCATTTATTGATGACGCTGCCGAAGTTGTTGGTGTAAATACTCCACTAGAGTTAATCGTGCCTGCACTAGATGGCACTACAGACCATGTGCCACCAGCAACTCCTCCACTTTGCGTAAACGTAGTAGAAGCATCGCCAACACACATGGTAGATTGACCTCCTCCGATAGTTATATTACAACAAGAAGAACAAACACTATTAACTCCATTTTCAACTTCAATGTAAAAAAAGGATGAAACACCTCCGTTGCCATCAACATATAAATAGTAATCTGCTCCTATTGTCAAACCACTTAAATTAAATTCACAGTTTTCAGAAATACCATTAACGTAAACATTAGCAGCGGTAGACCCACCGCCATTCGTTGTAATATAATCTGTATTGTTAGTAACTTGATCATCAGGACATCCTCCAGTTGGAACCAATGTAGGTGTAATACATGCCCCATTTCCTCTTAAAACAATAGGCTGCATGTCTGATGCACCAGGTGCGGCGGAATTCAGCATGCCACTAACAGTAACTTTAGCGGTTGTTGAAGTTGGCTGAAATTTAAACCATGCACTATTATTATTCGCTCCGTTCCAATTACAACCCCCAACAGTTAAACTAGGCATTTGCGCATCTGGTTGAGAATAGCCATTATTATTGCCTCTATATACACCATTACTAATACAAGACGCTCCTGAACAAAAATTATTATTAGAACAAGTAGTGACATCAGAAACTCCTAAATCTGGACCAAATACAAATTCAACTCTTTCAAAACTAACTTCAGAAGTTGTTCCTTCAATCATCTCAAAAGTCCATGTTCCATTTGGATTTAAACCAGTAAATAAATTTGCAAATTGTCCATCAGTTTCAAGCGCATAATATCCTATTGAATGCGGAACATATCCCCATTGAACGGCAGCAGGGTATTCTTTTATTCTTTCAAGTGATACATCATCTCTGAATTTCATATTTACCCATGAGCTAACTCCAGTTGTCATAAGATTATTGGCGAGAGTCACTACAACACCTTGAGGGTTTTTAATTTGTAAAGAATAGGTGCTTAGGCTTCCCGTACAGCCAGAATTTCCTAATTTCACTCTAACTTCTCTTAGCACAATGCCTGCGGCACTAAGACCACCTGCAGGCAAACCTGTTGCTGACACGGTTCTGGAAAAGGTCGCTCCATAGACTGTTCCAAAATCTGCACTACAGGCAGTAGCAACAGTATTAGAAAATACAGAAATTTGCGACGTACTAAGATTAGAAATAAAAATAAAGTAAATCGCTAAAAACGTTTTAGTTAGAATGGATATCAACTTTTTTTTCATAATTTATTATTAATTGTTATATAAACGAGAGAACACTTTGCAATAGGTTTTATAGAAAAATCATTCCTATAATTAAAATTACTTTAGTTTAAACCTAAAGTCTAGGATAAATTAAATAAATTGTCCTATTAGTTTTTATTTTTATATCTATATTTTACTTCTTTTGATATAAGAATATAGCTGAATTAGTGTATCTGATTGTAATCTCCATTCCGCCTTTAAAGGAGCTAGCAGTTTTTAGCTGGGAGATATTCAGATCGTAACTCACTCCAATAGCATAAGCCTTATATTCTAACAACAAAGAAGTAATCATCGCGTCTTGATTTCTGTAATAAACCCCTAATCCGATGGCAGATCTTCGGTTATATCCTGTATACTTAGAGTCAATACTTAAAAAATATCTAAACAAAGACCCAGCTATCACTTCCAAATTTTTACCTTGAAGTTGAGCCAAAAAACTAGGTTCTAATCCAAATCTCTTTTCATCTGATGCTAGAGAAAAATTACCATGAAGGTTATACTTCATATCTAATCGATTTCCAGACCCTCTCAAAAAACTTTGGTTTGGGCGAGTAATATGATAAATAGAGAAGCCTAAATTAGCATAGTTTTGGCTGTTTGCGGTAAATGTGCTTCCGTTTTTTCCGTAACACCAAGCTATTCCAGCCCCCAAATCCGGATAAAAAACATTTTGCCCATTGTACGATTCAGTGCTAGGTGTTGAAGGGTCATAGATAGTACCGTTATATTGACTAGGAAATAATAATTGAGAATAATCAATCTTTTTTTGAGTCAAACTTCCTTGAACTCCAAAGGACAATTTATTTACTTCATTTAACTTCACAAAAGTTGCAAGCGAAATATTAAAATTAGTAGTCGTTAATTTACCATCTCCAGCCTTATCGTTATAGAACGAAATACCTGCTGAGCCTTTATTAACAGATCTTTTATAAATTTTTTGTCGAAATTTATCTGCCTGTTCCCAATTACTTGGTTTAAATTTTGCATCAATGGATGCGCCATACGTTGTATATGGCGTAGTAACACTTTTCCATTGATTCCTATATACAACTGAGGCTCTCATGGCGTCCCTACTTGCTGTTAAGGCTGGGTTTATTAAAGATGGGTTTTCATTATATTGAGAAAAATGAAAATCTTGAGCATAGGAAAGATTAGTTATAATAATTCCAACAATAATACTTAGTAATTTATTTATTTTCATTTTATTAATGTAATAAGGTGATATTTCCTTTTTTTAGTATTTCTGTATTGTCTAAGTATAAGGCCTTTAAATAGTAAACAAATACAGCTGGATCTAACGTGCTTCCTTTGTATTTTCCGTCCCAACAAAAATCAGCTTCTGCAGATGAATAGACCATTTCTCCCCATCGATTATAAATAGATATTTCAAATGTACTGATGCAATTACTTAAGCCTTTGATACAAAATTCATCGTTATTTCCATCGCCATTTGGTGAAAATGCATTCGGTGCTGAGTAGTTTTTGTTAATTATACAAGGTGTTTCAACAGAAATCGTAACGCAATTTGTATAAGTACATAATCCATCGAAACTGTTAACACAATACGATGTTGTTTGATCTGGATTTGCTATTGGGTTTGGGCAGTTAGTGCACGAAAGATTGGTTATTGGGGTCCAAGTATAAGAAGTACCTGCACTAGAATTTATTTGTGTAGAATTACCTTGTTGAATTACAATGTTTGGAGAAATTGTAAATGTATTTATGATCGGATTTATTGTAATGACTGTTGATGTTGCACATGCTCCATTTGTAAGGGTTACAGTATAATTTCCAGCAGATAATCCTAGAGCGGTATTTGTAGTTGAAGTTATACCTGAACTCCAAACAATAGATGATGCAGCCGGAGAAAAAGAAAAATTTGCAGTCCCGTCTGACAAATTGCAATTTTCACCTGTTGTTTGGATAGATGATATTACTGGTTGGCCATCACTTGTAATTGTTATAACAGTTGACGTCGTGCATCCAAAAGTTCCAGCTGTTACAGTGTAATTTCCAGCAGCTAAATTCGATGCTGTATTTGTGGTTGAAGAAACGCCTGAACTCCAAGTATAGGAAGTACTTGAAGGTGTTGTATTAACTGTAGCGGCTCCAGTTGCTAAACCACAAGTGGTAGTTAATGTTTGAACCGAAGAAATTGTTGGCGCTCCTCCGCTTCCTATTGTTATAACAGTTGACGTCACACATCCAGCTGTTCCTGCTGTCACAGTATAATTTCCTGCAGCTAAATTGGAAGCGGTATTTGTGGTTGAAGAAACGCCTGAACTCCATGTATAGGAAGTACTTGAAGGTATTGTATTAACTGTAGCTGCTCCAGTTGCTAAACCACAAGTGGTAGTTAATGTTTGAACCGAAGAAATTGTTGGCGCTCCTGCGCTTCCTATTGTTATAACAGTTGAAGTATTACAACCAGCTATTCCTGCTGTCACAGTATAATTTCCTGCAGCTAAATTTGAAGCGGTATTGGTGATTGAAGTAACACCTGAACTCCACGTATAAGACGTACTAGCTGGTGTAGTGTTAACAGTAGCAGCTCCTGTTGCTAATCCACATGCTGTAGTTAATGTTTGAACTGAAGAAATCGTCGGTGCTCCTCCGCTCCCAATAGTTATCACAGTTGAAGTATTACAACCAGCTGTTCCTGCTGTCACAGTATAATTTCCTGCAGCTAAATTTGAAGCGGTATTGGTGATTGAAGTAACACCTGAACTCCAAGTATAAGACGTACTAGTGGGTGTGGTGTTAACTGTAGCGGCTCCTGTTGCCAAACCACAGGTAGTAGTTAAAGTTTGAACTGAAGAAATCGTCGGTGCTCCTCCGCTCCCAATAGTTATCACAGTTGAAGTATTACAACCAGCTGTTCCTGCTGTCACAGTATAATTTCCTGCAGCTAAATTGGATGCCGTATTAGTAGTAGAAGAAACACCAGAACTCCAAGTATAAGAAGTACTAGCTGGTGTAGTGTTAACAGTAGCAGCTCCTGTTGCCAAACCACAGGTAGTAGTTAATGTTTGAACACTAGTAACGGTTGGTCCACTTAAACTTGGAATAGTAATAACGCTTGATGTTGTGCATCCAGCAATACCTGCAATTACAGTATATGATCCAGCTGATAAACCACTAGCTGTTGATGAATTTCCTCCCGTAGGATTCCATGTATAGGTTGAGCCTGCTGTTGCCGTTACTGTGGCAGAACCATTTGCTGTTCCACAACTTGCCGCAATTGTTTGAGTTGCAGTAATTGTTGGTGAACCACTATTAATTAAGGTAATAACAGTTGTAGTTGTGCATCCTCCTTGTCCTATTGTTACAGTATATGTACCTGCTGGTAATCCCGATGCTATATTAGTTGTACTAACTGCAGGTGATGCCCATGTATATGTATAAGCTCCTGAAGGATTAGGAGTTACAGTAGCTGAACCATTACTTGAACCACAAGTTGGATTTGTTTGTGTACTTATTACAGAAAATGTTGATGCAACGTTACATGCACCATTGCAAGCATTAATTGTTCCGGCAACATTTCGCATCCAAGTGGTACTTCCGTCTGTTTGTCGTGATGATGAAAATCCACTACCTGATGCTTGACCGATATACTCGGCCGCGCCAATTCCTAAGTTTGCAGGCCCTGATAAAGTTGAAACCAATGGACATGACGCTGTACCTGCTGGTATCCTCGTAGGGTTTGTATTTATATCAGTGTCTGTTCCCCATTTTGACGCTTCACCAGCATTTAGTGTCCAATAAATTGCATCAACTACAGTTCCACTTGCATCATACAACATCATAAATCCATCACCATTTGGTAAATACCATCTGCCAGCTGCATTAATATTTAAATTAGCTGTTCCACATTGAGCATTTAAATTAAATGTAGCACCTGAATTGGCTCCACCAACGGAAACAAATCCAAGAGGAGGCACGATGGTTCCAGCTGGGAAGCGAAATCCTCCATGAGCAGCAGCTGATGTTCCAGCAATATTGTTTGCTAAAATGTAACAGCTAATATCAATTGCAGCACACGGATTTGTATTATATAATTCGATGTATTCTGCGCCAGGGGTAGGGGTGCAGTCGACTAAATTTTGCGGATTGGATGCAGTAGTGCTACCTGCAGGCTGTGTTTGAATTTCATTAATAACAATTTGTGAATTTAAATTAAAACACAAAAGCATTGAAATTATAATGGTAATGAATCGCATGGTTATAGTATAATTGATGTGCTAGTTTGTTAATGATTATGTAAATCAACGTATTAACGAAGTAAAAGAATTAAGATATTAATGTAAACGAATTTTTACTTCAATTGTCCTATTAGTTATTTATTAAAAATATATAATTTATTATAATATTTATAGATTATATATTAAATAGTATAAAAGATCGAATGTTTAAATTAGATATCTAATTAGTAATTTTGTTATCGCTAGTTAGAACCATGAGTTATCATTTTCACATCTTCAATTGTCTATTCCTAAATTCAACGTCACATTGAAGGTGTTTAAAGTTAATTTAAACTTAAGGCCTTCGTATGAAGGCCTTTTTTTATAATCAATAATTATTACAATGAATTCTTATACATACACGATAAATAGTAAAAAGGTAAATTACTTTTATAATTATAATTTAAAAGATTTAAGATCCGTAGTGGGATTTACAAATCCAATTATCATTACAGATGAAAACGTATTTCATTTTTACAATAAACACTTAAGTAAATTTGAATGTATAGTTATTCCTTCAGGAGAAGAATTTAAAAATCAAAGAACTGTAGACTTTGTAATTGACAGATTAATTCATTTAGGTGTTGATCGAAATTCACAATTAATAGGGATTGGTGGAGGTGTAGTAACAGACATTACTGGTCATATAGCCTCAATTTACATGCGAGGAATTGATTTTGGTTTCGTTCCAACCACTTTACTGGCAATGGTTGATGCTAGCATTGGGGGAAAAAACGGCATTGATGTTGGTCTTTATAAAAATATGATTGGTAATATTAATCAACCATCTTTTATTTTTTATGATTTTTCATTGCTAAACACTTTGCCTAAGGAGGAAATGATTAATGGTTTTGCTGAAATTGTAAAACACGCTTGTATTAAAGACAAAAGCATGTTTAAATACCTAGAAAATCATGATTTAAAAACATTAATAAAAAAGAAAAATGAATTATATAAACTTATTCAACTAAATGGTCAATTGAAAACAAATGTTGTTAGGAGAGATGAAAAAGAAAATGGTGAACGGAAATTGCTGAATTTTGGACATACATTGGGACATGCAATAGAAAACATGTATCAGTTGTCACATGGACAAGCAGTATCAATAGGAATGGTTTATGCATGTAAAATATCTGAAAGTCAAATTGGTTTTGGAGAAACAAATAGAGTGATTGATGTATTGAAAAGGTATGAGTTGCCTACTGAATTTAAATTTGATAAGCGAAAAGTTTTTGATAATATGAAAAAAGATAAAAAGAAAGAAAACGATAAAATGAATTATATTTTACTTAAAAATATTGGAAAAGGACTCATAGAAAGCATCTCACTTTCAGATTTAAAACAAATTATACTAAATTAATCATTAAAATGAAAATTTCTATTGCACCATCTGTTATTTCAGGAGAAATTCAAGCGCCTGCATCAAAAAGTTCCATGCAAAGAGCCTGTGCTGCCGCACTTTTAGCAAAAGGTAAAACTATTATTCACAATCCAGGAAAGAGTAATGATGATATAGCTGCGCTTGAAACTATTAAAATATTAGGAGCAGAATATTATGAAGTTCATGGAACTTTATTTGTAGAATCGAAGGGTATAAATCCAAGCAATCAACAATTAAACTGCGGAGAATCTGGCTTAAGTATGAGAATGTTCTCATCAATAGCTGCGTTATTTGATGGCAAACTTTTAATTGATGGGAGAGGAAGTTTGTTAACTCGACCAATGGATTTTTTCACAGATGTTTTCCCGAAATTAAATGTTTCAATAAAAAGTAATAATGGAAAACTGCCATTAGAGATAAGGGGACCAATTATTCCTAAGACTATTGAAGTAGATGGGTCTTTAAGTTCTCAATTTTTAACTGGTTTATTGTTTGCCTATTCTTATTTAAACGCGAAAGAAGTATCTGTCTATGTTAAAAATTTAAATAGTAAACCATATATTGATTTAACACTAGATGTGTTAGAAAAGTTTGGATTAAAAGTGCCAGAAAATAAAGATTATAAGTCATTTTATTTTTCAGCCGAGGACCATATAGTTAAAGAGGCTATTAGACATTATGATGTGGAGGGCGATTGGAGTGGAGCTGCATTTCTTCTTGTGGCAGGTGCTACATCTGGCAGCATAACTGTAAAGGGTTTAGATGTCTTTTCAGCTCAAGCAGACAAGAAAATAATTCAAGCGTTGAAAGATTCTGGTTGTATTCTTGATATTGATACTAGCAGAATTTCTGTTAAGTCATCCTGCTTAAAATCCTTTGTTTTTGATGCAACAGATTGTCCTGATTTATTTCCCCCTTTAGTAGCCTTAGCGGCGTTTTGCACTGGTAAATCAATCATAAAGGGCGTTTCAAGATTGGAACATAAAGAAAGTAATCGTGCACAAACATTAAAAGATGAATTCTATAAATTGGGAGTAGTAATTGAGTTTTACGATGATATTATGGTAGTATATGGAGGAGGCCCAATTAATGGAGCTGAAGTTCATTCTCATCATGATCATCGAATCGCAATGGCATGCGCCATTGTGGCTCTAAAAGCAAATTCGGAAGTTGTAATTAATGAGGCACAAGCTGTCAGTAAGTCTTATCCTGATTTTTTTGATCACTTGAAACAATTAGGTGTTAAAATTAAAAATCATAATCCTCATTTAAATTTAGTGTAAATGAATTCATTCGGTAACAAATTTAGAATTTCAATATTTGGAGAATCACATGGCGAATCAGTAGGAATTACAATAGATGGTTGTCCTGCAGGACTGTCTTTAAGAGTTGAAGATTTATTAGATGACCTTGAAAGAAGAAAGGGTGGAAAGCAAAAAGGAACAACCCCTAGACAAGAATCTGATTTTCCAATTTTTATGTCGGGAGTATTCAATGGGAAAACAACTGGGTTCCCAATTACTATTTTATTTGAGAATAAAAATACTAGAAGTTCTGATTATGAGGGTCAGAGAAATATTCCAAGGCCAGGACATGCAGATATGACTGCCAATCAAAAATTTGGTGGTTATGAAGACTTTAGGGGTGGCGGACATTTTAGCGCCAGATTAACTACTGGATTAGTGGCTGCTGGTGCCATTGCTAAGATATTAATGCCGCGGATTAGTATTTTGGCTGTCATCAAAGAAATTGGGGGAGAATCAGATATAGAGAAAGGATTGCAAAAAGCGATTGATGCAAAAGATTCAATTGGTGGCATCATTGAATGTGTTGTTAAAGGTTTGCCATATGGACTAGGGGAGCCCTATTTTGATTCTATAGAATCAGTTTTATCTCATTTGATGTTTTCTATTCCTGCAGTAAAAGGGATTGAATTTGGAGCAGGTTTTTCTGCTGCAAAAATGTTTGGTACCGAACATAATGATTGTATTATAAATAAAAAAGGAGAAACCGAAACAAATCATGCAGGTGGTATTGTTGGTGGTATATCTAATGGAAATGATTTAATATTTAGAATTGCTATAAAACCAACTTCATCTACTCCAAAGGAACAAACTAGCTACAGTTGGGAAACTAATCAAATGGAATCTTTTTCAATTAGAGGCAGACATGATTTATGCGTTGCATTAAGAGCACCTGTGATTATAGAAGCTGTTACGGCTATTGTGTTAATTGATTTTATGCTTTTAGAACAAAAAATAAATAGAGTTTTATATTAATTGTATATTTTGTCCTATGAGTTATTTATTAAATGTATTAAATAATAAGGATATTTGTATTTAATACATTTATAATAGTAGTATTACTCTAGGAATATTTATTTTTTTGTATTCAAAATACATTTATATTTGCATCACAAAACTAAAACATAATGAAAAATATAGCTTGTTATAATTTTAATTTCTTTAATCATAATGATTGAATTATAAGGCTATTAATGTATAATTAACTAATTAAAAGCCTTTCATTGAAAGGCTTTTTTATTTTAAAACATTATGAAAAATAATTTTAAAATGAATAATTTCTGTCCCTCTAGTTGAGGCTTGGCCAAATATTGCATATATAAGCCTTGCCTAATGAAGCAAGGCTTTTTTTATAAAAAAATAACAATAAAAAATATAAAAACTAAAAAATGAAAACAATCGAATTAAAACAAACAGACTACACATCTCTTTTAACTGAAAGAGATACCGAAATTGCTGTGTCACAATTAAAGAGTTACTTCTCTCAAGCTTTAAGTAAAAAATTGAATTTGATAAAAGTAGAGGCTCCGTTGTTAGTTGTAAAAGGAACTGGCATCAATGATGATTTAAATGGGATTGAAAGCCCAGTATCTGTTCACGTGAAAGAGATTCCAGAAGTATCGGTTGAAATTGTTCATTCATTAGCAAAATGGAAACGTGCCAAGTTAGGAAAATTAAAATCACCGGTTGGTGAAGGCTTAATTACTGATATGAAAGCTTTAAGACCTGACGAAGATTTTTCGGATGTCCATAGTATTTTTGTTGATCAGTGGGATTGGGAAAAAGTATTGCTTGAAAAAGATAGAACTCTAGACTATTTAAAAAACACAGTGACTGATATTTATAAAAGTATTTTAGAAACTGAAAACTACATTTCTACACTATACCCAGAAATTAAGAACTATCTGCCAAAAGAAATTTCTTTTATCCATACCGAAGAACTTCAAGCCTTATATCCTGGATTAACTCCTAAAGATAGAGAAAACCAAATTTGCAAAGATAGAGGTGCTGTTTTTTTAATTGGAATTGGAGGTTTATTATCTGATGGAGAGAAGCATGATGGTAGAGCCCCTGACTATGACGATTGGAGTTCTGAAACATCAGATGGTAAGAAAGGTTTAAATGGAGATATTTTAGTATGGAACAAATCACTTGGAAGAGCATTCGAAATTTCATCGATGGGAATTAGAGTGAGTCCAGAATCACTAAAAAAACAATTGGCTATTACAGGCGCTGAAGATCGTTTAAAATTATCTTGGCATAAGCAATTAGTAAATGGCGAATTACCATATACTATTGGGGGCGGAATCGGACAATCAAGACTAGCCATGTTATTATTACAAAAGAAACATATTGGCGAAGTTCAAAGCAGTATTTGGCCAGAAGGATTAATTAAAGAATTAAAAGAACAAAACATAAACTTATTATAATCATGAGAAATCATCAAATAGCAATACAAGGCTCAGTATCATCTTTCCACGACTTAGCAGCTAAAAAATATTTTGGGGAAGACGTAACCGTTAATGAATGTGGTTCATTCAAGGAAGTTTGTGATAAAATTGCCAATAATAAAGTTGACTATGGGATTATTGCCATTGAAAATAAAGTTGCTGGAAGTATTTTATTAAACTACTTACTTATTGAAAAATATGATCTTAAAGTTATAGGAGAAATTTATTTGCCAATTGAATTGCAATTATTAGGTAAAAAAGGATCAAAATTATCTGATGTTAAAGAAATAGTTTCTCATCCAATGGCATTAGGGCAAAGTCAAATTTTCTTGGCAGAGCACGATAACTTGACTGTAACTGAATATAAAGACACTTCAACTTGTGCTAAATTAGTGGCTGAAGATGCAACTGGAAAGCTTGCAGTTATAGGTGGACCAACACTTGCAAAATCATTTAATTTAGAGATATTAGATGACAATGTTTGTGACGTTAAACAAAACTTTACAAGGTTCTATATATTAAGTAAAGGTGGTGATTACGTTGCTGATCCTAATAAGGCCTCGGTTACTATGCAGATTAAAAATGAAGCTGGTAGTTTGAGTAAAGCTCTGGATATTATAAAGAACTACGGACTTAACTTGAGTAAAATTCAAAGTTTGCCAATACCAAATAACTCTAACGCATATCCGTTCCATTTCGATTTTGAATTTGATGATAAATCTGTATTTGAGAAATGTCTAATAGATTTAGAAAAAGAAGTGGTTGCTATTAAAGTATTAGGTATTTATAAAAGCGAAGCCTACAAACCAAAAGTAATTGATGAAATAAATATTCATAAAAATTTGAATTAATGGAAGTGAAAAATATAGATGTTGTGTCAAAAGAATCCACCAATATTATTTACAAAAAAGGACTCGTCATTGCGGGGCCATGCAGTGCAGAAACTGAGCAACAAGTTTTGCATACGGCTTCGCAACTAGCGCATACAGGAAAAGTGGATATACTAAGAGCTGGAATTTGGAAACCAAGAACTAATCCTGGTGGCTTTGAAGGTATTGGCACCAAGGCTTTACCTTGGTTGGCAAAGGCCAAACAATTAACTGGTTTAAAAACCGCGGTTGAAGTGGCCACTGCAAAACATGTGGAAGATGCCCTTAGCTTTGATGTGGATATATTATGGATTGGTGCTCGCACAACGGTTAATCCTTTTAGTGTTCAGCAAATTGCGGACGCTTTAAAAGGAACCAAGAAAACTGTTCTTATAAAAAATCCCGTAAATCCTGATATTAAATTATGGATAGGTGCGGTAGAACGTTTACAGAAAGTTGGTATTGAAGATATTGGTTTAATACACAGAGGATTTACCTCCTACGGAAACACAGAATATCGCAATGTACCAATGTGGCAAATTCCAATTGAAATGAAACGACTATATCCGAACTTGCCTATTATCTGTGACCCATCTCATATTTGCGGAAATAGAACGGGATTACTTTCTATTGCACAAAAGAGTGTTGACTTAGATTTTGATGGCCTTATAATTGAGTCTCATTATGATCCAGATTCTGCATTAACTGATAAGAGTCAACAAATCTCACCTGAAGATTTAAATAAATTGTTGAGTAGTTTGATATATAAAAAATCAAACTCAAACGAGGAGAAATTTGTAAAACAATTAGAGCATTTAAGAGAACAGATAAATCATTTGGATGAAGAACTCATCTCATTAATTTCTACCCGCATGAAAGTTGCTAGGGAAATAGGTGAGATTAAGAGAAACAGTAAAATCACTGTTCTTCAAGCTAATAGATATAATGAGATTTTGGACAGAGCAATTAACAAAGGAGCTCAGGTTGGATTAAGTGAGGAATTCATCAAATCATATTTGGAGTCCATTCATATTGAAAGTATTCGCATACAAAACAGTATTATTTAATTTTTAAAATCATTTTAAGATCCTTTATGGAAATAAATAATTTAGCAGTATCGATATTGCCTAAACAAATCAAAAAATTATTAGTAGCAAATCGAGGCGAAATTGCAATAAGAGTATTAAGAGCTGCATCAGAATTAAAGATAAAAACTGTTGCAGTATACACTTATGAAGATAGGTATTCATTACATCGTTACAAGGCAAATGAAAGTTATCAAATTGGAGTTGAAGCTGAACCTTTGAAGCCATATTTGGATATAGAAGAAATTATTTCGGTTGCCAAATCTGTTGGTGTAGATGCTATTCATCCTGGATATGGGTTCCTTTCCGAAAACGTAAATTTTGCAAGACGTTGTAATGAGGAAGGAATTATTTTCGTTGGTCCAAGAACCGATGTAATGGAAAAATTAGGAGATAAAGTTTCAGCTAAAATCATCGCCAGGGAAGTGATGGTTCCTATGATTCCTGATAGTCAAAACAAACTTACAACAATTGAAATTGCAATATCAGAGGCGGAGAGAGTTGGTTATCCTATCATGCTTAAGGCTTCCGCTGGCGGAGGAGGACGAGGTATGCGCGTGGTTAAAAATCGAGAGGAGTTATTGAATGCCTATTTTGAAGCCAAAAATGAGGCCTTGAAATCATTTGGTGATGATACAGTTTTTATTGAGAAATTTATTGATAACCCAAAACATATCGAGGTTCAAATTTTAGGAGACAATTATGGTAATATAGTTCATCTTTACGAAAGAGATTGTTCAGTTCAAAGACGATTTCAAAAGGTTATAGAAATTGCACCTTCTATATTGTCGCAAGAGTCCAGAAACAAATTATATGATTTCGCATTAAGAATTGCTAAGCATGTCAATTACAATAATGCTGGAACAGTGGAGTTTTTAGTTGATAAAGATGAGAATATCTATTTCATTGAAGTGAACCCAAGAATTCAAGTGGAGCATACAATCACTGAAGAAATTACTGGTATTGACATAGTTAGGTCACAAATTGTTATAGCAGCAGGTCACGAACTGTCTCATCCTCAAATATTCATAAAATCACAACAAGATGTTACGTATAATGGATGGGCAATACAATGTCGCATAACAACTGAAGATCCTGAGAATGGCTTCAAACCTGATTATGGAACTATAGTAGCCTATAGAAATGCAGGAGGATATGGAATCAGGTTAGATGAAGGAAGTTCCTATTCAGGAGTAAGGATTTCTCCTTTTTTTGATTCGATGTTGGTTAAGGTTTCTGCAAGTGGAAGAACATTGAAAGGGGCGGCTAATCGCTTAAAAAGAACATTAGAAGAATTTAGGGTAAGAGGAGTTAAAACAAATATTCAGTTTTTAATAAATGTATTAGAGAATGAAGAGTTTCAAAATGGTAAAACTACTGTTGGATTTATAGGGAATAATCCTCAACTTTTAATACCGAAAGTAGACTATAATAAAGATAGTGGCACAAAATTATTAAAATATCTAGCAGAGCTAAAAGTAAATGGCCATCCAGATATTAAATTTTATGATCCTAATAAGAAATTTAGATTACCTATTTTACCTGATTCTAATAATATTACAGTATACCCTAAAGGCACTAAAGATTTATTATTAGAGCTTGGAAGAGAGGAATTCATAAAAAAAATCAAGACAAATAAGAAAATTTACTACACTGATACAACTTTACGAGATGCACACCAGTCCTTATTTGCTACCCGTTTAAGAAATATTGATATGCTAAAGGCTGCTGAGGGTATGGCAAAGCAAATTCCTGAACTTTTTTCATTAGAGGTTTGGGGTGGTGCAACTTTTGATGTATGTATGCGATTTTTGCATGAAGACCCTTGGGAGAGATTAAGAGCAATTAGAAAAGCAGCACCAAATATTTTATTGCAAATGTTGTTTAGAGGTAGTAATGCTGTTGGCTATGCAGCCTATCCTGATAATTTAATTGAAAAATTTATTGTAAAAAGTGCCGAAAATGGAATAGATGTTTTTAGAATATTTGATTCTTTAAATTGGATTGAAGGGATGAAGTATAGTATTAAAATAGTGAGAGAAAAAACTCATGCTATTGCCGAAGCTTGTATATGCTATACTGGGGACATCATGAATCCTGAGAGACAAAAATTTAACTTGAAATATTATGTTGATTTAGCTGTTCAATTAGAAGAAGCAGGTGCGCATATGCTTTGTATCAAAGATATGGCGGGTTTATTGAAACCATATTCTGCTGAGTTGTTAATTAAAGAGTTGCGAAAACATATTTCAATTCCTATTCATCTGCATACACATGATACTTCTTCTATACAAGCTGCAACTTATTTAAAAGCCATTGATGCTGGTGTTGATGTAGTGGATGTTGCCTTGGCTTCGATGAGCGGACTAACTTCACAACCCAATTTCAACTCCATTGTGGCTGCTATGCAAGGTCATGAAAGGGAGAATCAAATCAACTTAAAAGCATTAAATGCCTATTCAAATTATTTTGAAGTTGTGAGAGAATTTTACTATCCATTTGAAAGTGAATTGAAAGCAGGAACTGCTGAAGTTTATGATCATGAAATACCAGGTGGACAATATTCTAATTTGCTTCCTCAAGCTCGTGGTCTTGGATTAGAAAATAAATTTGATGTAATTAAAGAAAATTACGTTATCGCAAATAAATTATTTGGAGATATAGTTAAGGTTACGCCATCCAGTAAAGTTGTTGGAGATATGGCGATGTTCCTAACTTCCAATAATTATTCAGAACTCGATGTATTAGAGAAAGGAGATAGTATTTCTTTTCCAGATTCTGTAAAACAACTTTTTAAAGGTGATTTAGGACAGCCATTTGGAGGATTCCCAAAAGAACTACAAAAAATTATTTTAAAAGATACAGAACCATATATTGAAAAACCAAATGCTCATTTAAAGCCAATCGATTTTGAAAAGGAATTATTTGAATTTAGGAATCAATATGATGCGTCTTTAAGTGAAGAAGATTTTTTATCATATAAAATGTATCCAAAGGTGTTTAACGAGTTTTATAAATTTAGAAAACATTTTGGTAATGTGGAACATTTACCAACACAATCATTTTATTTTCCATTGAAGTCCAATGAAGAGATTATGGTTTCACTTCGTCCTGGAAAAAATTTACTCATCAAATTTAAATACATGAGTGAACCAAATGAAGACGGTATGCGTGAAGTTTTTTTTCAATTTAATGGGCAAACCCGAAATTTATTAGTAAAAGACAATTCTGTAAAGGTTATAAAAGCGTCGCATTATAAAACAACAAGTGAAAACGAAATTGGCGCCCCACTTCAAGGTAAGCTCATAAAGGTATACGTTAAGGAAGGGGATTCCGTTATGAAAAACCAACCCTTATTTGTTATTGAAGCAATGAAAATGGAATCAACGATAGTAGCCTCTAGAGATTCAAACATAAAGAAAGTTTATCTTTCAGAAAATACAATGGTTGAACAAGATGATTGTGTTGTTTCGTTTGTGCAATAAACAATAATTCTTTATTTTACGTTGAATTAAAACCGAATCATGCAAGAAAAAGAATTTATAAATGAATTGTTTATTACGCACAATAATAAAACAAATTTACCTTCACCATTTTTGGTTCAAAATTTCATTGACACCTTGTTATCTGTTTTATTTCCTGCATATAGCAATAAAGCTTTCCCTTCAAAAGATGAATTAAAAACTGAATATTTTACAAGCAAGCAACAATTACTAAATGCCCTACTATTTGTGGAATCATTTATGGATAAGGATATTGAACTTGTGATTAATGACTTTTATAAAGAACTACCTTTGCTTTATGCATTATTAGTAAACGATGCTGAGGCCATTGAAGCAGGAGATCCTGCTGCAAAAAATAGAGATGAAGTGATTAGATCTTATCCAGGTTTTTATGCCATCTCAATTTATAGAGTAGCTAATTTGATGCATCGACTAAATGTTCCTTTTATACCTAGAATATTAACAGAAATAGCACATAGCAAAACCGGAATTGATATTCATCCAGGGGCCTCAATTGGTAATCATTTTTTTATTGATCACGGGACAGGAGTAGTCATTGGAGAAACAACTCAAATTGGTAATTTTGTTAAACTATATCAAGGCGTTACTTTAGGAGCGCTAAGTGTAAGTAAAGAAATGGCCGAAATAAAACGTCATCCAACTATTGAAGACCATGTAGTCATATATGCTGGAGCAACAATTCTTGGGGGCAAAACAACTATTGGCAAAAACTCTATTATAGGTGGAAATGTATGGCTAACAGAAAGTGTTCCTGCAAATTCAGTAGTATATCACAAACCTCAATTAAACGTTGAACAATCAAAATAAACTATGGCAACATTATTAGATTTTATAGGAAATACTCCTTTAGTTGAATTAAAAGTTATTAATAAAAACAAAAACGTTAAACTGCTTGCAAAATTAGAGGGACATAATCCAGGCGGAAGTGTTAAAGATAGAGCAGCATATGGTTTAATTAAGGGGGCAATTGAAAGAGGCGACATTAAGGCTGGCATGAAATTAATTGAAGCTACAAGTGGCAACACTGGCATTGCATTAGCAATGATTGCCAGATTAATGAATGTGGACATTGAAATTGTGATGCCTGAAAATTCGACGAGAGAACGTGTATTAACCATGAAAGCATTTGGAGCAACCGTTACGCTAACTCCTGAAAGTGTGGGAATGGAAGGTGCTATAGATTATGCTGAAAGTAAAGTGAAACAAGGAGGCTATCTAATGCTCAATCAATTTGGAAACGAAGATAATCCTATGATGCATTATAAAACAACTGGTCCTGAAATATACAGAGATACAAATGGAACAGTTACTCATTTTGTTTCCGCGATGGGAACCACTGGCACAATTATGGGAGTTTCTAAATACTTGAAAGAACAAAATTCTAACATTCAAATTATAGGCGCTCAACCAAAAGACGGGGCTAAAATTCCCGGAATCCGGAAATGGCCAGTGGAATATTTACCTAAAATTTTTGATAAGAATCGTGTTGATCAAATTATTGAAGTTTCGGAAGAAGATGCTAGAATAATGGCGCAAAGATTAGCTAAAGAAGAAGGTATATTTGGAGGAATGAGTAGTGGTGGCTCAGTTGCTATTGGTTTAAAAGTCGCAGAAAATTTAAAAGAAGGTGTTGTTGTTTGTATTATATGCGATCGCGGGGATCGTTATCTTTCAACTGATTTATTTGAATAGTAACTGCTGATTATATTTTAATTTTATTTGAGGCGTTTCTTAATTTCATCTTTAAGTAAAATCATGTCAATATGGTTGGCATCTACAATAATATCTGCTTGACTATAAAAGACTTCTCGAACTTTTAATAGATGTTCAATATAGAGTAACAATTCCTCGTTATTTTTATCTTTAATTAAAGGTCTATTTAATTTAGCCTGACTGAGCCTTACGAGTAATTCTTGTTCATTTAATTTAAGATAAATTAATAAACCATTAGATTTCATAAACTCAAGGTTATTATTAAAACAAGGTGTACCACCTCCTGTGGCAATTAATATTTTAGAGTGGTTTTGAGTACATTCCTTTAAAGCGTTAGTTTCAATGTTCCTAAATTCTTCTTCCCCCACATCTTTAAATAAATTAACAATAGATTGATTGTATTTATTAACGATATAGTCATCGAGGTCCATAAAATCAAACCCAATTTCCTCAGCAATTCTCTTCCCTTCAGTTGTTTTTCCACAACCCATGAATCCACATATATAAAGTACTTTATTTTTCATCATTTATTTATAAGTGCAATCAAATTTTATCTTTCAAGAATGAATTTGAATGAAAGATAACCTTGTAAATTTAAGAATTTACATATAGCATATATTATAAAATTGTTTCTAAAAGTCCCACTTTTTTAATGAGTCTTTCTGATTCAATAAAATTGAGGGTTTGTTGACCGTCTGATAAAGCCTCTTCTGGTTTTTCATGAACTTCATAAATAATGCCATCTGCCCCAGCCATTAATGATGCTAATGCTAATTTAGGTACGTATTCTCTGATTCCAATTCCGTGAGATGGGTCTGCAATAACTGGTAAGTGAGATTTGTCTTTTAAAATTTGAATGGCATTAATGTCAAATGTATTTCTATACATCGTTTCAAATGTTCTGATACCTCTTTCACACAACAATAGTTTTTCGTTGCCTTTGCTAAAAATATACTCTGCCGAATTCAAAAGCTCCTCTATGGTTCCGCTGATACCTCTTTTAATCATTATAGGTTTATCAATTTCTCCTAATGCATCTAGTAAGTTATAGTTTTGTGAATTCCTTGCGCCTACTTGAAAAACATCCACGTAAGGAATCATCTCTTCTATTTGGGATGTCTGCATTACTTCTGTAATAATTTTAATATGGTGCGGTTTACATTTTTCGTGCATCATTTTTAAGCCTTCTATTCCTAAACCTCTAAAGGCATAAGGTGAGCTTCTAGGTTTATATACCCCACCGCGCATTATTTTAATATTGTTGGCAACTAGGTGAGATACTATTTTCGAAACCTGTTCTTCACTTTCAATCGAGCATGGACCAGCCATTATACTTGGGTTTCCATTACCAATAATGACACCATCTCCCAAATTGATTTTAGTATTTTCAGTTTTCCATTTGCGACTTACTAATTTATAATTATCAGAAACGCGGTGAATGTCTTTTACACCTTTTAAATGACCGATGATTCTTATGTCCACATCATGTTTACCAATGCACACTAAATAACTTTCAAATTGTGTTTTTACTGAGGTGACAGAATATTTATTGTTTTCCAGCGTTGTGAAAATAACTTGTAAATCTTCTGTGCTTATATTTTTTTGTAGTTGAATAATCATGATTGAAATGTTTTAATGGTTGAAATAAACTCAGGGATATCTTTTTCTAAATTTGTTGAATGAGAAAGTAATTGAACAAACGATGATCCAATAATGGCGCCATTAGACAATTCGCATGCTTCTTGAAATTCTTTCTGGCCTTTGATTCCAAAACCGATGAGAATTTTATTTTTTAAGGGTAGAGTAGTTATGGATTTTAAAATTTCGAATGAATTTTTACTAGATGTTTTAAAATTTCCAGTGGTTGAATTTGATGAAACTAAATATAGAAAGCCCGTGCTTTTACTGTCAATCAATTCAATTCTTTTTATGGGCGTTTCAGGACTGATAATTAAAGCCACTTTAATATTGTACTTTTCTGCTAAGGGCTTATGAATCTTATCAAACTCATCTAAAGGCAAATCAGGAAGTATTATTCCATCAATTCCAACTGCATGACAAGACTCATAAAATGCTTCTACACCATATTGCATCACAGAATTCAAATAACCCATTAATAAGATAGGTAATTGTGTAACTGTTCGTAAGGTTTTTAATTGTTCAAATAAAAGGTTCAGAGTCATTCCATTATTTAAAGCAGTCATACTACTTTGTTGAATGATAGGCCCATCAGCAATTGGGTCAGAAAAAGGAATGCCTATTTCTAACAAGTCGACATCTGTTGTATCTAAAATTTTAATAATGGAAAGTGTATCAATTAAATATGGATATCCAGCTGTTAAAAATATGGAGAGAATGTTCTTTTCTTTTCTCTCAAATAAATTATCAATTCTATTTCGCATAATCGTTTTCTTTTAAATAGTTTATATAGGTGTTTAAATCTTTATCGCCTCTACCAGACAGATTAATTACAACGGTATCTGTAGATTTAAAGTTTATTTTGTGCAATGCCGCTAAAGCATGCGCACTTTCCAAAGCAGGAATAATTCCTTCTTTTTGTGTTAAGTTTACTACTGCATTCATAGCTTCTGCATCGGTTACGTGCATGTATTGTGCGCGTTTCACATCATGCAAAAATGAATGAATAGGACCAATACCTGGATAATCTAGTCCAGCTGAAATACTATAAGGCTCTGTAATTTGTCCATCCTCATTTTGCATTAAATAAGTTTTACTGCCATGAATAATACCTGGTTTACCAATGGTTAATGTAGCAGCCGTATGACCTGTGTCAACACCTTTACCAGATGCTTCTACACCAATTAGTTGAACTTCGTCATTATTTAAATAGTGATAAAATGCACCAGCAGCATTACTTCCTCCACCAACACAGGCAATAACGTAATCTGGGTTTTCTTTACCAACTTGTTGCAATAATTGACTTTTCATTTCTTTACTAATAACCGATTGAAAACGAGCTACCATATCAGGATAGGGGTGTGGGCCAACCACTGAACCAATAATGTAATGTGTTGATTCAGTATTATTAATCCAATCTCTGATAGCTTCGTTTGTTGCGTCTTTTAAAGTTTTACTGCCAGATAGCGCAGGAACAACTGTGGCGCCTAATAATTTCATACGAGCAACATTTGGAGCTTGTCTTTCGATATCCACTTCTCCCATGTAAATAATGCATTCCAACCCCATTAACGCACAGGCTGTTGCCGTAGCAACACCATGCTGCCCAGCACCAGTTTCGGCAATGATACGTTTTTTACCCAAACGTTTGGCTAATAAAATTTGTCCTAGGGCATTATTGATTTTATGAGCACCTGTGTGATTTAAATCTTCACGCTTCAAAAAAATAGTTGTATCAAATTGTGCCGATAAATTTTTAGCATGGTATAAAGGAGTGGGTCTTCCCACGTAATTTTTTAACAATTCATCAAATTCTTTTTTGAATGAGACACTCTCTATAATTTGTAAATAATTATTTTTCAATTCCTCCACATTATTGTGTAATATTTCGGGAATATAGGCCCCACCGTATTCACCATAGTAGCCTTGTTCGTTAACGTTGTATTGATTGATCATGAGTTTAATTTTGAAATGAATTGTTTAATGTGTTCTATGTTTTTTAATCCAGGTTCTGTTTCAAATTTGGAGTTAATATCTATTGCTATTAGTTGAGGAATATTGAGCAGTTTAATTTCTTCAATATGATCCTCGCTAATGCCTCCGCTTAAAAAGAAAGGGATATTATAGTTGTAATTTTTTAATAATTGCCAGTTAAATTGTTTTCCGCTCCCGCCATAGTTAGCTGTTGGACTATCAAATAAAAAATAATCCACTACCGATAAATAACTTTCTAGCTGTTTAAAATCAAGACCATCTTGTATTTGAAATGCTTTCATGACCTTAACATGAGGTTTGAGTTCTGCGCATAACTCAGAAGTTTCATCTCCATGTAGCTGAACCATATCTAAATCATAATGAGCAATGCGATTAAAAATGGAATAAATGTTTTCATTAACAAACACACCTGTTTTTTTGATGCGTTTTGGAATTGATTTCACAAAATCAGAACTAAGATCTTCGTCTAAATAACGTGGTGATTTGTTATAGAATATGAATCCCATATAATCGATTGGTAAATGAGTCAGTTCTTCAATATTGCTTTGGCATTTTAACCCACAAACTTTTATTTTCATAATCCTACAGTTGCTAATTCATTAATAAATTCTTTACAAGCCAAATGAGGATGAGGCTGTTTCATAAAATGACTACCAATTAAAAATCCTTGATAACCCACTTTTTTTAATTCCGAAATTGTTTGTGGATTCTCAATGCCACTTTCCGAAATTTTAATCATCTCTTTTGGCAATAAATCTGCCATTAAAAAGGATTGTTTAATGTCGATTTTCATGGTATTCAAATCACGATTGTTCACACCAACGACATTTACTTTATGATATACTTTAGAAAGTTCATCAGGATGATGTAATTCTAATAATACTTCTAATCCCAATTGATGTGATAAATCAGTTAATCGAATAATTTCTTCTTTCGTTAAAACGGCTGCTATTAACAAAATAGCATCAGCTCCAATAGATTTGGATTCAATGATTTGGTATTCGTTAATGATGAAATCTTTACGAAGAATAGGGCAGAAGTTATATTTTCTTGCTATACTCAAATCTTCGGAACTTCCTCCAAAAAATGTTTTGTCTGTTAAAATGGATAAAGCACTGGCTCCAGCTTGCATGTAACCAATAGAGGTTTTTTCTACACTTAAGTATTTATTGATAACACCTGCTGAAGGGGATTGCTTTTTAAACTCTGCTATTATACCGCTTTTGTCTGGTCTTTTTAAATATGCTGATAAAGAAACCGTTGGTGATTTAAAATAGTTGGATTGTTTTAATAACTCAGCAGGATATAAAGACTCGCGCTCTTTGACCTCAATTCTTTTATGTGCAATTATTTTTTCTAAAGTATTCATATTAGTTAGTTTTATCTGCCGTAGCTTAGCGTAGGCAGGTTAAGTTTTTAAATAAAGTGTATGTTTTTTTTGATTCTATAGTTTCTTTACATATTTCTATACATTCTTCGATAGATTTTATGGTGTCATAAGCGTTCATAGCCAAAGCACTATTTGCAATCACCACATTTTTTTGTGCTGTTGAACATTCGTTTTTTAATACATTAACGAAAATAGTAGCTGCTTCAGTGATTGTTGACCCTCCAAATAAATCTTGTTGTTTTAGGATTGGAAATCCTAGTGATTCTGGCTCTATTGTTTTTTCTGTTGTTTTAGTAATGTATTTAAAGGAGGACGTTAAACTCACCTCATCATAACCATCTATGGAATGTACTAAACAGTAATTTGCTTTATCTTGTTGTAAGATATAATTGTAAAGTCGCGCAACTTCCAAACCATAAACACCCACATATCTAAAATTGATATTTGCTGGATTAACTAATGGTCCCAGTAAATTGAAAAATGTTTTGATGGCTAATTCTTTTCTACTTGCGGCCACCGTCTTTAATGCAGGGTGAAATAAAGGCGCATGCATAAAACAAATATTGTACTGATTAAATTCGCGATTTAAATCATCGGATGTTGTTTTGAATTCATATCCTAAATGTTTTAAAATATCGGATGAGCCTGAAACAGAGGAAGAACCATAATTACCATGTTTAGCTACAGGTATTCCAGAGGCTGCTAATACCAATGCAGATAGTGTGGAAATATTAAAGGTGTCTTTTTGATCGCCACCTGTTCCGCATACATCAATAGCTTCTCTATCTAGTTTTACTGGAACACAAACGTCTAATAAGGCCTTTCTAAAACCTATTAATTCGTTTACGGTAATAGGACGCGCTATATAAAACGCCATAATTGCTGCTATTTGAGAAGCATTGAATTTGTTTTCGCAAATCTCTTGAAGCAATAGATTGGCTTCGGGTTCAGATAAGGTATGTCCATGACATAACAGGTTGAATGATGTTTTCATTTTTGTTTTTTTGATTGAAAAAAATTTATTTCGTGCTTTTCGCACTTCGACTCCGCTCAGTGTGACAGCCCGGAGTTATAGAACAGAAGGTTACCTAGGCTTTAAGCCAATTGTGAATCATCGTTTCACCGTATTCTGATAAAATAGATTCAGGATGAAATTGTACACCACGTACATCTTGTGTACGATGTCTCAATGCCATGATATTTCCTTGTTCATCAGTTGCAGTAACTTGCAATTCTTGAGGAAGATTATTTGTATTGATTACCCAAGAGTGATAACGCCCAACCGTAAAGGTTTTTTGGCAAGCATCAAAAATAATATCTTCTGAAATAATGTTGATAGGAGTGGCAATTCCGTGAAAGACTGTTTCTAAATTTTTAAGACTTCCGCCGTATGCTTCTCCAATGGCTTGTAAACCCAAGCAAACTCCTAAGATACTTTTTGACGGGCCATAAGTTTTTATCAATTCTGGCATAATACCTGCATCTTTTGGTAAACCAGGACCAGGTGATAATAAAATTTTATCGTATGCTTTAACGGCATCTATAGAAATTTTATTATTTCTAATGACATCAAACGGCATCTCACTTACCTTTTCAATTAAATGAACGAGATTGTAAGTAAAGCTGTCGTAATTATCTAGTACTAATAATTTCATGAGTTTGAGATTGTAATGTTATTAAATTTTTCGGCTTGTTGTATCGCTTTTTTTAAGGCGGATACTTTATTATTGATTTCTTGTAATTCACTTTCTTCGTTAGAGGAAACCACAATTCCTGCTCCTGCTTGATAATGTAATGTATTATCTTTACTCAAAAAGGTTCGTATCATAATAGCATGGTTTAATTGATTATCATGACTTATATATCCAATGCAACCACCATAAAATTCTCGAGATTGATCTTCGTATTGGTCAATGAGCTCTAAGGCTTTGTATTTTGGGGCCCCAGATAATGTTCCTGCTGGAAACGTTCCCAACAATACTTCAAAAGGATGGAAGACTGTCTTCTTCTTACCAATCACTTTACTTACTAAATGAATGACATGAGAATAAAATTGTGTTTGTTTGGAGATTTTCAATTCAACTCCTGAACAATACTTACTTAAATCATTACGAGCTAAATCCACTAACATATTATGTTCTGCTACTTCTTTCGGATCGTTTAGTAATTCTTTGGCTTTCATTAAATCTTGTTCATCATTTCCTGTTCGTCTGTATGTGCCGGCAATCGGATGAATTTCGGTGATATCATTTTGAATCACTAGCTGCGCTTCGGGTGATGAACCAAATAGTTTAAAACTTCCTAGGTCAAAATAAAATAAATATGGCGAAGGGTTAATGTTTTTTAATGCACGGTAAACATTAAACTCATCACCCACGAAAGATTGAGAAAATCTTCGTGATAATACTAATTGAAATACGTCTCCTTGCTGGCAGTGTTCTTTGGCTTTAGTAACTAAATTTTTATAATGTTCATCTGTAATAGGCGAAGACGTTTCATTAATGGTAGAAAATGAAAATTCAATGACATTTGAAAGTTGTATTTTTTCAACAACCTCTTGTAACTGTTGTTTAGCTTGGTCTTTTGTGTAATGGTGGCTAATCACATGAAGTGTGTTGGTAGTATGATTAAAGACTAAAATAATTCCGTAAACATGATATAGTAATTCTGGTATGTCTAAGTTTTTATGATTGGTCTTTAAACGAATATCTTCGGCATAATTTACAATATCATATCCAGTGTAACCAAATAAACCTGCATAACAAAAAGGCAATGATTGAGTTTCGTATTCGAATTTATTTTTAAATTCAATTAGCTGTTTTAACAACAGATCCTTTTCAAAAGTGATTGCTTTTTTAGAGGTAGTTTCATTAACAGTAGTTTTTAGGATACTATTTTTCAAAGAAATAGATGCCAAAGGATTTAAACAGATGTAGGAGTAATGACCATCTTTGCTATTGTAATCCGAACTCTCTAATAGTAATGCATTTTGATATTGATCTCTTAGTGCTAAGTATAAAGCGACAGGAGTTTTTGTGTCAGCTAGTATTTGATTAATGTGCGTATGTAATTTCATCAGTTTAATTTTTTTGTGAATGTGATTAAAAACAAAAAGCCCGCTGTTGTATGAACAGCGGGCTTTGGGGATGCCTTATAAGTATATATAAACTTAGCTATTCATGTGTTTACATGAAGGCCACCAAGATTTATTTACAAAAATATTTTTCATTTTATTGTACAAATGTAATGCGAGTTTTTTAATTTCCAAAATTTTATTTAAAATTTATTTTTTACAGGTAAAGTTTGTTTTTTGTTACAATGCTACATGATAAATCTGGAGACTCTCAAAGCTTTATATTTATTGAAATTATCTATAGCATTTGTTAATTAAGGAGAGTTTTTTGAATTACTAATTGTGTCATTAATTTAACTAATTACTTCTAACATTTTTTAAAAGAATGTTCTTTAATGATTTCGCTAAATAATAGATATCTGTTCTTAATGGCGCTTTTTGGTATGTTTCAATGTATTTAAGTTCTGATGACATAATTTGTTCTAGGGTTACTGGCAAATCAGCATAAAAAGGTGGTATTAATCCTGGTTTAATTAATAAACGTTTTTGTTTCAGCTCTTCTGAATATAAACTTAGATAGTGCTGACTAAGAGGCCTTACACCAACTAATTTTATTTCGCCTTTTAAAAAATTTACAGCCATTGGTAATTCGTCTATCCACAATTTTCTGAATACTTTACCCCAACTTGTAATTCTAAAATCATCTTTAAATTTTCCACCGTCTCTTAAGTTATTATTTTCAAAAACATAGCTTTGTAAATACTCTGCGTAGGGATGCATAGTTCTTATTTTATAAACAGTAATAAGTTTATTGTTTTTTCCAAGTCGTTTCATTTTAAAAAGTATTCCAAACGATGGTATTTTCTCAGGAATATCACGGTTTGTTTTTTTACAAACAAAGTAGGTAAGGTTACCAATTTCCCTAATTTCAACGATATCAAAACCATTAAAAACTAATCTTCCTAAAGCTTCTGCTTTGGATAGTACCCTATTTCTACCTGCTGTTAAAAAGAAATATAATTTGCGTGTAAGAAATAGTTTTGGAAATATTCGTTTAAAAATAAAGTCCAGAAAAAAATAAATTTGCGCTATGAAAAAAGGATATTTTTTTAATAAACGATGTTTACGTTGCATATAGGTTTCTACACAGCCGATGTATTTACCATCTATTGGAAGTTTTAAATTTACAGATTGTGTAAACTTATTTATGCCATTAATATCATTGATTTTGTTAAGGTTGACGATGTTTTTTAATTCCATCAACTCAATCGCTTCAATATTAAAAATACTGGTTGTTTTAAGAATTACGCTTGAATCAATTGAATTATCAACATGTTTTGAGATAAACTCAAATGCTTCAACACCTTGTTCCTTTATTAGTAATTCTTTATTCATGTGTATTTAGTACTCGTTTTTGTGAATACATGTTGGTCTAATTAATTTTTTAATAGACAAGTTCATCTTGCAACAATGCTCTAAATTACTGATTTTTTTATTTTTCTAATAAACTAATCATAAATTCAGAAAAATCAATGCTTTGCTTAAGCATGTTAGTTCTTTTTTCTTGCCAAACCTGTTTCAAATTATCAGTGTTTACAAGAACTCTTGTGACTTCAATTAATTTTTGAGGATTATCAGCTTTGATGCCGAGGGTGAGTTGATATTTATGTTCCAATTCTTCCAAATATGCCAGTTCACCTACAAAGTCATTAAAACGTATAGCTGGTGTACCTAATACTGCTGCTTCTGCTGTCATAGTTTGGCTATCTCCAATATACATATCGGCAAAGTATAAGGCATGATGGATGTCTAATGGTGATATTTGAATGCGGTACTTTTCGAATTGTGGCTCTAAAGGTCTTTCAGAGGTAATATAAATATTGCCATGTGGTAATAACGTATCTATTAACTGCTGCGCTATTGTTGTATCAATACCCGACTTACCCACATCATGATAGGCAGTTAATTGAGCAAATCTCAGAATGAAATTTCTTTTATTAAGATCAAATATTTTTTCAACTTTAGTAGCATCCGGTGTAAAATGATTGGGATGCAAATACGCTAATTCATGATAACTATTGTAACCAATTTTTTTGTCATTCCATTTCCATGCACTGCAGCAGTTTGGACAAACTAAATAAGTGGCTAATGGTCCCGCTATCTTTGCAAATTTAGGGACTACTTCAAAATCATCTTCAAAAAAAACATAAGATGGTATTCTGAATATTTTGCCTAGTATCGCCAATTCAGCAGCTGAACCGGCTAATTTGGTTGGCTTATATTTTAGGATAATTTTAGTAAGTGTAGCGATGCGTTTTATTAACGAAACATATAGCGCCAATTTTCCGTTTTTTTTTAGTTTAGGCGCAATATTGATGTATGGTAAATCACTATCAATTAAAAGTTTTTCTAAAACATCTTTGCTTTTTATAACAATAACTACCTGATGCGATTTAGCCTGTAAGTTTTTAATAGATTCTTTGAATAAATGGAAATGGGCTGGATGCCCAAGATATACTAAAACAGTCATAATCAATCTAATCTATCAAATCTAACGCCATAGCGAGAGAAAAAACTCACCAATTCTTCTCCAACATCCGAGCTACCTATTCTTGTTTTATCTTCTAAACTCAATACCATTTTAAATGAAGTTTGTTGTGGGATGCTTCCTTTTTTTATAATTAAAATCGAATCATTAAAGACTGGATTTGTATTGGAAAATGTCGATTCTAATCTTACAAAAGCTTGTTGTAATTTGTTTTTTATTGTTAAACTTAACGAATCTTCAGTTGCATTTTCATTTACTGTAAATTGATGATGCATTAGATAAGCTATAAATTCTGAAAAAATATCAGCCGTCATTTTTTGATGTTCTGTTTCTGATAATGGTGCGGGAAAGTTTTCTTTAATAATTTTTGCCGGAGATCCTGCAACCAAAGCATGCGCAGGAATGTCTTTATTTAACAAAGAATCAGCGCCTACTACAACTCCATCTCCAATAGTAACACCGGGCATAACAAAAACGCGCCAAGGCAACCAAACTTTTTTTCCAATAGTAATAGGTGCAAATTTTACAGGATAACCCTCTAAGGCTGAGTTCCATGAACCATGTGTAAATAATAAACAATGTCCACCTATGCCAGAATCGTCGCCTATAATAATTGGTTTTGTTGGATTGATATAACTGGCTTGCATAATAATAGTACGTTTTCCCATAATTAATGCTGATTCGGGGGTTTTCATGCCTCCAATGTAAACTTGCTCATTTATTCTGGCATCATCATCAATGGAAAATAATTCGGTATCTATAGCACTCATCGCACCAATTTTTACATAACGACCAATTTTTATTTTGTTAGCTCTTACAATAGTGAAAAATCCAATGCTTGATTTTTTGCCAATTTCAACATCTTTTCCAATCACTACACAACCAATACTTAAATTCACATCCGCATCAATTTTATACCCTTTGAAACGGTACACCATTTTTTTTAAAAAGGATGGTAATAATCCAATGGTAATGATATGTAAAACCGGAATTCTATTTTTTTTAATGAGCATATTAATTGTGTTGCATTAAAATACTATTTTTTTACAAATAATTTTTTTATGCTATTTTTTATGTTTTGTAAAATTAATTCTTTTGTCCATAATATCATATTATCGGTCCAACGTTGCGGATGAATGTTTAACATGATAATAGGAGGCAGTTTATTCTCGTTAAAAGATTGTATAATATCTTTGGTAGATTTAAAAGTAAATTGATAATTGGATTTCACCTTATCTCTTACACTAGATGTTTTATTGTTCCATTGTCTTCCTGTATCAGTAATGTATAGCACTTTCGTGAAATCTATATCAAAATAAGGTTCTCCAATGATTCCTAACTCTTTGTAATTATATGTTTTCCATAATAATTTGTTGTCCCATTTTGATAAGGGGCTTCCATGCATGCAGATGGTTTTTACAGGGTAATAGGTTCTAAAGAGTTTCAGTTTTTCTTTAAAATGCTCGTATGATTTTTCGAGATTGCCATTGTTTAGAGCCATGTCTTCATAATGATAACCAATCTCATGATTCAGATTTTTTATTTTTTCAATGCAATCGGGATGAAGACTCTGTTTAACAACTCTAAAATAATAGGAACCTTTAGCGCCTAACGAATTTTCAATAATGGCTGTATCAACCGAATTGTTTGGTAAATCATCTACATCATGTCTTAAAATAAATACTTTTGGGTATTGACGTCCATTAATAATGTAATCTTCATAAGACGTTAATTTGTAACCAGCATTTATAGCAGATTGTAATAGTTCTTTATAAATAACCAAAGTGAAATCACGCATGTTGCTTAGTGTTTTTATCAAGTGTAATCATAAGTTCGGTTAATGCAACAAACATCCAGGCTTGGCCCCAACGCATAAAAGAAATTTTATTGGTGTAAGTTTTTAGTTTTCGATAATAGAAAAAACCTTTTTTGTCCTGCATTTCAGTAATTGTCCAATTGGCAATGATTTTTGAAAAATTTAAATATTCTGGATTTAATTTTTTCATTTTCGAAAAGCTTATAATCCCCTGTGTTTGATTATGTATTTCAACGGGATAGATTTTTGGCAATCTCCATTTAGATTGACCGCTTTCAAAAAATTGATGTTGACGATAATAAGCAGTTCCTTTTTCAATGGCTGTTTTATATGCATTATTGTTAATGTCACAGTAAGTCATCACATCATCAATGCAATCAATTACATAACCCTGATGAAAATCAATTTGTACACGTTCTTTACCATTGTCATCAATACTATAATTCCAATGCCCATCCTCATGTTGTTTCGCCACAACAAAATCAACGGTTTTTAAGGCGTATGTTTTATAATGTTCATCTTTGGTAATATAATAAAGTTGAGCTAAAACAGTAGCCGCTAGCAAGCTGGCATTATAACAATTGTCTACTCCCAACGTAGTATAGCTAATGCAAATACCTTCGGGCGTTTCGGTTTTAGGTAAATCATTAAATATAAATAAACCAATACTTTTAAGGATATCAAGAGCTTCCTCGTTTTTAGTTAGTTGATAATATTCAAATATCCCTTTTGCTATAAAGGCCGTCACTACAATGTTCGGACTAAAAGCGCTAATATATTTCCCAGAACTTGCCCAATCAAAATTATATCCCCAACAGTATCCACTATAACCTTTACTGTAATTGTTTTTTAAAAGCTCAAACAGTTCCTCAATTTGTTTGTTATAATTTTTTTCAGGATAGTGTTTTTGTAATTTACAGTAAGCGTACAAAAACAAACCCAATCCCTTTGGATTATGTTCTTTTTTAATGCCTAGTAATGGACGAATATTTATAGGATTTCGTTTTTGAAACTGCAAAGCTAAAACAGGAATGAGTTTACCGAAATATTTAAATTTTATGGGAGAGTTAAGCGTATCGTATGGATCGTAACCTTTGAAGTTTTCGGACTCTACATAAGAACGAAGTTTTTCAAAAGGTATCTCAAAATCTTGAGCAGTTTGTAATCGGGGCACGTTCATGAATTAAGATGGTTTATTATATGATAATTTGTTCACCGTTTTTAGCAATGGATTCCACTACTTTAAATGTAGCAAGCATGGCATTGTATGTTTGATCAAATGGAATAGGACAGGTTTTTCCGTTTCTTATGGCATCCAAAAATATTTTCACTTCCTCTTTATGACCTTTATCTTGATTACTTAAGTTGATTGTTTTGCTTGATTTACCATGGATGGTTAACGATTTAAAATCATTTAAAATAAACGACTGACCATTTGAAAACACTTCTAAATATTCTTTACTTAATTCTTTACTACCGTTAGAAAAATAAGAGATGGAGGCAATGCTTCCATTTTGCATTTTTAAATTAATAACCAAGGTATCTCTCAAGTTATTAGCATTTACCATTTCGTTAGCAGAGATACTACTAATTTTTGAACCAGAAAGAAAAGAAACTAAATCAATAAAATGGCAAACTTCACCAATAATTCTTCCTCCGCCAATGGCCTTGTCATGCACCCAGTGATCAGCCGCAATGGTGCCTGAATTAATACGATAATTAATGGCTAAAGGTTGGTTAGGTACAAGTTGTGTTTTTAGTTTTTGAATTAATGGTGCAAAGCGCCTATTAAATCCAACCATTACAAAATGTTGGTGGTCTTTTTGTAAGGCAGCAATTTCATCTAATTCGCTTTCTAATAAACATAAAGGTTTTTCTACAAACACATGTTTATGATGTTTGATTGCTTCTGTAACATATTTTGCGTGAGAGTCGTGGCGTGTTACCACAAAAATAGTATTGCAGTTTTTGTCGGAAAATAACTCTTCACTTTTATCGGTGCAATAATTAAATTGGTATTTATCGGCTATATTACGGGCATTGTTGCCTTTATTGGTTGCAATCCCAATAAACTGACAATTGTTTTTTAATGCAGGCAATAATACATTGTTGGCAAATGAACCAGCTCCAATAAAACCAACATTAGGCTCTGATGGATTAGCGATTGTATTTTTTAATTCAACTTTAGTCGCTAATAGTTTTGATGTATCGTATTTTAAAAGAATACCTGTATAGGCTTCTGTTTTATCTAAAATTAATTGATAGGCTTTTGGAGCTTCTTTAAAATTAAATATGTGAGAGGTTAATTTTTTTAAATTGATTTTTTCTGTTGCAATTAATTCAACAAATGCTTGCATGTTTCGGTTTTCTGTCCATCTCACATAACCATAAGGATAATCAATGCCTCCTTCCTCATAATTACTATCGTATCTGCCTGGTCCGTATGAACTCGACATTTTAAGTTCAAGCTCTTTTTTGTAATAATAAGTACGTTTAAAACCCGTAGGAACACTTCCAACAATAATCACTTTACCTTTTCTTCTGCATATTTCGCCAGCAAAATCTACAGGGTCAAGGCTTGATGTAGCTGCTGTAATTATGACGGCATCTACTCCATAACCATTAGTAATTTCTTTAATAATCAAATCAAGTCCTTCAATGTTTCTTTCAAAACTATAATTAGCACCAAGCTCTTTGCTCAATTCTGCCATTTTGGAATTGATGTCAATACCAATACTTTTTACTCCGGAGGCATTAAGCATTTGAATGGTTAATTGACCAATGAGTCCTAAACCTATAACCGCACAGGTTTCTCCTAATCTTAAATCTGCTTGTCTGATACCTTGCATAGCTATGGCACCAATAGTAGTAAACGAACCGTTATCACAATTTACATTTTCTGGGAGCTTTACACACAAATTTTTTGGAACAGCAACTACTTCGGCATGAACAGCACCCGCTCCGGCACAGGCTACTTTATCTCCAATTTTAAAATCAGTGATATCATCAGCAATGGCTATGATTTCTCCGGAGCAGCTATAACCTAATGGAGACGGAGCTTCCAGTTTATTCATCATCAGTTTATAGGTTTCTTGTAAACCTATAGTTTTTGCAGTTTTGATTACTTTTTTAACTTCTTCTTGGCGAGCCATTGCTTTACCAATATAACCTAATCGAGCATCTTTTACCGTTTTTCCTTCGGTTCCTGCGCTAATGATTGAATAGTGATTTCTAACTAACACACAGCCACTGTTTAGCATTGGAAAAGGAACTTCCAATAATTGCATGTGTCCATCTTTTAGATTTTGCGTCAATTGTTCCATTAGTTTAAAAATTTAGTTTGTACCATTCCTGAAAAGAAATTAATGCATAAATAATTGATGAATTATCTTCTTTTCCGGCAATATGGTTTTGAATAATAAGATGAATATGTGCTATTGAAAACTGATTGAAATTTTCAAAAAATGAAATGTCTAAAAGTTGATATATTTTTTCTTTGTTGCTAAATATACTTCGTAAAGGCATTCCAAATCCTGCTTTACGACGATTGATGATATAATCAGGTAATGTGTTTTTAAATGTATCTTTTAAAATACGTTTAGATGTCCCAGTACTAGATAATTTATAACTACGTTTAATACTGTATGCAAATTCAACGATGTGTTTATCTAAAAAAGGTACACGGCATTCAACGGAATTAGCCATTGAGGTTCTGTCGGTATAACTTAAATTTTTCACTAAAACATTTTCTAGTTCAAATCGTGTTAACGAATCAAATACATCTTCGTTATCCGGAAAATAATTAGATAACATATTTTCGAGTGAATCTCTATCTCCAGAATAAACGGCACAAGAGTTTTCAAAATCACCTACTAAGTTTAAGATTCCATATTTATAGTTTGGATAGTTGCCGTATTTCCCAATTTTGTGAATATATCGGCGGTAGGCTAAAAATTTACCTTTTCCTTGATTCACTTTGGCTGCTTGTTTGTACATGATACCTGATAAACCAAACGGCAATTTATTCATCATATTTTCTGATAACAATGTTAATATGTGTCCAGCGTATCCTAAAAATAATTCGTCGGCTCCCATGCCAGATAAAATAACTTTTGAAGATTGAGCCGCATCTTTTGTAATCAGGTATGATGGTATTTGTGATCCATCAGCAATTAAATCATCTGAATAATAAAGTGTTTTTCTTATTAAATCAATATTGGCTTCATCGCTGCCAATATTGGCTTGCAATAATTTTAAGTCCCATTCATTGGCTAATTTTGTAGCATAAAAAAAATCAGAACTTGTTCCTTCTTTTTTTAAATCCGCATCCGATTTACGGGCACAATAATGTAAGATGTCTTTTCTGTTTTTTATAAATGACGCAATGATAGACGAATCAATACCACCTGATAAAAAATTTCCGATTGGCACATCTGATATTAATCGGCTTTTAGTACTGTTTTCAATTAAATGATACAAGGTGTCTTTTGCATCTTGATAAGAAAGCTCAGTATAGGATTTGTTTTTAGAAAGATTCCAATAACGATGCGTCGAAAAACTATCTTTATTTAAATCATATTCGATATAAGATGCTGGTGGTACACGATATACATTTTTATAAAGTGTATTGTTTTTTGGAGTGTATTTAAAAACAAAATAATTTAATAGTTCGTCATTGGATAAGCTTGGCTTAATACCTGATGCGATTATGCTTTTTATTTCTGACGCAAAAATAAATTTTTGGCTATCAGTATAAAAATATAGTGGTTTAACACCTACGTGATCTTTAATTAAAAACAACTTGTTAATGTTTTTGTCATAAATGGAAATCGCAAAATCGCCATTTAGTTCATTCACAAATTGAATTCCGTACTTTTGATATAATTTCAAAACAACTTCGGTATCGGTTTTAGAGTGAAAGAAATCGTTTTTTAAGTGTTTGTTTTTTAATTCTTCAAAATTATAAATTTCACCATTAAACACTATGATGATATTTTTATCGTCGCTAAACATGGGTTGATTACCGTTGCTCGACAAATCAAGAATACTTAATCGTGTGTGACCTAAAAAAAGTTGTTTTGTGTTTGTTGTATCATAATAACCATGTTGATGATCAGGGCCACGATGATGCAATACATCAAGCATTGCATTACTGTTGAGTTTTTCGTTTGAAATATACCCTGTTATACCACACATCGTATTATGATTTTTTAGCCCAAACTAATTGATGAAATCCAATGTACTTTGCTAAGAATCTTTCAAGTTTAGGGAAATTTCCACCAATTGGAAAATGCCCTTTTTTCATTTTCTCAACTTTAAAACCTGATTTTTCTAACATCTCTTTTATTTCGCTTTGATAATAAATATTGGCGATGTAGCAATCTGGTCCATCAGTACAATGATGTGGAAAGTTTTTCCAGGATAAATAGGTCCACCCATCATTTTTAAAATTTTTCACATGCAATGCCCAATTCCCTTTGGATGTGCCTCCCAATTTATTTTTAAAGATTTCGAATAATAATCTTAATCTAAAGTACAATTGTATACGAACCCAATAATTAAAAGAACCTTTTGCATAAAGCATAACGATGAATTGCCCATTCGGTTTTAAAACTCTGTAAACTTCATCAAATGTTTTTTGAGTATTAGTTGTATGGTGTAAAACACCATGAGAATAAACTATATCAAAATTTCCGGAAGGCAATTCTAATGCTTCTGCATTTCCTTGAAGGATATTTCCTTTTAAGCCTAAATGTTCGAAATGTAGTTTAGTTGCATAAACTGCCTCTGCTGTTAAATCAACTCCTGTATAAGATTTTGCAAATTCGGCCCAGCGTGTAGCGTCTGCTCCAATTCCTAATCCAATTTCTAATACATCTTTTTGTGCAGCGCCTTTCCAATCGATGTATGTATCAAGATGATGTGTTTTTTTATATCTAAAATCTCGGTAATATTTATAAAACTCTTTAGATGGAAATTTGGCATCAACAAATTGTTTACCACATAAGTTGCTGTTCCAAAAATCTTCTACTTGTTTTAAATCTACTGTTTGTTCAGTGTTCATTATTTTATAATTGCATTAAAGGTAGCAGTGTATTTATCTACCATTTTTTCTTCAGTAAAATTAGTTAAATACTGGTTAAAACTAGCTAATCCCATTTGTTTCCTAAGTTCCGAATTTTCTATTAATAATTTTAATTTTTCGGCTATCATTTCAGGATTTTTTTCAGGGACAATAAAGCCATTTTCACCATCAATAACTGATTCGATGATAGCACCTTTATCAGTTGAAATGATGGGGAGTTGAGCTGCCATAGCTTCCACTATTGCCCAAGGATGACCTTCTGGTTCTCTGGGAGGAAAAACAAAAATATCCGTATTTGCTAAGAAATTTAGTTTTTCATTACCACTTTTAGGGGAATGGATGCATACAGGCAATTGTTCATTTTTGATTAATTGCAAACAGTTGTTTTCTGTGACTTTAGAATACCAAGCTCCAACCAAATCAACCGAGAAAGATTGTGAAAGATTCGATGTCTTCAAAATAGAAATTGCCTGCACAACATCTTCGATTCCTTTCGATTCTAATAGATTTGAAAAGTACAAAATTTTAATTGCTTTAGCGTTTTCCGATTTTTGAGGTATCGAGTAATTTCCTCCATTTGGAATGACAAATATATTTTCGTTAGAATAATAATCTTTAAATAAGTATTTAAGATTGTTTCCTAAAACGATAACCGCTTTGGTTTTTTTAAGTATCGATTTAAAGAAAGTTCTGGTAAGATTAGAACTCTTGGATAACCAATTTTGAATATCACTTCCTCTGAGTTGGATAATGATTTTTGTTTTAAATAAACTCGCTACTAAAATAAATATGGAATCTTTTATAAAACCTGTTGTGGTTTGGCTAATTGGAATTAATACAATTTCAGGTTTGTTTTTCCTTAGTATACTTATTAGGTTAAAGTAGATACTTATATTTTTTGAAATTTTAGTAAAATTCCATTTACCAAATGATGAAATAGAATGGTTTATTTTAGTATCAAGATGTATTAATTCAAAACGATTTTTAAGGTCCGATTTTAATAATATTTCAGTAGCAATAGATGGCCCCATATATGGAGGAGGCAGTTTTCCTAATATTAGTACTTTGGTTTTATTCATTTTCCAGAGTATTAGTAAAGGATTTTGGTAAGGAAATAAAACAAATCACACTATAAATGATATACAACATTGGTGCATATAGAGTAGGACACGTACTAACGGAGTACATAAATAAAATCATGAATGTTCCTATGGTTAAAAATGTTTCGTTGGATGCTAAAAATCTCATTCGTGTGAAAATGTTTAACAGAATTGCTAGATAGGTTATGAGACCAAAAAAACCCGTGTAGAATAAAATTCTCACGAAATCATTATGAGAACCTGTTCCAACGTACGGGTATGTATTCATTATTTTTAATGGCATTCCAAATAGCTGCGCAGGAACAGAAAATTCAGAATATTCTTCAATCATTTGTTTCCACCTTCCTACACGACCATGCAAGAGCCGCTCATTTTCTTTCTTTCCTTCATATACGGCAATATCGGTTTGAATTAACGGAGCAATTTTTTCTTCGATGGTACTTGCCCCAAAAAAATAACCCAAAGAACCAATGGCCACTATTAAAATGATACCAGTCGTTTTATTTGTTTTCAAATTGTATACTATAAATAATAAGAGTATTACCAAAAACACACCGTAACTGGCGGTATGACTGATTTTAAATAAACATGCTAATGATAAAGCAATCGTAATTATTAAATTACGATTCATTTTGATGATTGACTTTGTGTTTTTATTTCTCAAATAAAAATAACACATAATTAAAAAGCCTAAGGACATGTAAATCGCGTAATTCATTACATCTCCATAACTACCCTGTATTCGTTCTAATCCTCGTGTCTTTAAAACTTTTACTGGGTTTACAAAAATTTCGAATAAGAAAATGGCTATTACAAAAAGTGATGAGTAAATAAATGTTTGAAGTATCCCATCTAAATCTCTTCTAGACCGAATTAAGAGTCTCAAAAAGAAAAAGAGGTATATAGGCATGGTTAACTTTAAAAGGTATTCAAGAAATGTTTTGGATAAGGGATCGTATAAAAACATAAAAAAAAGCGAGATTAACATTAACAGTCCCCAAATGCCATATAGCAAATCAAATACAGAATAATCTTTTTTGCGATAATTGATAAGTGCAATTACACACAAAATAGGAGTCGTTATTCCCACAAAGTAAAGTGGTGATAAAACAGGAGAAATGTTTTTCAAATAATAGAAATTATCAACAATGGGTCTTATTAATACGAGTATCACAAACCATTTTAAATGCCATGGTAAAGATCCAATCCAAAGTTTCCAATCTTTATATTCCATTTTATTTAGTAATACTGTCTATAATATTTTGAGCTATCGCATCATAAGATAACATTTTAGAATTTTGAGCGACTAAATATTCTCTGCTTTCTTTTTGATGAGCTAATACATTTACTACTTTTTCAATAGTTTCTGCTAAAGTGTCTTTTTTGAAAAACCATCCGTTTTCACCATGTTTTATTAAGTGATTTACACTTGGTTTATCTTCTAAAATAACCGGTAACCCAGTTCCCATAGCTTCCTGAATGGATATGGCCGCTTTTAACCAAATACCAGTATCTGCTGCGCAATATAGTTTTCGTATTTCTTTGGCGTTAAGGAATGGGAAACACTTAAATTTATTTGGTACACTTTGTTTTTCGATAAATGTTTTTAGTTCAGTTTCATAGTTGTCTCCCAAAAATCCAACTAGTATATAACTCACATTTAAACCTTTATTATTTAATGAACTAATCAATTCAATAATTTGCTCTAATTTTTTGCGCTTATTAATTCTAGTGGAAGTTATAATAACTATTTCATTTTCTTTAAAGCCTAATTCTTTCCTAACAGATTGCCTATCTTGTTCATTAAAAAAATACTCATCTGGATCGTAGCCTAAATTCAACATGACTTTTTTCGTGTCAAATTCAGACTTATATTTCGTATTTAAAAAACTATGAAAAAGATCATTCGTCTCAGGGATATTTAAAACTAATCTATCTCCATATTTTATGGCTTTTCTGTATAAGGGGTGTTTTATAGTTGAATACCCAACTTCATGAATAAATGTTTTAAACTTTTGACTTAATGTGCCTCTGTCTAAATATTCTTTTGCATCGCCATAAACCGAAATGATTTTGACTTTTTTATGATATTTATTATTTAAAAGCGGCATTGGAAACATTTTTGCAACACCTAAAAGAATTAATACATCTGGTTCAAATTCATCGACTGATTTTTTTAAACCAAACGGTAAAGCTTTTGATTTATAGGATAATGATTTTAATCTTAAAATTTCGTAATTATATTTTGGATCAAGCGTTAAACCAGTTTGATAATTTAAATTTTTTATACTTCCACCTAAATTTACACTCGCTGCAGAGGTAAAAACTTTGACTGTATGTCCGAGCCTAGCATAAGCTTTTGCTAAATGCACTTCCTGATAGCCAATTTCAGGCATATAATGTGCCGACACTATTCCTATTCTCATTATTTTGAAAAAAACGCTTTAATTTTAGAAACCACAAAATGTATTTCTTCATTCGTTAATTCTGGATACATTGGCAGCGATAATATTTCCGATTGATATTGATAAGCAACTGGAAAATCTGATGGCTGATGATTTAAGTATTGGTATGCTTTTACAAATGGTAAGGGAACTGGATAGTGGATTTGAGTTTCAATACCATGTTCTTTTAAAAATGTTTGCAATTCATTTCTTTTTTCAGTTCGGATAACGTACAAATGAAATGTATGTTTTGTATTGGCTCTTACGGATGGAATTACAATCTGATTAATGTCTTTTAATAAATCAGAATAAAGTGACGCATGTTGAATACGTTGGTCATTCCATTTTTTGATTTGTGGAAGTTTAGCAGATAATATAGCAGCTTGCAATCCATCTAGTCGAGAATTGATGCCTTCAATTTCATGCTGATGTTTAACTAATGATCCATGAGCGGCATACATGCGCATTTTTAATGCCAATTCATCATTATTGGTTAAAATAGCTCCGGCATCTCCGTATGCGCCAAGGTTTTTACCAGGATAAAAACTGAATGTAGAAGCTATTCCAAATGTACCTACGTATTGTTGGTTAAATTCACTAAAGTGTGATTGAGCGCAGTCTTCAATTAAAAATAAGTTATGTTTTTTGCATAAGGCTTTTAATTCAAGTATATTATTAGATTGACCAAATAAATGAACAGCGACAATGGCTTTGGTATTTGAGTTTATTTTCTCTTCAATTTTTGAAATGTCAATACAATAATAATCTGGTTCAATATCTATAAAAACTGGTTTTGCCCCTGCTTGAGTGATGGTTTCTGAACTCGAAATCCAGGTATTTGCCACCGTAATTACTTCGTCGCCAGAACCAATACCTAGCATTTTAAGAATGATATAAATGGCATCGGTTCCATTGGCAACTCCAATGCAATGTTTTACTTGATAAGCATTAGCAAATTCTTTTTCAAACAGATCAACGTATTTTCCTTTAATAAAAGCCGTATCACTAATTACATCAGCAATGGCTTTATCTATTTCGGGTTTGAGATTTGAGTATTGAGCTTTTAAATTTAAAAAAGGAACATTCATTAGAACTTCAATCAAATAAATAGGGTTATAAATCAGTTATTTCTAACCATTGTTAGACTTAGCTAATTTATAAATATTTTCAATGATTTCAACCGTTTTTAAGCCTTCGAGCCCATTAGTTGCTACATGTCCATTGTTAGTAAGTACATCAATAATATTTTCGTAAATGCTATCATGATTAGACATGGAGCCTTGGTAATAACCATAATCATTAGCTGGTTTAGTTTCAATGGGAACATTCATGACGTAATTTTCGATGGATTGATGTTCTAACACATTTAAATATTGGCCGCCCACTTTAACAGTGCCTTTTTCTCCGAATACAGTAATAGATCCTTCCATGTTTTTCCCATAACTATTTACTGTGTAATTAATGCTACCTATAGCGCCATTTTTAAATTCTAAAATAATTACGCCAGTATCTTCAAACTCCACATTATGTTGGTGCATGAAGTTTTTTACTATGGCATGGCATTGTTTAACATCTCCCACCATCCAATATAATAAATCCACAAAATGGCTAAACTGAGTAAATAGTGTGCCACCGTCTAGCAATTTTTTGCCTTTCCATTCAGAGGATTCATAGTATTGGTCATTTCTGTTCCAAAAACAGTTTAATTGTACATTTATAATTTTGCCCAATTTACCTTCATCTATTACTTTTTTTAAAGCGGCAATTGGTTTGTTGAATCTGTTTTGTTTTACAATAAATAAATGTTTGTTTGCTTTTTCCGCTTCTTCAATCATTAACTGACAATCAGCCACATTTATAGCCATTGGTTTTTCGCATAAAACATGTATACCAGCTCTTAATACTTTGATGCTATGTTCGGCATGTAAGCCATTTGGAGAGCAAATAGAAACAAGATCTAATTTTTTTTCATGTTGCAATAACTCATCAATTGATATATATGTTTTACATCCAAATTTTTGAGCAAATAAATTTCTTCTTTCTTCATTTGGGTCGCAAACAGCCACTAGTTGTGATTGTTTGATGATATGTTCTGCATGTCTTTCCGCAATTCGGCCACATCCAACGATTGCAAATTTTAAATTTGTCATAGTATAATTAAAAAGTTACTTTAAAAACTTCTGCCCATTTTAAAAACGAAATAAGTTTCCAAAATTCACTTAAATGAGAAGAGTCGTTAATATCTGATTGATTTAATTGTAATAAATAGTTTTTGTTAATGAAATCAGGAATCTTACTATCATTAATAAATTGAGTTAATTCATGTTTTGATTGTTGTTTCCATATTTTTTGAGGCGTTAAAAAACCCATTTTATATTTACGCCAAACAACGTCTTTGTTTAATACAGGTTCTGCCGTTTTTCTTAAAATATATTTTGTCCAGCCGTTATTAATTTTCCAATGGTTTTGTAATGCTATGGATAGTTCAACTAATCGATGATCTAAAAAAGGGACTCTACTTTCAATAGAAAAAGCCATGGAGTTTCTGTCTTCATAACGCAATAAATCTTGTAAGCCAAATTGCATACTTAAAATGGATTGTTCCTTAAAAGATTTTCCTCCTCTAGCAGGAACATCAATGGTTGATAATTGTTGAGCATAATCATGAGAGATAGAACACATGCCTAATCTTTTTTTTGCACGAATACGTCGCTGAATAAATTCAGGAGTATAGTAATATGCTGCCCTCCCAATTGTATTATTGATATTGGGTGAAAATTTTTGTTGTAGTTCTTTTTTTTCTTTTAAAAAAGAACTGACTTGTAAATGTTTTAATTTTTCAATTAAGTAAATTCCTGCAAAATTATAATAGCCTCCTAGTATTTCATCGGCTCCTTGTCCATCTAATAAAACTTTTACGTTTTGTTGCTTGGCTAATTTCATAACTTCCCATTGTGCAAACATGGAAGTGGAATTTATTGGTAAATCTTGATGCCAAATTAATTGATCAAAATCTGCCCAATAGGTTTTAATATCAGGATACGTAAAATAAGGGTCGATGTTAGAGTAATTAGCAATGGCTTTTTTTGCAAAATCAGATTCGTCAATTTCCTTTTCATGATAGGCCGCAGTAAATGTTTTAAAAGGCTTACCTTGCATTTTTGCAGCCGTCATAGCAACAATGGTACTCGAATCTAAACCTCCACTTAAAGTAGATCCTACTGATACATCAGCTCTTAAATGCAAGTCAATTGAATTATTTAAACAATCTTTAAATGTTTGTTCTATGTCTGTTTCTTTTGGTAAATTGAAATTTTGTACCTGAGTTTTTAAATGATAATAATATTCAACTGTATGTTTCAGTGAATTGATATCCACTGACATATTACAAGCCGGAGGAAGAATATGAATGTTTTGATATAGATTGGCAGAAGAGTCAGATGTTGTTCCAAAGGATATGTACTCAAAAACGGAGTTCATATCAGCTTGGGGTTTAATGTTATCTAATGCTAATAAGGCTTTAATTTCAGAAGCAAAAACAAAATTGGTTTTATCATGATAATAGTATAAAGGTTTTATACCAAAGCGATCTCTGGAAATAAAAACAGATTGGTTGTCTTTATCATAAATAGCAAAAGCCCACATGCCCATAAAATGATTGACACATGATGAACCATATTCGTTGTAGGCAGCCAATATGACTTCTGTATCTGTATCCGAATTAAATTGATAGCCTTTTTGTTTTAGACTTGATTTTATTTCCTGATAGTTATAAATTTCCCCATTAAAAACAATGTTATATTTATTTTGCATATACTGCATGGGTTGATGACCGGCAGCACTCAAATCAAGAATGGAAAGTCTTCGGTGAACAAACCCTATTGTATAATTGGAATCTTTTTGTTGTAGTGAAATATGATTTAATTCGTTGAATTCAGCTATTGTATCATCGCCTTTTAATGAAATGTAATTTGAATTAGGATTGATTAAGGCAAAACCTTCGTCGTCAGGACCACGATGCCTGATAGATTTGGACATCGTATTTAAATCAGAGGGTAGTACACCTTCTTTGTTTATAATTCCTGCGATACCGCACATAATAGCCAATAATTAGGCTACAATTTAGTACTTATTAATGATTGAATTGTAAATATCTGTCATTTTTTTTCCGAAATTTTCAAAGCCAAAATTTTCTACAATTTTGTTTCGGATATTCTGAGATTTATATGATGATTGACTTTTAATAAGGTTTTGCATAGCCATAGCAATTTCTTCAATATTATTATATTGAACTAATAAACCATTTTCTTTGTTAACAAATTCTTTTGGTGCCGTTGTATTACCAACAATTACAGGTAGCCCGCAGGATAAGGCTTCAGTAATCACTAAACCAAAACTTTCATGTTTACTAGGAAATACCAAAAAATCAGAAACCTGCATTTGTTGAGCAATTTCTATTTTTGTTTTTTGGCCAAGTAAATGAACTCTTGTTTTTAATTCAGGATTCAATTCAAGGAATTGGGTGATTGGCAAATAGTCTTCGCCATCTCCTATAATTGTAAATTGCCAGTCGTTATGTTCTTTATAAATACTTGCAAATGCTTTTAGTGATATTAAAGCACCTTTAAAATTATCAAGTCTGCCAACAAATAAAATCGTTTTATAAAACTTGTTTTCTTTTAATTTAAAGAGATTGGTGTCTACGGGGTTATGTGTAACAATTATTTTTTTTGGATTAATTTGCGTGTTTAATATTTCCTGTTTTAAATGATGACTAACTGTTAGCACAGCACTGGCTTTTTGCATAATGTATTTGGTCCAGTTTCTTTTCCAGAAATTTTCTGAAGTCATACTAAATGGGCCTTGATGCTCTGTTATAATAAATGGCTTTTTTATTTTTTTTGATAATAATAAACTTAAAGTGCCACTTAATATGCTGCCGTGTGCATGAATTAGATCTATGTTATCTATTTTACATCCAATTTGATATCCTTTTACAAACCATAATATATAATAGAAAGGTTTTAAATAAAATGGAACTTTTTTTGAAGAAACAGAAAAACGATGTAAACTATAATGTTCTTTTTGTTCGATTACATGACCTTTTGGAGATGATGATAATCTGCCAAATAAAACAGTATTGTTGCAATATGGTGTAGTTGAACTTAAATAATCTAATATAAAAATACCCTGAACATCATTCTCAAATTTAGGAAATAGGTCGGGTATAACTAAAACGTTTATTTTTTTTGGGGAATCCAATTCAATTAATTTACTTTTTAAAAAGATAAGTGATGTCGCTGCCCCATTTAGCGTGCTTGTTTTTGTCTACTGTTCCAAAAAACTGACGGGTAAGTTTATATTTTTTTTCGTTTGTGAACAAATTGGATAAACCCAAAAAGGATTGATTATACCGAAACGTTTTAATTAATTTAAGACCGTTTTTTGAAACCTGATGTTCTAAAAATGTACCCTTCACTTTATTTAATTTGTATGGCTGTTTAGAAATAATATTTTTTAGACCAAGATAACAACGAATTAAATGACTGTAAAAATGTGCAGAATCAGTATTTTGAATTATGAGATGACCACCCGGTGAAATAATATGACTTAATTTATTTAATAATTGTTCAGGCGAATTTACATGAGCTAACAATCCAAGGCATATTACTAAATCGTAAGTATTGGGTTTAATATCAATATTAAAAAAATCATCGTTAATAAAAGTCACTTTATGTTTTTCATCGTCGGGAATGTTACTCTTTGCAATTGATAACATATTAGATGAAATATCAATCAGGGTGAGTGTTTTAGTATTTTTTAATAGAGGTAATGATATGGAACCTGTTCCGCATGGCATATCCAAAACCGAATCATATTTTAGATCTTTAGTTAATGCCTCCAGATTTTCTTTTCTGATTTGTAGGTTGTAATCATAGGTTAAATACAAGGCCGTATCCTCAAAGAGTTCTTTTACTATTTTGCTTTTATCTGTCATCTTTGTGAAATTATTTTCTAGTACCTATTAATTTCAAAGGATTTCCTGCATAAATCCCGTATTCTTGAATCTCTGATTTTCTTGTAATAACAGAGTTAGAACCTATGAAAGCTCCCTTACTTATTTTAGAGCCCATTAAAACAACACACCCGGCTGCAATACCAGCGTCTTCGCCAATTTCTATTGGTTCACTCACACTGTCTTGTAATCTATAATATTGGTCTTTTGAAAATTGATGATTGCCGTCTCTAATACTCACATTTTCGGCGACAGCTGAAAATTTTCCTATTTTAATTTGATTATTGCAGCTAATTAAAATATTTTGATGAAATAAAACATAATCATCAAGGATGATTTTGCCATTATTTGAAAGTTCAAAGGTGTTGTTTCTTCCTAAATCTACATAATTACCAATGATGATGTTTTTATTTGGAAACCCTTTAAAATAAGGAAACTTGGCGCATTTTAAACCCTTTCCAACTTTGCAGCCGTGCATAAGAAGGTAGCATTTTAAAAGGATTCCTTTAAAACGTGAAGTTTTGTTTCTTAAAACGGCTTGTATAAAAACGAGTATTTTTATCATTACTATTTCTTCAAATTTATTACTTTTTTTATAAATGTTTTTATATAACATTTTAATGCTCTCCAAGCCACTGCTTTATGAAATCCTGTTTGATGAATTTGCATAATTTTATATCCTTCTAAATTACTTGCACAAGAAGCACTCATACCTCCCGGACGAAAATAGGTTAGTACGTGTGGTATATATTCGAATTTAAAATTTGATTTTAAACACCTTAATAAAAAATCGTAATCTGCCGAAATTTTATACTCAGTATTGAAGTCGCCAATTTTTGAATATACCTGTTTTTTTACAAAACAAGTTGGATGAAATACAGACGGCTGTTGCATCATTTTATGAATGTCAGGCTGCATTCTAGTTTCTTGTTTATCATTTAAAAATATAATGTCTCCATGAAAAACATCAGCATCTGTATTCAGAAAGGTATTTACTACATTTAAAATCGTATCTTGAGAATAAAAATCATCTGCATTTAAAATGCCAATAATATCACCATTAGCATGTGCAATTCCTTTATTCATAGCATAATAAATGCCTCCGTCTTTTTCGCTTGACCAATAATCGATTTTGCTTTCGTATTTTTTGATGATTTCAAGAGTCTTGTCTTTTGATTGGCCATCAATAATGATGTATTCAATATTGTCATACGATTGCGACAAAACACTTTGGATGGTTTGTTCTAAATATTTTTCACCATTTAACACCACAGTGATAACCGAAACTAAAGGTCGATTAGGTTCTGATTGTTTACAATTGTCACTAGTTCTTATACCACCTTCCATTAATGACTGTTTTTTTGAATTTTTTCATGAATTTTTCCTACGATGTTCGACCATGTGAAATGTTGATGAGCGTACTTAACAATGTCGGGAAATAAATTTGATAGAAAATCAGGGTTGTCAATTAAATATTGAAATTTTTCAGATAAAGTATAGTCGTCATCTGCTTTTATGATTACACCATGCTTTTGTTCATTGGATAAGTCACGCATACTTACAATGCCTTCTGTTCCAATAATGTAATTGCCAAAATAAATAGCTTCTCCGATAGAATGACAGAACGATTCTTTCCATGAAGTCATGCAAAATATTTTTGATTTATTGTACCATTCATATAGTTCTAATCGGTCTTTAATCTCCCCTGTAAAAATAACTTGATCGATAAGTTGTGGATTTTCTTTTTTCCAATTTTCTAAATAAGGTTCAAAGTCAGGATTTATTGCTCCAATAAAAACCATTTTCCAGTTTTTTAAATTTGTTTTAGATAACGCACGTAGCATCATTTCGTTATTTTTAATACTTTCTCCAATGCGTCCAACTGTTAAAATGATATTTTCTTTTTGATCAAATTTTCTAAAATTATTTTTGAAATGTTCTGATAAGTAAATATCATTTACTCCTACTGGTAAATACATTATTTTATCGGAGAGACGAGGGTATTTTTCTTTTACTAATTTTTCACCAATCGAATTTTCAATAGTGATGAGGTCTATTTTTTTAAGAAATTCTTTTTCTAAATATTTAAAGATAAAGTTTTTGAAGCCATTTGTTGAATGTTTTATTTTATTGGTTTTTTCAAATGTTTCATTATAACCATCTAGCTTTAAAAATAAAAAACCTTTTGGATTAATTAATTTGTATAGAATCCCATATACAAAAGTGAACTTTGAAAATATGTATAGATTTAAAACATCAATATCTTTTGCGTTTTTTTTAATATAGCTTAATACGCTTCTTTCCAAAAAGCTAATTCTGCCTTTGTTTTCAATAAAATTCAGATTTAATCCGTTTACTTCGCCTTTAAGATTAGAATAATCTTTTGAATTTTCATAGGATACAATTGCGGAGTTATAATGATAGGTTTTATGAAGGAAAAAGGGAATTTGTCCCAAATCTTTAGTAAGATGGACGTTTTCACAAATTGGGAATATGGTAACAAATCTTCTTTTCATTATTAATATTCTATTAAAAATTCATGAATATTTAATACTCTTAAGACGCAACGTTCTATATTTCTTAATATCATTTTGTATTTATTTCTATTTAAAGTCCCTCCATAGGAGCCTGAAAATCCAGTTATAATTGGGTTTTTATAAAACAAATTGGTCTGTTGTAAGAGTTTGTTTTTAACTAAATAATCGTAAATAACATGTTCAATAAACACACCTTCCGAATCATTTGACTTTACATACAAGTTTTTGAAATGCTTGTTATAAAAACTTCCTTTGACACAAAATACATTTGTTTGTGTTACATGATGTTTTTTATGAGAATCTGCAATGAATTCGATATTTTTGGTTTGAATAATGTGTTTTATGTTTAATACTTTATAGCGTCCGGTAACTTTTACAAAATAGTTGTAGCTGTTTTTTAAACGTTCAATTGAAGCGTCGAGCATTTCAAATTCTTGATACCCTTTTCCTTCTTTTGATTTAGTTGAAACTGGAAATTTAATTAATGTGATATGATGTTTCTTGAATAAATCACTAAACTGTGAATCTGTAGTGAAGTCATGAGTTGAATTTTCTAAAAAGAAAATATCATCGTTTGGGAATTGCGCTTTATAAAAAAGTAAGCCTTCAATATATTCTTGCTTACGTTGCTCAACGTTTGTATGGGCCACAAAAACGCTATTAGGAACAATTGTTCCCGTAATTAGAATAGCTTTTTTATTTGAGTTTATTTCCCCCATACTCCCGTAGCTGTGTTCGAAATGATTTTTTTGTATTGAATCGGATGTAAGAATACCTGCGGTAAAACGCAAATGCATGTTCCTATAATTACACCGGCACTTCCTAAATTTAAGTATTTTGCTAAAAATATAGATAAAGGGATATTAATGACAATCATTGCAAAAGAGTGATAAAGACTTAATCTTATTTTTCCAACGCCACTTAAAAAATTACCAAATATACTTGTCCAAGCTGATATTAAAACCCAAACGGCCATGGATGCGGACAATAAAAATGGAATTTTAATTTGATCGCCAATCCATAATTTATAAAACACATCAGAAAAAATGAGCATACCTATTACCCCAAATATAGATAAACCCCAAATGATGGTTAATTTTTTGGTGATGCGTTTAATCCATGCAAAGTCGTTTTTATGGAAAGCATCTGTGTAAGCTGTCCAAAATGGTGTTGTTATTATTGTAAAACCCATGGTTATGATGCTGAAATATTTGTAGGAAAGATTATATGGAGTTACTTCTTCAGGACCATATAATTGATCAATAATAAAACTGTCTGTAGAGAAAAGAATTAACGCTGCAAATTGCATGACGAAAAACATAAAGCCAAGTCCCATTAAATCTTTAGCTCCATTTAGTTTTACATATTTCCATGAAGGAATAAGATGTTTGTAATCTGAACTAAAGTACCAGATCGTAGCAACCAGAGGAGCAATTAAATTTGCTGCACTCACGCCAATACTTAGCCATAGTAAAGAACCATTTGATGTTTTTGTTAATACATATACGATAATAAGCGACAGTAAGCTGGCAAAGGTATTTATGCCTCCACTTATTGCTGAACGTTGGTCTGCTTTCAATATCATGGATATTAGTTTAATAATAAATTGCAAGCAAAAGAAACTAAATACCACAAAAATCAATTGATTGATTTCTTGACTCATTTCTGGAGGAGTGTTTAAGATAGATGTCCAGTTAATAAACGGAAATACAAACGCGAAGATTAAAAATACCATGCCAATAATTATGGTCATGATAGCATAAGATGTGCTGATGTATGTTCTAGCAAGTTCTTTGTCATTTTTTGCTAATGCTTCGGCTAGCTTATTTCTTAAACCATTTCCTAAGCCTAAATCAAAAAAACCAAGCCATCCAACAATTGAAATTAAAGTTAGCCAAATGCCATATTTTACTGGACTTAAATAATTTAATGATAACGGTATCAATAAGAAACTAATAGCGATACTCACGCATTTTATAAATATTGAAGTTATAATGTTTTGCTTGGTTTTTACACTTCTTTCGTGGCCTTTGGTTAAGTAGTGTTTAAGTTTAAATTTATCACTAGACTTATGCTTGATACTTTCTTCGAATTTTTCGAATCCTTTTTTGAAGTCAAATTCCTCTGATGCCGTTAAACAATTTTGAGTACATTCATTGTAATTTGCTTCAATGGTTTTTATTGCCTTTTTAATTTGTTCTGAATTAACAGAATCTATCAAAACACCGGCATTAAAATCTTTTACACTTTTTAAACCAACAATATCAATACCTATTACAGGAACACCCGCGGCGTAGTAGTTAAATAATTTACCAGCTGGGGAAGAAAAATAATTAAAGCTTTTTTTTGCTAATTCTAAGTCATAACCTGTTATTCCGATGTAAAAATGAGATACATATTCGATTATTTTTGACTGTTCAACATAATTGAAATCAAAAATTAATTTCCCTGAACTTATAATATCAGCGTACCTTTCATTAAGCCAATTAAAATATTTGTCATTTTTTATTCCTTTTAAAGTCAGCGTATATTCTTTATCAAATTCTTTAACACAATCAATAAAGTGTTCTAAGCCATAACCAAATTCTATGTTACCCATATATAGAATTCGTTTTTCTTTTTTACCCTCAAAACGTTTTATATCTTTATCTAGTATTGGCGCATTTTGGAGGTAAAATACATTAATTGATTCATCATCGCCAATCATAAAATCTTTTCGCTCCTTACTTTGAATTAAAAGTGTTTCAATTCCTAATTTTTGACTTAGTCGATAATACACATCTTTTTCGGTTTCAAGCGAAAAGTAAATAGCATCATTAAAAAAAAGTTTGGTTATAAAATATCCAGAAGAATCAATTCCAATAACGGTTTCGTATTTTCGATCAAAAATCTTAATAAATAATAAAGTAAAAAAAAGTCGTAATACTTTATAAAATTTATAGCCTACGGTTTTACGCCAAAAATAAGCGGCTGTTTTTCCGATTTTAATATTGGAGTAATATTCTACTAAATTGTCGTTTTTAAATTTCCCATTATCAACGTATACTAATTTGGTATAGTAATTTTGTTTGCAGCATTCATATAAATTTAAGACGGATGGCGAATATTGAAGCCATTCATCAGGAAATATTATTAATATGGATTTTTGCTTACTCACCTTTTAAATTTAGTAAATCATTAATTAGTTGCTGTGTTCTTTTATCAACACCCGTTTTATTTAAATGATAGTAAGAATTAAAAAATAATTGGTTTTTATATTTATAATTTATAGGATTACTAACAAATATTAACTGATTATCAGCAAGTTCAGTGTTTATTTTGTTTATTATATATTCCTGGTTATTGTATGATGTTTCATCAATTACAGGAGGGAAAATGAGTAAGGTTGCCTGTTTACTCTGGATGTATTTTTTTAAATCAAGTAACTGAGTGATAACCTCTTTATTAACGGATTCATTCCCTTTGTTTTTAATAGCTGGTAAATAGGTTTGATTAGGTAATGACCAATGCAAGTAGGCGTCACCTTTTTCATTAAATGAATTTTTGTGATAAATACTGATTGGTTCTTCTTTATTTTTTAAAATAGAAGGTATAAAGTTTTTTATTTTTTTTGCAGAGTAGGTGGGAAGGTATTTTAATAAATGTAGCCATTGATCTTTATTTATTATTTTTTTTGATTGAGGTTCGATATCAAATAGAACTGAAATAAGTTCCATTTCTCCATAAAAATTATCTGTGTAAAAATGTTCGTATTCAGGTACAAGTATTACAGTATCTCCTTCTGATATATAAGGTTTTATATCATTCATCATAAATTCTAATCCTACACCTGCGTGAATTCCCATATTGATAACAGGTTTTTTAAGTGCGGTTTGAATTTGTTTACTGTCAATCCCGAAACTTAAATTGGAGCCACCTAATAAAATTATTTTTTTTGAGGTTGTTTGTTTTAGTCGTTCATGTTTGGTAGGGTAGGCTCCTAAAATACTTGATTGTACACTCTTATCAGGAATAAATAAAATACCTAGCCATAGTATGATTAATACAAGGAATGTGAATTTTATGATTTTAGATAAAAATGATTTCATTAAAATTGAAAATAAATAAACGATTGATTTTGTTTGAAAAAAGCTAAACAAGCAATTGTAAGAAGCAAATAGATCCCCCATCTTAAAATCAATGGCATATTATGTGGTTTGAATATTTCTATTTGTCTGCATCTTATCCATTCTACCGAAAATAATATGGTAATTAACGGAATAGTCATTGCCATTCCATGTTGTGTTGGATATGTGAATAATGATTTTGAAAATAATTGAGAGATATAATGTCCAGCCTGTGAAACATTGATTGATCTAAAAAAGATCCAAGTAAAAGTGACTAGTGAAAAGGTTATAAGCATATTAATTAAATAATACACATTTATCGTATTTTCATTACTTCCATTTGTCTTTTTATTGTATCCAAAAATTAAATTCGGAATTAAATATAAGCCATTTAGTAATCCCCAAATTATAAATGTCCAATTTGCTCCATGCCAAAAACCACTCAACGTAAATACGAAAAGCGTATTAAAAATGATTTTGCTTAGGTTCCCTTTATTTCCACCTAATGGTATGTAAACATAATCGCGAAACCAAGAGGTTAGTGAGATGTGCCATCTTCTCCAAAATTGAGATACATTGGTTGAGAAATACGGATAGTTAAAGTTTTGCATTAATTCAAAACCAAATAGTTTTGCGGTACCAATAGCGATGCTCGAATATCCTGAAAAATCGCAATAAATTTGAACTGCAAAATAGATAGCTCCCAATGCAAGAGTACTTCCAGGCAGAGAATCGCTTGATGCAAAAATTTGATCAACATACCCTGAAAGGGTATCTGCCACCACAATCTTTTTAAATAATCCCCAAAGCATTTGCTGCATACCCGTTATAGCCAACTCTTTATTAAAATGTCTTTTTACATAAAATTGAGGTAATAAATGAAAGGCTCTTTCTATTGGACCGGCAACTAATTGAGGGAAAAAACTAATAAATGCTGCAAATGAAATTAAATCCTTGGTAGGTTTCATTTTATGTCGATAGATATCAGTGGTGTAGCTCAATGATTGAAATGTGTAAAAGCTAATGCCAACAGGTAAAATTATTTTTAACGTAACTGGTGAAATTTGGTAGCCAATTGATTGAAAGGCAATAATGAAATTATCTATAAAAAAATTAAAGTATTTGAAAAAGCCTAGTAATCCAATATTTACAACACAGCTAGAAATAAATAACCATTTTCTTTTTAGTGGAGCCGTTGTTTTTTCTAATTGTATTCCAATTTTGAAATCAAATAATGTACTGAATGCAATTAAAAATAAAAAGCGCCAATCCCACCAGCCATAAAATACATAGCCGACAACCAATAAAAATATATTTTGAAGTTTAATAGATTTGTTAAACACAAACCAATACAACAAAAATACAATTGGTAAGAAAAAAGCAAATTCAAATGAATTAAAAAGCATCCTACATTATTTTTGTTTACAAATATAACAGGCATTCCAGCTCTGTTCAGTAAGCGTTTTTTTAGTAAGCCATTCTTCAGCATGTATAATCTCTAAGCCATGATTGTGAGCAATGCTGTTTAATTCTTCCATAAATAAATAGCGCATGCTATGGATTTCATGCAGTTTTTCGATACCATTAGTATGTTTGTTTAGTATACTAATATCAAAATTGACATCTACACAATTTATTTCTGGGAACAATCCAGGAGTTGCAATTCTTGTAATTTGAATTTTTTCATTTTCAAATTCTTTAGTTCTTTTTACTGGTTTATCATGTATTACACCAGGGCCATGCCAGCAATCAAAAATAAAAATACCATCTGGTTTTAAATGTTTCGCAACTGTTTTAAAGGCTTGATGTAAATCTTCATTAGTTGTCATGTAGCTGATTACATGAAATAATGAAATAATAGTGTCAAATTTTTGTGAACTTTCGTAATTTCTGATATCTCCTTCTAAAAAAGCTAATCGTTCTGATACGGCAATGGATGATTTGCTTTGTCTATCCAAAGCCATTTCTAACATAGTTTGGCTTAAATCAATTCCTTCTACCTTGTATCCATTTTCAGCTAATATACTGGCATGCATACCAGTTCCGCAACCTAATTCAAGTATATGATTCGTGTTTTTATTAAACTCCTTAATGAGTGAAATAATATAATTAGTTTCGGTTGTATAGTCTTTATCTTTATACAAAAGGTCGTAATACTGACTATATGTTTCAAATACTTTTTTATCCATTAGTTTAAAATTTCTTTTAATGTGGTTGCTACTACAAGTATTTGCTCATTGGTTAATGCCAATCCGCTAGGCAAATAAAAACCATAATTGTACATGGTTTCAGCATTAGGATAGGATTCAGATTTGTATAATCCCATCTTATGTAACACAGGTTGAAGGTGCATAGGATAAAAAAATGGGCGTGTGCCAATTCCCTTATCTGCCAATTGCTTCATCACTTGTTCAGCCGTTTTTGATTTATCTGTTAATAGAATACCATAAACCCAATAGATATTATCACAATAGTCAGTTTTTTCAATTGGAAGTTGTATTCCTTTTAAATCTTTCAGTAGTTCTGTATATAATTTTCCAATTTCTCTTTTTCGAGCTATACTTTCTTCCCATCTTTCTAACTGCGCAACTCCTATTGCAGCCTGTACATTTGTCATCCTCATATTCCAACCTAATTCTTCGTGTACAAAACGTTTATGTGCTGTAAAACATAAATTTCTTAATGAACGAAGTTTTTCTGCAATAGTATCGTCATCGGTTAAAATCATTCCACCTTCGCCAGTAGTAATGAGTTTATTAGGATAAAAACTAAATACACTCACATCTCCAAAACTTCCACAAGGTTTTCCTTTGTATTTTTGACCATGAGCTTCAGCAGAATCTTCAATAATTTTTAAATTGTGTTTTTTTGCTAATTCCATTATTGGATCTATATCTACAGTTAAGCCATAGATATGCACTACCATAATAGCTTTTGTTTTATTAGTGATTTTGGATTCTATTTCACTTACATTCATGTTCCAGGTACCCAAATCCGAATCGACTAATACAGGTATGGCGCCGGATTTAATAATTGATGATGCACATGATATAATGGTAAAAGAAGGTATAATTACTTCATCTCCTTTTGTAATTCCAAGAGACTCTACCGCTATTTCAAGTGCAGCAGTTCCGTTGCAAACAGCTATGCCATGTTTTTTATTATTTTTCGCAGCAAATTGCTCTTCAAATTTTTTGATAAAAGGACCCTCCGAACTGATCCAGCCCGTATCAATACATTCTATAAGGTATTTTTTTTCATTGCCATTTAGCAATGGCTCGTTAACAGGAATCATGTTTAGTTTTTTAATTTATAATAAAATCCTTTGTGATAAATTCTTATGCCGTTGATTTGGTTATCCCCATCTTCACTCATAAATTCTGATATTAAGGTGTATTTTTTTGACATATGTTTTTTGAATTTATCTTCATTAAAAAGCCAAACTGGAAAACTAGCGTCATAAAATAATTCTGGATTTACCTTTTGAATACAAATTCGATCATTGACATCATTTAAAAAAAATATTCTATCAAATATAATAGTTGAGAAATTAGACTCTATAATTTCATCCATTAACTTATAAGGTTTTTCGATGTATTGTATCGTTCCTGAAGATAGGAAAGTGGTGTAATTGTTTGTTTTTAATGCTTCAGATATTGAATAGTGGAAATTCAATTCAAGATTTTTATTTATTTTTTTTGCATAGTCCACATATTTTTTTTGTTCAACAATAGCCCATGAAATTTTTATCCCATTATTTATAAATTGTCTATATCTATTATAGTGTGCTCCAAGCGAACCTCCAAAGTCTATTATACTTAGTTCTTTTTTTTCAATATTTATAGAATCAATTAAGCTATACATTAATGGGAAATTTTGGTTTGTTGATGAAATAATTTCTCCATCCCTTTCAAAAGAACCATCTTTTTTTTCAAGTTGATTAGTTGATTTATTTATTTTATCAAGAATAATGTCCGTTTCCCAACCTGTTGTTAGTTTCGAAGCTTCCTCCCAGTTTGTATAGTTTCCCAGAAACCCATATTTTGTTTTTTTATTAAAAAATATTCTCATCACTATATCCAAAATTATAGGAGGAGTAACTTTTTTTGCTATCAACTTAAGTATTTTCATTTATACTAAGCTTTTTTTATAAATCTTGTTTTATCAGCTTCTCCTTGATATGGACCTTGTTTTACTTCAATCATTTCTACATCCTCTATGACTTCAAATCCATGACCACCAGCTGACAATAGAATAGTATCGCCACCTTCTAATATTCTACTTTCAGTATAATTTAGAGCATCATCAAAAAAATCAACTTTTAATTTCCCCTTTTTAATAATTAATACTTCTTGAGTAAAAACAACATTGCGTTGAACTGCATTGTGATAATGAGGGTCAATAATTTTGCCTTTTGGATGATTCATGTATGCCAACTGTTGAGAAAACTCATCAGGTGTGAAGAAATGAATTCCCTTTTCATTAAAACGATGACTAATGATGATGGCCATGATTTGTCCGTTTGAGTTTTTTATTTGTTCAACGAGTTGCATAAATTATTTGTTCCAAATTCCTTTGGCTTTATTGTTTACGATTTTATAATATTGTATTGGTAAAAATATTAAATCCGGAATTAATGATACACTGGATGCGACAATAATTCCTGATAATCCCCAATTTAAATATTTAGCAAAAAAGACACAAAGAGGTATATTAATAATAGCCGTGATAATTGCTAAATAAAATCCAATTCTCATTTTGCCTACACCGTTTATGAAATTACCAAATATTTGGTTCCATGACGACACTAAAACATAAATTGCTGCACAAATAGTTAATTGTAAAGAGGGAGTAACGACTTCTCTGCCAACCCATAAGTTGTAAGCGTAGCTCGATATGGCAACAAAAGGAATAGTTCCCAAAAACACGATGCCCCAAATTTTAATCATTTTTTTTGTTATTCGCTTAATCCATTCTATATCATTTAAAGCATGGGCTTCTGTATATGCACTCCATAGTGGAGCTGAAATTAAGCTAAAGCCAACGGTAATTGGCGATAAGTATTTTAAGGCAATATTATATGGTGTAACAGATTCTGCTCCCATTAATCTAGAAATGATAATATTGTCGGTAGCAACTACAATTAGAGCTGTTGATTGAAATAAAAAAAACATTATACCTACGCTCATTAAATTTCTGGCATATTTAAAATCAACATGTTTTATAGACGGTACATAATCTTTATAATGTGTTTTAAAGAACCATAAACTCACAATAATTGGAACCAAAACATTTATTAGTCCGATTGATATGGCTAAATATAGTAGTGATTCGGTTGTAGTTTTAGTGAGGATATAAACTACAATAAGTGAAATAACGCTTGCGATGGTATTTATAGCTCCCGCAAGAGCTGTGCGTTGATCAGCAAGTAGTATTGAGGAAATTAATTTTATAACTAATTGCATACAAAAGAACCCGAATAAAACGGCCATTACTTTTCGTAATTCAAAAATTTTACTTGCATCTACATTTAAAATATGTGGCCAATCTAAATATTGATTAATTAGCAAAAATAGTACACATGCGGTTCCCATAATAATTGATAACATGGCATAAGCTGTGCTTACATAAATTTTCGCGCTATGTTTATCGTTGTTGGCAATTGTCTCAGCAAATTTATTTCTAAGACCATTACCAAGGCCAATATCTAATAGGCCAAACCAGCTTATAACACTATACAGTGTTAGCCAAATTCCATAATTTATTGGGTTTAAATAATTAATAGTTAAAGGTACCAAAACAAAGCTTGTAATAACACTTATACCTTTTACTAATACAGATGCTATTATGTTTTTCTTCGCTTTTACACTTCTTGAATGTCCTTTATTTATTAAGGAATTTAATCCAATGTATAGTTTTGATGAATTTATTTTAGAAAGAGCACCCATTTGACGGCAAGTAATTAGGATTTTTTTCTAAATAAATTTTTCAACTTATTTTCTGAATGGGTTTCAAATTCTTCACCATAACCGTAGCCATAACCGTATCCATAGCCATAACCGTATGTTGAATTTGAAATTTTTACTGAATTAAAAATAATACCTACATTATTTATTTTTTTCTCGTGATAGAGTTTATTGATGAATTTTAAGTGCTGTTTTCTTGTGATGTTTTGTCGAACAACATAAATATTGACATCAGAAAATTTAGTTAACTCTAATCCATCTGGAACTAATCCAATGGGCGGAGTATCTACAATTACATAATCATAATGTTCTTTTAAATATTCAAATAACGTATTAATTTTATCTTTCAATATTAATTCGGAAGGATTTGGAGGAATTGGGCCCGATAAAATAACATCCAAATGTGGTATTTCTTTTGATGTTTGTATTATTTCATTGATTTGAGCATTACCTGCTAAATAGTTGGAAACTCCATTGTCTGACTTTAAATTTATGCCTGAGACTATTTTGGGCTTTCGCAAATCTAAACAAACTAAAACAGTCTTTTTTTCAGATAAGGCTAAAATACCAGCCAAATTATAGGATATGAATGTTTTTCCTTCGCCACTTATTGATGAAGTAATCAATATTACATTTTGTTTTTTGTGTTCATTGTTACCATTTAAAAAATAGTTAATGTTAGTTCTTATAGATCGCAACGCCTCCAAAATAATTGGTTTCGGCTTGATTTCGGTAAATAAATTAGAGTTATCTATGTTTTTTCCAATAATGCCTAGTAAGGGTATTTTAGTATATGATTCAAGCGTTTCTTTATCAATAATTTTATCATTTAGAAGTTCGATAATTGATATAATTAAAATAGGAATCAATAATGACATAACAAATGCTATGGCATACGATTTACTTTTAACCGGTTTAATAGGACTATAATTAGGGACTGCTTTATCAATTACCCAGTTACTAGACGCCGATGAAGCTAATACAATAGCGGTTTCAGACCTCTTTTGCAATAAATAAAGGTATAACCCCTCCTTTATCGAAAATTGGCGTTTAATGGCAATAAATTCTATTTCTGTTTTTGGCATTGTGCCTAATTTACCTTCTACTTTTGTGAGATTTGAAGAGATTTCTTTTTGAGATAGTAAATATTTTTGTTTGATCCCTTTTAAATTTTCGAGTATGGATTGTTTGGTAAATTTTATTTGCTTGTCCATATTCTCAAAAACAGGACTATTGGTTTTAGAATCTATTTGACGAAGATTATACTCGTTTTCAAGCTCGCTTAAGTTTGAAATCTGTTTTATTAATTGAGGATCTTCTATACCTAAACTTGTGGGAGATATATCGTTAATTTTTTTATTTTCTAGAATGTATTTTTCAAGATAATCAATGAAGCTTATTTGTATTTTATTTTCCGATATTTTCTCATCAAAGTCTTTTACTTTTTCTAAAAACATTTTAGATTCATCGTCAATATTTATTACTCCTTTTGAAGTTTGAAAGTCGAGTAATGTTTTTTCTATTTCTTTTAATTCGCTCGAAATTTGTTGAATTTGGGAATCTATAAATTTTATAGAATTGCTAGCCAATAAGTTTTTTTGTTCGGAACTATTAGCAATATATACTTCTGTTAATTTATTTAAAAAATCGGAACATGCCTCAGGTACCGCATCAACTATGCTAAGTTCTAAGATAGAAGAGCCAGAGGCAACTAAATCAATTCCTAGTGCTGATGAATAATAATTAGCTTGATTTTCAATAGAATTAAAATGAACTTTGAAATTTTTTTTATTGTATTCTGAATCGTTAAATAAAGTGTTGTCAAAATTACTGCGTTTAATAATTTTAAATTCACCAATATCATTCACTATTTTCTCATTAAAACGATAGGTGCCTGTCTTTTTTGTTTTATTTCCTATTGGTAGATATGATAATTTAAATGAATTTTCATTTATGAAATCAACTTCTAAATCAACAAAATAGGCAAATTCATATAAGGTATCTGGTTTTATAATAAAAGGAGATTTATTATATAATTCTGTTGATTTGAAATTTCCTTGGAGTAAATAAGAAATTTGAAACTCCAATTCTTTTATTGCTTTTGAGATTAATGTCTTAGATTTTAAAATTTGAATTTCATTTTCAAGATTAACATCTCGTTTCATGTTATTTAAATCCTTTAAAATGTTTTCAGGAGAATTATTAGAGTTTTCATCTTTAACAATTAAACGACAAGAAGATCTATATATTGGTGAGGTGTACCAGTTGTAATACTTTGCTATGAAAAAACCTAATACAACAGAGATAATAAACACGTACCAATATTTAGCATATCTGATGAAAAACCTCTTGAAATCAAAATTCCTCTCTTCAACTTCATTACCTATTTTTTTTGTAGTATCGCTCATGCTAAAACGTGATTATACTTGAAAAAAATATTTTGAACAAGTATATCTTCTATTGTGGTTTTAAGCGTAAAAATACAATAAATGTCTGTATTTACAATGGCTTATTAATTTTAAGTCAATAATTGAAATTTTCAGTTCTCGTAAAATATATTTTTAAAAAATGATTTATTTTGATTGTAGTACAGATAACATATAAACAATCTCAAGTTTATTTTATGTATAATTTGGTAATTTAATTAGTTGTAATTTTATTCAGCATATGGTTATAAAGAAAATAATTTTTGTTTTTTGTTTGTTATTCAATTTATGTCTTTTTGGTCAATTAGGTGAACTTGACCGTTTTGATTGTACATATTCAAAAGAAATAACGTTGCCATTTAATTATTCAGAAACTAAATCCATTGTTAAACCTCAGCTTAATCAGGTTGTTTTTTATTCATATCGGGATCAATTTACATATTGGTATAAAATTACTTGTAAAACAGATGATAAACTTGATTTTAAAGTATCAGCAATTAACGATAGCGACTCTTATGTAATTTTTGTTTATCAATACAATAACCTCGATTTTTGCAGTCAATTATACACCCAAAAAATAAAACCTATATCCAGTTCTTATTATGTTGGAAAAGGAAGCGAACTTTCTGACTTAAATTTTAAAACATTATTAGTAAAAAAGGATAACATTTATTATATATCTGTAGTTAATACCTCGTTGAATAATTGCGGGCATAATTTAATTTTAAATTATAAAACGGATACTTTAAAGGTTAAAGCATATCATTCTCCATGTAAAAAAGATATTTCAGTATTGCCTGTTACTAAAGATTTAGGTTTAAAAAATATTGAAGTTAAACCTGATAACAAAAAGGAAATCACAAAAGTGTCCAAAGATTCAGTCACAGAAATAAAAACGTTTAGTAGCCATACGATAACACCATTTGATATTAACAAGACTGAAATAAAACCCGAGTTAAAAGATTCAGTTTTGATGGTTAGGAATACTGAAGATAAAATACAGGATTTATCTTATTCTAAAATTATTTGTTATACAAAAGATAAAAAGAAATTAAGTTCAGTGAAATCGCAATTAACACTGCTAAATATGGAAACTAAAGAATATGTATCATTTACTAATGTAGGTGTTGGAAAATGGGAATTGGTTATAGAAAAAGGTATAGAGTATAAAATTAAAAGTATTGCATTAGGATATAAAGAATTGGAATTAAAATTTATGAATAAAGATGAAAAAGATTTAGAATTATTATTAGAGCCATTAAATATTGGTGATAATTTTATAATGAAAAGTATTTATTTTCATCCCAATACCTTTGCCCTTAGAAAGGAGTCAGCTGGAGATTTACAAAAGCTTTTGAATTTCATGTTAGACCATCCATTAATAGTTATTGAAATTCAAGGGCATACGAATGGAGATAATAAAATCTTCAAAAACAAGGCTTACGAGCAATTAGGAGACGAGTGGAATTTTCAGGGTAGCTCAAAAAAATTATCAATGCATCGTTCTGAGGCTATAAAAAAATACTTAGTTAATAATGGAATTAGTGAAGATAGATTAGTTGCAGTTGGAAAAGGAGGAGATAAACCAATTATTGAGAATCCTGAAACGATGGAGGATGGTCAAAGAAATATAAGAGTAGAAGTTATAATTTTAAAAAATTAAGCTACTTATAAAAAATAACACATTACTTCTTTTCAAGTTTAGAGGCTTCGGCCAATGATATTTTTTTCTTTTTATAATACGCAACAATAAATGCGTCGGTTAACCCCATACTTTTTATATTATTTTTTGCTTCTTGAGCATCTGATAATTTTTCAAATACTCCAATAGAATAAATCACTCCATTATCTGAAATTGTAGTAAAAATAGGGGTTAGTCCTTTAAATGTTTCTTCTAAAACATTTGATTTAAATACACCTAATTGTATTTGATATATCAAGAATTCAGGCATTTCGGAGTTTGATTTGAGTTGTTGCCCCCATTCGTCTGTAATAAAAGCTTTATTTTTTGTTATGGTGGTGTCAGTTTTTGGCTGATTAGTAGGTGGCATTTTTTCTCGTTCTTCAATAAGAAGATTAATTTTTGTAAGTTTTTGTTGCGCATCATTTTGCTTTTGTTCAAGCATTGTTTTTTGAGTTTCTAGTTCCTTTATACGAGATTTAATTTTTTTTTGTTGGATTTGATCTGACGTGTTAAACAAATCGTCAGTGAGTTTTACCATTTCTTTAGTTTTTACATCTTTTTTTTCAATTAAATCTTCTTTTAAAATTGTAAAAAGAGATTGGTCGATGTCTAATTTTGTAATTACTTTATTTGAAGAATTACTATTTTTTATATCAGATTTATTTTCGGTTCTGGTTTCTTTTTTAACTAAATCTATTAGGTACAAAGATGCATGATAGGAATCTATAGTGGCATTTTCGGAAAAATACATTGCTTTTTTTAATAAAGCTTTTGTATTTAAAGTGTTATCTGAGTTTATTGATTTTAAGCATCGGTTGGCATCAATGGAAAAATCCCTCGCATTTTCGGCTAATTTTATACCTATTGTATTCGAATCATTTGCTTGTAAAAGAGTTGAATCTAAAAGAGAAATAGATAGTTGACTAAAATAAATTGCTGAGTCAATAGTTTGTGAAAAATTGCTTTTTTGAGAATAAAAATAACAATTTTGGGTAAATTCGAAAGATTTATTGGCCATTTGAGCACTTTTTATAGCCAATTCTTTACAAGAGTTTGATTTTTTTAAAGAATCGAGGTTGCTTGCGAAAGATTCTGAAATAGCATTAATTACAAATATTAAATAAATAAGAAATTTAACATTTTTAATATAACCCACAATCATTGACTAATTTTTTGCAATTAAGAATTAAATGTAAGCTAAAAATTGGTTAATTAAAAAAAAAAGCCGAAATTGCCTAGATATTTTAGGACATGATGTTTCAAGAAAAATATTTAGGTAAGTTAAAATTATTTATTCCGCTTGGTAAAATATGTTATTATGTTTTAGCGGTTTTTATTTTTTCTACATTGTGTACTTTTGGTCAAGATAATGACATAAAGAAAAGCAATTATGAAAATCCTGAGCATTCTTCTGAGAATTTGATGGGCATAAAGCAAGGTTGGTTTGTTGGTATGGATGGAGGGGTGACTTTGTTTTATGGAGATGTTGCATTGTATAATAATTTCCCTAAGTCAAAAGATTACGGTAAAAGTTTTGGGAACGCCATAAATATTTTTGGAGGGAAGAAATTTAAATTCGGATTAGCAGCTGAAGCACAGGTGTTTAAAGGCACACTTAAAGGCGAGAAGCAAGCAGATATGCTTTATAGAAGATATTTTAAAGCGGATATCATGGGCTATTCAGTGAGTGCAAAGTATAATTTATCACAATTGCTTTTTAGAAATAAAAATGATAGGAGCTTTTTTAATAGAGTATCTGTTTATTTAACAGTAGGAGGAGGACAGATTTTTTTTAGAAGCCGTTTGTACAAGTTAGCACTTAATAACCAGTGGTATCTTGAAAATGTGAGTGGATTCTCTGCAAATGGTATTGACAGCGCAGGGATTGCAGCAGCTGGAGGTTTGGTTGCCGATAAAGCAAAAACTGTAAGTGCAATTATTGTTCCTGTAGGAGGAAAAATCAACTTTAAATTAAACCAAAAAACTAATGTTGTTTTGGATATGTCTTATGTGACATGTTTTACAGATAAAATAGATTCTTGGTCTCGAAGTTGGTCTCACAAAGATAGATATCTTAGTGTAGGTTTAGGTTTGGTATATAATTTTGGCTCGCAATCTGACTCAGATATACCAGATTCTGATAGGTTTTTAAGGCCAAAAGAAAAGAAAAGTACAAGTATTGAAAATAATGATACAAGCTCGGACTCTTCTACAGAGAAAAAATCCTCGAACAAAAAACAAGGTCTTTTTAAAAAGAAATCTAAAAAAGAAGATAAGGATTTAGAGATAAAATTAAAATTGTATGAACTTCAGTTAAAGTTGTTTGAAATGCAATATTTAGTGGAGTAAATTTCGTAGTCATCCCTTCAATTAGCATAATTTAGAATCCCACATTCATCCCAAGTGTTATTGTTTTAGTTTTTCCTTGATAAAAATCAGGTGTATAATTACTTGACATAATACCTGAAACATCAGAATAGCTGCCTTCTCCAAAGATAAACACATCATTTACTATTTCGTAATATGCTTTAATCGCTGCAGTGTTTCTCATGTAAAGTATGTTTTCCATAAATGGTGTGCCGGCAACATTATTAACTCCGTTAATTTGAGCAAACTCTCGCACAGGGCCTTTTATTGCTTGAGTATAACTGATATCGATTGCCAAACCTCTTATTGGCTTTATTTTTAGTCCACAATAAACTTCTTGAGCATTTTGTCCTAAGTAATGACCCAAGTTATAGTTGTTGGAAGCGAATGTTGTTGTTGAAATGGGATGAACATATACCCATGGATTGGTTCTAGTATATTCTAATGTAAAAGAGGCATTTTTGATGAGATTAGTTACTCTAACTCCTCCTTTAAAACTCATCAAATTTGTTTGTGTTTTAGATTTAAGGATTTGACCAATGTTTACTTCATCAATAAAAACGGTACCGTAAAGATGAACTTTAGGGATAATTCTGCAACTTGCATCAAAAAACATTTGAGAATTCTCACCTAATGCATTACTTCCCGCTCCATTAGATGTTCTGTCGCCGGATTTATAAAACATAAATGGAATTAGATAAATTGGTTGAATATATTTATCGCTATAGATGATTGAATTGCCGAAAGATAAATAGAGACCTTTGTACGGTTTAAATGTAAATAAATTAGCCGCTAAAAATTTAGGATAAAAACTTTTTCTTAGACCACTTCCTAAGCCATAGGTTTTAGAAGAGTCTATAACCTGTGAGACTAACCAGCAGTGAATATAGTTAAATTCAAACCATTTACTTGGTTGCATTTTAAAACTTAAATAGGCAAAGGATGGTTGTTTGCCTGAGAAAATATTTGCTCCATTATAATTATTTCCCCACGTAAAATTATCTTTTAATAAACTAATTGATCCCCATTTCCATCCATAGCTTATACCAGCTCTGGCTTCATCAAAATCTGTTCTAGTTTTATCTGTTCCCTGAAAAGGTTTATAGTTTCCGCCAGGCATTTGATTTAAATAATTGGGAGTAGAAAGAACATTGTAAATCCCATTATCCCTTAAGCTAAAATAAAAACCAAATTTTTTGCCAATGCAACCATTCATTTCTAAACCATTCCATCTTTGAGTAGCGTATCCATTTTCGTTTTTTGATAGAGAAAAACCAAGTATCGGATTTAAGGTGAATTGAAAGGAAGAATCTCTGTAATAAAATAGATCGTAACGTCTTTTAAATTTTTTATTTGGAATTACTTCTTTATTATAATCTTTTAAAAAAAAGTCTAAATCTTTTTGTTGCCTCTTGGTAAGTAATTCTCTTTTTCCTTCTGCTTCATGTAATTTTGAGTAGATTAAACTTCTTGAATAGGGCTTTATAACAGAATTTAATTCAATTACTTTTGTATTGGCTAATTCGTCTAAATAATCATATATAGAAGTAAATAAAATATGTTTATTCACTTCCTGAGGAAGCATAATTTTACAAATAGAAAATAGTGTTATAATAAATAGTAATTTTCTCATAGATGTATCTTAGAAATGGAGATTATTTTTAAAAATAACGAAAATTGATTGGATAAAAAATTATCCTTGTAATTAGTTTTTGAAAATTAAACCTAATAGATAAATAATTTAAAATTCGTTCAGTTTGTATAACATTTAGTTCTTGTTATAATTCTTATTTTTAATGTGAGGTCTTAATGCTATTAGATAAATATTAAATACCACTAATACATAAGAGCCTTTTTCAAATATTAATTGAATAGGTACAAAAAATATCATTTTTATAATTGTTGGTAATAGTGGAAGTTTTATTTTTAAGTGTGGCTCCGGTAGGAATCGAACCTACATCAAACGTTTAGGAAACGCTTATTCTATCCATTGAACTACGGTGCCAGTAGTTGGTGTAAAATTACACTTTATATCATAAAAAAAGCCACCCGACATTGGTGGCTTTTTGCTCCCTCTCCTGGGCTCGAACCAGGGACCCCATGATTAACAGTCATGTGCTCTAACCAGCTGAGCTAAGAAGGAATCTAAGCCTTTCACAATTATTTATCCTGTTATGTGCATGGTTTTTGCAGAAAAAAGCTGTTGGTTTAAGTGAATAATTAATAAAGTTTAGTCAATTATGTAGGGAAAACCACATCATTGAAGTTTGACACAAATATACATTATTGTTGATTAAACTTTATAGGTTTAATAAATTTTACCAAATGTAGGAGATGGGGTTTTACTACTTTATACCCAAGGAGTCTTTGGTGCTTAAAGAGTCAGTACTATTAGATGTGCTTCCAAGTGAAGCATTTCTTAAATCATAGGCATTGTCCAAGAATCCTGGATGAGTTTTAGCATACTCACGTTCTTCAAAAGCTGGAATAGATATAATGCAACACATAATTATAAAAACACCTAATATGATTAAGATTGGCTTCATGATTTTTATTCTAGTATTAATTTGCCTTGCTGCACTCTGTTTTGTTTATCAGTGATTTTATAAAAGTACATGCCTTGTGAGGCATTTAAATTAATACTGTAGTTCTCAGAACTTGTTTTCTCTGCAAATAATAACCTACCTGTTATATCCATTATTTGGATAGTATTTTCACCCACTAATCCTTGAAAATTAAATTGGCTAGTGCTTGGGTTTGGGAAGACAGATACATGTTTTTGTAGTGTTGCTATTTCATTTATCCCAATATATAGTGAATTGTTGCAATATTTATATAGTTCATAGCCAGTAAAGGAACAATCTTTTTGGTTAAGTATAAGGCAACCATTTATTTCCATAATAGCATTATCTCTTAAGACTTCACTACCACAATTTAATGGGCCTAATGATGCTATAGGACTTGAGGAAAAACCAACCTTATAAATATCCCCAAAATTACTAACAAGATAAGCATTTACACCATTACGCCAAATATAAGAAGAATAAAGTGTTGTTGGAGCAGTGCTTATAATTGGCGCTGTAGCTGAATATGAGACTATATTATTTGGTGTTACTAGCCTTACTGTATCAATAATATTAGTGCTTGTTATTAAAGAGTCACCAATATAACTAGTGTAGGTATATTTACCATTATTAAAAGTGGCGCTACCATTACTGTAAAGATCACTTGATAAAGGACCAGGTTTAAAGTCTTGAACCATGTATGTTCCAGCGGTGGTTCCATCAGTAGTCCATATCTCTCTTCCATAATCTGCATGTTCAGCAGTAAAATATATTCTTGTATGGTTATAACCTTTTTTATCCAATGGTAGCAAAATAAATTTAGGATTAGAGGAATAGTTAAAGTAAGGATTGATATCTTTTAGCACTCCAAAACTATTATTTAATAAGTTAAGGTAATAGGGCTCCATTCCAATACTTGGGTTATTACCAGGAAACAAATATTTATCATTAATCACAACACCATAATTAGATATTAGCCCGGCAGTGGTTGTAGTTACAGCTTGCCTAGCTCCAAAAGAATCTACTTTAAAAAGACTATCTTGATATGTACCCCATCCTTCTTTATATATATAGAAATAGTTACCGCTTGTAACTACATCTTCTATTACTGGCTCATTATTCCCATCATAAGATCTTGGTGGATAGACTTGGTCATTTACATTCCCACTATATGAATTATAATATGATCTGTGCATTAAAATACCATAGTTATAGCTATTACTTGCATAATTAGTGTAGTAGTAATTTGGTAAATTAACCGCACTGATTTGATTGGTAAGTATGTTATACTTATATAATATCAAGTAAGTGCTGTTTACATAATTTTTGTAAATCCAACAAATATTATTACCTAGTTTAAATAGCCTAGTTCTGCATTCTCGTGATGATACTGTAGATGTTGGTACGGAAAAGGTATATGTTGAAGTGCCATTTGTTGTGCCATTAGTTCTTACTATAGTGGTATTGAAGAAACATGATTATCTATTAAATAGCCTAAACTATCAATTTTAGTAAAACCATAAGCTTCTGCAACATTAACACGTGAAAGGTCTGTAGGATAAGTCACAGTAGGTGTCAAATTTTTTAGCAGCAAAGTCCCTGAAGTAGTTCCATCTGTGACATACAATCCATTTGGAGCATTAGGATTTGCACCTAAGACAGATGAGCCATCCCATGCAAAAAACACTATTCTGTTTTGATCAAATTTATAAAAATATTGGGGATTTCCATCTTGCAGTCCAGGCGCAAGGTTTTTAATTAAAACTTGAGATTTTATTATACCAGATAATGATACAATGAATACTAATAATAGTTTTTTCATAATGTAAATAATTATATAAGTTGAGATGTAGGAAACTATCTTTACATAAAAGTATACAATTACCTAATAGGTAACAAATATGTTACCCTCTAAACTTACTAAAAACTCCAATTTGCAGTTTAAAAGCTGCAAATAAATGGAGGATAAGGAATTCCTTATATTATTGGGTCAAGAAGTTGCAAAACAAAGGAAAAAGCTAGGTTTAACTCAGCTTGACCTTGCTTCTTTGGTGAATATGGAGAAGCCAACCATTACAAGACTTGAAAAAGGCAGAACTAATCCAACATCTATAACCCTTCTAAAAATAAGCAAAGCATTAAATATTCCTATTTCCAAGTTATTTAAGTTTCAGAAAATAAGCATAATAAAGTAGAACTTACTTCCTAAATTCTTCTAAAAGACGTGGTTTAATCTGTAGGAAGTGTGACTAAAAAAGGCTTAATTTTATTATAGAAAATAAATTACTCTTTTAGTCACAATTAACCTATTATCTTATTTACAACCAATAAGTTATGTTTTCCTACAGATAAATGTCAAGCATTTTAAATCCCTTTATTTTGCACATGTCTTTTTGCTTACCCTGTTTTCCTGATAAATGAACTCGCAGTTTTTTATTATTTATTAATGAGGAAGGTCTTTCTTTTTTTGTTTCCACCTCAAGAATACTATCTATAAGAAGATTTTTATTATTAATTAAAATCTTAATAAATGCTTCTTGATATTTAGCAGTGCTTTTTAAATCAGCGGCAACATGAATGAACTGCATACAATAAGCTTTTAAAGATTCCTTATCATATACATCAACATCACTAGGTTTAAAGTAGTTCTTAATTTCTTTACTTAATATATTTGATTTACATAAAACATTTACATGAGTTTCAAAATAGAGTAACAGCTTTTTTATTTCATTGACGTATTTAGTGTCAGCTGCTTTAGTTAATATAATGTTTTTGAGTTTAATTAAATCAATGTTTTCTATTGAATATGCTAATTGATAAATTCTAGCTATAGGTTCAATACCCTTATTATCAATGCTTATTTTATTAAGAATTTCAAAGCTTGTGATTTTTTTAGAATTAGTTTCTATAGTTTGAATTAAATTTGTTGCATCAACTAAAGGAGTGTTTAAAGCAACTGTATTTATACCCTTAGATAAAGAAAGTTGAGTTTTGAGAGTAAACCAATTCCCTAAATTATTGGTAAAACCTTGCTTGCTCTTGTATATTTTTAAAACATCTTCTTCCTCTAACTGAGCATCTATTTTAAGATGAGATGGGATAAATTTACTTTCAAAGTCACGGAAACATAATGAATAAAATTTATTACTACCCTTCTCTAATAATCCTACTATTTCTTCAAAAGCAGCTAAATTATTTGGGTATTTAGAGTTTTTAAGAATTTTAATAAAATCAAAAATCTTACACAATTCATTAGCTTGTTCCATTAATGATTGATAGGTGTTAGATTCTATCTTTTTTGGAACTTGCAAATTATATATTAATATTCTTGATATTAATCCCTGCCTTCCTCTTCCATTTATTTGATAAATAACCTCTGGACTAAGTCTCAAATTAGATTTCATTCCACAAGCTAATATTATAGAATGATACCGCTCACAAATATCTATTCCATTAAAATATCTAGATGTAATGAAATTTATACTTCCTGGCAATATTCCAGAAGGAGGTAGGGTGTCAAAATAATCTTTGGTTGCTTCTGCTTTATTCTCACTACATAATATTTTCAAATTTACAAATCCTTTTTGCTCCAATAATTTAATTGTCTTCAAACACATTTTAATATGATTACATGCAATTAAAATTTTGTCATTTTTTGTATTTGAGTTACTCTTTAAGTTTTCTATAATTGATAAAACTTCATTTGAGAAACTAGATAGTTTTATATTAACTAAATGCAAGTCTTCTTTTTTTGAAGTATTATATACAATTTTTGTGATGGGCTCGCTATTTAAAATTGGATCACTAAACTTAGACATAGTAGCACTGAGAAGTGTTCTTTTCAGAGGGGGATGTAATTTATATATTTCTAAACATCTGTCCATAATGTTTCTATAGGAACTACTTGATTGAAAGCAGTCAATCTCATCAAAGGTTAAATGAAAGTCTTTAAAATAGTTGTTTGACATCTCATTTAGATTTTTTAATAACCCATCTAATTGGTCAGCAACACAAATTATTTTAATTTTTTGATTAGTAACTTTACAACTATAAATATACTTGTAAAGCTCTTCTTCTGCATGTTCCGAAAATAGTCCAACAATAATGTTTTTAGTGCTTAACATACTACTAGTGTTAATAGCCTTTGGAGCTTTTCCATAAAAATGAACTCTATAAAAATTATTTCTAGAAACACTTTGTGCTTTATTATATGCGGTCATAACATAGGGTTCTACAATAATTGAATTTCTGTTTGAATCAATTTCAAGTGAAGTTCCTCCAATACCAGTAATTGTCTTGTTGATAATACCATGAGGTAAAAAGTTAAACACTTCACCCAATTTACTGTTATTTACTAATGTGTAAGTCATAGTATTTGTACTTACATTTAATTGGGAATTAGTAATAAATATCTTATCTTTAATCATGAGGATGTAGAGTTTAGAGATTACATTCTTATTTAGAAGCAGTGAGATTTCAGCTCCTGCTTTTTTTATTTTAAGCAAAAAGAGTAAAATAATATTACTAATGCAAGTGACTATTACTAATAGCAAAAAATAAATGGTAATATATGGCTATAGACGTTCTGATTTTTCAAAACTCTAAAAAGCCCAGGCTATTAACCTGAGCTCTTAATTTATCCTAATGTATCAAAATGGGAGTAATGATAGCTCCCTACTACCATTTATGTGCTTCCATAAATAACAACCACAAGGTAGTTTAAAAGCTTTTATTGTTGATGTAGGAGAGTAAATGTAGTTAGCTTTATTTATAAACTTGTTAAAGGCATAGTTAGATACTTTTATATTTTTTAAGAGTAACTGATTGCTGTAATTGCAGCTTCCTTCAATTGCATTTACTTTAATCTGAGGATGTTTTTTCATAATTTCATTATTAAGATTATTTATATCAATCAAAAAAATGAGATAATTCAAATAAAGCCATCAACTACTATCTTCCTACAGAGTTGTTTTAATCTAGTAGTCTTAATCTTCTTAAATTTTAAAAAAGAAAAAAGGAAAAAAAAGAAGCTAATACCATAAAGGCTATATAGCTGGAGCTGTCAAGGTTTTTCAGAAAAATACTACCTGAATCTTTCTAAAGATTGATTAAATGAAGTGTGGAGATTTTTCTGAAAACACGCAGTGCCTGACCTTTACTGCTCCATGAAAGGTATGTGTGATAGCCTTTAATTTGCTGATTTTTTTATTTAGAGGATGCTCTGATGTCTTTAGAGTAAAGGTAAAACAGCCTTGAGCGTGTGCTAGATAACAGTTGCAAATAATGTAGTGAAGTATGAGCAAAATGGGTTGCAATCTTTTCTGGGTGAGCCACCTGTGAGTTAAGGTAATTGTGGGAGTTTTGAAGCATTTAATATAAATGCAGAAACGACCTATGTTGTAAACACAAAAGCTTCCTATCTGCCGAAGGCTACTATAAAAAAATGCTTGCAGCTATTACCGACAAGCAGGCTCACTGAAAAGCTAGCAGCCGGTGCACTGAAAGTTGCTGCAATGAATGGAGTGAAGCAAAATGAATAAAGATACTTGAAGTGCAAAATAGGCTGCTGTGACGAAGCTCCTTGCAAACAGCAAAAATTATGACAAACCTATTGCCTGAAAGGTAAAATAGCTCATGCTAAAACCTTTAGAAAATGTAGTTAAAGCATGTGCTATTTTAGTTTGGCATAAATTTTTGCTTGCATCAGCTGAGGAACACCGCTTAACCTGTTTTTTAATATGGGGGGTGATGTTACGTGTAGTTGATAGGGGGCATACTTAGCTTGGGACCCATGAGAGAGTCTCATTAATGTTTTGTGAAAAAGTAAATTTATTTTTATATTTAATTATCATTAAAACTTTAATTTATGAGATCTGCTATAGGAATTATCATTGTACTTTTATTAATATGGGGTGTAATGGGTTTAATAGATGGGCAGGGATTTTTTGGAGGAATACAAGCACAGTTTAAAGCAATTTGGTTAATGCTAGGTTGGGTGGGTAGAATAGTAGTCATATTTATAATTGTAGGTCTCTTTTTAAAAGCACCTTAGTATTTAATAAACACATTTAAAATTAGGACTAAAAAAATATTCATTAAGGAGGTGCAGCTATATAAACCCTTTAAATATTAAAGTTTGAAACTTTACAGATGTAAATTTTATTAAAATAGGTAGGTGTTAGTTATGGCTGTCTTTGTCTTCCTCTACAACTTTAATAACTTTTATCGTCAGCTCATCTAATTCATCTTGATGGAACTGCTCTAAATAATGGCTTGTAGTAGAATTTCCATAATTGTGTCCGAGGGCTTCTGAGATAAGGTCTTTGGAGTAGCCTAGTTGCTTGGCTATATTACTAAAACTGTATCTGAACACATATGTTGTAATAGGTTCATTACTGCCAATCATTTCACCAATCTTTTTGAGGTGAGCATTTATAACCTTTAGTTTCTGTGCCATTATTTCCACAAAAATTATTGGGTCTTCCATCTCATTTTTTGTAACAGTACTTAATATGCTTAGTTCATTTGGGGTAAATTCATCTAATACTTCAAGCATTTCAGGCAGTAATGGAATACTATAAAGTTTTTTTGTTTTGGCTCTCCTGTAGATGATTCTTCCGTTTTTAATATTCTTGCTATTAAGCATTAAGAGGTCTCTTGAGTTAATACCTCTCAGCATAAAAATCAGTTTCCCTATTAGCCAAGATTTATAGTAAAGAGAACTCTTGTCAATTTTTAAATTGAAATATAATTTAAGTTCTTCAATATTTAAAACACGCGGTGTTGTTGAAGCCTTTTTAATCTTGTACTTCCTAAATGGGTAGTATTCATATCCAACTATATCATTATTAATTGCTCTGTTATAAATAGCTTTAAACGTTCTCATGTAAACACTAATGCCATTTGTTGTCATGCCTTTAATGTATAGCTCTTTTTCTAATCCCATTAAGTCCTTATAAGTTAGCTTGTCAAAGGTTCTATTTAGATTAATATTTTTACTAATAGAAGATAGAACTATCTTATATGACCTTGCCGTTCCTGTTTTTCCTGTGGTATTTAAAGTAGCTATTTGTTCTTCCCAAAAACTGTATATTGTATACTCATGAGATAATTTACCTTGTAGGAATGTTTTTATCTCTTGTGCATTTTCAACTCCATTATTTTTTAGAGAATATAAATTCAATTTTTGTAAGTACTCTACTTTAAGATTTTGGAGTTTATTATTTATAATAAAGTCATCTAAGATTTCTCCACTTTTGCTATTGAATTTGTTTTCAGAAATTTTTATGCCTGTGGGTAAATCTCTAGTTTTACTATCAGCATAAATTCTAAATATTAAGGGGTAGGTGTTGTTTTTAGATTCTCTTCTCTGATCTAAAACTAATTTGAGTGTTGCCATTTTCTAAAAAAATTGGCTTTCTCCTACAGAAAAACATGTGCAGAGTTTTTGCAGGAAAAAAGTATCTTTTAGCTATAAAAACACTAAAAAAAGACTCTCTGAAAAAATGGTGGAAAACAAAAAAGCCTTCAAAATACTAGATTTCAAAGGCTTTTTATTTGCTCCCTCTCCTGGGCTCGAACCAGGGACCCCATGATTAACAGTCATGTGCTCTAACCAGCTGAGCTAAGAAGGAATCCTTTTTCCTTATAAAGGAGTGCAAATTTAATATCTATTTTGTAAATAAACAATATATTTGTAAAAATTTTTAATCTTTTTCTTATGAGTCTATTAGTAGTAGGTACAGTAGCGTTTGATGCTATCGAAACACCTTTCGGGAAAACCGATAAAATCGTTGGTGGAGCAGCAAGTTACATAGCTTTAGCGTCTTCTTACTTTACAAAAGAAATAAACCTTGTGTCTGTTGTTGGGGACGATTTCCCCCAAGAATTTATGAATACACTTAAGGGTCAAGGAGTTAATTTAGATGGTTTGCAAATAAAACAGGGCGAAAAATCTTTTTTTTGGAGTGGTCGTTACCATAATGACATGAATTCACGTGATACATTGGATACTCAGTTAAATGTTTTAGGTGATTTTGATCCAATAGTGCCAGAAGCTTATAAAAACTGTGACTTTTTAATGCTAGGCAATTTAATGCCAGCTGTGCAGCAAAAAGTATTATCACAATTATCAAAACGCCCTAAATTAATTGTTTTAGATACCATGAATTTTTGGATGGATATTGCCATGCCAGAATTAATGGAAACATTAAAAGGAATTGACGTTTTAACGATTAATGATTCTGAAGCTCGTCAATTATCTGGAGAGTATTCTTTAGTAAAAGCAGCTCAAAAAATCTTAGCAATGGGTCCAAAAGTATTGGTAATTAAAAAAGGTGAGCACGGCGCTTTATTATTTAATAAAGAAGAAGTGTTTTTTGCACCAGCATTACCTTTAGAAGATGTATTTGATCCAACAGGAGCTGGAGATAGTTTTGCGGGCGGATTTATTGGCTATTTAGCAAAAACAAAAGATATTAGTTTCGAGAACATGAAACGTGCTATTATTTTTGGTTCGGCAATGGCTAGTTTTACGGTTGAAAAATTTGGAACAGAGCGTTTAATTGGTTTATCTCAAGAAGATGTATCAGAAAGAGTTCAAGAGTTTGTTGATTTAGTTCAATTTGATATTTCTTTAGTATAATATATGTAATTTTTTGGAAGCCTTCTGCTGAAAAGTGGAAGGCTTTTTATTTTAGATAATTCACAATTTATAAATTATCTTAGCGTTAAATAAATTACCTTGAGATTTCTAATTATTATAGCTATTTGTGTTTTACTTGGTTGTTCGTTTGCCTTACGTGACTCCGAACCCGAAATCCATATTAAATTTCCTGAAAAAAAATCCTCTGTAGAAATTGATGCTTTTGGAAATATTTATGTGATTAGTAATAATGAAATTGTTAAGTATAATTCAGATGGCGTTTTACAAAAAAAATTTAGTACCAAACGATATGGTAAAATTGAATTTGTTGATGCAATGAACCCATTAAAGCTTTTGGTGTATTATAAAGATTTTCAACGAATTCTTTTTTTAGATAATCAATTATCAGAGTCAAGTACGATGATTTCCTTAGAGTTACTTAATCATGAGCAAACTGGCTTAGTTTGCTCATCATCCAACAATAGCTTTTGGATTTACGACAAACAAAATAATGAATTATCAAGATTTGATTCTGAATTAAAATCTATTTTAAAAACAGGTAATTTGAAGCGTATTTTAGATATTGACGTGAAACCAAATTTCATGCAGGAGAATAATAATTTTGTTTATTTGAATTGTCCTAACGAAGGTATTTTAGTGTTTGATATTTATGGAACTTTTTATAAAACCATTCCGCTTAAAAAATTAAAGGAGTTCAACATCGTCAATGGTGATGTGTTTTATTTTGAGAATCATAGTTTAAAGCAATATCAAGCACAAACGTTTAATACAATTGAACAAAAATTTTCAGATACATTGATTTCTAATGTGATTTGGCAAAACAATAAAATCTATAAAGTATACCAAGATTCTTTAGTGGTAGAGTAAATTCTCACAGTTTTCTAAAAATTAGTATTTTTAGCTTATGATTAGATATTTACTGTTTTTTTTATTAGTCACACTATTTTCTTTTACAGCTTCAACTCAAACTCTATATACTCAAACCGTAAGAGGTCAAGTAGTTGATAAAGTGTCTTCGTTTGGTTTACCTGGTGTAGTAGTGCGTTTAAAGAATGACTCTACAAAGAAGTACGTTGTTACAACTGATGCTAATGGTAATTTTAAATTAGAAGGTATCGCCGTTGGCCGTCGTTCGTTTATTGTTTCTATGTTTGGTTATAATACAGTTCCTCTAAATGATATCATCGTATCTTCTGGTAAAGAAACTTTTCTAACGATTGAATTAGAAGAGTCTCTCGTTCAAATGAATGAAGTTGTTGTAAATGCTGATGAGCAAAAAGATTTGGTAGCAGATATGCAAGCTGTAAATGTAAAAACATTTAGTATTGAAGAAACAGAACGTTATCCTGGTTCTCGACAAGATCCGGCTCGAATGGCGTCTAACTTTGCAGGAGTGCAAGGAACCAATGATAGTAGAAATGACATTGTGGTGAGAGGTAACTCTCCATCCGGTTTACTGTGGCGTTTAGAAGAAATTGATATTCCAAATCCAAATCACTTTGCAGTTGCTGGTTCGGCGGGTGGACCAACAGCTATTATTAATAATAAATATTTAGCTAATTCAGAGTTTTATACTGGAGCCTTTCCAGCAAACTATGGTAATGCTTTAGGTGGAGTTTTTGATTTAAAAATGCGTAATGGAAATAATCAAAAGCATGAACGCACCTTTCAGTTTGGATTATTAGGTACAGAATTATCTTTAGAAGGCCCAATTAACAAACAAAAAGGAAGTAGTTATTTTATTAACTACAGATATTCAACACTAAGACTATTGTCAGGTTTAAATATTAAATTAGGGACAAGTGCAGTGCCACAATATCAAGATGGCGCTTTTCGGTTTAATTTTCCAACAAAAAAAGCGGGTATATTTTCTTTAAGTGGAATAGGTGGGTTAAGTAGCATTAAAATTATTTTAAGTACTCAAACCGAAAGACCAAAAGAATTGTATGGCGATTTAAATCGTGATCAATATTTTGCATCAAGTATGGGGGTAGTTATTTTAAACCACGCTTTTTCTCTTAATAGTAGAACTTTAATGAAAACTTCTGTAGCCTATAGTGGACAAGGTTTAAACGTTGATCATTACTTAGTGTTAAGAGATAAAAATTTTAAACCAAATGACACCTTACCTCAAATTTTAGGTTACGATTTTTTAGAAACAAAAACAACTTTAGCATGGTACATCAAACATAAAATAAATGCAAAAAATAGTTTTAAGGTGGGATTTTTTGCTAATGCGTTTCATGTTGATTTTTATGACCAAGCAAAAATTAATTCACGTTACGATACCATCGCTCAGGGCATAATTAATAAACAATATAAAACAAGAATAAGTTCTAAAGCTGAATTTTATTTGCTACAACCGTATTTTGCTTTTGTGCATAAGTTTAATGAAAAGTGGAGCGCTAATGCTGGTTTATTTACTCAGTTCTTAACACTAAGCAATAGTTGGGCAATTGAGCCCAGAGCAAGTTTACGTTTTCAATTTAAACAAAATCAAGCGTTAAGTTTAGCTTATGGTATGCATAGTCAAATGCAACCAACCTATATTTATTTTGCTTCTCCTGATAGTTTAGTAAGAGACGGTAAAACATATTCCAATTCTACTCGGCAGTTAGACAATAAAAATTTAGGATTTAGTAAAAGTCAGCATACGGTATTAGGTTATGATTTACAGATTTCAAAGTATTTCAGAACAAAAGTAGAAGCATACTATCAGCACCTTTGGGATGTTCCAGTTTATGCAATTCCATCAAGTGTATCGTTACTTAATCGCGGAGCTAGTTTCAATCGTTTCTTCCCAATTTATACGATGGAAAATAAAGGAACAGGTTATAATTATGGTTTAGAATTTACTTTAGAAAAATCATTTAGTAAACATTATTTCTTTTTATATTCAGCTAGCTTGTTTGATAGCAAATACACTGGCAGTAATGGAAAAACATTTGATACTGATTTTAACGGGCAATATGTCATGAATGCATTAGCAGGTTTAGAATATGAAATAGGTAAGTCAAAAAAGAACTCTATAAATGTGTCTTCTAAATTTACTTATGGTGGGGGAAAACGTTATTCTCCTGTAGATGTAGCTGCAAGTAATGCTGTGATGGATGTAGTGGCTGATAACAATAGTGTTAACACTTTACAATTTAATCCATATAATCGCTTAGACTTGAGAATTGCTTATAAAATAAATGGCAAAAAAGCAGCATATGAAATTGCTTTAGACTTAGTGAATGTAATGAATACAAAAAACGTATTAGCTTTAAGTTATGCCCCGGATCCAGCTAATATTAATGCAGATCCATTAATTAGAAATTACCAATTAGGATTTTTACCATTATTTTATGTTAAGATTGATTTTTAAAGGATTTTTTATTCTTTTTATTTTCTTTGCTATTTCTTTAAAATCTCAAGTTATTAATATTGAGAATAAGCGATTTTTAAACGATACCAATGGTTGGGTTGGTAATATTGATTTTAGTTTCAATATATTTAATAATACCCAGCAGGTTTTGCAGTTTTCGAATGCCGCCCGAGTACAGTATCAAAAAAATAGAAGCCGCTTTATTTTGTTAAATGATTTAAATTTAATTAAAGCTGGGAATACTGATTTTGCGAATGCAGGCTATCAGCATTTTAGATATAATTATAAAGTTAGTAAATGGATAACCATGGAAGCTTTCACACAAACACAATATAACCCAGTTCTAAAACTAGATTTTAGATATCTGCTTGGCGCAGGTCCTCGATTAAAAGTACTAAAAAAACAACATGCGCGTATATATGTTGCTACTTTGTATATGTATGAATATGATGATATCACAGATGAAACTATAAATCTGCAGGAACATCGTTTGAGTTCTTATTTAACTTGCAGTTTCTCGATTTTTAAAACGATTGATTTAACAAGTACGACATTCTATCAGCCTAATTTAGAAAATACGTCAGATTACCGAATTGCTAATGACAGTGGATTAGAAATACATATCAATAAGCACTTAAATTTCAAATCAACATTTAATATGTTGTATGATACACAGCAACCAACAGGAATACCAGACCTAGTATATTCCTTTAGAAATGGCTTATCAATAAAATTTTAGGAATTATTTTTTAGTTGTATCTACTACTGCGGAGCCATCTTTAGGCTGAATAGCAACTTCTGCCATAGCAGCATCAATCACTCTTCCAATCGAATCCGAAATACGTTTTGCGTTTTCATGCATTTTAAATCTGTCTTCGGCTGCAGGTTTGCATTTAACAAATGCTAAAGTTAAAATTGTAGCTGATAGAATGATATATACCTTTTTCATGAATTTGATTTAAAAATTTAATATTTCGAATGTAAAGATAATTTTTGTTTTGATTAAAGAAATTAGAATAATTTATGTTTTTAATCAAATATCCCAATCATGGGATTTTATTTAAAAATAAAAAGCCCACGCATCATAGACACGTGGACTTTTCCTAACTAACTAAACACAAATTCTTAGTGTCCTGCGTGAGCATCAGCAGCTGGAGCAGCTGTTTCAGTAGTTGCAGCAGCAGCAGTTGTATCAGTAGTTGCTTCTGTCATTGCGCTTTCTAAGCTAGCAGATAATGCAGCAGAGATAGAATCAGCAGTACGTTTTGCTTGTTCTTCGATTTTTGCTTTTTCTTCAGCTGAAGGTCCACAAGATACTACAGATGTAGCGATGATAGCTACTGCGATGATTGAAAATAATTTTGTCATTTTTTTAATTTTTTAAGTTGTTTGTTGTTATTTGAACATTTATACCAAAACTTTAAAATAGTAACCCGAAAAAATAATAAAATAATCAATTATTTTATAACTTACTGATAATCAATGTTTAAAATTTAAATAAATTAATGGTTACCCTATTTTTGATATGGTTAAATTGGATTGAAATAAGGAATAATTGAATTATTTTGACAAAAATTCGGTTACCACCTTTTCGGCTTTCACAAGAGCATCTTCTAAAACCTCATTTAAGATAAACACATCAAATAAATCAGCCGTTTTAAGTTCTTTTTCGGCTTTTTCCACCCTTCGAGCAATACTTTCTGGGCTATCAGTACTTCTTGAATTTAAGCGCTCTTCTAATATTTTAATACTTGGTGGCATCACAAAAACGGCCAGAGCCTTTTCTCCAAACTGTTTTTTAAGGTTTAATCCGCCTTCTACATCAATATCAAAAATAACATGCTTGCCTTTGGCCCAAATACGATCAACTTCACTTCTTAAAGTGCCATAATGTGTTCCAGCGTAAACTTCTTCCCACTCTAAAAACTCTTTATTATCAATTTTTTGCTTGAATTCTTCTACAGTAAGGTAGTAATAGTCTTTGCCATTTTCTTCTAAGCCTCGTTTAGCGCGACTTGTAGCTGAAATGGAAAATTCTAATTTTTCAGGAAAGGTTTTTAGTAAATGACGCACGATGGTTGTTTTACCAGAACCAGAGGGTGCAGAAAAGATGATGAGTTTGCCGTTTTCCATGAACAAAGATAATAGTTTTTGTTAAATTTTATAACTAAAACTATTATTAGGGTGTGCCCCTCCTATCGTCGGGTCGGGCTTTACGCTGCAAGTCCTCGCCATTCGTACCTCATGGCTGTGGGCTTTTCGCTACAATCCTTCACACGAGATTATTTGAAACGTTAAAATTAATTTTTAGGGCTTATTGTAAATTTGCGCGAGAGATGCAAGCGAAAATCCTTTTGCGGTCGCTGAGCGGAGTCGAAGCGCCGCAAAAGATTGCAGCGACAGCTCGGTTCCTGCTGCCTCTTTGCAGGAACGCGCCCTCATCATAATAAACTATCAGATTGACTCTTAAAGAATTCATACACTAAACTAGCTTTTGAATTACCAATAATAGCAGCTAATTCAGCTAGAGTAGCTTCTTTAATGCCTTTTACCGATTTTAATTCAGTGAGTAATTTTTGAGCTGTTTTATCGCTAATGCCTTTAATTTCGGATAATTCTGTTTTAAAGGTTTCTCGGCTTCGTTTATTACGGTGATGTGTAATCCCAAAACGGTGAGCTTCATCACGAATATGTTGAATGATTTTTAAAGTTTCAGAACGTTTATCTAGATACATCGGAACTGAATCTCCAGGGAAATAAATTTCTTCTAAACGTTTAGCAATTCCAATTACGGTGACTTTACCCATTAAATCTAATTTACGTAAACTCATCACGGCAGCACCTAATTGTCCCTTGCCACCATCAATCACTATTAATTGAGGCATTGGCAAGCTTTCTTCAATTACGCGAGAATAGCGACGATAAATAACCTCTTCCATCGTTGCAAAATCATCTGGTCCAACAACTGTTTTTACATTAAAATGCCTGTACTCTTTTTTTGCTGGTTTGCCATCAATAAAAACGGGCATGGCACTTACTGCATAGTCTCCTTGAATGTTTGAATTATCAAATCCTTCAATTCGGCGAGGCTCTTCTTTCATGCGCAAATCTTTCATCATTTGTTGCATGATGCGATCGGTATGTCTTTCAGGATCTATAATCGCTAACTGCTTTTCGCGTTCTCGTTTATAAGATTCTGCATTTTTAAAACATAAATCCATTAAATGTTTTTTGTCGCCAATTTTTGGAACGACATATTTTGCATTGGTAAATTCAAATTCAGGTTCAAAAGGAACAAAAATTTCTTTGCTGGAAGAGTTGTATCTGATTCTGATTTCGTTAATGGCAAATACCAACATTTCTTCATCAGTTTCATCTAACTTCTTTTTTAATTCTAAAGTTTGTGCTTGAATAATGGTTCCATTCATCACTTTAAAGTAATTCACATATGCTACTTTTTCATCACTTAAAATTGCAAATACATCGGTATCTGTAATTGATGGATGAACGATAGTTGATTTGCTTTGGTATTTTTCTAAGAGCTCAATTTTCTTTTTGGTATTGGCAGCATGTTCAAATTCTAATTTCTCAGCATGATCCAGCATTATTTTTTTTAAGTCTCTAATCGCAAAATTGATGTCGCCTTTAATAATTTCTCTAATGTGATTAATGCCTCTATTATAATCTTCTTCGCTTTGCTTGCTTACACAAGGTGCTTTGCATTTACCAATTTGAAATTCTAAACAAGCGGTGTATTTTTTCTTATCAATATTTTCTTGACTCAAATCTAAATTACAAGTACGTAAAGGATACAATTGTTTAATTAAATCCAATAATATATACATAGTAGTTACTGATGGATAAGGACCATAATATTCGCTACCATCTTTTTTTAATTGGCGTGTTTGAAATACTCTGGGGAAACGCTCATTTTTGATAACAATCCATGGATAGGTTTTGTCGTCACGCAACATAATATTGTATTTGGGCGTGAGGCTTTTTATGAGATTGTTTTCTAAAATTAAGGCGTCCATTTCGGTATCTACCTTAATGGTTTTGATATCGACTATTTTTTTTACCATCACACGTAAACGATAGGTGTCATGTTCTTTGGTAAAATAGGAGGTAACGCGTTTTTTTAAATTCTTAGCTTTTCCAACATATAACAAATTATTATCCACGTCGTAATATCGATACACGCCAGGTGTTTCGGGTAATGTTTTAAGAATACTTTGTATATGTTCTGAAAATGCTTCTGACACTTTGTAAAGTTAATTGTTTTACTTAATTTGTAGCATCTTAAAAAGCAAAACCATATTTATTTCAGCACTCGATTGGGGCCTAGGCCATGCCACTCGATGCGTTCCATTAATCAAACAGTTAATGGTAGATAATGTTGTTATTTTGGGTGTAACGAAAACAACCTCTTTCATTTTTGACGAGGAGTTTTCTGAACTGCAAAAAGTGGAAGTTGTACCTTATGATATCAACTATTCGAAAGCATTACCTGTAGCTGTAAAGCTATTATTAGATGCTCCAAGAATTTTCAATATAATCAAACAAGAAAGAAAACAACTGGAGCAAATTATTAAGGATTATAATATTAATGTTGTGATTAGTGATAATCGTTTTGGGATGAGTTCTAAAAATGTGGAGAGCATTTACATCACTCATCAATTAAATATTCAAGCTGGGATATTTTCGCCACTTGCTAATAAAATTCATCATCATTATGTTAAGCAATTTAATACGGTTTGGGTACCCGATTTTGAAGACCATACAATTAGTTTATCTGGAAATTTATCACATTATCATTCATTAAAAAATGTCACTTATATAAATCCGTTAAGTCGCTTATCGAAGGATATATCTGCCGGTGATAAATTTGATTATCTATGTTTGTTATCAGGTCCAGAACCTTTACGAAGTGAATTGGAAAGGACTTTGATAGATAAAGCAAATCAAAGTGATAAAAAAATTTGTGTTGTACGAGGTACAACTAAAGGATTAAATAGTTTTATTAATAAGAATGTGATGATAATTGATGCACCTAATGCTAATGAATTGTCGAGTCTTATTTGTAATTCAAAAACAATTGTTTGTCGAAGTGGATATAGTTCATTAATGGATTTACATCATTTAAATAAACAAAATTGTATTTTAATCCCAACTCCTGGCCAAGAAGAGCAAGAGTATTTAGCTAAATTTTGGAGTACGAAACCTGGATTTAATATTATGTATGAAAAAGACTTTAAAGCCTTTAAATTAGAGTAATCAATTCACAATGTTGGTTTCATAACTCTGATCTTTGTCATTTATTTAAATGCCAAATACTACTACATTCGATGTGATGTATTTAGCAAAGAAAATAGCCTTTTATGTATTTATTGTAGCATCTATTACTGCTGCTGTTTGGGGGTATTTGCGTTTGAAAGAAAGTAAAGAACCCAATGTTTCAGTTATAGAACATATTCCTACAAACGCTATATGCGTTATTGAAACTAAAAACTGTAGTGAATTAGTATCTCAATTAACTCGTCAAAATTTAATTTGGAATGCTTTATTATCAAACGAATCGATGTTAGTAGCTCAAAATGGCATCAGATATTTAGATTCATTGGTAAATGCAAAGTCCGAAATTGCAGAAGTAATTTTAGACAACTCTTTATATTGGTCTTTTATAATGCAAGGTAACGCAACCGAACATCTAATTGTATTTAAAGTTAAGGAGAAAAATAACGAAGATTTATTTTTAGATTTTTTCAAAACAGCTTTTTCAAAAGACGCTTCGGTTTCATCTTTTGATGCTTTTTATTTTACAAATAACAAACAAAAGTGGTTGTTAACTTATAAAGAGGGTGTTGTTTATTTGAGCTCTGATGTTGGCTTATTACAAAATTGTCTGGAGTTAAAAAAAGAGGAGTCCTTAGCTAGTAATAAATCGTATTTAGAACTATTGAAATTAAATGGAGAGCAAAAATCTCAAGTTTATTTTAATCATGCCTTCTCAAATTTGTTATCTAAAAATTTATTTACGCAACAGTCTTTATTTGGATTAGAGGTTCAATTAAATGAAATTACTTTAACTGGCTATACAAATACTGATAGTTTATCGTTGTTTAATTGTTTAAGAAATCAAAGTTCAGAAAGCATTGCTGGATTCGAGCATCTACCTAATAATCCTATTTCTATTCAAGGAATTACATTAAGTGATGTGGGTTTGTTTTATAAAATGGTGAATCAAGAACTATCATCAGAAACTGTTGAAGTTAATGAATCTGCTTGGCAATCATTAAATGATAGTGCCTTATACAATATTAAGAGTGAAAGTTTAGAAAATATTGATCGCGAAGTTTTGTCTGCCAATTATGTCTTAGATGAAGTAAATAGTCAAGTTTTGAGCGTAAAAATTAAGGATGTCGAGAAAAGTGAAGCTTTATTGAAATTAATGAGTGATAGTATTTTGAATATGGGCGAGTCTAAAGCTTATAAATTAAATACAAACTTAGCTCAAGTATTTTCTTTTTCGAAAGAGGATTTAAAAATGAAGTATGCCTATTTATCTGAAAATTACTTATTATTTTTTTCTAGTCAATCAATTTTAAATTTTTACCAGCAAGCCTTTCTAACAAATCAATTACTTGGGAAGAATTCGGCATTTATGCAATATGCCAATGATCATTTAATGTTGGATTGCAATTACTTGTATTACGAAAATTCTGAGTTAATGAAAAAACATAATGTGAATTCATTTATTAATTCAGAAGAGTTGTGGAAGTCTGATAACGCAACGGCTCAACTTTCATTAACCGCTAAAAATTATAAAAACAGTATTCAGGTTAGGATCAATGCTAGTCATGCACAACAAAAAGATAATTCATCTCCTGATGCATCTAATTCATTATGGACTTATGTTGCGGATTCATTAATTAATCTCAAAGTACATTTGTTTACTAATCATTTAACGCAGGAAAATGAATTGTGTTTTCAGGACGAAATAAATAATTTGTATTTAATTAATTCAACAGGAAATTTAATCTGGAAAAAAAAGATTAACGAAGCTATTCAATCGGATATTTATACAGTTGACATTTTTAAAAACGGCAAACTACAATTATTATTTAATACCGAAAATTATTTACATCTCGTAGATAGAAATGGAAATTATGTGCAAGGATTTCCAGTAAAAATGCCTTCTAAAGTTACTTCTAACTTAACGTTATTGGATTATGAAGGAAACAAGGATTATCGATTGTTTGTAGCTTGTGCAGATAAACGTATTTATAATTTTTCGTTATATGGTGTAAAAACTGAAGGTTTTATTCCAGTAAAAACAGAATCAGAAGTTGTATTGCCAATTCGTTATGCACATGTAGGGGCTAGTGATTATTTAATTACTGCTGATGTTTCAGGAAAAATTTATGCTTTTAGTAGAAAAGGAGAAGGTAGGATAGATTTTAAAAACAGAATCATTGAAAATCTCAATCATTTATTTGTGTTAGATGGAAATAACTTAGATAATACCAAATTGATTTATGTGGACGATAAAAACAATTTATTAAATAAAATTTCTTTATCAGATAAAAAAGAAGCGTTAAAGATTGGTGATGAATTGAATGGATTTAAAACGTCTTTTGCTTTAGTTAACGATGATTCACAATCAGATATGTTAGTTTATGGAAACGGAGCCTTTTATGCTTATGACTTATTTACTGGGAAATTAGTAGAGTATTTTAATGAGCTAGCCGTATATGATGATGTTCAATTTACGCCAACTAGTAATAACGATTGGTTTTTAAGCTATGATAAAACAGGGCAAAAAGTGGATGTAGTAAATACGACTGGAAAACTGGTAACTTCGTTACATGGAGCTACGCAAAAACCATTTACCTGTGATTTATACAAAAACGGCAAAACGTATATTTTATTAGTAAATGGTAATAAAGTAAGTTGTCAGGAATTAAAGTAATGTTTGCACTGAACTCAGATATATTTGTGGTCTTAGCGAAAAAACTCGGCGCCCTTTGCGGTTAAACTAATACTCAAACTTTCCAAATTCCGATTCAATGGTTACTTTTTTGCCATCATATTTCTCTACTCTTCCAATAATTTGAGCATCTACATTAAATGATTTTGAAATTGCAATCACTTCTTGAGCTAATGCTTCTGGTAAATAAACCTCTAAACGATGACCCATATTAAAGACTTTGTACATCTCTTTGTAATCAGTTTTGCTTTGTTCGTGTATCGTTTTAAATAATGGAGGCAAAGGAAATAAATTATTTTTGATGATATGAACCCCATCTACAAAGTGCAATACTTTAGTTTGTGCACCACCACTGCAATGAACGATGCCGTTAATTTTTGTTCCTAAAGTTGACAGTAATTTTTTTACAATCGGGGCGTATGTTCTGGTTGGTGATAAAACTAATTTACCTGCCGTAATTTGTTCTTTAATTTCTTTGCCGTTAATATCTTTATAGCTTACATCAATTTTATCAGTTAAGTTTAATTGCCCACAATAGGTTACTTCTTTTGGTAAGGCATTATCGTAAGATTCAGGATATTTTTCAGCAACTGTATAATTGAACACATCATGGCGAGCGCTGGTTAAACCGTTACTTCCCATGCCACCATTATATTCAGTTTCATATGTCGCTTTACCAGAAGATGATAAGCCAACAATGACGTCACCAGCTTTAATATTATGATTTGAAATCACATCGTCTTTTTTCATACGGCAAACAACCGTGCTATCTACAATTAATGTACGAACTAAATCACCTACATCCGCTGTTTCTCCACCTGTTGAACGAATGTCGATGCCGTTATCTCTTAAGTTTTGTAATACTTCTTCAGTGCCATTAATAATTGCAGAAATTACTTCGCCTGGAATCAATCCTTTATTACGGCCAATCGTAGAAGACAATAAAATGTTATTAGTAGCACCCACACATATTAAATCATCAATATTCATGATGACTGCGTCTTGTGCAATGCCTTTCCAAACGCTTAAATCGCCAGTTTCTTTCCAATACACATAAGCTAAAGATGATTTTGTTCCAGCACCATCTGCATGCATAATAATACAATGCTCATCGCTTCCAGTTAAATAATCAGGTACAATTTTACAAAAGGCTTGAGGAAATAATCCTTTATCGATATTAGAAATAGCATTATGAACATCTTCTTTAGATGCCGAAACACCACGTAAATTATATTTTAAGTCTGACATTGTTTTGAAGCTAATAAAGCCCAAAGATAGAAGAAAATGCCTAAAAATTGGATTGACTTTTTAACGGAATAGTAACATAAGTAGTAATAACCAAAAGACACACATTCCCATGTCGAATAAAAAACAAATTCAATATGTTCCTGTATGTCTTTTTCTCTAACTAACACTACTTCACAATCACCAATTTTTTATTTGTAATACCTGAATTACCTTTTACACTTATGTTATATATACCTGCCGCTAAATGACTGACATCAATAGTTGCTTTTCCGTTTTCAATGGTTTGAGATAATACAAGATTACCAGCCATATCAAATAATTGTAGGCTCTGTTTTTCTTTTATACTGAGTTCGATTGTGAATACTCCATGGCTTGGATTTGGATATATAGCCAAGTTGCTTTCTATTTGCTCATCTATTCCGGTTGTAATGTCTTTTATCGAATTGATAGTAGTATTAGTGACAATAGGAGCATTAAAATCAAAATATATATAAGCTGTGTTTTTTATTTGGTATGGTCGCACCCAAGTTGTTTTTGGTTTAATACGATATTGTATAAAACCAATGGAGCCTAGTGGGTTAGTTGAACTATCAGGTAATTGGATATTAGGAAAATATACTGTTAAGTCGCGTCCAATTAAACTAGTGGCATTTTCATGACTGTAATCTGTTACCTGAAAAGTGTTTAAATCCAACATGGTGTCTAATGTATCTTCTAATCTGATATTAAAGGCCGGAGCATTACCAGTGTTTTGAAAGTGGATAGTGTAAGTTAACCAGTCATTAAAATTTGGATCAACCATTACGGGATACACTTCTTTAATATTAGGGTCATAAGAATTTACAACAGAATAGCAAGACAGCAAAGTATTATTAGAAACATCATTGTCGCCACTCATTGGACTAACCTTTGCATTTACACAAATCATATCTCCGGCCTGAGCTGAAGTAAATGGTTGAAGAAGAATTTGAAAATCTGTAGTGTTATTTACTGTGCCAAAATCCGCAATGGAATAACTATACACGTTACCAGATACAACTGGTGTTAATGCTCCTGGAGCAGGCCCCATGTATGTTACAGGACCAGTGACAATAAACGAGACACTTCCGCCAACACCTGAGCCACAATTTAAATTATACCATTTAGATAAATCACCTGCATTAACTCTTAAATAGTGTGTTTGACCCGGAAATACAATGCCACAAGTTGCAATTGATTGAACTCCAATATCAAAACCACCGGCGCAAGTTAATGCAAAATTTATGTTTGTGTCTAATTGTGCTACCGTCACAGTGCTATCTAAACCTGGATAGTTGCAAGATTCTTTGTAAGGCTTCCCAGCTGTATCAATAACAACATCATAAGTACCTGCTGAATTTAAAAATTGATATACTCCATTTAAAGCCGAGTAAGTTGTGCCAAGTAAATTTGATGATGTATCATAAATTTTTAGTGGCACATTTTTTAATCTTATGTCTCCACTATCTTTTGTGCAATTTGTATTGGAGTCTTTGTACGTAAAACCAACAATACCATGTGCTGGAGGACAGCCATTGGCATTACCTTGCACACACAAAGGATATAATAAAGTAATCGAATCCATTACCGGAATATAGTTTGGAAGACATGTAAATGGATTGTTAGCAATATTAAGAAACATAGATATAGAGACAAATGGATCAAAGCAATGAATTTGATTAGAACTACAATCTAGATAGTTTAAGTTAGGAGGTAATATTGGTAAGCTTGCTAGTTGATTGTTACTGCATGTTAAATGATTTAACGATACTGGTAAAGAAGGTAAGCTGTCTAATGAGTTAATGCTACAATTTAAAAAACCTAATGAACTTGGTAAAGTTGGCAAAGCAGTTAATTGATCAGCAACACATTCTAGTATGTTTAATGATGCTAAAGCTGGTAATGTAATTAATGGATTGGTGCTGCAAATTAACGTGTGTAATGAATTAGGTAAGGTAGGGATTGCTTGTAATGAATTTGACTGACAATCTAAAAACTGTAATGCATTTGGTAGCGTTGGTAAAATTGATAAGCCATCATTGTTACAGTATAAAATGGCTAATGAATTTGGCAGGTTGGGAAGCCCATTAGATAAAGGGTTTGAGCTACAATTTATTTTGTAAAGCGAATTTGGTAATGTTGGTAGATTTGGAATAAGATTATTAGAACAGATTAAAGTATAAAGTGAACTAGGTAATGTTGGCAAGCTATTTAATAGGTTTTGAGAGCAATTTAAATTTATAAGTGAATTTGGCAAAGTAGGTAAAACGGTTAAGCTATTTGAGTTACAGGCTAAATCCACTAGAGTGTTTGGTAATGCTGGTAAACTAACTAGTTCATTTATACTGCAGTCAAGATAAGTTAATCCATTAGGTAGTGTAGGTAGATTAGTTAATAAATTAGATTTGCAATCAAGGATTACTAAACTATTTGGCAACAAAGGAAGTGCTGAAAGTTTGTTGGACGAACAATTTAAAGAATCTAAACCGTTTGGTAGCGCTGGCATACTTTGAATATTGTTGTTAGCACAATTAAAACTGATTAATGAATCTGGAAGACTAGGTAAGTAAGTCAAACTATTTCCCCAGCAATTTAAAAACTTGATAGAGTTAGGCAAAGTTGGTAAACTATCTAATATATTTTGTCCACACATGAGCATTTTTAAGCTTGCAGGTAATTGAGGTAAACTGTCAATTTGATTAGTCGTGCAAATTAGTGTATCCAACATGCTAGGCAGAGCCGGAATGTTTTCTATTAGCATATGTATGGTATCATAAACATTATTACTACAATTCAATGTTCTCAATGAATCAAAGTATTGAATTCCATCTAAATTTATGATACGTTTATTTTGAACTATAATTTGTCTTCTAGAGGTAACATCAATGTGAGTTGTATCCATTTGGTTGCCATTCATGGCATTAGGAATGTTAATTTGTAACCAAGATGCAAAACTAGTATCTTGAATGGTAACAAATTGTGCTTTAAGCTTTGTTAAACAAATCAGTAAAGTAAATAGTGTAAATAGTGCTTTCATAATCAGAGTTTTATGTGTTTCTAATGTAAAATTAGAGGATACATAACTCATTATTTAGCTTCTTTAACAACAGGTAGACTTATTCTAATAAGTGTTGGCTTTTTACCGATAAGTGATTTAACAAAAAACGCCTTGGGGTTACCAAAGCGTTTTTATAATTATCTAAGAGATTCTGACTCATCCCGATAGCTATCGGGACAGAATGACCTAGAACACTTCTTTTGCTACTCTCTTGGTACTATCAGAAGTTCCCATTGTGTAGTAATGTAAGCATGGAACGTTAGCCTTTTTTAATTCTTTACTTTGTTCAATGCACCATTTAATGCCAATCTCTTTAACTGCTTTATCGTCTTTGCATTTTTCTAATTCCACAAATAAATCTTGAGGTAAATCAATATGAAAAATTTTAGGCAAGGCAATCAGTTGTGAGCGTGAACTTAAGATTTTTAATCCTGGAATAATTGGCACATTTATGTCGTTTTTACGACATAAATCTACAAACTCAAAATATTTTTTATTATCAAAAAACATTTGAGTCACAATATAATCAGCACCAGCATCTACTTTGGCCTTCAGCCATTTCATATCGCTATACAAATTTGGTGCTTCAAAGTGTTTTTCTGGGTAACCAGCTATTCCCATGCAAAAATCGGTTGGGGAAGCATCTTTCATTTCATCATCCAAATAAAGTCCACTATTCATGTCTTTTATTTGTTTTACCAAATCAATAGCGTAGTTATGTCCGCCTGGTTCAGGTACAAATTGAGATTCTGTTTTGATACTGTCTCCACGAAGTGCTAATACGTTATCAATTCCTAAGAACTGTAAATCAATTAAAGCATTTTCTGTTTCTTCACGAGTAAAACCTCCGCAAATAATATGCGGCACAGCTTCTACATCATACTTATTCATAATGGCGGCGCAAATACCAACGGTACCTGGGCGTTTACGAATACTTACTTTTTCGAGGTATCCGCCATCACGTTTTTTGTAAATGTATTCTTCGCGATGATATGTTACATCAACAAAGGCTGGCTTAAATTCCATTAAAGGATCAATGCCGTCAAAAATAGAATGAATACTCTTTCCTTTTAAAGGTGGAAGTATTTCAATAGAGAATAAAGTGTCTTTCGCAGATTTCAGATGTTCGGTAATTTTCATACTTTTTATAATAAAGCACAAATGTAAGTATATCAAATTACTTAAAAAAACATGTTTTTAATCAATAAAATTGAAAGACAGTAAGTGAAATCGTTGTATCTTGAATGAATAAACTACTTTATTACAAGTAAGCCTTGACTTTAGGTAGTAACATCATGTGAAAAAGGGGATTTTTTTGCAACAAATGTTTGCTCAGCCATATTATATTTATAAATTTGGCTAACTTTTTAAAACCAATTTTCAACACAAAATTATGAGTAAAATTAAAGTAGCCAACCCAGTAGTAGAATTAGATGGTGATGAAATGACTCGCATCATTTGGAAATTCATTAAAGACAAATTAATCGTTCCGTACTTAGATGTAGATATTAAATACTACGACTTAGGAATGGAGTATCGTGATGAAACAAACGATCAAGTAACTATTGATGCTGCTGAAGCTATTAAAAAATATGGTGTAGGTATCAAATGTGCTACAATTACTCCTGATGAGGCTCGTGTAAAAGAATTTAACTTAAAACAAATGTGGAAGTCTCCTAACGGAACTATCCGTAATATTTTAGATGGTACTGTTTTCCGTGAACCAATCGTTTGTAAAAATGTACCTCGTTTAGTTACTAACTGGACAGCTCCAATCATTGTTGGTCGTCATGCATTTGGTGATCAATACAAAGCAACAGATTTCGTAGTTCCAGGAAAAGGAAAATTGACAATGAAATTTGAAGGTGAAGATGGAAAAGTAATTGAACACGAAATCTTCCAATTTAAAGGTGCTGGTGTTGCAATGGGTATGTATAACGTAGAAGAGTCAATCCGTGGCTTTGCTCACTCTTGTTTTAACGTAGCTTTAAACAAAAAATGGCCTTTATACTTATCTACAAAAAACACCATCTTAAAAAAATACGATGGTCGTTTTAAAGATATTTTTGAAGAAATTTATCAAGCAGATTATAAAGCTAAATACGAAGCAGCAGGTATCGTTTACGAACATCGTTTAATTGATGACATGGTAGCTTCGGCTTTAAAATGGAATGGTAATTTTGTTTGGGCTTGTAAAAATTATGATGGAGACGTTCAGTCTGATTCAGTAGCTCAAGGATTTGGTTCATTAGGTTTAATGACTTCAGTATTAATTACTCCTGATGGAACTATTATGGAAGCTGAGGCAGCACACGGTACCGTAACTCGTCACTTCCGTGATCACCAAAATGGTAAACCAACTTCTACAAACCCAATTGCATCTATTTTTGCTTGGACACGCGGTTTAGAATTCCGTGGTAAATTAGATGGTAACCAAGAATTAATTAATTTCTGCCAAGCTTTAGAACAAGTTTGCGTTGAGACAGTCGAGTCTGGTAAAATGACTAAAGATTTAGCAGTTTGTACTCACGGTAATAAAGTAAATCATGGTGAACACTATTTATATACTGAAGAATTTTTAGATGCTATTGACCAGAATTTAAAAAAGAAGTTAGGAAAATAACTGATGAGTCAAGAATTATTTGATAGAGTAGAAGATGCCTTAAAAACCATTCGTCCTTATTTAGAGGCTGATGGAGGCGATGTGGAGTTGCTTGAAATTGCAAATGGAAACACAGCGATGCTTGAATTAAAAGGAGCTTGCAGTACTTGCAGCATGAGTCACATGACGATGAAAGCAGGTATTGAAGAAACCATAATGAGAGCGGTACCAGAAATTACATCAGTACAAGCAGTAAGAATTTAATTCTTGATCATACAATTATAAAAGGTCCTATTCAGTTTTGAGTAGGACTTTTTTATTAGAAGATTAATATAATTGGAACACAGATTATACGGATAGAAATAATTAACACAGATTTATTTTGTATTTATAAAAATCCGCGAATATCAGATAAATCAGCCTTATCAGTGTTCCTATTAAAAAATAAACTATGTATACAGTACAAATAGCTAATACGCAAAACCAAATTGATACCATTATTAATTTACGTTACGATATTTTAAGAATGCCTTGGAATCAACCTAAGGAAACATCAAGCGATGGTATGGAGGACACTGCGATTAATGCATTTATTGAAGATAATGGGAAAGTTATCGCATGCGGACGATTACAAGATAATACTGGCGGAGTAGGGCAAATACGATTCATGGCCGTTGATGCCAATTATCAAGGAAAGGGATTAGGGAAATTAATTGTTGCTAAATTGGAGGCAGAAGCAAAAAGAATTGGTTTAACAACCATTGAATTACAAGCCAGAGAAAATGCTGTTGAGTTCTATAAATCCCAAGGATATGTAGTTAAGGAAACATCTTTTAAATTATGGGATATTATTCAGCATTATTTAATGACGAAGGAGATTAAATAGTATTTAAAAACATATCTAATTCTTTAGTCACTTTATCTACAGAAATACCTTTAATGCATTTAAAATCTGGACATAAAGCAGGATTTTCAACCCTACTAGTATTAGCATTTAACCAGGAGCTACAAGGTGCACATGCAAGGTTTAAAGAAACAACTTTGTGTTTTGCTCCTAACCATTCATAACCATACAGAGTAGGGTTTGATGCGCCCCAAATTGTAAAGGTTGGTTTGTTTAAAGCAATCGCCATATGCATTAAGCCGCTATCTAAGCCAATATAAAATTGTGATTGATAGATAATTTCCATCGCATCATTCAAAGTTGTTTTCCCAATGAGTGAAATAAAGTTTGGATAATTAGCAGTATTTATCTTTTCGTTTAAATGTATTTCGGTGTTGTCGCCTAAAAATACAAGAGTTGAACTAGGAGATTTAATTTGTAAATATTTAAACAACTCAAGCCATTTTTCAATATCCCAATTTTTGTAAGGCGCTTTGTTGTTTGCGGAACTTGCCTGAATAACAATATATTCTTTTGGAAGATTAAAATTAGTTTTTTGTGATGTATAGTTGAGGTTAAAATTTAAATCAGAAAGGGTTGCCGATGAATGAATTAAAAATACATTTTGCAAAGCATCATGCGTATTTGTTTTTGGGTCGATGAAATGAATTGCTGGAGAACTTTGTGCAGAGGTAAATTCTTTATAATTGGTATAAACATCTTTTCCTAAAAATGCCGCAAGTGTTAAGTTTGATTTACTGAACGAAAAATGATTTAAGAATATAGTGTCATATTTTCGGAAATTTAAAATAGAAAATAACAGAAATAGCAATTTATTTTTCTTGATTTTTACATCGTCAAATAATTGTGTGTTTTCAAAAATAGATTCACAGCCAAAAGGAGAAGTAAATAAACCAGTAACTAAATATCCTTGCTTTTTTAATTCATTAACTAATGGGACAAGTAAAATAGCATCTCCAACACCTGCAGAGAAAAATACTAAAGCTTTTTTATGTGGGTTTGAACTCAAGGTTTTGTTTTAATGGCAATTTCTTTATTGATGACATCAACGGATTTTATCGATGTATTATTGCTATGAATAAAAATATAGTTATTGATATAATCAATTTTCCCAAAATATTCTTTCGAATTAGTTAGGTGTGTTTTGTTTTCGTAAGGAAATAACTGTGCTTGTTTTTTTGAGTAATAATAGGCGTGGTAGCCTTTTTGCTTAAAGTCTTCAAATACAGAATCAATATTAATGTCTTTATGATGACGTTGTTCTATTTCAATAATTAGAGAAGGGTGATGAGTAGAAATATAGTTTTCAGCGCCTTTTAAAACAGATAATTCATGACCTTCCACATCAATTTTAATTAAATCAGGAAACGCATTTTTTTCTTTTACAAAAGTATCTAACGTATTTGTCTTTACTTCATAGATGATAGCTTCTGTTTCATTATCTTCTTTATTGTCTACTTCTAACGAACTTAAGCAATTATCTGCTACACCATTAATTACAGGAATTTTAAATTGATGTGTTCCAGCAGAATCAGACAAAGCCACATCAAATACGTTGCAATTTTTAAAAATGGCATTCAATTGTTTGTTCAATTTTTTTTCGGGTTCAAATAAATAGATGTTTTTTGGGTTTATTAATTTTTCAGCATAATAGGCATATTCGCCTTTATTAGCCCCAATATCAAAAAACACAGAATCTTTATTTAATAAAAACTCTAGTAATACTAATTCTGCATCAAATTCTACTTTCGAAAGACTTTTCCAGTTTAAAGTTTGGTAATGAGCAAATACCCTTTTTTTTATAATAGAAGGGAAAATGGATAGTAATATGCTTTTAATAAATCGTCTCAAAATCGAGTTTAACTAATAAGCATACAATATAAAGCAAATTTTACTGTTTTATGACAAGTCCATTAAAAATTCATATTTTTAGCTTTCTAATTTAAAGCATTTACTTGTTAAAAAACATTATATCTACATTATTTACCAAAGGTTTTGTTGCCTTGGTTAATCTAGCTATTTTATTAGTGTCTTCTAAGCAGTTAGGAAGTGATGTACGAGGACAAGTTAGTTTATTGATCTTAAATATTGCCATTATTCAGGTAATTAATGAGATTTATACAGGATACGCCTTAGTATATTTCATACCTAAATTTTCTTTAAAAAAAATATATTCTTTAGGGCTTATTTGGACGTTTGTATGCACAATACTTTGTGCTTTAACAATGGTATTATTGTTTGTGTGGTTTGATATTGGAATTAGGGAGCATTGGATGCATATTGGAGTGCTTTCGTTTATTATCATTTTGCATTCATTTCATATGGTTATTTTATTAGCAAAAGAAAAAATTAAGGAATATAATTTTCTGAATTTCCTTCAGCCAAGTTTACTATTGAGTTCATTATTGATTTCTTTCTTTTATTTTAAATTTAAAACTGCCGATAGTTATATTATCGCTTTATATGTTTCTTTTACGGCCGCGATAATTATTTCGAGTATTCAAGTTTTTGGTGTTTTTAAAAGTCAACATAGCGATTTGCCATTGTTTGAACCTAAACACATTATTAAAAATGGTTTCTATAATCAATTAGCTAACTTGAGTCATATGTTAAGTAATAGATACAATTTTTACTTATTAGGTAATACTATTTTGGTCGGTATTTATTCTAGTTCTTCATCATTAATTGAATCACTATGGATTATTAGCGGAAGTGTGTCGCCAATTATATTAACTCATATTGCTAATGCTAAAGACTCTTCTAATAACGCTAGATTAACTTTGTTGCTTGCTAAAATTTGCTTTTTATTGAGTGCATTTTGTGTGGTAGTTTTATATTTTATTCCTCGAGATTTTTTCGTCTTTTTATTAGGGGAAGATTTTATTCATGTAAAAACCGTAATGCTATATTTATCACCAGGTATTTTATTTATAAGTTTTGCAACCATTATCAGCCATTATTTCGCGGGATTGGGAAAACAAAAAATATTAGTAACAGCTAATGGATTTGGTTTATTGGCTACTATTTGTACGAGCCACTATTTTGTGACACGGTACCAGTTATTAGGTGCTTGCTACTCAACTATAATGTCTTATTTCGTTGCAGCAACGATATTAGTTATCGTGTTTATGAAAGAAAATAAGTTCGGTATTTTAGATTTATTGCGGTTTAAGAAAGATTTTGAGTTGCTAGAAAAGAGTTAGTTTTTCATATTATAGCTTTTTTGGAATTGCAAGAAAAAGTGGACAAAAATATGTTAGCATTAGGCCGCATTTTTTAGGTTATTATTGGTTAAGTAAAATTGTCTGTCTTGCAATATATTGTACAATCGTTATTGCTGATGTCACAATAAATGCCCACATGACCCATTTGCCACCATTTACATGTTTAATTTTTAACTGTATTAATAGAAGTAAAATGGTTAAGATAAATGGAACAAGTGCGGCATGGTATTGCAATGATTCTATTAAATCCCCTTTCAATAAAGAAATTAGGCTCCGTTGCATTCCACAACCAGGACATTCAATTCCGAGATGAGATTTAAAAAAACAAGCAAATAAGTGATTTTCTAGCCAATGAATCATACTGTTAAACTAAAAATGCCTTTGCGTAAACAAAGGCATTTTTTCAATAAGTGTAAATGTTTAGTGTTTTCCCATCATATCCCATGGCATTGCTGCAAAAGCTGCACCAAGAATTAGAATATAAATAACAATAAAGATTAAATACAATGCTGATAATGAAAGGCCAATAATCCCGCATATTCTTCCAGCTTTCATGTTATTAAATGATGATTGTGTGTAGGCGCTTGGATTTGCTTTGTATAAAACAGTTCCTTTTGATGCTAACACTAATGCTATAATTCCTAAAACTAGGCCTATTAATCCATAGCAAAAACACAAGACAATAGATAGGATACCTAAAACTAAAACAGCGGTTGAGTTTGGAACTGGTATCTGATTAAATTGATTATTAAACTGTTGGTTAATGTTTTGAGGCTGTTGAGGGTTTTGATTTGAAAAAGTATTTTCTTCCATATATTGTTTTTTTAGCTAAGGTATAAAAATTAATAATAGTTCGTAAAAAAGTATTAAAAACTAAAACTTTTAGTGAAAGCTCACGTACAATATAATAGTTGCTAAAATTCCCCTAGTTATTTTAGCTTTTAATTAAAATAATAATAAACAAAATATCAGTATGAACTCAATTTCAAACTATTCAAAACCTACTTGTTATGAAAACAAATTTATTAACCACAGCAATGCTGCTTGCTCTTTTGAGTGCACAAGTATTTGCACAAGGAGCCAGCTCCAATTCTCCGATTGATAGCTTAGCTAATTTCAATCAACAACAATGGACTGATTTTTATCGGTCAAATCACACTTCAGATCATGAATTACCTGAATTCATTTTTGCTCATCAGCGAGATTATATACATCATACGTTTTTTTCTACCCAACGTATATCAGGTACAAATCCTACTCCACAGCAAGCCTGCACAAACATTGATTTCGAATCCGGAAATCTTAACGGTTGGAATACTTCAACTGGTTACCACCCATTATATAATCCTGCGGGCTGTTGTCAAAACAGTGGCGGAGCTCAATTTGTAACTTCAGGAGTAGCATTGGATGCTTGCGGCGGTTTTCCAGTGGTGGCGCCAGGAGGTAATTTCTCTTTAAGATTAGGGAATAATGCAACTGGTGGTGTAGCCGATAGAATTGAGCAAACTTTTAATGTAACTGCGGCTAATGCTAATTTTACTTATAAGTATGCCGTCGTATTTCAAGATCCTGGCCATGCTTTAAACGATCAGCCAAGTTTTCAAATTGAAATGTTAGATTCTAACGGTGTTCAAATTCCTTGTACTTACTATAATGTAGCGGCAGGGCAAAATATCCCAGGCTTTGTAAATTCTACCAATTGTGCTAATGTAGTTTATAAACCTTGGACAAGTGTAAGCGTTGATTTAACTAATTATATTGGACAAAATGTAACGATTCGTTTTACAACTTATGATTGTTCTTTAGGCGGACATTATGCTTACGCATATATTGATGGAAGTTGTATCGATTTTAATATTACGCAAAGTGGCATTTTGTGTCAAGGCTCTACTATTCTATTAAATGCACCGGCTGGTTTTGCTTCATACAATTGGACATTGCCAAATGGTACTTCGGCAAACGGACAAGTATTAACAACTGGCACGCCTGGTTTTTACACACTTAATTTAACCACAGTAACTGGTTGTCCCGGACCAACGATAACTTATTTACTAACGAATTTCCCTAAGCCAAATGCTAATTTTATAACGGCTCAACTTTCAGCCTGCTCACATATTATTGGATTTATAAATACTAGCAACATTAGTAGTGGAAATATGATTAGTAGTGATTGGTATTATGGAGATGGCAATACCGCAACTACTCAAAATGGGTTAAATAATTATATAAATACCGGAACATATAGCGTACAGTTAATTGTTACTAGCAATATGGGATGCAAAGATACTTCTATGTTTCCTGTAACCATTAGTCCTTTGCCAACAGCCGCATTTACTGCTAGCAATATATGTTTAAATGCAATGGCCTCGTTTACAAATACATCTTCTGTTTCATCAGGATTTATTACTAGTACCATTTGGCAATTTGGTGATGGAAATCAATCTACCTTAGCACAACCCACGCATCAATATGCAAATGCCGGAACTTATCAAGTAACTTTAAATATTACTACTAATTCAAATTGCAGTAATAGTATCACCCAGCAGATACTTGTTAATCCTTTGCCAAATGTTTCATTCACAGCTAATGGTGTTTGTCAAGGAAATATAACTAACTACCAGAATAATTCTAGTATTATAAACGGAAGCATCACAAATTATATATGGGATTATACATCCGATGGAACACCAGATAATACGAGTTCAGGAGCAAGTTATTTATTTAATTCTTTTGGAACCTACACAACTCAATTAACAGCTATTTCTAATTTCAATTGCATATCAACACAATCAATAAATGTTACTGTTTATCCTAATCCAGTGGTTGTGTTTAATGCTTTGCCAGTTTGCCAAGGGTTACAAACCTTATTCAATAATCAATCAAGTATAGCAAATGGGCAAATAGTCAATTATAATTGGTCTTTTGGAGATAATTCTTCTGTTTTAGGATTAAATCCTTCACACTTATATTCTAATGCTGGCAGTTTCAATGTTATCCTTACAGCTACAAGTAATAATAATTGTATAAATTCTGGCATGCAAACAGTGATTGTGTATCCTAAACCAAATGTAAATTTTCAATCTACTAGTACTTGCTTAAACCAAGCTACACAATTTAATAATCAAAGTAATATAATTGCAGGTTCAATAATTATGTACCGTTGGGATTTTGAAAATGATGGAACAATTGATGATTCAACCGCTAATCCCACACATATTTATCCCACAGCGGGAACTCAACAAAGTCGACTAGTAGCAATTTCTAACAGTAATTGCATGAATCAAAATATTAATCCTGTTGTGGTTCATTATAATCCAATAGCAAATTTTTCAGCACCTTCAACTTGTTTGCCAGCAAATACAAATTTCACCGATTTTTCAATAAGTAGTGATGGAACTAT
>Ga0315900_10000203_pt1 | contig 106127 bp, 108 predicted proteins | sample LakEriMetagenome_FD_203521 | JGI IMG/M metagenome (GOLD analysis project Ga0315900, IMG submission 203521) | Freshwater fungal communities from buoy surface, Lake Erie, Ohio, United States - Buoy 12 MA114 | ecosystem: Environmental > Aquatic > Freshwater > Lake > Lake biofilm | place: USA... | reverse complement strand
TCCCAGCAGCACCAGGGCGCGCAGGCGAACCAGGGGATGGGCGCCGCTCAGGCGTCGGGCCAGGGACTGAAGGCGTTCGCGATGTGGAAGCGAGGGCATGCCGGACGGTGAGCGAGGAAGCCGCTCAGCACCGTAAACCCGACCGGGTATAAGGGTGTTTGGTGGCGGTTGGGTGTGGTCCGGATCACACGGCAGCAGGCCCGGAGGCGATAAGCGTGGGTTGACCTCCATGCCGCGCCAGCGCGCGATTCGATGACGCCACCGGACTGCATCCTCAGCGCCCATACCCGGCTTGCCCGGGAGGGTGCCGAGGCAGCGGTGCTCCAGTGGCTGGAGGAGTGCGGGCTGGATGTCGAGTACGGAGCGGGTGATCGCTGGATCGCCTGGCCCGGGGCTGACCAGCCCGTCGCCGACGCCGGGCCGACGGTGGAGGTGCAGTTCTATGTCCTGCCCGGCTCAGGCAGTCAGGTGCGCTGGCACTTCCGTCCCGCCGGTCCCGATCCGGCGGCCGGCATCCTGCTGCGGGAGCTGGCCCTGGAGCTGCAGGCGCGGCTGCGGGACGATCCCCTCTGGGGGATCGACCAGTGGCGCGACGGGGGGCCGGGCGGCGTGATGGCGGGCCCATGAACCTCGATCAGCTGCGTGTCTTCCTCTCGGTGGCTCAGCACCTCCACTTCAGCCGGGCCGCCGATGCGCTCTACATCACCCAGCCAGCCGTGAGCGCGTCGGTGGCCAAGCTGGAATCCCACTACGGGGTGCGACTGTTTCACCGCATCGGCCGGCGGGTCGAGCTGACCGATGCCGGGCGCTGGCTGGCGCTCGAAGGGGAGCAGCTGCTGGCTCGGGTGGATCTGTTGGAGCGCGGACTTCTGGATTTCAACGCCCTGCGCCGCGGTGTGCTGACCATCGGTGCCAGTCTCACCGTGGGCAACTACTGGTTGCCGCTGCGGCTGAAGGCCTTCTGCGACCAGTACGGGGCGATCGAGCTGCATTGCAACCTCGGTAATGCTGGCCAGGTCCTCGATGACACGGCCCGTGGCCGGCTCGACCTGGGGTTTCTCACCGGGCCGAGGCCCGTCGGCAGCGATGTGCCGTTCGACGTCGAACCGGTCGGCCAGGAACGGCTTGAGCTTGTGGTCGGCCGCGGCCATCCCTGGTTCGGGCGTACAAGCGTGCCGGCGGACGCCCTGCCCGGCAGCCACTGGATCCTGCGCGAACAGGGCTCCGGAGCCCAGAAGCTGTTCGAGGAGCTGCTGGTGGGAGCCGGGATCAGCCTGGCCGCGCTCAGCGTCGATCTGGTTCTGACCAGCAGCGAGATGGTCAAGGCCCTGGTCCTGGACGGCGGCCCGGCCGCAGCCGCCCTGCCGCGATCGATGGTGCGGCAGGAGCTGGAGCTGGGGCTGCTCTGGGCCCTGAGCCTCGAGGGGGTTCCCGCCCGCTTCCAGCCGGTCTGGATGGTGCGTCACGCCCAGCGCCATCGCTCGCGGCTGCTGGCCACCTTCGAGGAGGTGATCCGATCCCTGAACACGCCCTAGGTGTTCTGTCTCAGCAGGGTGTTCCGTGGCCCATTCGAGGCTGATGCCCCGGCTCTGGGCCAGACCCTCGGCCTGGGCCTCCCCATGGGGCTGAATGGCCGGGAGATGACAAGTGGGCCCAGCCCGGCCGCATGCACGGCGTTGTGCCTCCGCGCACCCCTTGATGTCCCGGCTGAGGTGATGCGTGTCTGTGCCAACGCCACCCCCTGCGAAGGCAGCTGGTGCCGAGGCACGTGAGACTTCAGTGTGGTGCTAAGCGTCGAAGCGGCGGATGCTGCGGGCCAGCACGTGCAGCCGCTGACCCGCATTGATGCCACCGTCAGCTCCCGGGCCCCGCTGACGCGGCAGCTGGGCGTTGATCAGCCGGCCATCCTCCAGCAGCAGTTCGGCCTGCACCTCCTTGCCGAGGTGAATCAGTCGCTTGACCAGCACCGGGATCGTCTGGTCGTGGGGTTCCTGCAGCAGCTCCAGGTCGTGGGGGCGCACGAAGCCATGCTCGAGGATGTTGACCTCGCCGACGAAGCGCATCACGAAGGGTGTGGCCGGATGGTCGTAGATCTCCGACGGGCTGCCGATCTGCTCGATCCGACCCTCGTTCATCACCACGATTGTGTCGGCTACCTCCATCGCCTCCTCCTGATCGTGGGTGACGATCACGGTGGTGACGCCGGTCTCCTCCTGGAGATTGCGCAACCAGGCCCGCAATTCCTTGCGCACCTTGGCATCAAGGGCACTGAAGGGTTCATCGAGCAGCAGCACATCGGGCCTGACGGCCAGGGCGCGGGCGAGGGAGACCCGCTGGCGCTGACCGCCGGAGAGCTGGGAGGGATAGCGGTGGCCGTAGCCCTGTAGTTGCACGAGGTCAAGCAGCTCCTCCACCCGCTGGCGCACCTGATGGGACGGCCAGCCCCGCAGCTCGAGGCCGAAGCCGATATTGCGGCGCACGCTGCGGTGCTTGAACAGGGCGAAGTGCTGGAACACGAAGCCGACCTGCCGGTCCTGGACCGAGAGGCTGGTCGCATCCCGGCCGTTGATCACCACCTGCCCCTGATCGATCGCCTCCAGCCCGGCGATCATGCGCAGCAGCGTGCTCTTGCCGCAGCCGGAGGGTCCGAGAAGGGCCACGAGTGAACCGGTGGGAACCTCGAGGCTGATGTCGTCGATGGCCAGGAAGGAATCGAAGCGCTTGCTGACGCGGCTGACCTGAATACCCATGGCGTTCGCTTCAGCGGTTCGGCTGCGGGGTCAGCCGCAGGTAGGGCCGGATCTCGGTGACGCCCTTGGGGAACTTGCTGCGGGCCTCGTCGGTGGGGATCGAGGGCACCACCACGCAGTCCTGGCCGTCCTTCCAGTTGACCGGAGTGGCGACCGAGTGGTTGTCGGTGAGCTGAAGGGAATCGATCACCCGCAGGATTTCATCGAAGTTGCGGCCGGTGCTGGCGGGGTAGGTGATCTGGAGGCGCAGCTTCTTGTTGGGGTCGATGATGAAGACCGAGCGGACCGTGAGGTTGTTGAGCGAATTGGGATGGATCATCCCGTAGAGATCGCTCACCTTCTTGTCGGCGTCGGCCAGGATCGGGTAATCGACCGTGGTGTTCTGGGTCTCGTTGATGTCTGAGATCCAGCCCTTGTGGCTTTCAGCGGAATCGACGCTGAGGGCGATGGTCTTGACGTTGCGCTTGTCCCACTCGGACCGGAGCCGGGCCACTTCGCCCAGTTCGGTGGTGCAGACCGGGGTGTAGTCGGCGGGGTGGGAGAACAGCACCACCCAGCTGCCTTCAGCGAAGTCGTAGAGGTTGATCGGGCCCAGCTGGGAGTCCTGGGTGAAGTCGGGGGCAATGTCGCCGAGTTGCAGGGCCATGGTGGCGGGACCGATCGCATCGATCCCCACCCTTGCCGGGGAGCGCTGCCGGCCGGTGTGATCCGGGCCAGCCTCGACTGTGCCTCGGACCACACCGGTTCCGCTCGCTCGGCGTCCGTGCCTGGCTCAGGCCTGCAGCCAGCAGCGCGGCAGTTCCTCGCCGGAGGGGAACAGCAGATCGGCCTTGAGGAAGCTGCCGGGATCCTGCAGTTCCTCGCCGCCATGGAGGCGGGCCTGCACCTGGTCGCTGAAGGGATCGAACAGCTGCTGGAGGTCGAGCACCTCCACCCGGCTGCTCTGGTGGTCGTTGCGCAGTTTGAGGAACATGGCCGCCTGACGGTTGGCTGCCCTCAGTGTGTGGTCCCCGGACCCGCCTGGGCCAGGGGGCGGCATCAGCTGCAACATGCCGGGCCTGCCAGGGCACCCCAGGTAACGGATCGCCACGGTTCGCCCATCAAGCCACCGGAGCGCTTGGCGAGCTCCGGCCTGGTGGGTCTAATGAAGGCATGACGGCCGCCGGATTCCGCAGCGCTCCATGTCCCAGTCCCAGATTCTGATCGTCGGCGGCGGTGCCGCCGGCCTGACGGTCGCCAGCCAGTTGAAGCGGGCCCGCCCCTCCCTGGCCGTGACGATCCTTGAGCCCGCCACCGACCACTGGTATCAGCCCGGCTGGACCCTGGTGGGTGGCGGAGTGTTCACGATGGAGCAGACCCGGCGCGACGAGGCCTCCCTGATTCCCGAGGGGGTGGAGTGGATCCGCGAGGGCGTCGCCGGCTTCGACCCTGCCGCCGGCAGCGTGACCACCACCGGCGGTCGAACCCTGCGCTACGACGCCCTGGTGGTGGCCACCGGCATGAAGCTGTGCTGGGACGCGATCGAGGGCCTGCCGGAAGCCCTGGGCCGCGGAGGCGTCTGCAGCAACTATTCCCGCGAGCACGCCCCCTACACCTGGGAGGCGATCCAGGCCTTCCGCGGCGGCAACGCCGTGTTCACCTGCCCGCCGATGCCGATCAAGTGCCCAGGCGCGCCGCAGAAGATCGCCTACCTCGCCGACGACGTCTTCCGCCGCGATCCCGCCGTGGCCGCCAAGACGACGGTGATCTATGCCACGGCCACCCCGGGCATCTTCGGGGTGCCCACCTACGCGGCACCGCTGCGGGAGGTGGTGGCCCGCCGTGGCATCGACGCCCGCTACAGCCATGTGCTCAAGGCGGTGCGGCCCGAGAGCAAGGAGGCGGTGTTCAGCGTTCCACCCTCCCGCGAATCGCGGGAGGGTGAGGAGGCGTCGCAGGAGGTGGTGATCCCCTACGCGCTCCTGCATGTCACCCCGCCGATGGCGGCCCCGGACGTGGTGGCCACCAGCCCCCTGGCCGGCGCGGCCCCTGGGGGGTTCGTGGAGGTGGATCAGTACAGCCTCCAGCACAAGCGCTTCGCCAATGTCTTCTCGCTGGGCGATGTGTCGGGCATGCCCAACTCCAAGACCGCCGCAGCGGTGCGGGGCCAGGCGCCGGTGCTGGTGACCAACCTGCTGGCCCAGCTCGACGGTCAGCCCCTGGCCGCCCGCTACGACGGCTACAGCTGCTGCCCGCTGATCACCGGCTACGGCAAGACGATCATGGCCGAGTTCAACTATGAGCAGCAGCCGGTTCCCTCCTTCCCTCTCGATCCCACCCAGGAGCGCTGGAGCATGTGGGTGGTGAAGACGCGGGTGCTGCCCTGGCTCTACTGGAACCGGATGCTGCGCGGCCAACCCCACGAGCGGCGCTACATGCCGGGCCTGGGGGGGGCGGTCACAACCGGTTCTTAACCCCCGCGACCTGCGGCGGCAGCAGCATGGTTGGTGCCACCGCAGGCCGTCATGGACAGCATCAGCAACGGTGCCTGGGCCCAGCACCTGATCGAGCGCAGCCTGGGGCGCCTGGTGGAGCTGCAGGGGGCGGTGCTCGCCGATGACGGTGATCCCGAACCGCTGCACCGGATGCGGGTGGCGATGCGGCGGCTGCGCACCGCCCTGGGCCAGTTCGCCCCGGCCCTGGTGCTGCCCGAGGGGGTGGCCGAGCGGCGGATCGCCCGCGCCGGCCGGCGGCTGGGGCTGGCCCGCGACCTCGACGTGCTGCGGCAGCGGCTTGAGCAGGAGCTGATGCCCGCTCTGCCGGATGGGGAGGTGCGGGCCCTGCGCCCGGTGCTGCGCCAGCTGCGGCGCGAACGCCGGCTGGCCGGGGAACAGCTGGAGCGCACCCTGCGCGCCGGCGGCTATCTCAAGCTGCTCAAGCGGCTGCAGGGCTGGTTGCGGGAGCCGTGCTTCACCCCCCTCGGCCGCGAACCGCTGAGCGACTGGCTGGTGGAGTGGCAGGCGCCCCTGCTCACGGCCCTGGCCGTCCATCCCGGCTGGTCGGTGCTCAGCGCCACGGAGGATCCGGAGGCCGTGCATGGGCTGCGCAAACGCTGCAAGAACGCCCGTTACTGCCTCGAGAACCTGCAACCGCTCAACGGTGAGGCGGGCGCCCTGTGGGCCGGGCAGTTCCACGCTGCCCAGGATCTGCTGGGGGAGCTGAACGATCTGGAGGTGCTGCGGCGCGCGATTGATGATCAGCTGCCGGGGGGGCTGGCCGACACCCTGCCGGACCTGGCTGGCCTGGTGCACGACCGCTCGCTTGCCTGCTGGCAGCGCTGGCGGGAGCAGGCCCAGGATCTGCAGCGGCCGGCACGGCGCCATGGTCTGCTCGCCGACCTTCTGATGGTGTCGCCGGCCACCGCCGCCGGATCTTGAGCACCCCTTAACCGGCTCCTAACGACCCGGGGGTTCGCCGCCACGTAGTCAGGGAGTGAACCACCCAATGGCTCCTCCATGACCTTCGCCACGAAGGCCCTGACCCTCGGCACGGCCGCCGCCGTCGGCGCCGGCACCCTGGCCTCGGCCGCGGCGCTGGCCCAGGCCACGATCAGCGGCGCCGGTGCCACCTTCCCGGCGCCCTTCTATCAGAGCGCGTTTGCCGGTCTCGCCAGTACCGGCGTCAAGGTGAACTACCAGTCGGTGGGTTCGGGCGCCGGCGTGCGCCAGTTCCTGGCCGGCACCGTGGATTTCGCCGCCACCGATGAGCCGATCAAGCCGGCCGAGGCCGCCAAGGTGAGCCGCGGTGTCGTGCAGTTCCCCGCCGTGGGTGGCACGATCGCCATCGCCTACAACAAGGCCGACTGCCCCAACCTCCGGCTGACCCAGAAGCAGGCTGTCGACATTTTCCTGGGCAAGATCAAGACGTGGGAAGCCCTCAAGTGCGGCAAGGGCCCGCTTGTGGTGGCCCACCGCTCCGATGGCTCCGGCACCACCTTTGCCTTCACCAACAGCCTTTCGGCCTTCTCCTCCGAATGGAAGAGCAAGGTGGGTGAGGGCAAGAGCGTGAAGTGGCCCGTGGGCGTGGGCGGCAAGGGCAATGAAGGCGTGGCCGGCGTGATCAGCAACACCCCCGGTGCGATCGGTTATCTGAACCAGGCCTTCGTCAAGGGCAAGATCCGGGCCGCCGCCCTGCAGAACCGCTCCGGTGCCTTCGTCAAGCCGAATCTGGCCAGCGGCTCGGCGGCGCTGAACAACATCAAGCTCAACGCCATGCTGGCGGGTGAGGATGCCAATCCGGCGGGTGCGGGCAGCTATCCGATCTCCACCCTCACCTGGATCCTGGCCTACCAGAAGGGCAACGGCGCCAAGGCCGCCACGATCCAGAAGGCGATGGATTATCTGCTCGGTCCTGCCCAGAACCGGGCTGACGATCTCGGCTACGTGCCCCTCAAGGGCTCCGTCCTGACCAACGCCCGCAAGGCGATCGATCGGATCGGCAAGTGAGGCCACCGCGGCCCTGCCGCTGAGGGGAGCGTCGAGGCCGCGGCGTGCAGCGGAGCTGGGGGGCGGTTCAACCGCCCCCTTTTTTTGCTGTTGAGACCGTCTGTCCCCCTGGGTCGGCTCTGCTGGATCTGGCCAGCGTTCAGCGGCTGGCGGCGGCGCGGCAGGAGCGGGCGATCTGTCCCTCCTCATCGGCCGGCACCACGATCAGCGCATGGGGCCCCAGCCAGCCGAGAGCCTCCGCCAGCTCGTGGCGCAGGGCCTGATCGTGCTCGCCGATGCCGCCCGTCAGGGCGATCACATCGACGCCTCCGAGGCTGGCGGCCATGGCGCCGAGACCCTGCAGCAGCGACTGGCGAAACACCGCCAGGGCCAGGCCGGCCCCGGTATGCCCTTCGGCCGCGGCGGTGCGCAGGTCGCGCATGTCGCTGCTCAGGCCCGAAAGGCCGAGCAGTCCGCTTTCGCTGGTGAGGGCCCGGTCGAGGTCGGCGGCGCTGACCCCCCGGCGCAGCAGCTCCAGCAGCACGCCGGGATCCACCGAGCCACTGCGACGGGCCATCACCAGCCCCTCCAGGGGGGTGAAGCCCATGGTGGTGGCGATGCTGCGTCCGCCGGCGATCGCGCACAGGGAGCAGCCCGCCCCCAGGTGGGCGCTGATCAGGCGCAGGGGCTGATCCCCGCCGCCCGGCCGCGTGCGGCCGAACTCCCGGCCCACCGTCTCGGCCACGTGCTGGTGGTTGAGGCCGTGAAAGCCGAAACGCCGCAGTCCCAACGCCCGCCAGGCTGCCGGCAGGGCGTAGGTGCGGGCGGCTTCGGGCAGGGTGGCGTGGAAGGCGGTGTCGAAGCAGGCCCACTGGGGCAGCGCCGGCCAGGCCTGTGCCAGCCGGCGCATCAGCGCCACGGCGGGGCCGTTGTGCAGCGGCGCCAGGGGGATCAGCGCCTCCAGTTCCACCAGCAGCGCTGGCGTGAGGCGGGTGGGGGCGGTGAAGCGTTCGCCGCCGTGCACCACCCGGTGGCCCGCGAGGGTGATCCGCTCGTGCCAGGGATCGAGGGCGGGCCGCAGCCATTCGGCCAGGGCCCACCCGGCGGCGCCATCGGCATCGGCCGTGGCGTCCCAGGCGATGCTCCCCTGCCACAGCACCTGCTCGCCGGAATCCAGCAGCCGCGCCTTGAGGCTCGAGCTGCCGGCGTTGAGCACCAGCGCCGCCCCAGCTCGGGTCACAGCCCCAGTTGCGGCTCCAACTCCAACTCCGGCTCCGGCTCCGGCTCCGGCCTCAGCCGAGGGCATCCGCCCCCCAGCGCCAGCCGGTGACCTCGGGGGCATCCATGCCGTGCTCGTGGGCGTAGGCCCTGTGGCTGAAGATCGCCTCCTTCATCCGCTCCTTGACGTGGGCGGCGCGGGAGCCGAGGGCCGGTACCCGGTCGATCACATCGATCACCAGATTGAAGCGATCGATCTGATTGTTCATCGCCAGCTCGAGCGGGGTGTTGATGTTGCCCTTTTCCTTGTAGCCGCGCACGTGGAAGTTGACGTGGTTGGTGCGGCGGTAGGTGAGGCGATGGATCAGCCAGGGATAGCCATGGAAGTTGAAGATGACCGGCTTGTCGGTGGTGAACAGGCTGTCGAAATCGCGATCGCTCAGACCGTGGGGGTGTTCCTCGGGGTCGGTGAGGGCGAACAGCTTGACCACGTTCAGCACCCGCACCCTGCAGCTGGGGATTTCCCGGCGCAGGATCTCAACCGCAGCCAGAGTCTCCTTGGTGGGGATGTCGCCGGCGCAGGCCATCACCACATCCGGCTCATCCAGTTCGGTTCCCTGGTCATCGTTGCTGGCCCAGCTCCACAGGCCGATCCCCTTGGCCACATGGCGCCTGGCCTCCTCCAGCGACAGGTACTGGAGGTGTTTCTGCTTGTCGGAGACGATGATGTTGCAGACGTTGGTCTCCAGCAGTGCCTCCTCGGCCACCGCCAGCAGGGTGTTGGCATCGGCGGGCAGGTACACCCGCACCACATCGCCGCTCTTGTTGCCCGCCAGATCGATGAAGCCGGGATCCTGATGGGTGAAACCGTTGTGATCCTGGCGCCACACGGTTGACGAGATCAGGCAGGTCCAGGGGCCGATCGGCGCCCGCCAGGGGGCGTGCAGATTGCACGACTCCAGCCATTTGGCGTGCTGGTTGAACATCGAGGCGATCACATGGGCGAAGGCCTCGTAGGTGTGGAAGAAGCCGTAGCGGCCGGTGAGCAGATAGCCCTCCATCATTCCCACCAGGGTGTGCTCCGAGAGCATCTCCACCACCCGGCCCTGCCGCGACAGCTCGCCGCCGTCCAGGTCTTCCGGCAGGAACTCCTCCATCCACACCTTCTTGCTCACCTCATAGATCGCCTGCAGCCGGTTCGAGGCGGTCTCATCCGGGCCGAACACGCGCAGCGAGTCCGGGTTGAGCCCGATGGCATCACGCAGCAACTGGCCCAGGGGGAAGGTGTTTTCCGCCTCGCTGGTCCCCGGTTGCTCGACCGTCACCGCGTAGGTCTCCACCGCCGGCAGCTGCAGCCGGCGGCGCAGCAGGCCGCCATTGGCGTGCGGATTCGATCCCATCCGCCGCCGACCGCTCGGTGAGAGGGCGCGCAGTTCGGGCACCAGGGCTCCGCTTCCATCGAACAGCTCCCAGGGCCGGTAGCTGCGCAGCCACTCCTCCAGCATCGCCAGCTGCTCGGGATCCTGGTTGGGCGACGCCAGGGGGACCTGGTGGGCCCGCCAGAAGCCCTCGACCTTGTGGCCGCCGACGGCGCCCGGCCCGGTCCAGCCCTTGGGCGAACGGAGCACGATCATCGGCCAGTGCGGGCGCACCGCATCGCCGCTGGCCCGGCAGTCGGCCTGCACCGTCCGGATGCGCGCAACGGCTTCGTCCATCGCCGCCGCCATCGCCCGGTGCATGGCCATCGGCTCGTGGCCCTCCACCAGGATCGGCTCCCAGCCGTAGCCGCGCAGCAGGCTCAGCAGCTCTTCACGCGGGATCCGGGCCAGCAGGGTGGGGTTGGCGATCTTGTAGCCGTTGAGGTGCAGCACCGGCAGCACCGCCCCGTCGCTGATCGGGTTGAGGAACTTGTTGATGTGCCAGCTGGTGGCCAGCGGGCCGGTCTCCGCCTCGCCGTCGCCCACGCAGGCCAGGGCGATCAGGTCGGGGTTGTCGAACACCGCGCCGCAGGCGTGGGAGAGCACGTAGCCCAGCTCGCCCCCCTCGTGGATCGAACCGGGGGTCTCCGGCGTGCAGTGGCTGCCGATGTGGCCGGGGAACGAGAACTGCTTGAAGAAGCGGGCCATTCCCGCCGCATCCTGCGACTTGTCCGGGTAGATCTCGCTGTAGGAGCCATCGAGATAGGTGGGGCCCAGCACCCCCGGCGCGCCGTGCCCCGGACCCGACAGGTAGATCATGTCGAGGTCGTGGTGGCGGATCAGCCGGTTGGCGTGGGCCCAGATGAAGGCCTGGCCGGGGCTGGAGCCCCAGTGGCCCAGCAGACGGTTCTTGATGTGCTCGGGCCGCAGCGGTTCGCGCAGCAGCGGGTTGGCCCGCAGATAGATCATCCCCACCGCCAGATAGTTGGCGGCTCGCCACCAGGCGTCGATCAGGGCGAGCTCCTGCTCGGGGTCCGGGTGGACGGGCGGGGCCGTGGCGAAGCCGGCGTCTGCTGGGACGGGGGGTGTCATGGGCGTGGCGGAAGTTGGGACCCGCGAGGCTCCGGCGTCCGATTGGGGTGCCTGAGCGTCCGGTCCGTCTGCGTATCGTGCGCGCTGGCCCTGAGGCTGTCGAGGTCTTCCAGCTGCTGGCGGTTGCGTCACAGACTCCCCACAGACCACGGAACGCTCGCCGCCAGCGCCTGCACCGATGAACAGCTGAACAGCGGCCGACGCTGCGACTGCAGATCGCCGATGACCGCGCCGATCAGCCCGTCGCGGCGCGTGTCCCACCCTTTGCCCACCCTTAACCCGATCCGCACCACGCCTTGATGCCGCGGGCCGGGGGCGCTCCATACAGTCCCGCCATCAGCGCCGCCTGCCCCCATGGTGACCACGCCATCCCGCGACGCCGCTCCACCGGACGGCTTCCGCGCGCTGTTGGAATCCTGCTACCGCCGGCGAGCCCTCGTGAGCCTGCCCGCCGGCAGCAGCGTGCCCCTGCTGCGCCAGCACGTCTGGCTGGTCGTGCGCGGCATGGTCAAGCTGGGGGCGATCACGATCCACGGCGACGATCTGCTGCTCGGCCTGGCGGGCCCCAACGAACCCTTCGGTGATCCCCTGGCAGGGGTGGAGGCCCAGGAGGCGCGCACCCTGGTGCCCACCGATCTGCTCTGCCTCTCCAGCCGTGAGATCGAGCAGGACCCGGCCCTGGCTGCCGCCCTGCTGCAGGCGGTGATTCAGCGCCAGCGCCAGAGCCAGGCCCTGCTGGCCCTGATGGGGTTGCGTCGGGTTGAGGAGCGCGTGCGCGGCTTCCTGGAGCTGCTCGCCAGCGATTACGGCCACCCCTCCGACGACGGTCTGTGTCTCAACCTGCGCCTCACCCATCACGAAATCGCCAGTGCCCTGGCCACCACCCGGGTCACCGTCACCCGGGTGATCGGCTCCCTGAGGGAGGAGGGCTGGCTGCGGATCGATCGGCAGAAACGTCTGGTGGTGACCCATCTGCCCCCGCGGCGGTGAGTGATGCCTCCCTTCGCACCTCGCTGTTCTGGGGGGGGGCGGGCCTGGTTGAGAATGGGGAGATGACTGCCTCCCTGCTGGTCGTCGAGGACGACGAGACGATCCGCGAGACAATCCGCGACGCGCTGCTGCTGGAGGGCTACGCCGTCACCGCCTGTGGAGATGGGCGTGAGGCCCTCGAGAACCTGCGGCGGGTGGAGAACGGCCAGCCCTATGCCCTGGTGGTGCTGGATCTGATGCTGCCGGGCCTCGGCGGCATGGAGATCTGCCGCCAGTTGCGCCAGGCCGGGGATGGCACACCGATCCTGGTGGTCAGCGCCCGCGACAGCGAGACCGACCGGGTGCTGGGGCTGGAGGTGGGCGCCGACGACTACCTCACCAAGCCCTTCGGCATGCGCGAGCTGGTGGCCCGCTGCCGTGCCCTGCTGCGCCGCAGCGCCCCGGCCCAGCCCCTGGCCCGGGTGCTGGAGCACGCCAACCTGCGCCTGTACCCCGAGGAATGCCGGGTCACCCGCGACGGCCGGGACGTGAACCTCTCGCCCAAGGAGTACCGGCTGCTGGAGCTGTTCATGCAGCATCCCCGCCGGGTCTGGAGCCGCGACAAGCTGCTGGAGCAGGTCTGGGGCCTCGATTATTTCGGCGACAGCAAGACGGTGGACGTGCACATCCGCTGGCTGCGCGAGAAGGTGGAAACCAATCCCTCGGCGCCGGAGCACCTGATCACGGTGCGCGGTTTCGGCTACCGCTTCGGCTGACGGCCGCCGCCATGGACCTGCTGCTGGTGGCCGTCGCGGCGCTGCTGCTGGGTTGGGGGCTCGGCCGCCGCTCCGGCCGCTCCCGGCTGCGGCAGGGCGATCCCGGGGCCGGCCAGCTCCAGCAATGGATCCAGGCCGCCCCCGAGGGCTGGCTGATCGTCGATGGCGCCGACGACGTTCGCCTGATCAACGCCCGGGCCCAGCGGCTGCTGCTCTGCTCCGGCCTGCCGCCCCGCACGCGGCGCAGCCTGGTCTCGCTCTGCCCGGCGCCGGAACTGGCGGGGCTGGTTCAGGACGCCCGACGCCTGCTGCGGCCCCAGTGGCTTTCCTGGCAGCCGGGCGACGATGACCTCGAGCTGCTGGCCCTGCCCGGCGACCAGGGCTGGGTGGCGGTGCTGCTGCGCAACCGCCGCTCGCTCGAAGCCCAGCTTGAACACCAGGAGCGCTGGGTCAGCGATGTGGCCCACGAGCTCAAGACACCGCTGACCGCCCTGCTGCTGGTGGGCGACAGCCTGGCGGCCCGGGTCACCAGCGGCAACGCCGTGCTGGTGGAGCGGCTGCAACGGGAGCTGCGGCGGCTGCAGGAGCTGGTGGGGGATCTGCTCGAGCTCTCGCGTCTGGAGAACACGCTGCCCGGCGATGGTCTGCGGCGGGAATCGGTGGAGCTGGCCGCCCTGGTGGAACAGGTGTGGAGCGGTCTGCGGCCCCTGGCCGATCCGCGCGGGATCCGGCTGGAGCCGCCGGCGGAGGCGGTGCTGGTGAGCGGCGACCGCTCCCGGCTGCATCGGGTGCTGCTGAATCTCCTGGAGAATGCGCTGCGCTTCAGTCCCGATGGGGCCTGCGTGGCGGTGGAGCTGCGGCAGACCCGCCAGTGGTGCCTGCTCAGCGTGCGCGATCAGGGCCCCGGACTGAGCGAGGAGGATCGCCAGCATCTGTTTGAGCGCTTCTACCGCGGCGATCAGTCGCGGGTGCGCAACGGCCGCGGCGGTAGCGGGCTCGGGCTGGCGATCGTGCAGCAGATCGTGGTCACCCACGGCGGGCGGGTGCAGGCCCGCAACCACCCCGAGGGGGGAGCGCTGCTGGAGGTGTTCCTGCCCCGCTGATGCGGGTGGGGGCGGGGCGCCCGCCGGTGCCGCCCGCCACGGGGCCCCGGATGGATGGGAGGCTGAGGGCAGCCCCGCATCGCCGCCATGGCCGCCGCCACCCGGATCGACGCTGTGCTCGATCCGGTGATCCCCCGGGTGGGGCACTGGATGGCCCAGCGTCCCGATGTGCTCTCCCTGGCCCAGGGGATGGTGAGCTGGGGCCCGCCGCCGGCGGTGGCGGCGGCCGTGGCCCAGGCCCTGGCGGCCGCCGGATCCGATCCGCTCGAGGCGGCCCGGCTCGATCGGTATGGCCCGATGGAGGGGGATCCGGAGCTGCGGCAGGCGGTGGAGCGCGATCTGCGCCAGCGCTGGGGCCTCGATCTCGACGGCAGTGTCGTGGTGATCACCGCCGGCAGCAACATGGCCTTCCATGCCATCGCCCAGGTTCTGCTGGATCCGGGCGATGAAGTGATCCTGCCGCTGCCCTGGTATTTCAACCATGTGATGGCCGTGCAGCTGGCGGGCGGGCTGCCGGTGGGGGTGGCGGCCGGTCCCCAGCTCGATCCCCAGCGGCTGGCGGCGGCGATCACGCCCCGCACCCGGGCGATCGTCACGATCTCGCCGGGTAATCCCAGCGGGGTGGTGGTGGAGCCGGCGGCGCTGGCGGCGATCAATCGGCTCTGCGCGCAGCATGGCCTGCTGCACATCAGCGATGAGGCCTACGCCGACTTCATCCATGGGCCGGTGCCGCACCACAGCCCCGCCAGCGCCCCCGGCAGCGCCGGCCACACGATCACGCTGCAGTCGCTCTCCAAGCGGTTCGGGATGGCGGGCTGGCGGCTGGGCTGGGCCGTGGTGCCGCAAGCGTTGCTGCAGCCCTTGGCCAAGGTGCAGGACACGGTGCTGATCTGCCCGCCGCGGCTGCTGCAACGGGCGGCGGTCGCGGCCCTCGCGGCCGGTGAGGCCTGGACCGCGCCGCGGATCCGGGCGCTGGGAATCCGGCGGCGCCAGCTGCTGGATCTGCTCGCCTCGGCCGATCCGGCCGAGGAGCTGCGGCTGTGGGCCGAACCGGACGGTGCCTTCTACGCCCTGCTGGAGGCGCCATCGCCCTGTGCGGGTGAGCGGCTGGTGCAGCGGTTGGTGCTGGAGCACGGGGTGGCCACCCTGCCCGGTGAGAGCTTCGGCCTCACCAGCGCGCCGGGGCGGGCGCTGCTGCGGCTCAGCTACGGCATGCTCGAGGCCTCCGAGCTCGCGGACGCGATCGGGCGACTGCGCCGGGGGCTGGTGGCCCTCGGCGCCTGAACCGCAGGCCGGATCCAGCGGGGGGAGCTGTTGCGGCGCTGCTGCTCAGCCGCCCGCCCGCCTGGCCTGCAGGTGCCGGGCCAGCCGCAGCGCCAGGGCCACCAGGGTCAGGGTCGGGTTGGCGGCACCACCGGTGGGGAACAGGGAGCCACCGGCGATGTAGAGGTTCGCCAGGCCATGCACCCGCCCGTCGGCGTCAACGACGCCCCGGCGCGGATCGGCGTGCATGCGCGTTCCCCCCATCGCATGGCAGCCCACCTTGGCGTAGCCGCTGAGGTGCTGCAGCGCCTCCGGCCCCCGCCGCAACGGGCCGCAGCCATGGCCCCGGAGCTCCTGCTCCAGCAGCGCCAGCGAGCGCTCGAGGTTGTCCTGCATCCGCGGGCTGAAGCGCAGCTGCAGGTGGGCGAGCGGAAAGCCGAGGGAATCCCTCTGTCGCGACAGGGTGATGCGGTTGTGGGCCTGCGGCTCCTGCTCCCGCCAGCCCATCAGCCGGATCCAGTGGCAGGGGGAGCCGGGGCGGAGCTTGCCCCAGCCGTGCCAGAGCCCATAGGAGGCCAGCCGCGGCCCGCGTCGGGCCAGGCCCTCCAGCACCGCCGCTGCCCCGTTCAGCGAGCGTCGCCGGATTCCCTCCTTGAGGGCCACGACCGCCGGATCCGCCTCCAGGGGGTGATAGCGGAAGCCGCGCAGATGCAGGTTGAGCAGCCCCTCCTGTTCCCGGATCCGGTCATCCAGGCCGAGGGTGGTCATCGCCATGGTGCGACCGCCGGCTCCGCCAGCGAGCGGTCTGCACGTCAGCAGCGTCCGCAGAATCGGCCAGCCGCTGCCGACGCCCAGCAGCGCGACGGGGCGGTAGTCGTGTTCCATCACGTGGCGGCCCACCAGGTCGTGCCGGTTGCCGATGCCCCGCGGATCCCGTCCACGCGACACCAGCAGCAGCCGGGTGTTCTCGATCGCCCCGGCCGCCAGCACCACTGTTCGGGCTTCCACCACGAAACCGGCCTGGCCCCGGCCGACCACCCGCAGGCTTTCGATGCACCGCTGCTCCGGATCGGCCAGCAGCTCCTGGACCGGGGCATGGGTGACCACGGTGATCCGTCTGGAGCGGCGCAGCCTGGGGCGGTGGCGGCGGCCTAGGTCCAGGATCGGTGGGATCAGCACCGGTCGCAGCTGCAGTGCTCCATCGCTCAGGGGATGGGCCAGTGGATCCGACAGGCCGCCGGGCGGGGGCAGCCCCAGCATCGCGGCGGCCTCGCGGTAGTGGGGCTGCAGAGCCTCGCGGCTGAAGGGCCAGCCGCTGCCGTCCAGCCAGGGCCGCTCGCTGAAGTCGCCGGCATCGAGGGCCAGGCAGGCCCCGCTCCAGCGCTGGGTCGTTCCCCCCAGGCCGCGGATCCGCGTCTGCTGGAAGGGGTAGTCCTCCGGATCGAGCTGCATCGCCGTCTCGGAGGTGCCGCCGGCCGCCTCCTGGTCGGCCGGATCGAAACTCTGACCCCCCGCTTCCAGGATCAGCACCTCCTGGCTGGCCTGCTCCAGGGCCAGGGCGAGGCTCAGTCCGGCGGCGCCGGCGCCGACGATGCAGAAGTCGGCCCGAAGACGGCTCCCCGCCGGGATCCGTCGCGCATCGGTCAGCATGAAGGGCCGGGCCGCTCCAGTCCATTGGGCCGCTCCAGCCCCTCGGCGGAGCCGGCTGGCCCTGGTTGCTTCAGTGCTGGCTTCGGCTCCGGGTGTCCAGGAGGCCCGGATCGCTCCTGAGGCCCCTGCCAGGCCGCTGCTCGCCCGGCGTCCGTGGGGGACGCCTCTGCGCTCCGACACCCGGGCCGGGTGGTTTTGAGAGCGGCGGGGATGCCGCTGCTGCCCAGCCAGCGCGGGCGCCCGGTCTCCGCCTCGAGAAAGCCCCCATCGTCGCGGCCGCTCCCGCCGACATAGCCGAGGCCCTGGCCCAGCGCATCCACCACCAGGCCCAGGGCGGCCATGACCCGGCTGCCCCGGGGGAGGGGTGATGCTGTGGCGGGCCGGCCGGCCAGCTGGCGCTGCAGGCGCTGGAACCGCACCGCCGGAATCAGGGGTGCCGCCAGTCCGTAAAGCAGGCGCCGCGCCAGCGACCAGGCCTCGCGCCCGGCCCGGGCGGCGGCGAAGCGGCGGCCGCAGCGGAACTGCACCGGCAGCCAGGGGATCAGGGTGCCGAAGTTGGTGTGGGCGGCCACGGCCTTCGGCTCCAGCCACAGGCGGTGGCCCCGGCGGCGCAGATCCCAGTGCAGCACGGTTTCCTGGTCGATCAGCCCGTCGAGGGCCTCGCCGTAGGCCAACAGGATCGAGCGGCGGTAGCTGCTGTTGTGGCCGGGCAGGAAGGGCACCTCGCCCGCCGCCGCCGGGGCCAGCCAGGGGCCATAGGCCAGCAGCATGTCGGCCCAGCTCACCGCATTGCCCGGATTGGCGTTGCGCAGGCAGGGCCCCACGGCGGCCACCTCGGGGCGATAGGCGGCCAGCAGCGCCTCGGCCCAGGCCGGCTCCGGGAAGCAATGGTCCTCCGCCAGGGCGACGATCGGGGCTGTGGCCGCCCGGATGCCGGCGGCGTAGGCCGGACCGATCGCCGTGATCGGCTCGCTCCGGTGCACCTGCACCCGATGGAATCCCTCAAGCCGCCAGGGATCCAGCGGGAACGACCGGTCGCGGGGCACCACGATCACGATCTCGATCCGCTCGCGCAGGCTCTGGGCCTGCAAGCAGCTCAGCACAGCATCGAGGCTGGCGGGCTGATCGAAGCCCAGCAGGATCACCGACAGGGCCGGGGCCTGGCGCGAGGCCATCGTCATGGACCGGGCCTGGTCATCCATCACCCATCACCAGGCCTGGAGCCCCGCCAGGCCGCGAGCCCCGCTTCCGTGAAGCCGTGCAGACTCGCAAGCTGGGAGAGCAGGCAGAGCGGAGCCAGCGGCAGCGCCCGCTGGGGCGAATGCTGCCGGAATGGTTCCAGCAGCAGGGTGCCGAAAAAGCGTGGATCGGGCCGGAAGCGCTGGCCTGACCGTCTGGATCTCGCCTGATGCAGCTGGAAGGCCCCACGCCCGTAGTGCCGGTGCTGCCGCCAGAAGGAGGCGGGGTGGAGGGCATGGGCATGCCGGATCCAGGCCCCCTTCACCTCGACGATGCGTCCGCCCGCTTCCAGCCAGCGATCGCAGAGGTCGCGATCCTCGGCGGTGCGAAAGGCGCCGCCAAATCCCCCGAGCCTGATGAAGGAGGCGTGCGGACAGACCATGTTGTTCGCGGCCAGAAAGCGCGCCGGCCCGGGCCCGGCGTTGTGCCAGCGGTAGGCCGCAGTCACGACCACCTGACTGGCCTCGGCGAACGGATCGCGGCGCAGGCGGTTCAGGGTTCTGCCGCCCAGCATCGCCTCCGGATCGTGCCGGCAGACGACCGCCAGCCTCGCCAGCCAGTCGGGATCTGGCTCGCAGTCGTCATCGGTGAAGGCCAGATGGCTGAAGCGCGCCAGCCTGGCGCCGTGGTTCCGGGCCGGCCCGGGGCCGCTGTTGCGCGGCTGGTGCAGCACCCGGATCGCGCAGGCGGTCGCGGGGATGGGCGGCGCGTCGGGCCAGGGCCCGCCGTCGTTGACCACAATGACTTCGTAGGCGCCGGCGGGAAAGCTCTGGGCGGCGAGGGCCGCCAGGCAGCGGCCGAGGGCCCGGGGGCGGCCATGGGTGGGCACCACCACGCTGAACCCGGTGAACGCTGGGCTCATGCGGCTTCGGCCAGCCTGCACACGTCGTCGTCCGTGAGTTTCGCACCGAGCCACAACCGCACTCTTCGGGCTCCTGCTCCCGCGGCCAGGTCCCGCAGGATGCGCTCCTCCACCTCCGACAGGCCGCCGTCCACCTGCTCCATCGGCTGGATCACCATGGCCGGAGCGACGCCGACCCAGCGACCGGCGAACAGCTGCTGAAGCGCCTGTTGCAGGGTGGTGGCCGCCTGCGTGAACTGACCCACCAGCAGCCGGCTGGTGCTGAAGGGTTCCGCTGCCGCGACGCTGATCTCCTGACCGGTGTTATCGGCGATCCGGACCACGATGCGGTTGGCGTGGATCCTCACGTAGAGCGGTTTGGGCTTCAGGGACCGCAGCATGGGGCACGTCAGCGACAGAGTCTGTTCAGGCTGCTGGTCGTGCCCCGCCGCGTCAACGCCGGCAACCGTGGCGTTCCGGGCTCTGCCATCGGGGTTCCAGGTGCCGGACAGCGGCCAACCAGCAGGGTGCATTGGCAGGGGTGCTTCAGCTCTCGGCGTGGGCGTGATAGCTGCTGCGCACCAGCGGGCCGCTGCGCACCTGGCTGAACCCGAGGGAGCGGGCGATCGCCCCGAGGCGCGCGAAGGCCTCCGGCTCCCAGTAGCGCGCCACCGGCAGGTGATCGAGGGAGGGACGCAGGTACTGGCCCAGGGTCAGGCGCTGGCAGTCCACGGCTCGCAGATCCTGCATCGCCGCCACCACCTCCTCCTCCGTTTCCCCCAGACCGAGCATCAGTCCGGATTTGGTGGGAATCGCCGGATCGAGATCCCGGGCCGCCGCCAGAAGGCCAAGGGAGCGCCGGTAGGTGGCGCCGCGCCGCACGCTGTCCTGCAACCGCTCCACGGTTTCGAGGTTGTGGTTGAAGCACACCGGGCGGGCCGCCAGCACGGTGGCCAGCCGGCGCCGCTGGGCCGCCACGGCCGCGGCCTCCTGCCGCTGTCCGCCCCAGAAGTCCGGGGTGAGCACCTCAATTGCCACGGCGGGATCGCGGCGGCGGATCGCCGCCATCGTGGCCGTGAACAGCCCCGCCCCGTGGTCCTCCTGGTCGTCGCGGGCGACGGCGGTGAGCACCACATAGCGCAGGCCCAGCACCCCCACCGCCTCCGCCACCCGCTCGGGCTCGCCGGGATCGAGGGGCAGCGGCGCCCGGCCCTTGTCCACCTGGCAGAAGGCGCAGCTGCGGGTGCAGATCGGTCCCCCCAGCAGGAAGGTGGCCGTGCCGGCCGCGTAGCACTCGGCCCGGTTGGGGCAGCGCCCCTCCTCGCAGATCGTGTGCAACCGGGCGCCTTTGATCACCCCCTGCACCGTCTCCAGGGCGGAGGTATCGCCGATCGGTCGGCGCAGCCAGGCGGGCAGCCGCTCGCCCGGTGGCTGCGAACGCCAGCGGCTGGCGCGCCGGGCCGGGCTCGGCGCGGGCTCGGCGGCGGGGGCTTCGGCGGCCGCGTCGGGGCCTGCCTCCGTCGGCGTCGCCCGATCGGCATCCGCCTCATGGTTCACGTCCCTCGCCATCGTCACGTCCACGTCCACGTCCACGTCCACGGCCGCGTTCCCATGCCGATCCCCATCGACGTCCACATCTGCAGGCACCGCGGCCTCAGCCACGGCGCTGGCGTCTGCAGCGGCGACCGCGGCCGGATGAGGGTCAGGGACTGGATCAGGTTCCGGGACGGCATGAGGGTCGGCAACGCTGACCGCTGCGGTCGCCCGGGCCATCTCAGGGGCCGTCGGCGCGGCTGAGTGGGCGGCCGCGATGGAGTTGGTGCTGTGCATGGCGCTCATGGCACCGGCCTCCGGCCCTCCAGTGCCCGGGCGAGGGTCACCTCATCGGCGTATTCGAGCTCACTGCCTACCGGTAGGCCGTAGGCGATGCGACTGACCGCCGTGAACGGCCGCAGCAGGCGGGCCAGGTAGAGGCTGGTGGTGTCGCCCTCGACGCTGGGGGTGAGGGCCAGGATCACCTCCGTGGTGGATTCCCGGTCGACCCGTTCCACCAACGGCTGGATCTGCAGCAGCTCCGGCCCCACCCCATCCATCGGCGAGATCAGGCCGCCCAGGACGTGGTAGGCACCGTGGAACTCCCGGGTCCGCTCCATCGCCAGCAGGTCGCGCGAGTCGGCGACCACGCAGATCTGGCCGTTGCGGCGCTCGTCGTTGCGGCAGATCTCACACAGCGGGTCCGCCGAGAGGTGGAAGCAGCTGCGGCACTGGCCCACCTGGCTGCGGGCCGCCAGCAGGGCGTCGGCGAAGGCCCGGATCTGCTCCTCGGGCTGGCGCAGCAGGTGCAGGGCCAGCCGCTGGGCGGTGCGCGGGCCGATGCCCGGCAGCCGTTCGAACTGATCGATCAGCCGGGCCAGGGGACGGGTGAAACCGCTCAGCGCTTTCAGGCGAGTGGACGGAATCTAGGCAGGGGAACACCGGGGCGTTCCGGGGCCGGGGGGCGTTCCGGTGGAGGCGGCGCGGAGGGAGAATGGCGGCACTGCCCTGCGCCACCGCCCCGCGCCCCATGCCCCAGCCCGGTTCCCCGCATTCGTCCCTGCCGCAGCGGGCCGCTGCCCTGTTCCCCGCGGTGGCCCGCCGGGCGGGCACTGTGATTCGCTCCCTGGCGGCCCTGCTGCTGGTGGTGTCCCTGGTGGCGTGCAGCGCCACCGCCGCCGGTCTCAACTCCTTCCAGAGCCCCGACGGCCGTTACGCCTTCCTCTATCCCACGGGCTGGACCCGGGTGCAGGTCAGCGGTGGTCCCCAGGTGGTGTTCCACGACCTGATCAACAGCGATGAGACCCTCAGCCTGGTGGTCTCCGAGGTGAACCCCACCAACGATCTCTCCTCCCTCGGCAGCGCCGTGGCGGTGGGCGAGAAGTTGCGGCGGGTGGTGATCGCGCCCGAGGGCAGCGGCCGCGAGGCCGAGCTGGTGGAGGCCCGCGAACGCGATCTCGACGGCCGCACCTTCTACGACCTGGAATATGCCGTCCACCTGGCGGATCGCGAACGGCATGAGCTGGCCACGGTGGTGGTCGACCGCGGCCGGCTGTACACCCTGGCGGCCAGCACCAACGAGGCGCGCTGGCCGAAGGTGAAGGAGCTGTTCGAGCGCACGATCGCCTCCTTCCAGCTGTTGATCTGAGTGGCCCGTCCGTCGCTGCCGCCGCTGGTCGTGGTCGGCGGCGGGCTGTGCGGCGGGCTGGCCGCCCTCGCGCTGGCCCGCCGCGGCTTCGCCGTGACCCTGCTGGCCCCGGCGTCGGACGCTCCCGAGCCGGGCATTCCGCACGCTGATCTTCCTGGTTCCACCCCCGCCGCTTTCTCCGCCACGGCCCTGAGCTACGGCGCCCTGGGCGGTCCGGGGGCCTGGCAGGCCTGGGGGGATCTGGAGCGGTTGCACGGCCCGCTCGGATTGCGGGGTGCCGCCCTGCTCCACCACGGTGGTGGCTGGCTCGAGGACCGTCTGCCGGCCGGGCTGCGGGCCGCGGCGACCCGGCTTCTGGGTCTGGGCCGGGTGGATCCCTCCATTCTTCTGGCCGCCCTGCCGCGGGTTCTGGCCCTGAACGGGGTGCAATGCCGCAGCGCCGTGGTGCAGCGGCTCGAGGCCTGCTCCGCTGGCTGGCGGTTGGCCTGGCAGGGCCCCGAGGGGTCCGGATCGCTGGAGGTCCCGCGGGTGGTGCTGGCGGCCGGGGCCGGCAGCCGAGATCTGTGGCCGGCGCTGCCGCCGCGGCTTCGCGTCAGCTGGGCCGGGGTGCTGCTGCTGGCCGATGTGCCGGCGACGCGCTGGACCCGCGAGGGCGGGCGCGGCCGGGTGGTGCAGCCCCGGCACTGGCAGCGCCCCTCCCTAGAGGCCGCCGCTGCCGGCCTGGCGGAGGAACGCTGGATCGTCGATGCCGGCCTGGCCCCGCGCGACCGTGGGCTGGTGGTGGGCCAGATCTCGCTGGTGCGACCCGATGCCGCCGCCGGAGAGCCACCGGATCCAGCGGCGATGGAGGCGCGGCTGCGCCAGGGGCTGGCGGCGCTCGATCCCGAGCTGGCCGGCCTGGCGGGGGCCTATCACCAGGTGCCGGTGAGCTTCTGCATCGGCGGTGAGCCCCTGGTGGGGCCCGTGGCCGCTGCCCCTGGGCTGTGGGCGTTCACCGGCTTCTCGGCGGCCTTCTCGCGGGTTCCCCGGGCTGCCGCGGCGCTGGCGGCGGCGCTGGCGGCCGAGGCCGGCGGCTGAAACGACCGGCGCTATCCCTGGCGTGGCTGCTCCGGCCGTTCAATCATGGGGCCATGACCAGTGTCTGGATCACCCCTGATCTTCAGGATCTGCTGCGCCTCGGCCTGGCCGTGCTCTGCGGCCTGGCGGTGGGGCTCAATCGCGCCCATCACGGCGAAGTGCCCCACCCGAACCGGCTGCGGGTGCATGTGCTGGTGGGCCTGAGCGCCTGTCTGATGGTGCTGGCCGCCGGCCATGACACCCAGGCCCGCAGCCGGGCGATCCAGGGGGTGGCCACCGGCATCGGTTTTCTGGGGGCCGGTGAGATCCTGGTTCCCACGCACGTTCGCAAGAATCAGCCGCCGGAGGTGCGCGGGTTGAGCAGTGCCGCCTCCATCTGGTTCACCGCCGCCCTGGGGGTCACGGTGGCCGCTTCAAGCCCCTTCTACGGGCTGGTGGCCCTGGCCCTGGCCCTGATCACGCTCTCGGATGGCGATCGCCGGGTCCATCGCCCGTCCCAGGGCGGGGGGGAGGAGGGCGACGCACCCGCTGAGCCGGAGCATGGCGTCGATCGCTCCGATGGTCCTGGCCATCAGAGCCCGCTCCATCAGAAGAGGAATCGCTGAGCGCCCGCGCTGCCGGACTCCAGCTCCTGGGCGCCGGTGTCGCTGGAGGCGCTCAGCGGCCAGTCGGCTTCCCAATAGCTGACGCCGTCAAGGTCGAAGGGCCTGCCACCGAGATGATGCGCCTGCAGGCGGGTGGAGCCCATCATCGTGAGCAGGCCACCCAGTTCCATCGGGCCAAGGTCGGTGCGGACATCCTTGCCGGTGCCCATCAGCAGGGCCGGCAGTCGCACCAGCTGCTCGGGGCGGGTGAGCTTGTGGAACAGGGCCTGGAGCGCCAGCTGCTGGCGCTCCATCCGGCCGATGTCGCCGCTCTCGTCGTGGCGGAAGCGCAGGAAGCCCTCCAGGTCGCGGCCTCGCAGGGTCTGGCGGCCGGGTTGCAGATCGATGTTCAGCCCCTGGGTGTTGTCGACGTAGACCATGCGCTTGGGAACATCGACCTCGATCCCACCGATCAGATCAGCCATGCGGCGGATCGCCGCCAGGTTGATCACCAGATGGTGCTCCACCGGTCGGCCGAGCTTGTGGGCGATCTCGCTCTTGAGGACGTCGAGTCCGGCGACGCTGTAGAGGGCATTGATCTTCATCGGCCCGAACCCTTCGGCCTCGATGTAGGTGTCGCGGGGGATCTGGGTGACGCGGGTGATGCCGCCGTCCACCCGCAGGGTCGCGATCACATCGGTGTTGCCACCGCCTTCATCGGTGCCGAGCAACAGGATCTCCTGCTGGCTCAGGCCGCCGGTCCAGGCGCTGAAGGGGTTGGCGAGGCTGATGCCGCCACCGGTTTGCCGGGCACCGAGCAGTTCGGCCAGGGGTGCGGCCAGAGCCAGCCCCCCACCGAGGCCCGCGACCATGGCCAGAACGATGGGCAGACCCTGACCGCGCCGGGGGCGGGGTTTCGAACCGGGAGCCTGGGGGGGAGGGGTGCGCCGCACAGAGCGTCGGCCCGCGGAACGTGTCATTGCGTGAACTTTAGGGCATGCGCTCGCGTCGGTCGCGACCTTGCCGTCTGGTCTGGTCTGGTCTGGTCTGGTCTGGTCTGGTCTGGTCTCAGCGAGGCAGCGCTTCCTCGGGCCGCAGGCCCGCCTGCACGCGCCACAGGGCCGCATAGGCCCCATCGCGGCTCAGCAGCGCGTCATGGTGACCGCTTTCCACGATCCGGCCGTGGTCCATGACCACGATCCGATCGGCATGGCGGACGGTGCTCAGCCTGTGGGCGATCACCAGGGTGGTGCGGTCGGCGGTGAGGCGATCGAGGGAGCGCTGGATCGCGGCTTCGGTTTCGTTGTCCACGGCGGCGGTGGCCTCATCGAGGACCAGCACCGGGGGATCCTTGAGGATGGCGCGCGCGAGGGCGATGCGCTGGCGCTGGCCCCCCGACAGCCGCTGGCCCCGCTCCCCGACCACGGTGTCGTAGCCGTGCGGGAGGGCCTCGATGAAGCCGGAGGCTTCGGCCAGGGCCGCGGCACGCTCGATCGACGCCCGGGGGGCCGCGAAGCTGCCGTAGGCGATGTTTTCGGCCACGGTGCCGTGGAACAGAAACACCTCCTGGCTCACCAGGCCGATGGCCCGGCGCAGATCCCCCTGCCGCAGGCTGTCGATCGGCTGGCGATCCAGCAGGATCCGGCCGGACTGCAGGCCATAGAGCCGTAGCAGCAGCTTCACCAGGGTGCTCTTGCCCGATCCGGTGGCCCCGACGATGCCCACGGTGCTGCCGGCGGGGATGGTGAGGTTGAAGTCCACCAGCAGGGGATCGCGGCCGGCGTAGGCGAAGCCCACCGATTCGAACCGGATCTCACCGGCCACGCGCGCCGGGTCGAGGGGGGTGCTGCCGCTGGGCAGGGCGATCGGGGTGTCGAGCAGATCCAGCACCCGGTGGGTGGAGGCCATCGCTCGCTGGTAGTCGTCGAGGGTGCGGCCCAGGGTGGTGAGCGGCCAGAGCAGCCGCTGGGTGATGAACACCAGGAAGGAGTAGGTGCCGACCGCGAGGGCCCCGCGCCAGGCCTGCAGGCCGCCCACGACCAGGATCGCCAGGAAGGCGAACAGGATCGCGAAGCGGATCAGGGGAATGAAGGCCGCAGAGAGGCGGATCGCCTGACGGTTGCTGCGGCGGTAGGCGTCGCTCAGGCGCCGCAGACGTTCGAGCTCCCAGGCCTCGGCGGCGTAGCTCTTGATCGTGAGCATGCCGCCGAGGTTGTTGGTGAGCTGGCTGGCCAGGTCGCCGGCCCGTTCGCGCACCTCCCGGTAGCGGGGGGCCAGACGCTTCTGGAAGTGCAGCGATCCCCACAGGATCACAGGGATCGGCAGGAAAGCGGCACCGGCCACGGTGGGGGAGAGCCAGACCATGGCTCCACCGACCGCCAGCACGGTGGTGATCAGCTGCAGAAGCTCGTTGGCGCCGTGGTCGAGGAAGCGCTCGAGCTGGTTGATGTCGTCGTTGAGGATGGCCAGCAGGCGACCGCTGCTGCCGGCTTCGAAAAAGGCCATCTCCAATCGTTGGAGATGGTCATAGCCCTCAAGGCGGAGTTCATGCTGCACGCTCTGGGCCAGGTTGCGCCAGAGCAGGGCATAGAGATATTCAAAGAGGGATTCGGCGCTCCAGATCACGAAGGAGAGCACCGCCAGCAGGGTGAGCTGGGAGGGAACGGTGGTGACACCGAGAGCGGCCAGCCAGGAGGTCCGCTGCCGTACCACCACATCGACCGCCAGACCGATCAGGACCGGTGGGGCGAGGTCGAATAGTTTGTTCAGCACCGAACAGGTGGCGGCGAGGGCCACCTGCCGGCGATGGGGAACCAGACGCTGGAGCAACCGCTGCAGTCCGGAGACTGCGGTCTCGGAAGGCTCCACCATGGTTCCCCGGGCTGGGATCACCAGCGGTTGCCGCCGCCACCGCCGCCGTAGCCGCCGCCACCGGAGCGGCCGCCACCGCCGCCGCCGTAGCCGCCACCACCACCACCGCCGTAGCCGCCGCCGCCACCGGAGCGACCGCCGCCGCCGCCGTAGCCGCCGCGAGCGCCGCCGCCACCGCCGCCACCACCACCACCCTCACGGGGGGTGGCCTTGTTGACGCGGATCATGCGGCCCATCCACTCCACATCCTGGAGATCATCGATGGCCTTCTGCTCGGAGGCGTCGTCGGCGAGCTCGACGAACGCGAAACCCCGTTTGCGGCCGGTTTCGCGGTCGAGGGGGAGGCTGCACTGGCGGACTTCGCCGTACTGGCCGAAAAGATCAAGCAGGTCCTCGCGTTCGGCCTGGAACGAGAGGTTGCCGACGTAAATGGTCATTCACTGAAGAAGCTGGAACTGATTCGTCCGATGTGGGTAGTCCCAGCGAAAGCCAGTGAACGGAGAAGACCTGAGTGTCGAAGCCTGAGAGGGGTCGAACCCTGAGGGGTCGCAGCCGGCTGAGCGTGCCGAAGGGAACCTGAACCTTGGAATCACATCCACCCTACATCGCAGCCCCCCACCTCTGCCGGCCTGGCGACCTCTGGGTCTCCGGGCTGCGCACACGGGCACGCGGAGGCCGCTGGCGGGCGTGTGGAGAACCATGAAGAGCTTCTGCAGGGAATCGAAAGAAGCCGCCCCGTGCCTCCGACAATGCTTCATTGTCAGCAAACCCTGATCCATCGCGATCCCCACGATGACGGCCCCCGTTCCCTGGAGCCTCGCCTGGAGCGAGGATGGCGAGCTTGCCCCGCAGGATCTGTTCGATCTCCTGCAGACCATGGTGGCCAGTGAAAACCTGGAGGTTCAGGCGGCGCTGATCTCGGCTGTCGAGCGCCTGCCGATGGTGGAGCTGTCCGTGGTGGCCGCCACTGAAGTGTCCAGGCTCTGCGCCTGAACGGACCTCCAGGCGTGATCGCCCGTCCAGTGGTGAACAACGCCTGACGTGAGCTGAACGGGCCTGTCGTTGGGCCGGCTGCCGGCCCATCCGGCAGCCGGCCGCTGGCTCCGATCAGATTGGATAACGGCGGGCTGTGGCCTGGCGGCAGATGTTGCGGGCGGCATCCACGCTGCTGCCGCTCTCGATCCGATCAGCCACGCAGCCGCAGGCATAGTCGGCCATGCCGGCCGGGGCGCGCTTGCCCGACTGGGCCACTTCGTTCTCGAACGCCGACAGACACACCGCCCGCACGATCTGACCGAGCCCCTGGGCCCGCGCAGCCCCGGCCTGCCCGATGACACCGCTCCAGCCTCCGGCCAGCAGAACCGCCAGGCCCAGCTGGACGAGGGGACTTCGGGGGGAATGGGAACGGGTCATGGTGGGACGGACGGCGGGGAGAGTGGGACGATCGGTTCAGACCGGCATCCGGGTGATCTGGAGTTCGCGGTTCATCACGCGCAGACGACGCAGATCCTGGAAGACATCGTCCGGCATGCCGCGGGGAAGATCCACGGTGCTGTGACTGTCGAAAATGCGGATGCGTCCGATCGATCGTCCGGTCAGACCCGCTTCATTGGCGATGGCTCCCACGATGTTGCCGGGCTTGACCCGATCGCGCCAGCCCACCTCGATGCGGAAGCGTTCCATGTGGGGTTCCGGGGGAGCGTCCTGACGGTCGACCGGCGCGCGGCGCCCCCGGTCCCGTTCGGGATCACGGTCGCGCTCGCGACCGGTGGAGCGGGGAGCCAGCATCCGGTCCTCTCCCTGGATCAGCAGCGGCCTTCCGCCGAGGCTGAGCTGCAGCGCCACCAGGGCCAGGGCGTCGGCGGTCACCTCCCGCTCCTGGGCGACCCGTTGCAGGATCTCGGCCAGGAGCGCCCGCTCCTCCTCATTGCAGGGGGGCTCGCTCAGGGCCTCGCCGAGGCGCTCCCGCAGGCGATCGAGCCGGTTCTGGTTGATCGAGGCGTTGGAGGGGATCTCCATGGCTTCGATCGGCTGCCCGACCGCCCGCTCGAGGCCGCCGAGGAAGCGGCGCTCCCGGGGGGTGAGGAACAGGATCGCGTCGCCGCTGCGTCCGGCCCGGCCGGTGCGGCCGATCCGGTGCACGTAGGCCTCGCTGTCGAAGGGGACGTCGTAGTTGATCACCAGGCCGATGCGGTCCACATCGAGACCGCGGGCGGCCACATCGGTGGCCACCAGCACGTCCACCCGTCCGTCGCGCAGCCGTTCGATTGTGCGCTCACGCTGGGTCTGGGGGACGTCGCCGTTGAGCACCGCCACGTCGTAGCCGTGGGCCTCCAGTGATTCAGCCACCGTGAGGGTGACCGCCTTGGTGCGGGCGAAGATGATCACCCCGTCGCGGCGCTCGGCTTCCAGCACCCGCTCGAGGGCCTCCAGCTTCTGGGGCGCATGCACGATCAGGTGACGCTGACGGATGCGCCGTCCGTCGGCTCCTTTGGTGCGGATCGTGATCTCGGCGGGATCGTTGAGATAACGGTGGGAGAGGCGCCGGATCTCCGTGGGCATGGTGGCCGAGAACAACACGACCTGGCGCTGGGCCGGCAGCTGCTCGAGCACCCATTCGACGTCGTCGATGAAGCCCATCCGCAGCATTTCGTCGGCCTCATCGAGCACGAGGCTGCGCAGGCCCGAGAGATCGAGGGTGCCTTGGCGCATGTGGTCCATCACCCGGCCGGGGGTGCCGACCACGATCTGGACGCCGCGCCGCAGCTGCTGGATCTGCTCCCGGAAGTCGGCCCCGCCGTAGATCGCCAGCACTTTCACCTCCCGCAGGCGGGCGGCGTAGCTGCTGAAGGCTTCGGCCACCTGCAGGGCCAGCTCGCGGGTGGGGGTGAGGACCAGCACCTGGGGGGTGCGCTGTTCCGGGTCGAGGCGCTGCAGCAGGGGAATGCCGAAGGCGGCGGTCTTGCCGGTGCCGGTCTGGGCCTGGCCGACCAGGTCGCGGCCGAGCAGCAGCTCGGGGATGGCGGCCTTCTGGATCGGTGATGGCTCCTGGAAGCCGATCGCCTCGAGCCCCTCCAGGATCCGGGACTCCAGTCCGAAGCTGGCGAAGCCGTTGGCCGGCTCCGGCTCGCGGGCGGTCTCGGGGGCGTCGTCCACCTCGGGGCTGGCGGCGAGCGGGCCATCGCCCTCAGCGCCTGCAGCGGCCACCGTCGCGTCGGCCCTCGTCGCGTCGGCTTCGGCGGACGCGTTGGCGCTCAGATCCTGCTGTGATGCGGCGTCGTCTGGGATTGCGGTGGCACCGGCCGTTCTCGCGGCGGCCGGGGTGTCGCCGGCCTGGGGGTCCGGGGTTTCGGCGTCTCCCCGGGAGGTGAGGGAAGTCAGTGAGAGTGTGATGTCGGCAACGGCATCAGCGTCGATGCCGGCCACGCCTTCAGCGGCGCGCGCCACAACGGAGTCGGCGGCCACATCAGTGGCGCCGGCGGTCGTCTGGGTCAAGGGAGTGATTCAGGGCCTGCGTGGGCCTGTTGAGTCCTTCTACGCAGGCCGGCAGCGCCCGTGGGTTGCTAACCCTGCTGCCTTGCCCTTGCTCAAAGGGTGAAAGAAAACTTTAACACCAGCGACGCGGTCTGTCAGCGGGGTGCTGCCCCGGCCCCAAGGCGGCCGTAGTCGTCCTCCAGCCGCTCGATGTCCTCCTCGCTCAGGTGCTCGCCGCGTTGCACCTCGAGGATGTCGAGGCCGCCGCTCCCCGCTGCGGCCCGATGCACCGCCCCCAGCGGGACCACCAGCGCATCGCCGCTCCGCACCGCCCGCTCCTGCTCCCCGATCCGCACCCGGCCCTGGCCCCCGAGAATCAGCCACTGCTCGCTGCGGTGCCAGTGGCGCTGCAGGCTGAGCCGGGCCCCCGGCTCGATGTGGATCCGCTTGATCAGGTGACCCTCTCCCACGGCCAGGGTCTCGTACCAGCCCCAGGGGCGCTCGCAGCGGGCGTTGGCCTCGCCGCCGGTCGGGGGGATGACACTCACAACGACGGGGCGATCCATGGAGACTGGCGGCTGAACGCTAGGCCTGCCGCCCGGTTTGGGGGGCAGGCGATTCGGTCTGGGGGGCAGGCGATGCCGCGGTGGTCCGCGCCGATGGCCTGGAGCCTGACCGTCAGCGGCGGGTGGCCGCGGCCGGGCCCGTGGGCTCCAGGTCGCTGCGGCTGGGCGTGATCAGCAGTGCCTGGCTGCGCGCCCGGGTCAGGGCCGTGTAGAGCAGCCGATGGTCGGTGTCCAGCCGCTGGGGCAGCAGGATCACCACCTCCTCGGCCTCGCTGCCCTGGGCCTTGTGCACGGTCAGGGCCAGGGCGGGTTCGGCCGCACCGGCCAGCTGGGCCGGATGCACCCACAGCAGCCCGCGCCCCGGGGCGTCGAACAGCAGCCGCCGATCCCCCGGTTGATGGCCTCCCTCCACCAGCACGCCCACATCCCCGTTCGCCAGCCCCAGCTCCTCGAGGTTGCGGGTGCAAAGCACGGGCAGACCCGCCGGCCAGCCCTGGGGGCCCGCCAGTGCCCGCTCTCCCAGGACGCAGCGGTGCAGGGCCTCCAGCCCCCAGCGGCCCTGGCGCAGGGGCGAGAGCACCAGCAAGCGCTCCCGTTCGCTCAGCAACGCCCTGGCACCGGTCTCCTCGCCCGGGGTGCAGGCGGCGGCGCGCCGGCTGAGCTGCTCCAGATGGGTGCGCAGGCGCTGCCGCACCAGCGGCGGCACGGTCAGGGGCGAGGCCTCCCGCCACCGCAGGTTGGCCTCCGGCGGCAGCGTCTCCAGCAGCGGCCGCAGGCCCGCCAGCGGATCGACGCTCGCCGGGTCGCTCGGTTCCTTCCCCAGTGGCGCCGGCCAGGGCCCGTCTGCGCCAGCCAGCAGCTGGCGCAGGGCGCCTGCGGCGTCGGCGATCGCGCCGCCGTTCCGGTAGACGCGGCTCAGGGTCACCACCGCGTCCCCCAAGGCCTGGCGCAGGGCCGGGCGCTGCAGCTCCAGCAGCACCGAGCCCGGGGCCACGGGCGGCAGCTGGGCCGGGTCCCCCACCAGCACCAGCAGACAGGACTCCGGCAGGGCATCGAGCAGGGACGCCATCAGCTCCAGATCCACCATCGATACTTCATCGACCACCAGCCCGTCGAGGTCCAGGGGGTGGTGGCGGTCGCGGCCGAAGTGATCGCCGCGGCTCTCGAGCAGCCGGTGCAGGGTGGTGCAGGGCAGCCGCCCGCCGGTGGCGCTCTGAAGCCGGGCGGCCGCCTTGCCGGTGGGGGCTGCCAGGTGCAGCCGCAGGCCCGGCCGCTGCGCTTCGAGGCTGTCGATCAGCGCCGCCACGGTGCTGGTCTTGCCGGTGCCCGGCCCGCCTTCGAGCAACACCAGACCCCGCTCGAGCACCGCCTGCACTGCCCGGCTCTGCTGGGCATCGAGCCCATGGCGACGGGCCACGGCTTCCGCCTGCTGCCGTCCATCCGCGCCCGCGGCCCCGGGGCAGGCCGGCGGCGTGGCGGCTCGCTGCAGCAGGGCCTCCAGAACCGCCTGCCGCCGTTCATGCCAGCGCCGCCAGCAGACCCGTCCCTCCCACAGCACCAGCGGTCCATCGGGATCGCGGGCCAGGGGGGAGGCCATCAGGGCCCGGTGGTGCTCCGCCGGCCAGTTGTCGGCCGTCACGCCCGCCGGCGGCGGGCCCCCCAGCGCCAGCTCGGTCTTTCCGTCGACCAGGGCCGCGGTCAGGGCGGTGATCAGCTCGCGCAGGGGCGGCTCGGCGGTGGTGCCATGCAGCCTGGGCAGGGCCTCCACCAGGGCCGCCGCCACCGGCGCCAGCCAGGCAGGCGGTTCGCGACGCGGTTCGCTCATGGCTCAGCCTCCCCCGATCCCGGCTCCAGCGCCAGGCCCAGGGCGGCATCGAGAGCCAGCAGCCGCTGATGCGGCGGCCTGTCGACCAGCATCCCCGGCACAGCACCGGGCAGGGCCCGCGTCCCAGCGGCCCCCGGGGTGCCGCGCAGGAACACGTAGACGTATCCGCCCAGGTGCCGGTCGGGCTGGTAGTCGGGCAGGCGCCAGCGCAGGTAGCGGTGCAGGGCCACCAGATACAGGTGGGCCTGCAGGGGGTAATGCTTCTCCTCCATCAGGGCGCCCATGGCGGCGCTGTCGTAGTGGCGCGGACCGCAGGCCAGCGGTCGGCCCGAGGCGTCGCGGCGGCCCAGCCAGTTGCTTTTCCAGTCGGCCACCCACCAGCGCTCCTGCCCGGCCGCATCCGCAGCCGTGAACACCAGATCGATCGAGCCGGTGAGGAAGCCGCGGCTGTCGATCGGCAGGCGCTCCAGCCGATCGGAATAGTCCGCGGCGAAGGGCCCACCCGGGTGGTCGCGGAAGGCCGCGGCCAGGGCGGAGGCCCGGGCGTGGCCCAGGCTGAGGTCGAAGTTGAGTTCGTGCAGGCGCCGCTCCCGGGGGAGGCCGCCCAGGCGGACGCCACCGAGGTCGCCGCCGCAGGGCGTGGCCAGCGTCCGCGCCAGGCCCCGCAGCACCGCCTCCACCGGCGGCTCGGCGATGCCGGCCTGGCGCAGCAGGTCCTCGGCCAGGGCCCGGTTGGCGTCCGTCAGCAGGCCGTCCTCCGCCTCCAGGCAGGCGTCGGTGTCCTCCAGCTGCTCGAGGATCCGGTGCAGGGCGTCGCCGATGGCGGCCCCCCGGGGCAGATCCGCCAGAGGGCCGTCCTCCGCCCAGTTCTCTTGCCAGCCTTCCGCCCAGCCTTCCTCTCTGGCCTCCGCCCAGCTCGCCTCCGATTCCTTCTCCCGGTCGGCGGTGGCGCTGGAGCGAGCGCGGTCGCCGGCGGTCACGGCAGGGCCCGTGGGTTCGCTCGCCTGGGTTGCCGCGGCGGCGGCCGGTTCGGCCCCGTCCAGGGGCGCCATTGCCTCCTCCGGGCCGGGGTCGCTGGTGTCACGCCCCTCCTCCAGGGCGGTGGGGGAGGCACCGTCGTGCAGTGCCTGGGTCCAGGCCGTGTAACTGGCGCGGCCCCAGCGGCGATCGAAGCTGCGCGAGGGCACCGGCCCGAGCGCCAGGCCGGTGGCCGGGGCCGGATCGATCCAGGGTTCGAGCGGGCCTTGCGTGGGATGGACGATGCCCAGGCTCAACCCCCGGGCGGCGGCGCTGCCCTCGAGTTCCGCCAGCCAGTCGGCATCGGAGCGCTCCGCCAGGGGCTGGCCCTCGTCGGACAGCTCCAGCTGGGGGAACAGCCAGGGAATCAGCGGGGCGGACTGTTGGTTCTGGCTGGGCCCCCAGGCCAGCACCAGCCGGTGGCGCGCCCGGGTGGCGGCCACGTAGGCCAGCCGTTCGGCCTCGGCCCGGGCCTCCCGACGCTCCTGCTGCACCGCCTCCCAGCCCACTCCCCAGCTGCTGTTGCGGTGCAGATCGAGGACGGGTTCGGCCGAACCGGCCGGCTGCCAGCGCACCCCGAAGCCTCGCGGTTGGCGATCGGGCGACTGCCACAGGTAGGGGCAGATCACCACGGGATATTCCAGCCCCTTGCTGGCGTGGACCGTCACCACCGCCACGCAGCCATCCTCCCGGTCGCTGTGGCGCTGAAACTCCTCGCTCACCGTCCGCGCGTCGCGGCGCCGTTCATCGAGGCGCAGCCGCCGCAGCCAGTCGGCCGCGCCCTCGGCCCCCAGCTGATCGGCATGCATCCGCCGCTGCACCAGTTCGGCCACCTGCTGCAGGTCGGCCCGCAGGCGGCCGCTGCGGGCCAGCCGGGCCAGGGTGCGGCTGCCGAGCAGCTCCGACAGCCCCCCCAGCAGCCCCTGGCGGGGCAGGGCACGACCAAGCCGCTCCAGCTGGCCCGCCAGGACGCTCCAGCGCTCGGGAGGGCTGGTCGCCAGTTCCGCGGCGCTCCAGCCCAGCAGGGGTGAGGCGGCCAGCAGGCGCAGGCGACCACAGTCGGCGGGATCGGCCAGGGCATCGAGGAAGCGCTGCAGGGCGGAGGCCGCCGGCGTGGCCAGCACATCGCCCTGACTCACCAGCCGGCTCGGCAGGCCCACGGCTTCGAGGGCCTGGCGCAGTTGCTCCGCCTGGCGATGGCTGCTCACCAGCAGGCAGATGTCATCGGGCTGCAGCGGCCGTGGCCGTCCGCCATCCACCAGCTCCGCTCCCTGGCGCAGCAGCGTCAGCACGTGGGCGGCCGTGCGCGCGGGAACCAGCAGTTTCAGGCTGGTCTTTGAAGGGAGGCTGTCGCCGGCGGCCCGTTCCCCTCCGAGCCAGAGCAGCTCCAGGGCCGGCCCGTCGGGGCCGTGGCGATCGGCGCAGGCCTCCACTTCCGGTACCGGGATGGCCGAGCGCCGCAGCTGGCCGCTCGCCCCTGGCGCACCGACCATCAGCCGGTTCAGGGCCGCGATCAGCGCGGGCGTGGAGCGGCGATTCTGGCGCAGCTGCAGCACCTCCGGGCAGCTGCTGCGGGCCTGGAGGTAGGTGGCGATGTCGCCGCCGCGGAAGCGGTAGATCGCCTGCTTCGGATCGCCGACCATTACCAGCAGGTGCTCGGGCCCGCTGAAGGCCAGCCGCAGCAGTCGCCACTGCACCGGGTCGGTGTCCTGGAACTCATCGATCAGAGCGACGCAGTAGCGCTCGCCCACGGCCCGCAGCAGCGGGGTGGGGACCTCGGCGCTGGGACCGGGGTCGAGGCCCTCCAGCAGATCGGCGTAGGAGAGCGAGCCCGCTCGCTGCCGGCGCCGTTGCAGCTCCGCCCGCCCCCAGGCGCAGGCATGGGCCAGCACCGCCTCCGCCGGTCCATCGACCAGGGCCGCCACCGCCTCCATCAGGGCCGGTCGCGGCAGGCGGATCGGCCGCTCCTCGCCCTCGACCTTGCGGGCCGCCTTGGCGAAGGCGCCGGGGTGGAAGTAGTCGTGCAGGGGTTTGATACCACGCACGGCGTCGGGCTGCGGCGGGCCTTCGCCGATGCTGGCGATGAACGTGTCGACCAGCTCGGCCCGGTTTGTTCTGGGGTCAGGGGTGTACTCGTCGGTCTTCTTGAACCCGAGGTCGCGCCACTCCCGGGCCTGGGCGCAGAGGACATCCTGCACGACATGGCCATCCCTGGCCCAGGCCGTGCAGAACGTCTGCCACAGCCGCCGCCAGAGCAGCGGCACCCCCTGGGACAGCGGCGTGTCGGGGGGCAGCTCCGGCGGCGGTGGCTCGGTGCGGAGGGCCGGATCGCCATCCAGGCTCTGCAGCAGCGATCCGAGCACCTCCGGATCGACCCGGGCCCGCCGCAGCGCCGCCAACCAGTCGGGCGGCAGGGCCAGCACCTGCTGCTGCCAGTAGTCATGCACCACCTGGGTGATCAGGGTGGTGGGATCGGTGTCGAGGCTCAGCTCCGGCGGCCGGCCGGCCTCCAGGGCCTGGCGGCGCAGGGAGCGTTGGGCAAAACCGTGGATCGTCGTGATGTCGGCACTGTCGAGATCCTCCAGAGCCAGCAGCAGCCGCCCCCGCAGCCGCTCCGTCGTCTGATCCGGATCGGCCAGAACCCGCTGGCACCAGGCCTCCAGCACCCCATCGCCGCCCGCCCGCCCGTCTTCCGCCGCGGCCGCCTCCTCCAAGGCCCGCAACCCCTGCTGGAGGCGCCGTCCGATCCGGTCCCGCAGCTCCGCCGCCGCCGCGTCGGTGAAGGTCACCACCAGCAGCTGGCGCAGGCCGAGGCCGCGCTCGCTCACCAGGCGCAGCACCAGGTGGGCCAGGGCAAAGGTCTTGCCGGTACCGGCGCTGGCCTCCAGCAGACGCCGGCCCGGATCGAGGGGCAGGCCGTTGGCGTCGAAGTCACGGGACGTCGTCATGGGCGCCTCCGCGGAGGCGTTGAGCCGCCTTTGGGCCCGCTGTCCTCGGCGGCGGATGCGGCCTGAGCCTCGGTGATTGGCGCCTTCGCGCTCGGCTCCGCAATGTCCGGCTCCGCGACGGCCTTCGTGCGGGTTTTGCGGGTTGATCCGCTCTTGGCTCGGGTCGTCTTCTCGACGGTGATGGCGTCCATCAGCGGGCCGAACAGGTCGCTGGCGAGGGCGGCGAAGGGGGCCTCCAGCAGCGCCTCCACCGGCAGATCGGCGCCGAAGCACAGGGCCATCTCCGGTTGCTCCCGCTCTGCGAACCGCGCCTCGGCCCCCTCCCAGCTCTCGCGAGTCTTGTCCAGACCGCTGCCCGGTTGCTTGCGCTCCGCCTCCAGCCAGGCCCAGCCCGTGGCCGGGGGCACGGGCCAGCAGGCCGCCCGCCAGCGGCCCCGCAGGTCGATCAACGCCTGCAGCAGCGCCTCAGCAGCCTGCCGTTCCGGCGCCACGAGGGTCAGGTCCTTGTCGAACACATCGTCCGGCAGCTCCGCCTCCTTGCCACTCTTTTTTTTGCGCGCCACCAGCACGCCCCGGGCCGGGGCCGGCTCCCCGGGCGGGGTGGCGGCCACCGCCAGCAACAGGGACAGCCACAGATCGAGCTTCGCCTTCACCTGCCCCCGCCCGAGCTGCACCACCACCACGGCATCGCCGCGCCGTTCCACCTCCGCCAGCAGGGGGCCCCAGCGCAGGCCGTCGCGGCGCAATTCCCCAAGGCCGGCGAGGGTGGTCTGCAGGCTCTGCCAGCGGTTCTCCAGGGCGCGGGCTTCCAGCACCGCGGCGCTGCCCGGGGGCAGCAGGCCCTGGCCGCGCCAGTCATTGAGCCAGTCCGGGCCCGCGTCCGCCGGGGCCTCCGGCCTGTCGCGCAGGGCCTGCCGCAGCAGCCGGGCGCGTTGCCGCTCCTCGAGGGCCAGGGGTTCGAGGTCCTCCACGATCGTCTCCCACTCCGACGGCCGCAGGCCGAGCTGGCGCAGCCACTGCTTCTGGGGCGCCATCAGCCAGGCCCGCAGGTCGTCCCAGGCGGCCGCGGCCGCGGTTTCCTCCCCCGCAGCCGGGATGGCGTTCCCCCCAACGGTTGCCCCGGCCCCGTGGGCTCCGGTGGTTGACGCCCCGCCGCACGCACCTCCCACTGCACCTCCCACCGCACTGCCCAGGGCACCGCCCTGCGCACCGCTCAACGCATCGCCGAGCGCTCCGGCGTCTTGCCGCTCGTTCCCCGCCCTCTCCCCTGCCCCAGGCGGACATGTGCCCTCCGCTCCGGCCGCGGGCGGCGGCGGGAGCGTCCAGCGCAGGCCGGTGGCGGGGGGCGGCAGGGCGCCATCCAGCAGCCGGCGGCTGGCCAGCAGCCGGCGGTCGCAGCTGGACGGGGGACGGCCGGCATCGGGCTGGAAATTGGCCCGGGCCAGCGGGCTGGCGGCATGGCGGCGCACCAGGCTGGCGGCGGCGGTGGAGCCGAGCTCCTGCTCGAGCCACTCCAGCCACTGCCTGACCGGTGAGGCCGGCGGCAGCTCCTCCCCCTTGCGGTCGTCGCGGCAGCTCCAGGTGATCAGCAGATGATCCCGGGCGGAGAGCAGCGCCTCCAGCAGCGCGTAACGGTCCTGGTCGGCGGGATGGGGATCCCCCAGCTGGCGATGGTGCTCCAGCCGATGGAAGCCGGGCCGCGGGCGCTGGCGGGGGAAGTGGCCGCCATCGAGGCCCATCAGCACGATCACCCGATGGGGGATGGCGCGCATCGGCTCCAGGGCACTGATGGTCAGGGCCCCACTGCGGTGGCCGAAGCGACCGCTGTCGGCTGAGAGCCCCTCCTCAAGCACCTCGGCCAGCACCGGTGCCTCCAGCAGGCGGCCGTCCTGGCTCCCCGCCGCCTGCACCGTCTCCGCCAGCAGCTTGCGGAGCGGCGGCAGCTCCCAGCCGGCGTCGCCGCCGTCGCCGAACAGGTCGTCGAGCAGCTCCCCCACCAGCCGCTCCCAGTCGCTACAGCAGCGGCTGACGCGCAGTTCCTGCAGCCAGTGGCGCAGGCGCAGCAGCAGATGCAGCCAGCGGCCGAGCCGGTCGAGCTGCCCCGCCGGCGGCGCCGGCGCGGTGTCAGCGGGGGCCAGGCCGGGCCGATCCGGCAGCACCAGCCCCAGCAGCAGGCGATCCAGTACCCAGGCCAGGCTGTGGGTGGCGTCCCCGTGCCGCTCCTGAGCGTCGAGCCCCCAGCGGAAACCGCACTGCTGCAACCAGGGGCTCAGGCGCCCGGCTTCGCCGGCCTCCAGGCCGAAGCGCCGCTGCAGTGGCCCGCACTCCAGCAGCGCCTCCAGGGCCGAGGCGGTGAGCCGCTCGCCGCCCAACCGCAGCAGCGACAGCAGGGTGCGGCCGATGCCCGCCTGGTTCAGCTGGCTGCGGTCGGTGAGGCGCCAGGGCAGGTCCACGCCGGTGGCGCCCGTATCCCCGAACACGGCCGCCACCAGCGGGGCGAAGCGCTCCACATCGGGGGTCATCACCAGCAGGTGGCGCGGTTCGAGGCTGGGATCGGCCGCCAGCAGCTGCAGCAACCGATCGCGCACGATCTGAACCTGTCGCAGATCGCCGGGGCAGGCGTGGAATTCCAGGGAGGCATCCCCCTCACCCCGCTTCAGGCGACCCGTCGGACACCCCTCAGGAGCCTCCGCCAGGTCACCCGCCAGGCCATCCCCCAGGTCAGCATCGGCTTCGTCGTGCCCAGGGTCCTCCTGGTTGCCGTCCTGGTCTCTGTGCTGGGGGGTCTCCAGCAGCTGCTGCTGCAGCTGCGCGAGAAGCGGCGCCGGCCGATCGGGGTGCTGGCGGCGGGCCACATCCGCCGGCAGGAAGAAGAGATCCCCCTCCCGTGCGGTGCCGAGCTGGGTCGCGCCGTCGCCCTCCAGCAGCTGCTGGAATTCGCCGCCCAGCCGCCCGAAGCGGGCGTCCAGACCCGGTGCCTCCAGCAGCCAGTCGGCGTCGAAGGGCAGGGCCAGTGCCAGGGCATCGCTGAGGCGCCGCCGCCGGTCTTCGCAGCGCTGCCAGAGGTCGCGGCAGGGCGTGAGCAGGTGCAGATCCACCTGCATCCGGCCGCTCAGGGCCTGCAGCAGCCGCACCTGCACCGGCGCCAGGCTGCTGAGGCCGAACAGGCGCAGATGGCCGCCGTCGATCGCCGGCAGCGGCGCCGGATCGCGCAGGCGCTCGATCGCCTCGGCCACCCGCAGGCCGAAGGGGGCGATGCCCAGGCGCCGGCGCAGGGCGCGGTAGAGCAGGGGCTGCCAGCACTGGCTGGTGGGCAGGGGCTGGCCCCGTTCATCGGTGCTGGCGCCGCTCTCCCAGGCCTGGAGCAGCTCCGGGCGGTACAGGCCGTAGTCGTCGAAGGCATCGGCGATGGCGCGGGCCAGCTGCCAGCAGGGACGGTCGAGCCGGTGCTCCAGGTCGTGGTCGCCGAGCCAGCTGGCCAGGGGAGCAGCCTCCTCCTGCCCCGAAAGCTCGGGCAGCAGCTCCAGCACGCGCCACACCAGCAGCCCGGCGCGCCAGGGGTCGGCCTCGGGTCCTGGGCCCGCGGACGGGGGGGGCTGCGGTAAGGGGGTTGGGCCGCCGGCCGGAGTGGTCCCGGCTGCGGCGGGGCTGGCTGCCGGGCCCGGCTCCACCGGCCCGGGACCCTCCAACACGCGGTCCACCAGAGAGCGCAGCAGGCTGCCGGGGAAGGGGAAGCGCAGGTTGGCCACCACGCCGCCGAGGTGCAGGGCCAGCTGCTCGCCCAGCCAGCGGCTGGTGGGCCAGGTGTTGACCACCACCGCCACCGGCTCGAAGGGCAGGGGTGGGTTCAGCCGCAGCTCGGTCGCCAGCAGCTGGGCGAGCAGTTCGGCCCGGTTGCTGCGGTAGACGGTCAGCACCGGAAGGATCCCCAGGCCGTCAGGCCCTGAGCGGGCCGGCCTCCCGGCCACCGCTGCGCAGGCCCGGGAAGGGTCCCAGGCCGGTGAGGCCATGGCGGCCGTGCACCGAGCGGATCGCGCCGGTCTCCGGGCAGTAGGCGGTCAGGGAGCCGCCATAGCACGCCGCGGTGTCGATCAGCACCACGTGGCCGAGCTTGCGCACGCAGGAGCCCGGGGTGTGGCCCACCACCACGTCGCCGTAGCGGCCGTCGTAGCTCTGCCAGAAGGCCATGCGGATCTGCAGATGGGGGTCCCAGCTCACCGGATCGAAGCCCGCGTGGGTGGCCACCCAGCCCCGGCCCCAGTACACCAGCGGCAGGTGTTCGAGCCGCGCCAGCCAGTCGCGGCAGCGGCGCTCGCCCAGCTGGCGGAAGGTGTCACAGCCGGCCAGGCGCTTGCGGGCGGCCGCACCGCCGTCCCGCAGGGTGTCCACCAGCTCGCGCTCGTGGTTGCCCATCAGCCAGACGCCCCGGCCGGAGGCCACCAGCTCCCAGGCCAGCTCCATCGCCGCGGCGATGTCCGGTCCGCGGTTGATCACGTCGCCGCAGAGCACCACCCGGTCCTCCGGGGGCAGCTCGGCCAGCAGGCGGCGCAGGGCTTCGGCGCAGCCGTGCACGTCACCGATGACCCAGTGGTTCGCCGCTCGGCGCTCGGGGCGCAGGGCGATGCGGGCAGGGGGGGTCATCGGACGGATGCGTCATGACCAGTCTTGCCTCCTCCCCCCACCTCTGTCAGCCCCCCGCCGGCGCTGATACCGTGCCGCGACTGCCGGATGGGACGCCATGGCCGAGGGGATCGATCCGAAAACCCTGCCCGTGACCCAGCGGATCGGCCTGCTGGTCAAGGCGTTGAACGGGGCGAAGCGCACCAATGAGGCGCTGGCCCGCTGCACGGACGGTGAGGCGATGCTCGAGGTGCTGCTCGATGCCTCCAACCGCCTGGGTCTGGGGCTCACCCGCCGCGATCTGGTCGATACCCCGCCGATCCGCGACTGGATCTGGTGGAAGAACAAGGAGGCCCTGTTCACGATCGGCGACAACAAGCCCCGCTATCAGCAGGACGGCAACCAGGGCCGCCAGCGGCCGGCTGAGGGTGCCGGCGGCGGAGCCGAGGGCGCTGGGGGCGAGGCTGCCCAGGGGAATGGGGAGGACAAGCCCCGCCGCCGCTTTCTGGGGCTGTTCTGAGCCCTGGAGCCTGACCGGATTGCCGCTCTGCGCTCAGCCCCACCGGCGCTCAGCTCCAGGGGTCTCGGGCCCGAGCCGCGACAGTCGCTGCTGCGACCCTGCCCCGCCCGCCGGTCTGGGCTCGCTGCCTTCAGCCCAGGCTGGCGAGGGCATCGGGGATGGCGGCGCTGGGGGCCTCGAAACGCCCCCGCGCCACAAACTCCAGACGCAGCTTCAGGAAGGTGATGAATTTCTCGTCGGTGGAGATCACGGCCGCGGCAGGCCGGGGCACGGTGCCAGCCACCGGGGCCAGTTCGGGGGCCTCCAGGAAGGAGGGCCGCCGCACCAGCCAGAAATCGATCTCCTTGCCCTGTTCGTCGTAGTTGCGCACCCGCTCCCGCAGCACCTCCTCCAGCGGCTCCTCCACGGTGAGGAAGGCCTCGCTGGCGGCGACGAAGTGGTAGGTGCTCATGACAGGCGGCTTCCGAAGAGGGGATCGCGCCGCGGATTCTGAATGAGCGCCCGCATCTCCCGAACCGCCTCTTGCAGCCCCACCGCCAGGGCGCGGGCCACGATCGTGTGGCCGATGTTCAGCTCCTCCATGCCTTCGATCGCCGCGATCGGTTCGACGTTGCGGTAGGTGAGCCCGTGGCCGGCGTTGACCCGCAGGTCGAGGGAGCGGGCGATGGCGGCGGCCTCCGTGAGCCGCGCCAGTTCCCGCTGCTGCTCCCCCCAGGCGGCCTCCGCGTAGGCGCCGGTGTGCAGCTCCACCCAGCGGGCGCCGGTGGCGGCGCAGGCATCGAGCTGGCGGCTGTCGGGGTCCACGAACAGGCTCACGCCGATGCCGACCCGCTGGAGCCGCTCCACCAGCCCGCCGAGGGCTTCGACCTGGGAGGCCACATCCAGGCCCCCTTCGGTCGTCACCTCCTCGCGGCGCTCCGGCACCAGGGTCACCATGTCGGGCCGGATGCGCAGGGCGACCGCCTCCATCGCCGCGGTGGCGGCCATCTCGAGGTTGAGCCGGGTGCGCACGGTGTGGCGCAGCAGCTCCACATCCCGGTCCTGGATGTGGCGGCGGTCCTCGCGCAGGTGCACGGTGATGCCGTCGGCGCCGCCCAGTTCCGCCAGCAGGGCGTGGGTGACGGGGTCGGGTTCGGTGGTGCGCCGGGCCTCGCGCACGTTGGCGATGTGATCGATGTTGACGCCGAGGCTGGCCATGGGGGATTGCCGGGGTCGGGGCTGGTGGGTCGGTGCTTCAGCCGACCGTATCCCTCCGCGGACGCAGGGCCAACCGGCCGGTGCCCCCGCAGCCTGACCGGCACAGCCTCCCTAAGTTGGTGCTTCGTGTCGATCGCCACAGACCCACCGTGCTGGCGTCCCAGGAGGGAACGGCTACCCAGGACAGCGCGGCGATGCCGCCCGAGCCGCCCGAGCCGCCGGTGACGTTGTCGCTGGAGCGGCAGAACGGGTTGTGCAACGGCATCAGCCCCTGGCTGTCGCCGCTGGCGATGGTCGTCACCCAGGATCTGGCCCTGCCGGCGTTCTTCGGTCGGGTGCGGGTGCTCGGCCGCGAGCATCTGCCCCGGGTCGGTCCGGTGCTGCTGGCTCCCACCCACCGGGCCCGCTGGGATGCCCTGCTGCTGCCCCACGCCGCCGGCCGGCGGGTCAGCGGCCGCGACTGCCGCTTCATGGTCACCGTTGATGAGATGAAGGGGGTGCAGGGCTGGTTCCTGCACCGCCTTGGCTGTTTTCCGGTGGATCAGGGGCGCCCCACCCTGGCGAGCCTGCGCTACGCCGTCGATCTGTTGGCGGCGGGTCAGCAGCTGGTGGTGTTCCCGGAGGGTCGGATCCGGCGCGACGACAGCCCGATCCGGGTCCACCAGGGTCTGGCCCGCCTGGCGCTGCTCGCCGTCGGGCAGGGGGTGGAGCTGCCGGTGCTGCCCGTGGGTCTGGCCTACGGCCATCCGGTCCCGCGGCCCGGCGATGCGGCGGCCGTGTGCTTCGGTCCGCCGCTGCGCCCCGAGGGCCAGGGCCGCCATGCCGCCCTCGCCTTCAGCGACCAGCTGGCCGGTGCGATGCGGTCGGCGGAGCAAGCGGCCCGTCAGGCGATCGGCCGCCCACTTCAGTCCCCGTAGAGTCCGCTTTCACTCCCACGCGCCGACGTGTCCAGGCCTTTCCCCTTCTCCCAGCCCGCCGCGTCGGTGCTGGGCTTTGTGCTGGCAGCCGGCGGTCTCGGCCTGCCCGCCGCCATTCCCGCCGCCGCCCTGGCCCAGGCCAGCGAGCCCGAGCGCACCATGGCCACGGCGGGCAGCCCCTTCGACATCACCGCCGTGCAGGCCCTGCTCGCCCGTGGTGATGCGGCGGCGGCCGCCGGCAATCTGGCGGAGGCGCGCCGCCTCTACGACCAGGCCCGTGATGCCAGCCGCAAGCTGCTGAGCTTCTACCGGGATCTGAGCGGCGCCTTTCGTGGCCTCGATGCCCGCATCCCCCGCGAGATGGATGAGAAGGGCCGCCAGACCCTGGATCTGCTGGTCGGCGCCAACATGCGCCTCGCCGCCCTGTTCCGCCGTCAGGGCCAGCCGGAGGTGGCGGTGCCGCTGCTGGTCGAAGTGGTCAAGACGATGACCCCCGCCAACGAGTCCGGCCGCAAGGCCTACCAGCAGCTGCTGGAGATCGGCTTCGTCAGCACCCCGTACACCGCTCCTGGCGGCAACCCCTAGATTCCACCGGCTTGAGATTGCCCCGATGGTTCACCCCGACCAGGTCAAGGCCGCCATCCGCAACGCCCTGCCCGATGCCGCGGTGCAGGTGGAGGATCTCACCGGCGGTGGCGACCATCTCCAGGTGACGGTGGTGTCCTCCGCCTTCGCCGGCCTGCCCCGAGTCCGCCAGCATCAGCTGGTCTATGGAGCCCTGCGCTCCGAGCTGGCCAGCGAGGCGATCCACGCCCTGGCCCTGCAGACTTCCGTTCCGGCCTGAACGGGTTCGCCCCGGCGCGAACCGAACCGACTTCGAACCGACCGTTTCCCCACTTCCATGGACGACCGACTCCGCCAGCGCATTCAGGACCTGATCACCTCCAGCCCCGTGTTCGTGTTCATGAAGGGCACCAAGCTGATGCCCCAGTGCGGCTTCTCGAACAACGTCGTGCAGATTCTCAACAGCCTCGCCGTTCCCTTCGATACCTTCGACGTCCTCTCCGACATGGAGATCCGCCAGGGCATCAAGGAGTTCTCCGACTGGCCGACGATTCCCCAGGTCTACGTGAAGGGCGAGTTCCTGGGCGGCTCCGACATCCTGATCGAGATGTACAACAGCGGCGAGCTGCGCGAGAAGCTGGCAGTCGAACTGGCCTCCTGACCCCCTGAGGAACGCCGGCTGCGGCTGTATCCAGCGGCTGGCCGGGGCTCCTGTGGGAGTCCTGGCCATTCTTTTTGCCGTGCGTTGGATCGAGGTGGCTGCATCCCGGTTCGGCGGCCTCTGACCCTGGAGGTGATCACCGCCAAGCAGGGCTCGGTTCTGCAGCACCAACCCACCTCTGCAACAGGGTGTGTCGAGGGAGGGCAGAGCCGGATGCCCCCGGCAGCTCCGGGGCGATGCCGCGGGGGAGCCCCGCCCGGTTCCACAAGATCACGGCCCTTCAGGCAGAGGCCGTTACAGACCCGGCTGGGCTCAGGGATCGTCAGGAGTTGCGCACATGCGTTCGGCGTCTCGCCGATGGCTTCGTCGTCCACCTCTGCCTGCTCTCCAGGGAGCCGAGGGGCAGCAGAGGCTCAGTTTCGGCCGGTCTCGAACAGGGTGCGAGGGTCGCCGTCCGGACCGATGAAGGACGAGGGATCGCGGATCCAGCGATCGATCAGCTCCTCAAGACGCCGCTGGGAGAGGGGATCGAGAACAGCCGTGCGGCGCAGGGCATGCAGGTAGCCGTCGGCGTAGAGGCGCAGCTCGGAGGGCCCGTGATGACGGAGCGCCATCTCCTGGCAGGCATCGCAGAGCGACTGGAAGTGCCGGATGGCGTCGGGGTGCTGCAGGGCTGTCATCGGGTCGACCCGCCAGGCCACCATTGTGGCGCGCCGTCGAGGGGATGGTGAAAAGGGACGGTCGGTTGTCCGACCCGGGTGGGGACGGTTTGAAAGGCATCGCCTGATACTCGGTTTCCTGTAGCGGAGCCGTTAGCGTGTGGGTGGCGATCAATGAATCTTCACGCAAGAATCCCCGCATGGCCCCTGACAAGCCGATCGATTCCGGTGGCGGTCAACCGCGAAGGGTTCTGGTGGTCGATCCCCACGCCACTCTCCGCACGGTCCTGGCCCAGCGTCTCCGCCAGGACGGTCACCTCGCTGCCGCCGTCGCCACAGCGCGCGAAGCACTGGAGATCTGTCACGACCAATCGCCGGATCTGCTGGTCAGTGCCGAGCTGCTGGAGGAAACCTCCGCCCTGCGCCTGGCGGCCCAGCTCCACTGCCCGGTGATGGTGCTCACGGCCCGCTCCGGATCAGAACCCGTGGTGTCGTTGCTGGATGGCGGCGCCGACGACGTGCTGCGCAAGCCCTTCGGTCTGGAGGAGCTGGCGGCCCGCTGCCGCACCCTGCTGCGTCGCAGTGGCAGCGGCCTGCAGGAGCGGGTCTGTGTGGGACCGCTCGAGGTTCACCTGTTGCTGCGTCAGGTCACCCTGCGCGATCAGCCGGTGGAGCTCAGCCCCCGCGAATTCGCCCTGCTCTGCGCCCTGTTGATGCCCCCGGGGGTGGTGCGCAGCCGTCAGGAACTGCTGCGGATGGCCTGGCCCCCATTCAGTGGCGGGCCCCGTTCGGTGGACACCCAGGTTCTGACCCTGCGCCGCAAGCTCGAGCAGGCCGGTCTGGGTGAAGGGGGCGGGATCGAGACGATGCGGCAGCAGGGCTATCGCTTCAGCCTCGACACCTTGCCCGAAGCGGCCGAAGACCCCGAAGCCGGCTCCGTTCTGGTGACCCCCCAGGCTTCCCGCGTCAGCTGAACACCGTTTTGATCTCACCACCAGCCGGTGGTGAGGGCTGGATGATCGGCCCGCTAGCCCCATACCCTGTCGGTCATCAGTGTTGACATCATCCGCCGCCTGCTCCAGCAGCTTCTGGTGGCAAGCGAATTGGATGATCCTCTGGCTGTCAGCCGAGCGGGCTCCCTGTGCGGATCAGAGTCACCAACTCACCCGCCAGGAGAACGGCGCACAGTGCCGCGAGCAGGCGGTAGGTCCAGGGTGGACTGATCCGTCCGATCTCTGCGGTGTCCAGTCCGGTGTGTTCGGCGAAGCGGGTCAGGAAATCCTCGAAGTGCTGCACCCGCTGGGGCAGCAGCCAGGCCGAAGGGCCGGCCTCGGCATCCGCCGCCGCCCGCACGTAGTACACCCGGCCCCCCTGGCTGGTGCGCACCGGTGTGAGGCCCGTGATCCTGGCCCAGGGCAGCGCCCATCCCCGCCGCAGCCACCAGGAGCACCAACCGGGATGGCCCACCCGCAGGCCCTCGTGGTCGAGCTCCACGCGCTCGCTGGTGAGGGCAAGCACCGGCAGCAGGCCGAGGGGGACAGCCAGGCCCAGTGGCAGCCGCAGGCCAGCGGGGGCCAGCAGCGGCAGCGGCAGCACCAGGGCCAGGTAGAGGGCCAGCAGGGTGAACCGGATCAGTGGTGCCATCGGATAGACCCGGGCGCCGCCCGCATCACCGCTGCGGGCCGTGGCCGCGGGGACTGGTTCGATCACGGTTCAGCGGTCCTCGGGCGAACCGGGCAGCGGTTCGAGGGTGGTGTTGGGGGTGTAGCGCCCACCGAACACCTCCGCCTCCCGACCCTTCCAGAACTCCCCGAGCCGCATCAGATCGGCATGGGCCTCCTGCAGCCGTCGCACGTATTCGTCCGGGGGCAGGGAGTCCTTCTGCTCCTTCAGCTTGCTCAGCCGCAGCAGGTGCCACATCCACGGTTTGCCGAGCTCGCCACGCGCCTCGAGGTAGCGGGCGAGATCCTCGGAGCTGGGGAGGGGGGAGGCGCTCATCGCCGCGGACTGTCGGTGGGATCACGTTATGGAGCCCGCCGGCGTGATCGTGGCTGACCGCCGTGCGGCTCACCGCCCAACGGCGCCCGCCGCCCCCGCGCCTCCCCGGCGCCCTGAGCCTGGATTCTGATCCCGCTGCCCTTGTGCGTCCGCCGCCACAGCTGCGGTTGAATGAGCCCCGCAGCCGCCTTCCCAATGGAACCCCGCCGCCGCGCCGAACACCTCGGCCTCAATGCCGGCATGCGGGCGCTGATGCTGCAGGCCAGCCTGCCCGAGGAGATTCCCCGCGATCGGTTGAGCGAGCGGGGATTGGCGGCCGATCTGGCCTACCGGCTGGTGCATGACCACCTGATGCTGGATGGCAACGCCCGGCTCAATCTGGCCACGTTCGTCGGCACCTGGATGGAGCCCGAGGGGCGGCGGTTGATGGAGGAATGCGCCGACAAGAACATCATCGACAAGGACGAATATCCGCAGACCGCCGAGATCGAGGAGCGCTGTCTGCGCATCCTGGCCGATCTCTGGCATGCCCCCGATCCGTCCCGGGCCGTCGGCACCTCCACCACCGGCTCGAGCGAAGGCTGCATGCTCGGCGGGCTGGTGCTGCGCTGGCACTGGCGTCAGCGCCGCCAGGCTGCCGGCCGCGATGCCGGGCGCCCCAACCTGGTGATGGGGGCCAACACCCAGATCTGCTGGCACAAGTTCTGCGTCTACTTCGACGTGGAGCCCCGGCTGGTGCCGATCGAACCGGGGCGGCTGCAGCTCGGCGTGGAGGAGGCGATCGCCCTCTGCGATGAGAACACGATTGGTGTCATGGGGATCCTGGGCAGCACCTTCGACGGCAGCTACGAACCGATCGAGGGCCTGCAGCAGGGGCTCGATGCGCTGCAGCAGCGCACGGGGCTGGACATTCCGATCCACGTCGATGCGGCCTCCGGCGGTTTCGTGGCGCCGTTCAACTCGCCGCAGCTGAACTGGGATTTCCGCCTGCCTCGGGTGCTCTCGATCAACGCCAGCGGCCACAAGTACGGCGGGGTGCTGCCCGGTGTTGGCTGGGTGCTCTGGCGCGATGACGCCCTGCTGCCGGAACCCCTGCGGTTCAACGTCAACTATCTCGGCGGCCAGATGCCGACGATCGGCATGAACTTCTCGCGGCCGGGCGCCCAGATCATCGGCCAGTACTTCAACTTCCTGCACCTCGGCCGCCAGGGCTATCAGGCGCGGATGGCCACCCTCGAGGCGATCGCCTGTCATCTGGCTGACGGCATCCGGGCCCTGCCGCTGCTGCGGCTGGTGAGCCACCCCCTGGGCCAGCTGCCGGTGTTCGCCGTGGCGCTCGATCCGGCGGTTCGCCGCTGGGATGTGTTTCACCTCTCCGACAAGCTGCGGGAGCGGGGCTGGCTGGTACCGGCCTACACCCTGCCGGCGAACTGCCAGGAGATGGCGGTGCTGCGCTTCGTGGTGAGGGCCGGCTTCAACCGTGACATGGCTGATCAGCTCCTCGATGACATCGAGCGGGCGGTGCGCTGGTTCGAGAGCCTCGACGGGCCGATGCCCTCGCCCAGGGACCGCCAGGCCTCCTTCCACCACTGAGTCACCCGGAGAGCGATGGACCCGGCGCATGTGCAGCACTATCTGTTCGGCCTGCTGGCGATCGGGAACAACATCCCGGCGCTTGGGGCCTTTCTGGCTCAGACCCAGGGCATGCCCCGGCGGCAGGTGTGGCGGGTGATCCTGAGCACCAGCGCCGTCTGCCTGATCGCACTGCTGTTGTTCATGGGCTGCGGGCTGGCGGTGTTGCGGGTCTTCGGGATCACGATCAGCAGTTTTCAGATCGCCGGTGGGCTGCTGCTCGGCCTGCTGGGGCTGGAGATGATGGGGCAGGGCCGGGCCGCCCCCACCGGTGAGATCCCCGCAGCAAGCGAGGCCCAGGTGGCGGGGGCCTTCCACCGGGTGCTCACCAATGCGGTGGTGCCGATCGGGATTCCGCTCACGGTGGGGGCCGGCACCTTCTCGGCGGTGGTGCTGTTCGCCAACACGGCCGCCCGCAACGGCACCAGCGACAGCCTGCTGATCGCAATCCTGGCGCTGGTGCTGATCAACGCCCTGGTCTTCCGCTTCGCCGGCACCGTGATGCACCGCCTCGGTTCCCTGGGGCTGATGATCTTCACCCGCATCATGGGCCTGTTCACCCTGGCGATCGGGGTGGAATTCGTGGTGCGGGGCCTCAGTTCCGTCGTGGCGGATCTGATGACCCCCTGAACCGATCTCAGCTGCCGATCGGGAACAGGGCCTGGATCTGCAGTCGGATGGTCACATCCCCCAGCAGCGCATCGCCGAGCAGGCGCGGTTGTCTGGCGTTCCAGAAGGCCTGCAGGGAGGCATTGAACGGCTGGGTGCCGAGCCGGAAGATCCGGCCGATTCCGCCACCGACCGGAACCGTCCAGCCCTCGCCATCGGCCGCCGTCCAGTCGGCGGTGATGATCGGCGAACTGATCAGATACCAGCCGTTCGCCAGGTTGATGTTCAGGAAGGGCTGGATGAGCATGGCGTTGACATCACGCCCCCCCGATCCGGCGAAGGACCAGATGTTGTTGACCAGCACCCCGCCGACCAGGTTGCCCTTGGTGTAAACGGCCACCCCCGCCGGGCCCGCGCTCCAGCGTTGGCTGCTGAGCCGCAGATCGGTCGCCGACGGGATGACCAGCGTCGGGCCGAAGCCGACCTGCAGCGAGCTCCGGCTGCGGGGCACCAGAAAGATCGAGGGGTTGATGTCACCGATGCCGATCACATCGCTCTCCCCCGCCAGGGGGCGATGGATCACCGGCACCACGGTGCGGCTGACCAGCAGCAGGTTCCTGTTGACAGGGAAGGGAACGACGGGCTGGATGTTCCAGATGTTCAGCGTCCGGTTGGGCTGTGCCGACGGATCGATCGCCGTGGGCGCCCACTGGCTGGACGGGGTGGCGTTCCACTGGATCGGAACGCTGATCAGGTTGGCGATCGGGTTCTGGGCTTCCTTGGCCAGCGCCTCGCTGTTGCCCTGCCGTGCTTCCTCTTCGAGCAGCGGCTGGGAGTCGGGGTTCTCCTGTTCTGTCGGCTGCTCTGCCGGTGTCCCCTCGTCCCTGGCCAGGGCAGGCGCCGGGGTGGCCGCCAGGCTTTCCGAGAGGGTCAGCGCGGGCCAGGGAGCAGACGCGGCGGCCGTTTCCGCCCGTGCCGGCGGCAGGGCTTGACCCGGCGCGGCGAGCAGCAAGCCGCTGAGGCCGGCCATGGGAGCAACCAGGCGGACCGGAAGGGAGGGCACGGATCGGCGGCGATGTCGATGGATGCAACTTATGGGCTTCCGCGCCTCGGTAGCCCCGCCGATGGACACCCCCCCCGCCGTTTCAGGCCGGCAGCGCCCAGGGATTCAGCCCCAGATCGGCGCCGATGCGGTGGGCGCAGGCGAAGCCACTGAAGGCCACGGCGTTGAGCCCCTGGCCGGGGAAGCAGGAATCGCCGACGCAGTAGAGGTTCCTGAGGCCGGTGCGGTTGAAGGGCATCGGCAGCAGGCCGGGCAGGCGCAGGGCCGGGATCGGGCCGTAGCTGCCGCCCATGCGGCCCAGGTAGCGGCGGTGGCTGCGGGGGGTGCCCACCTCACGGTGACGGATGGCGCCGCTGACGCCCGGCAGGATCGTCTCGAGGCGCTGGATCAACCGGTCGGCATCCGCCTGCTTCTTGGCGCGGTACTGGGCCGGGGAGAGATCCTTCCAGGCCGCGATGTCGCTGGGGGTGAAGGTGTGCAGGATGTGGTGGCCCGCCGGCGCCAGGGACGGGTCGAGCAACGTCGGCATCGAGACGAACACGACCCCCTGCTCGGCCTCCATCGCGGCCCAGTCCTCGAGCAGCAGGTGGTGGCAGTGGAAGCCCTTGGGCACCACCGCGGCATCGATTCCCAGATGCAGCGACAGGAAGGAGGCCGACGGGCGGTAGCGGCGTCGCCAGGTGGTTTCGGCGGCCGGGGTGTGGGCGGCATCCACCAGCGGCCGGGCCACGGCGCCTCCGCTGCCAGGGGCTCCGGCGAAGGTGTCCCAGCGGGTGGCGTTGCTGACCACGCGGCGGGCCCGGATCGTCTCGCCGCTGGCCAGCTTCACGCCCACCGCCCGGCCCGAGGGGCCCTCGCCCTCGATCAGCACCTCGGTGACGCGGGCCTGATAGCGGATGGCGCCGCCATGGGCCTCCAGGCCCGCCACCAGCTTCTCGGCGATCACGCCCACGCCGCCCCGGGGGTAGTTGATGCCGCCCGCATGGCGATCGGAGAACACCATGCCCGCGTTGATCATCGGCGTGCGATCGGCGGGCATCACGCTCCAGCAGAAGCACTCCATGTCGATGAACTTCAGCAGCTGCTCATCGCGGATGTGCGACCGGGCCACGTCGCCGACGTTGAACGGCAGCCAGCGGGCCAGCCCCAGGCAGGCCAGTGGCGCCCGGAAGAACACCTTGGTCAGGTAGGCCGGATCCTCGAGCGAGAGCAGCGGCATCGCATCGAGGCAGCGGAACACCTGCCAGCAGGTGTCGTAGAAGGCCCGGATGCCCCTGGCCTCGTGGGGGAAGCGGGCGGTGAGATCGGCGATGAAGCGTTCGTAGTCGCGGTCCACCGCCACAGTCAGCCCGCCCGGCAGGTGGTAGTCGAGCTGGGCGGGGTCGGGGATCGTGTCGCAGCGCTGGCCTACATCGGCCAGGGCCCGGGTGAGCAGGTTGGTGTGCCCCTTCTCGCCGAAGCCGAAGATCATCGAGGCGCCCACGTCAAACGTGTAGCCCGCCCGCCGGAAGCTGCCGCCCGAGCCGCCGGGGATCAGGTAGCGCTCCAGCACCAGCGTTCGGGCTCCCTTGGCCGCCAGCTGACTGGCGGTCACCAGGCCGCCGATGCCCGAACCGATCACGATCACATCCCAGTCGCCCTCGGGGCTGGCGCTGGTAGTGGTGGCGCTGGCAGAGGTGGCGGCGGTGGCGGTCACTGGCGGGCCGGCGGAGGTGGGGAGCGGTGGAGCGACCCTAGAGGCTGGACGCCATGGCAACGGCCAGCCGAGAGACGCCCCAGGGCGCTGCCGGGCTGGGCCGGCCAGCTGGCTGCAGCGGTCTTGGGCCGCGCTCTGCCGGGCTTGCTGTTGCTGCCGCCCTCAGCGCAGCTCGAACAGCAGCAGATCGGCCCCCGCGGCTCCGGCGGTGAAGCGCCGCAGGGCGGCGGGTGCGAAACCCAGCCCATCGCCCCGCTCCAGACCCTGGGTGGTGGAACCGGTCTCGCCCTGAGCCGCCGACGGCCCCTCGGCATGGCCGCCACCCTCGATCAGCTGGATCCAGCCCAGGCTGTCCGGGGCGATCGCCAGCGGCAGTTCCTGGCCCGCAGCCGGCTGGGCCCGCCACAGGCGCACGGGCCGGTGGATCGCCATGGCGCCGTCCCGCTCGTCGGGATCGAGCAGCAGCGTCCACTGCGGCCCCGGGGCGAACCGTTTCTGGCCGTAGGCCGGGGCGATGCCGTGGCTGGAGGGTTCGATCCAGATCTGCAGCAGCCGGCAGGGGGCCGCGCTCCCGTTCCATTCGCTGTGGACGATGCCGGTGCCGGCGCTCATTCGCTGCACCTCTCCGGGGCGCAGCACCTCGCTGTGGCCGATCGAATCGCCATGGCGCAGTTCGCCCTCCACCATCACCGTGACGATCTCCATGTCGCGGTGGGGATGGCGCCCGAAGCCGCTGCCGGCCGCGATGGTGTCGTCATTGATCACCCGCAGGGGGCCGAACCCCCGCCAGGCGGGGTCGTCATGGCCGGCGAAGGAGAAGCTGTGCCAGCTGTCGAGCCAGTCGAGGCGGCTATGGAAGCGCTCGGCGGCGGGCCGCAGCAGCAGGGTGGTGGAGCGCGCAGCAGGCATGAAGCGGGGAATGGAGGTAGAGGCGGTGATGGGGCCGCCGACGCTGGACCTGGAGCGATGGTGGCGTGCCTGCTGGGTGAGGTGTGGCAGGGCCGGGTCCGGTGGGCTGGTCCGGGCTCCTTCGCATGGTCTCCCGGCTGGCTCCGCTGGCACTGCCACCCCTGCACCTCGTCGCCCGCGTCTTCAGGCCCCCACGACCTCAAGGGCCCCCCGGAGTCGAAGCCCGGACCGAGGCCGGCGACGGCACGCCATGCACCATGCATGGCCCAACCGGGGGGCCTGCGCTGCGGCTAGGCCGGCTGCAGGGCGGACTCCACCGCGCCGCTCGGAGCCGTGAACGGGGCCAGGTCCGCCAGGGCCCGATCGCGGTAGGCGCCGTAGCGGCGCCGCTTGTCGCGGATTCGTTCCGCCAGTTCGGGCAGCAGGCCGAAATTGGGGGGCATCGGCTGGAAGCCACCGCGCTTGCCGCCGCTGCCGCAGGGGGCCTCGGCGATGAAGTGGGTGAGGGCACCGATCATCGTGGTGGGCGGCAGCGCGATCGGTGCCAGGCCCTGGGCCAGTCGGGCGGCGTTGGTGCCCGCCAGCCAGCCGCCGGCCACCGCCGCCGCGTAGCCCTCGGTGCCGGTGATCTGCCCCGCCGCCAGCAGGCTGGGGCACTGGCGGAACTGCAGGGTGGGGTCCAGCAGCTGGGGGGATTCGAGGAAGGTGTTGCGGTGCATCACCCCGAAGCGCACGAACTCGGCGTTCTCCAGGCCCGGAATCAGGCGCAGCACCCGCTTCTGCTCGCCCCAGCGAAGGTTGGTCTGGAAGCCGACCAGGTTCCAGAGGCGGCCGGCCCTGTCCTCCTGCCGCAGCTGGACCACCGCGTAGGCGCGGTTGGCGCGCCGCACGTCCCGGTCGTTCACATCGCCCCAGCGTGGATCCCAGAGGCCGATCGGCTTGAGGGGGCCGTAGCGCATCGTGTCCTCGCCCCGGCGCGCCAGCTCCTCGATCGGCAGGCAACCCTCGAAGAAGGTGGCGCTCTCCTGTTCGAAGTCCTTGAGTTCGGCCTGCTCCGCCGTCAGCAGCGCCTCGCGGAAGGCCAGGAACTGCTGCTTGTCCATCGGACAGTTGATGTAGTCCGCGTCGCCCTTGTCGTAGCGGCTCGCCCGGAAGGCGATGCTCAGATCGATCGTGTCGCCATCGACGATCGGGCTTGCGGCATCGAAGAAGTGGCAGTCGGCGCGGCCGGTGAAGGCCCGCAGCTGCTCCGCAAGGGGTTCGCTGGTGAGGGGGCCCGTGGCCAGCACGGCAATCTGACCGGGTCCGGGCAGCTCGGTCTGCTCACGGCGCTCGACTGTGACCAGCGGGTGGGCTTCGAGTGCGGCGGTGAGGGCAGCGCTGTAACGGCCGCGATCCACGGCCAGCGCTCCACCGGCAGGAACCGAATGGGTATCGGCGGTGCCGATCACCAGGGACCCGAGACGGCGCAGCTCTTCCTGCAGCAACCCGGCGGCCCGGTCGCTGCTCAGGGCCCCGAAGCTGTTGCTGCAGACCAGCTCGGCGAATTCGGCGCTGTGATGGGCCGGCGACCGTCGAATCGGTCGCATCTCAACCAGCCGAACGGGGAGACCCGCGCGGGCAATCTGCCAGGCGGCTTCGGTGCCCGCCAGGCCAGCACCGATCACCACGATCGGCTGCGAGCCAGCGGATAGCTCGCTCAGGGCGTCTTCAGGCGTGGATGCCATGGGGCGGAGCCCCGGCCGGTGGATCAGGCCCCGGCGCGCTTGATGAACAGCTGCAGCTGGCCCACGGCGGCGCGGCCGATGTGGAACACCGCCCAGGACGCAGCCAGCACGATCGGGGCGAGAACCAGAATGAGCCGGAGATCCATGGCAGCTGGGGAGATCTGTTGGGCGATCTTACGGATCCGGACGGCGATGCCGCGTCTTCACCGGGGTTCCGATCCACTTTGCAGCAATCGCCGCTGCTTCTGCCTGGCTCAGAATCCTCTCTCCGTGCTGCGGCCCGCATGGGCCATCGCCAGGGTGCGGTAGCGGCGGGCGTGCTGGCGCTGCTCGGCCACGGCCTCGGGGCTGAGTTCGCGCTTCACCGCCGCCGGGGCGCCCATCACCAGGGCCCCGGGCGGCACATCGCGCGTCACCACCGATCCTGCCGCCACCAGGGCACCGGCCCCCACGGTCACGCCGTTGAGCACGATTGCGCCGATGCCGATCAGGCAGCCGTCCTCCAGGGTGGCGCCATGCACCACCGCCCGATGGCCGATGGTCACATCGGCTCCGATCAGCACCGGCTGGCCCGGATCGCCATGCAGAACGGCTCCGTCCTGCACGTTGCTGCCCTCGCCGATCCGCACCGCACAGACATCGGCCCGGGCGACGGCGGTGGGCCAGACGCTGGCACCGGCCGCCACGGTGACATCACCCACCAGCACCGCCGAGTCGGCCACCCAGGCCTCCGGGTGCACCACAGGTTGGCCCCAGGGTGGGGCGATGGGTCCGGACTGCGCCGTGCTCATCAGGGATCTCGCCGCTGAGGGCATTGTGGAGCGGGGCCGGCTCCCCCGCCGGTTTGGAGAAGGGCAACCCCGGGTGATACGTTCGCTGAGTGCCGGCGAGAGCCGAGCACGGGTCGCTAGCTCAGCGGTAGAGCACTCGGCTTTTAACCGATTGGTCCTGAGTTCGAATCTCAGGCGACCCATTTCGCGAAAAGCTTTGGAATGACTTGCAGTTCCATTGCGGCACAACAGGTTTAGGCACCTCACGACCCGTTCTGGCTCCTCCGGAATGAGTTCGCACAAGGCGCCCGAAGACCGTAGTTGTGTCATTCCCTTGGCAGTACTGCCAAGGATTTGCCAGGCGGGGACCGTCTCAGCAAGACAGTCTCAGCAGTTCTGACGGCATGGGCCGGAACCCTCTGACATCACAGGTTCCAGCTGCCTTCATGGCCAATCTCAGCACCGCCCTCGAACGGGTCAACGGAATGCTGCGGCTCAGCCGCCTCTCGCTGCGCATCCGCGAGCGCCGTCACAGCCAGTGGTTGAGCGTGTATCAGATCCTTCCTGGCGGAGGCACACGGGAGCGCGCCGTTCGGGGGTATGCGGCGGCAGACCCAGACGCCGTGGAGCGTCTCTACGAAAAGGTGCTGGCCATCGCCAAGGACAAGCCCACCTTTGATTGGGATGCGCTCAGCTCAAGTGCAGGGTCGCGATTCAGTCACCGCCCCTGCTGGCCGGAGATCTGCGACGCCGTCGTCGCCTTCCAGCGCGGCCAGGGCGTGAACATGAATCTGGTGGGGCCGTTCAAGGGTCAGGGCTACTTCCGCTTGCTGCCCCAGGACCGTCCCGCCAGCCTCGAGGATGTGCGCCGCTTTGCCCTGCACACCAGCGAGAGCCTCAAGGCGCAGCTGCAGGACCCGAGCGAACCGCTGCTGCCGATGGCGACCCACCGCCAGGGCTTCCGCCAGAAACGGGAGGTGGTGTCGCTGCTGCGCCGTGCGGGCTTTGGCGCCATCGCGTCGCAGGAGCTGAGCGAGGAGCTCAAGGGGATGGTGAACCGCAAGAAGCTGGCCCTGGTGGCTGCGGGTCAGTCCCGCCGCCGCATCCCGACCACCGTGGCGATTCAGCAGTGGCTGGATCAGGTGTTGGCGGAGGACCCGCTCTGGGGCTGGGTGTTCGCGATGATCGCCACCTACGGCCTGCGGCCCCATGAGGTGTGGCACCTCGACGGCCTGCCGGATCAGAACGGCTTGATCACGATCGGCGTGGCCGCTCGGCATATCAAGGTGACCAAGACGGGCTTTCGGGCCGCGGTGCCCCTGCCTGCCGACTGGGTGGAGCGCTACCAGCTGGGCGGCGCCAATGGCGAGCAGCGGCTCTCAGAGCTGCGGGCCCGCTACAAGCCCCGCTTCGTGAATGAGGAGGGCATGCCCTTCAATCCGGAGCGGGACCAGGTCAAGCGCTGCGACAACAACGAGCGGCTGGGGGCGCTCTGCTGCCACAAGCTGCGCAGCAGTGACGCCAAGGCCGAGTTCGAACTGCGCCACAAGCTCTACGCCTGGGTGGAGCTCGCCGCCACCGACGGCAAGACAAAGGCCCAGAAGCGCAAGGAGCGCTGCGTTCCCTATGACCTGCGCCACGCCTACGCCATCCGCGCCCGCGAGACCACCAGCTGGAGCTACGCCGATGTGGCGGCAGTGATGGGCCACAGCCCGGAGGTGCACCGCCGCACCTACCTGAGCGAGATCAGCGGTGATCAGACCAAGGCGGCGGTGGTGCGGCGGCTGCTGGGGGAGGAGCACACGGCCTGACGGAGGCTCCCGGGGGGGGCCTGCAACGGGAGCCTCAGGGCCACGCTTCTCCTGCAAGGCCAGTGCCTTTGCCCGGATCCGCGAGGGACAGCTGCCGCTGCCTCTGGAGCAGATCCGGGTGGAACGAGCCGCCACCCCGAGCGAGCTGCAAAGTGCGGGGAATGGGACTGGCCAGGGATGGATCAATCCAGCCTTGGCGCAGGTTCTCCCGCCCAATCCACCTGGCGACAGCCATCCCGATCCAGTGGAGATCGACCTGCCCCCCTGGATCCACACCCGCGGCGTGGAGCTGCGCCGCTGGCTGTTCAGCCATGGCAGCGCCATCCGCATCGAAGCCCCGGATGCCCTGCGGCAGGAGCAACAGGGCCAGGCGCTGGAGGTGCTGGCGTTCGCTCAGCAGCGTCCAGCCGGCTGAGAGGTTGCTGGCCTCAGTCCTCCTCGGCAGCGCCCAGGGGGATGAGCTTGATCTGCTTGCGGCCGATCTTGATCTCGAACTCGTCGCCGGGCTTCAGGCCCAGCTGCGCGGTGTAGGCCTTGCCGACGAACAGATTGCCATTGAACGGCACCTTGGTGGCATAGCTGAGCTGCCGGCCCGGACGACCCTTGCCGCCACGTCCACCGCCGGCCCCAAGGTTCATGCTCTTGGCCTCCAGCAGCGCCTCATAGAAAGCAGTGAAGTTCAGGCGCTCTGTGCCGTCCTTCTTGGTGGAAACGCATCCGCAGCTGCGCACCAGATCGGACTTGGAGACATCGTCCAGCTCCTTGACGAATTGGATGGGGCAGCCCTATCGGGCTGGGGCGAGCAGATCAGCACCGGTGAGCATGATGTGGGGTTGGGGTGATGGACAAACCCTGATTGCCATGCATGACTGGAGTTTCAAGTACAGTGGGATGGCGAACTGGCAGTCACGCTTGGCAAGCTGGCTTGATGCATCGGTTCGCCATGGCTGAGGGCTCCGGGCCCTGGACGGACCCGGAATTTTTGCACTGTTTCTGCGTGCCCGAGATCAGGCGGCTGGAGCCATTGGCTCCCGCTCAAGATCGGCAACCGTATCCGGGGTTTCTCGCCGGAAACTGCGCAAGATGTGTCTCTCCGCTCTTAATTCATCGACCAGCACCCGACAGGCTGTCTCCGGCATGGTGTGATCACCGCAGGTGAACACATCGACAGCGGCGTACCCAGATTCAGGCCAGGTATGAATGGAGATGTGCGATTCAGCCAGCAGCGCCAGACCGGTCACCCCATGGGGCAGGAAGCGATGGCTGATCAGCTTGAGCTGGGTCGCACCAGCGCGCAGGGTAGCGTTGCTGATGGCTGATCGGAGAAAGAGTTCGTCATCGAGCCTTGCGCAGTCGCAGTCGTAGAGCTCGAGGATGCAATGTTTTCCGACGGTGTTGACGATCGCCGTGTTGCTGTTGCTGTTGCTGTTGGGTTCGATGCTCTCATCGAAGATGGCGGAAGGCTGCTGGGAGGAGCTGCCGGCACTGGATGCGGACCATCCAGGGTTGGGGTGAAAGTGGCTGAAGGCGTTGCTCATCGAGAACAAGAGACAGAGACGACATCCTGCACGCTACGCCGGCACAGCGCCATTGCCACAGGGAGGGAGATCCGGTTGGCGATCTAGCGTGGGACCAGGAGAGGTGCATGAAGAAGTATGTCTGACCGCCCTGTGGCAATCATGTGTCAATCTCCGGCCAACCAGGCCGCAGGCCTGGAGCTGCCGACGGCCCTTCACCAAGCCGCTCAAGCAGCTGATCCAGGAAACCAGCCTCTGACCAGTGGTGCCCTTGCTCAGGCGCTGATTCATCGCCAAATTCGGCAGCTGGTGACGCTGCAGGCCGAAGTGCTGGCGGGTCGCGACCTGGACCCCTGCATCAGCGTCGGGTGAGCCTGCGGTGCCTGTGCACGGCGCTGCTTCAGTTCGGGCCTGCCCTGGAGCTGCCTGAAAGCGTGAACGAGAGCTGGATCGCTGCTATGGCGAGGCGGAAAAGCCTCTGACGTGATCTGGATGTGTTGCAGCTGCGGATACGGAGCCAGCTGTTGCCACGGCTGCCCGACGCAGAACAGCGCGGCCTGGAGGGAGCGATGAAGCGTCTTGCCGGTGATCGGGCTCAGACCTTCAGCGGCCTGGTGGAAGCACTCCACAGTTGCCGCTACCTCAGGCGGCTGGAGCGTCTCCACAAGCGGCAGAAGCGTCCCCGGTTGACGCCCCTGGGTGAGCCCCTGGAGCCCTGGCTGGCGGACTGGCAGGCGCCGTTCACCGCCGGACTTTCTCCATCCCGGCTGGAGCGTGGCTGAGCCTGCGGCTGAGGCACAGCACGGGCTGCGAAAGCGGATCAAGGCCGCCCGCTATTCCCTCGAAAACCTCAAGCGCTGGTGCGATGCCACGCGCCTGGCCTGAATGGAAGAGCTGCGGCAGGCCTAGGACCACCTGGGCGAGCTCCATCACCTGCAGATCCTCAACCGCACCCTCGCCGATGGCGGCATCCACCGCAAGCGGAAGGATCTGCCAGTTCTCAGGGCCGAGCTTCAAGGCCAGCAGCTGCAGCACTGGCTCCGTTGGCATGGGCTGTCCCAGCGGCTGCTCACGGACAGCAACCGGTCTCCATCCAACACCAGTTGCTGGAGCTCGTTCGAAATGCTCACCCACCGGCTGGCTGACGACAAAGAGCAACGACGTGGCCGCTCGAGTGAAGCCCCAGGCCTGGGGGTGTCCCGCTATCCGTTGGTTCAGAGATGGCTGCCTTGGGTTCTCAACCCGTTAACAATTCAGCGGCTAGCCGCCTGACCGGCTGCGGTGCAGATGGGGGCACAGCAAAGCATCTGGTGGGGCCATAGCAGAGCAGCTCTGAAACGAGAGTTCTGCCGGTGGCCGTCGCCGGTGCCCTACAGATCAGCACATGGCCATGCCGTCGCCCGAGGCTGTTGGCTCAGCCATCAACAGCATGAATCTCTGGATTCTTCAAAAGCGACCTGCTGGCTTGCTGGAGCCCTATGAGCTGACCCGCCTGCGGGAGGAAGCGCGCGCGCTCGACATCCATGTTGAGGCCGTGGCTCCGGAAGAGATCGATCTGATCGTCAGTCGTGGAGGTCGGCGCGCGATTCGTCGTTGCGGCACCGAGGTGGACCTTCCCGATGCTCTGCTGCCGCGCACAGGAAGTGCCACGGATTACTTCAGTCTGGCGATTCTGCGTCAGATGGAGCATCTCGGCGTTGAGGTGATCAACTCCAGCCAAGCCATCGAGGCCGTGAAAGACAAACTCTATTCCCACCAGATTCTGGCTCAGAGCAATCTGCCGATTCCCCGCACCATGCTGGTGCGCTTCCCGGTCGATGTAGAACTGGTCGCGGAACAGATCGGCTTTCCCTGCGTGGTGAAGCTGTTAGGGAGACTCTGGAAAACCAGGGCCAGCCACGGGAGAATGGTCCTGTGATCGCAGGCCAGGACTGGGGTGATGAGCGGCAAGCAGCTTGGCTTCTCGGACTACGAGCTCACCACGGCCAAGAAGCAGACCAAACGGGAGAAGTTTCTCTCTGAGATGGAAGCGGTAGTGCCTTGGCAGTCGCTGATTGCACTGATCGAGCCTCACTACCCTAAAGCCAGCAAGAAGGGCGGCCGGCCTCCTTATCCGCTGGCCACCATGCTGCGCATCCATCTCCTGCAGCAGTGGTACTCGCTCAGCGACCCGGCCATGGAAGAGGCCCTGATCGAGCTGCCCACCATGCGCCGCTTTGCCGGCATCGAGCTGATCAGTGACCGGATCCCGGATGAGACCACGATCCTGACCTTCCGCCACTTGCTGGAGAAGCACACGCTGGGCGAGCAGATCTTTGAGATCATCAAAGCCCACCTCAGCGCACGGGGCATGACGATGCGCAAGGGCACGATCGTTGATGCCACCTTGATCGCCGCGCCCAGCTCCACCAAAACCAAGAGGGGAAGCGGAATCCGGAGATGCACCAGACCAAGAAGGGCAACCAGTGGTATTTCGGAATGAAGGTCCATATCGGAGTCGACAAGGACTCAGCCTGATCCACTCGCTTGTGACCACGGCTGCCAACGTGCATGACCTCACACCGGCTGCCGAGCTGCTCCATGGCGATGAGGACGTCGTTTACGGCGACGATGGTTACCAGGGCATCGCCAAAAGACCAGAGATGGCAGACACCGCAGCTGATTTCAGGGTTGCGCTGCGACCCGGAAAGCGCCACGCACTGCCGAATACGCCGGATGGCCATTTGCTCGATCTGATCGAAACCGCCAAGGCCCATATCCGCTCCAAGATTGAGCATCCGTTCCGTGTGATCAAGCAGCAATTCAGCTTTCAGAAAACCCGGCTGCGTGGCCTCGCAAAGAATCGCTTCAAGATCAATGTGCTGGCAGCACTGACGAATCTGTTCCTGGACAGGCGACAGTTACTTGCGACAGCCTCAGGATGGGAATAGTGTAGCTAAAGAACTCGATTGAGCCTCAAATACCAGTCAGAAGATGCTGAAAACGAGCCTGTTGAGAGTCTCATCCTTGGCTTTAGAACCCAATCCAGGCCAAAGGCAGCTGTGCTGATCTCAGCGACTGCTCAAACCCCTGTTGCCCAGAGGCTCCTTAGTGTGGGAACTCTGCTCAGCCATCGCTGCAGCCGCTGGTCAGAGGACCTGCATCGCCAGCGGGGCTGGGCGCCTGAGGTGGCGTGAGCCGCGGGCCTCGCAACCGGCCGCCGCTGTCGCAAAGGGAGGCCTGGATCAGCGACACTCCTGTGCCCGTGACACTGACCACGGTGAACGCAAACACCAGCTGTGCTGACCCTGATCCCCCGGCAAAATCCTGTTAGTGTCTGTTCGACTTGGTCGATCAGGATCAACCAACCTACACGCGGCCGGATTTGGCGCGTCTCGAAGAGCAATTGCGGTTCGATCAAGCCGTGTTTCCAAAGTTTCGGATCCGCGTGTGGATTCTCGTTCGTGCTGCAGGGACGCGCTTGCGCTGAGGGCTTGGCATTGGCTGTGCAGGTTGTTTCGTGACGTCGCGTGGAGTCAGCATTTCACTAATCTCCTCTCTAGTCATGCGCATCAAGCCATGCAGTAATGTCACAATCAGGAAGATCAATGGCAAGCCGATCACAATGGCAAAAACGAAAATGTATCCAGCCGCAAGATCCGTCCAAACAGGCTGCATGAGGTGGACTCAGTATGCTCTCTCAGCTTAAAAAGCTTGCCGCAAGCACCAACAACAGCAGCAGATCTTATGCGCAACTGCTTCAGCATTATCAATCGGCATGGCTTGGCTGGATAGACGGTAGTGTCGTCGCTGCCATGACGATGCGACATCTTGACAGGTTGTTGATCTCACGATTGACGCGCGGTCAGGAGGGCCGTAGCGCAACGACCGGCAAAACCCCTACCGTTCGCTTGTGACATTTTTCGCGATGGGTGCCATGTCGCGGCACGATGCACGCAGGCACTGCTTCTGCCAAGCAGTGTGGCCAGTGATAGTAGTCTCTTGGACACAAGAACGATCCACTGAACCCGTCGCTCCAGGTTGGCTTCGCGGCTTCCTGATCTGCCTAGGCTGGACAGGCATGGCTGCGCTGAAGATCTGCAGTCCCAGGCCTTGCCTCCTTACAGGCCTGTCGTCCGCTCGCCCTCCCCAGCGGCATCGCGCATTGTGCCGGCGGCAGATGGATGCCTTTCTGCAGTGATTCCGCACCGCTGATGTCCAATTCTGTTGTTGCCGTTGATCCCATGGCCTTACGCGATGAAACCTGCATTCCCTGCCAGGAAGGTGGCAGCACGCTCACTGTCGATGAGCTGGCTCGGCTGCGTGACGAGCTGCCCGGTTGGGAGGCAATCGATCAGCACCACCTGCACAAGCGCCTCAGCTTCCCTGATTTCGCCACCGCTCTCGGCTGGATCACCTGCGCTGGGGCGATCTGCGAGCAGCAGGGCCATCACGCTGATTTTCATGTCGGCTGGGGCTTCGTCGAAATCGACATTCAGACCCACAAGGTGAATGGGATCACCCGGGCGGATGCCGTTCTCGCCGCCAAATTGGATGCCATGACCAGCTGACGGATTCCCATGGCTGCCGAGACTGCTGACCCTGCCGGGCGCCTGGCCAAGGATCCGATCTGCGGGATGGTGGTGCCCACCGCCACGGCCCTGTCGGCTCAGCGGGCGGGGCGCACCGTTTACTTCTGCAGTCAGGGCTGCCGGCAGACCTTTCTGGCGCCGGAGCAGGAGCTACGACGGCTGCGGCGCCGGGTCGGCATCGCCCTGGGTGGGGTGGTGGCCCTGGCCCTGCTGCGTGTCGGGGCGTTTGTGGCCCTGGCGGCCGGTGTCAGCCTGCTGAGCTGGGTACCCGTGCCCCAGCTGCCCTGGCTCAGCTGGGGGATGTGGATGTTCCTGCTGGCCACCCCCGTGCAGGTGATCGGCGGCTGGGGTTTCTACACCGGCGCCTGGGCTGCCCTGCAGCGCCGGGCTCTGAACATGGATGTGCTGATCGCGCTGGGCACCTCCGTGGCCTACTTCTACAGCGTGCTCGTGGTGTTCGCCCCCCAGCTCCTGCCGGTCGGCATCGAGGAGCGCGGCGTCTATTTCGAGGTGTCGGCGGTGGTGATCGCCTTCGTGCTGATGGGCAAGACGATGGAGGAGCTGATCAAGCAGCGCTCCTCCGCGGCAGTGCGCCGGCTGCTCGACCTGCAACCCGCCAGGGCCACCGTGTTCCGTGGCGGCCAGGAGATGGCCATGCCCGCAGAGGCGGTGCAGTGCGGCGATCAGGTGCTGGTGCGCCCCGGCGAGCGGGTGCCCGCCGATGGGCGTGTGATCGAAGGGCGCTCGTCGGTGGATGAGGCGCTGATCACCGGCGAATCGCTTCCGGTGCCCAAGCAGGCGGGAAGCGAGCTGATCGGCGGCACGATCAATGGCGCTGGGCTGCTGCGTTTTGAGGCCACCCGGGTGGGAGGCGACACCGCCCTGGCCCAGATCATCCGCATCGTCGAGCAGGCTCAGGCCAGCTCCGCCCCGGTGCAGCGGCTGGCGGATCGGGTGACGGCCGTGTTCGTTCCAGCGGTGGTGGGGGCGGCGTTGCTGGCCCTGCTGCTCTGGAGCCTGATGGGCCGCTTCGGCCATGGGTTGCTCGCCTTCGTCGCCGTTCTGGTGATCTCCTGCCCCTGTGCCCTGGGCATTGCCACCCCGGCGGCGCTGATGGTGGGCGTTGGCAAGGGGGCGGAACTGGGCATCCTGATCCGCAGCGGCGAGGTGCTGGAGCGGGTGGAGCGGCTGACCACCGTGGTGTTTGACAAGACCGGCACCCTGACCCAGGGCAGGCCCGCCTTGAGCCAGGTGGTGCCGCTGGCCGCGCTCAGCGAGGCGCAGGTGCTGCAACTGGCGGCCTCTCTGGAGCACGGTTCGGAGCATCCGCTGGCGGCCGCGGTCCTGGAGGCGGCGGCGGCGGCAGGGGTTGAGCTGCTGCCCGCGCGGCAGTTTGAGGCCGGAGCGGGGGAGGGGGTCCAGGCGCTGGTCCACGGCCAATCCCTGTGGCTGGGCAACCGCGCTCTGGCGGGCCGCTTCATGCCTCAGCTCAGCGCGGAGGCGGAACGTCAGCTGCAGCAGCTGGAGGCCGCCGGCAACACCGTGATGCTGCTGGGTCAGGGCGCATCCATCCTGGGCCTGCTGGCGGTGGCCGACAGCGTGCGTCCTGAGGCCCGGCACGTGGTGGAGCGTCTCAGGCGGCGCGGCATCCGCGTCGTGATGCTCAGCGGCGACAACCGCAGCACCGCCGAGTCGATCGCGGCCCTGGTGGGCATCCAAGAGGTGATTGCGGAGGTGCATCCGGCCGACAAGGCCGCCACGATCCGCGCGCTGCAGCAGGCCGGCCAGGTGGTGGCGATGGTGGGTGATGGGGTCAACGATGCGCCGGCTTTGGCCAGCGCCGACATCGGCATCGCCATCGGTTCGGGCTCGGATGTGGCCAAGGAGGCGGGGGATCTGCTGCTGCTTGGCAACGACCTGCACGCGGTGATCACCGCCATCGGTCTATCGAGGGCGACGATGCGCAAGATCCGCCAGAACCTGCTCTGGGCTTTCCTCTACAACAGCCTCGGTGTGCCGATCGCAGCACTCGGCTGGCTCAACCCGATGATCGCCGGTGCCGCCATGGCGCTCAGCTCTCTGTCGGTGATCGTCAACTCCTCGCTGCTGCGCGGATACCGCGAGCCTGTCGGTTAATAGCGAGCATTTTAGTTCCTTTCGACAGGGACTGAGTGGTTCCACGCAGGGCCTGCATGGTTGCGATCGGATCCACAGGGCAAGTGTGGTCGCGTCGCCTGCATAGGCTTGAAGAATTAGCCGGAGATCATCAATGAGCAATGAACAGGTCCATGTGCCAGGCGGCGTAGAAGGGTTGTTCTCCGGCCTGGTTCAGGCCGTCCCGGCCGGGGGCATGTTTCCCCTGCATCGACTCCCCAACATCTGCTGCTCAACTGGGTTGTGCCGTGAGGCGAGCTATTGGCCGATGGGGCTTCCACAGGATGGCTGGTTACTGCTGGATCAGGATCCGGGTGCTGCGGTACCGCTGGAGCTGGTGGCCTTCAGTGACAAGGGCGTAACGGTCGTCCTCTCGGCGGGTGTTGGTCTTCAGCCGAATGCACCTGGCCAGCTGTTGACCCAGGCCCATGGCGCGGGTCTCGGCCATCGTCTTGTGCGTTGCTGCTGGCATCGCCCCCATCCGCTGAGGTCCGAATGGCAGCTGGCGGGGCTGCGTTTTGCTGCCGATGAGCAGCCCTGATCCACGTCTCGTCAGCAGCGCCGCACCTGGGGATCTGGCGATCTGAGTGGATCTTCATAGACTCGTTCCGCTTGCATAGGGCGCACATCTGCTGCATCGATGCCATGCATTGACGTCAGTCTGCAGCCCTCAACATGGAGGAGCATCCCTCCTGCTGAACCACAGATCTCGCCAGCAGTTTCCGTTCCTACACTGAATCAATCCTGAACAGGAGGTCCAATGGCGACAAGCCAGATCCACGATCCCGAGGGTTCTGAAATTGCTCCAGATCTGCTGCAACAGTTGAAACAGCTGCTGCATGACGATCCTGCCTTTGCGGAGGCTCTGCGCCAGATCGGCACCACCGACCAGGCAGCTGAGCTTGTGCATCGGCATGGGCTGGAGATCTCTGCCGAGGCCCTCTGGCGCCTGCGTGGCACCTTGCTGGAGGGCGGACGGCCCACCTGGCGCGGCTGAGGTGGACGCGGGCTGGTGATCGGGCGCGCCGCTGACAACATCTGCGTCCATGCGGTTGCGCTGCTGGATGCTGAGCGTCTCGGCGCTGCCTCTGCCGCACAGAGCTGCGGGCCATCGGGAACTCCGATCAGGCGGAGCGCGGGTCAATGGCTGTGGTGAATCCCCAGCTGATCGGCGGAAAGGCCCTCTGGTGCGTGGACGGTTGATCACACCATCCTGGAATGATCAGAGAGGAGAACCGCTGGCTTTCCCGCTGACGTTCAGGCGCGCCAGATGTTCATGGATGGGGCATCCATCCAGAGATGAAGCCGATGGCAGGTTCTGGAGCCCGCCCTGGTCCTGGCGGGAACAGGAACAACACAGGCTCACCCCCACAGGCCAGAAGCCGTAATTTGCCCTTGAGAGGAGAGCCAGGAGCCAACCCGACCCTGACCCTCCAGCAGAGTCTGGCCAGGGATCACCCGAGCCGGTGCGCACAGCGGAGGTGCGCCCGACATGCGAAAAATCAACGCTCATCCCGATGGCGAAGCGAGAGCGTCATCCCGTAGCTGCACAGAGCGAACCACCAGTTCTGGATCCCGCCTGTTGAACCTCAGGGCTGCAGTACCCGAGCCGGGATCGCAACCGAGAAGGTCAAGCCTCGCGCATCTCTTCCCACAAACGTGATCCCATCCCTCTCCTGTCAGGCACAAGGCAGGCCATGCGTAAGTAAATAAGAGACACCCGACCGGCTCTTGCCCCAGATGCCAAGGCGCTGGTCATGAATTCCTGCACCATGGCGGCAGGGGATCCACCCCAGCGCTCCCACTGACTGGTTTGGCGTGGGTAGTCCGGCAGACGGCAGGGGATCAGGTGCCAGCCACTGAGATGACACACATCGCGAGACAGGCAGGTCTTCCGTATCTGGTAGCTGCCATGGATCTCTGCATGGATTCCGCTGGAGGCTCTCGAGCGACCAGGATATGGAGGACCGCCGGGAGCTCCCGGAATTCACATTGAACAACGAAAGACACCGATCCCACGGGCCAAGCGGCTGAGGCCACGACCCTGAATACATCGCCAGGTGAACGCAAGACTTGCAGCACTTTCAATAGGGACAGAGTCTGTAGCCGCCAACACAGAAGCCTCACCAGAGGCCTGCCTAAGGTCCGAATCCTATCGATGAGTTGATGAACGAACTGTTCATGCGAAGGCTCGTAGCCGCATCTCTTGGGCTGACAGTGGTGTTCGCTGACATCAGCTACCGATCTTTGCGCGCCAACATCCAGGTGCAAGAAGCAACCGTGACGCCGTGGCCAACTCCGGCCGAGACGGCGCCGATGCCGACTTCCGACAGCTCGGCTCCATACCCTGGGGGCACGCCCCCACAGCCTCACTTCCAACCCTTCACCCACCACAATTCAGCTGGGCCAACCCGACTGATCGCCTACAGCGTGGGAACACCCGTCGATGTTCTATGGAATGGACGTTGGTACCCGGCCACGGTGAGGCAGGTCATGGGCCCTGGCCAGTGGCTGATCACCTACATCGGCTACAGCAGCTCCTGGGATGAGGTGGTTGGGTCGGATCGGGTCCGTTTGCGCCAGGGGCCAGCCTCGTCCCCGGAGGCCACGGGTTCAGGAACCACCTCCCCCAATGCCCCAGCTTGCGGCTTCGGTAGTACCTGCGGTGCCGTGCCCTTGAATTCCAACCCCACTGGGCTGTTTGGAACCGGCACCTGGTGAGCAGGCCAATCCATGATCCACCCAGATCCGATCCTTCTGAGCATCGAGTCGACAGGTTGCCAAGCTGTGCTGTTGCCGGTTGAGCCCTTTGACGCCTCTGCTCCAACCCTCGCTGGTCCTATTCGCCATCGCGGTTTCCGTGTAAACGCGGGGTGCGGTTGGCCAGCCTGCACGCGCTGCTCCTGCGGCCGGCTACCGAGCCACGGCGCTCTCGGTGGGTGACGGCGACACCCTGCGGGTTCAGTCGAGAGGGCGGGCCATCACCATCCGCCTGGCCTGCATCGATGCCCCGAAGACAGCCCAGTTCCCCTGGGGTCAGCAGTCCCGCGCCTATCTGATGCAGCGCCTGACGCGGGGCCGCCAGGCAGCAAGGCGGCATCACCCGCCCCTGGGATTTCCGGCAGGGCCGCACCGGTGCAGTGATCCCCGATGGCACAACCCCTGCCGTCCGTCCCTACAGGTGCAAGGAGATCGGTTCCTATTCATGCACCCAGGAGCTGCTGCGCCAGGGCCTCACAGTTCATGATAGCAACGGCGACGGGGAGGCCGGCGAGTCGCTGCGCCACTGAGTCGATGCGTTGTGTCCAACAGAAAGCCCCCGGCCGGAACCGGGGGCAGGGGTTCTCATGATCCGCAGCGCAGCCCGCGGCAGGCCTCAGCGCATCAGCCCTCCACCTTCACGGTCACGCTGCTCACCCGGTTGGCCTTGGGGGCCGTGACCGTGAGCAGTCCATCGCGGTAGACGGCCCGCAGCTGCTCACGCTCAATCGCCACGGGGAAGCGGACAGTGCGGCTCCAGGTGCCGTAGCGGAACTCGCTCAACAGGGGCGCGGGGAGTGGTCCGCCGGCCTTCTCGGTCTGAGCGGGAACCTCGCCGCTGCTGCTGGGGGCCTGGGCCTCAGCGCTCTGCCCGCCCAGCTGGCGCTGGCTGCGGCGCTCGGCGCTGATCAGCAGGGTGCGCTCGGTGGCCTTCACCTCGATGGCCGCCTTATCGACGCCGGGCAGCTCCAACACCACCTCATAGGCCTCAGGGGTTTCATGCACCTCAGCGGCGGGCACGCGCTCGGCGGTCTGCAGCTGCTGGCTGAGCTGCTGCTCGAGGCGATCGAACAGATCGAAGGGAGAGGAAGAACGGAGAGTCAACATGGTTCCGATGGCGAAGGTTGCAGGTGCGGGGTCGTCGTTCGCCCCCGGTCCGCTCACTCTCCCCGCAGTGAACCTGGTCCGGGGAGGGGCAAGCCGTACCGATTGATTCGGGCCTCGCCACCGGAGTTCGGAGCACCGAATCGCCCTGGCGGGTCAACCGAACAGTGGCGACTCAAGGGTGAACGGCCGCAACGCAGTTCCTGACGCCGAGGCGTCTCCAACCTCCAGAGGCGTGGCGACGCCCCCCGAGTCACGCTGGATCCAGCCTTGCTGCCTTGCGACACAACGGCCGCTGGGGCCACAGACCGGATCCAGCGGAAGCAACGCCGCTACGCAGCATTGGTTGCAGCGGTGAGGCGGTGCAGAGCGCTGTAGTCGAGCGAGTCCAGACCCGCAGCCGTGGCGCCCTGGAGCAGACGATGCAGACCATCAAGACCCTGGATATCAAGCCCCTGGGCCCGTGCCGCCTCAAGGAAGAGGGCGAGATCCTTGCGCAGGTGCGCTGTGGGGAAATTGGGGTTGCTGTAGTCGTCGGCCAGTTCCTTGGCCAGTTTCTTGTCAAACGTGGGGGCATGCAGAGCGCTGCCGCGCAGGATCTCCATGAAGGCCTCCACCTCCACCTCAGCGCCCTGCACCAGATGGAGGGCGAGAGAAAAGCCATGGGTGAGGCTGGCAATCAGCTGGTTGAGGGCCAGCTTGGTGTGGGCGGCGCTGCCGACCGGCCCCAGGTGTTTCGGCTGCGGATCCAGCTCCTGCAGCACCGGCCGGGCACGCTCCAGCACCGCGGGGCTGCCCCCCACCATCACCTGCAGACGGCCGGCCAGGGCTTCGGGGCGACTGCCGAGCACTGGCGTCTCCAGATAGCTGCCTCCCAGCGCTTCGACACCAGCGGCGAGGGCCTGACTTTCGGCCGGCGCGATCGTGGCCACCTGCAGCACGAGCCGACCGGCCAGGGCCGAGCCCGCCTGATCGAGCAGCACGGACCGGGTGCAGGGGCCATCGGCAAGCACCGTGAACACCAGATCGGCCGATGCGACCGCATCAGCAGGGTCGCTCGCCGTCCGGGCCCCCAACGCCAGCAGGGGCGCACAGCGCTCCGGACTGCGATTCCAGACCGTGAGCCCGTGCCCCTGCCGCAGCAGACGCTCGCCGATGGCCTGTCCCAGCAGGCCGCTGCCCAGCAGGGTGAGATCCATCGGCGGCGTCCTGGGGGCGTGATTGCTGCCACCAGCATGCCCTTCCGGCAGCCCTGCGGCGCCTCCGTCAGCCGCAGCACAAGCACAGGTGGCGCTCGATCATGCCGCTCTCGGAGCGACTGTCGGACATACGGAATCAGACCTTGGGGCCGTGCAAGGTCACCGGGTTGGGGTGATCACTGTCATCGTCGAGCAGATCGGCCGGCAGACCCACCTGTGATTCACACGGATAGACGCTGAAATCACCGATCAGAGCCTGGCATTCGGCGGCAAAATCGACGCAGGTGAGCGGCAGCTCCTCGCTCGCCATCACCTGCTCCACAGCGCGGTGTTGCAGCAGTTTCCATTGATGGCGGGCATCATCATGCACGACGATCGCCGCCAGCCGCACCCGCGCGTCGCGCTGACACAGCAAGAGCCGGGCCTGGCTTCAGGAACCCAGCAGGGCGGTGCACTCGAGGCGTTCCTGGCTGGCATCGCGACGCTGCAGGCGCAGACTGATCAGGCTGGCGAGATACTCCGCATCATCGGCAACGCCGCAGAAGCGGCCGGACCCCCAGGTGTGCAACCAGGGGAGACCAAGGAAATAGAGCCCCTGGCTCGTGGTGGTGCCGCGGTCGTGGGCGGGCATGCCGGAGCCATCAAAGACGGGCACGTCGATCCAGCGGAAATCGCCGCGGTAGCCCGTGCACCAGATCAGAGCCGCCAGGGGGTGGGCCTGCAGATCGAGGCCGGGATCCGGGGCCGGCCCGGGCTGCCAGCAGGGTGTGAAGGGGGCCTCCTCGGGCGCATCGACGCCGTTCCTGGCGATCCAGGCATCGATGCTGCTGCGGATGCGGCAATACACCGCATCCGCCTGATCCAGGTTGGCGGCCAGATCACCGCTGAACTGAATCCGCTCGGGCGACAGCGAACAGAGGCGGCCATGCAGGTGCATCCCCTGCAGCGCACGGGCTCGCAGATCGATCTCACGGCCACCATCGCGACCGGTCAGGTAGTGGTTGGTCTTCGCCCGGACGGCGCGCGGATCGGGATGGTCGCCGATCGGCATGGCGTAGTAGCCCATGCGTTCCAGCCAATCCACCACATCCCGGCCGCGGTAGCGGCGGGGGGAACGGGGAGCGGAACCGACGCTGAGATGCACCTCGCGGCCGGCCAGGAACAGATCCTCGGCAATCTGGGCGCCCGACTGACCGCTGCCGACCACCAGCACCGGCCCAGGGGGCAGGCCGTCGGGATTCCTGTAGTCGCGGGCATCCAGCTGCAGGATGGACGCAGGCAGGCGCGGGGCATCGGCATGGCGCTGCGGCAGGTGATAGCCGCCGGTGGCGACCACCACGTGATCGGCCAGGATCTCCCCCTCGCTGGTTTGCAGGCGGTAGCCCGGACCGTGCTGCATCAGGCGCTCCACCGCCACCCCCTCACGCAGGTCCGCGCCCACGAACGCGGCGTACCGCTGCAAATAGGACACGATCTCCGACTTCGCCATGAAACCCTCGGGATCCGGGCCGTCGTAGGGGAAATCGGGAAGGCGGCACTGCCAGTTGGGCGTCACCAGGCAGAAGGAATCCCAGCGCTGTTGCTCCCAGGCATAGCCGACCCGTTGCCGCTCCAGAACCAGGGGACGCACGCCGCGCTTCTGCAGGGCATGGGCCACCGACAGGCCCGCCTGACCGCCACCCACGATGACGACCTGACGCCGGATCTGTTGATCGGATGGACGCGGCTGCACCTGGGACGATCCGGACACAACAACGCATCAAAACAGAGTCTCATTGTTCATCAGATCGGGCGGGCGTCGGTAGCCATTCACACCAGAGCCATGAGCGGGCACCCCATCGCCTGCAAGCATTTTTTGGTGACATCGGCGACATTTATTTCTCCACTGGCCGGTGCAAGCTGCGCGCTGAGCAATTCTTCACATCCGCATGCCTGCTGTCAGCCGACCCTCCAACCAGCCGGGCGATTTTCTGGTGGACTACGAGGAGAAGGTGTTCCCCGATGTCAAGGCTGAACCGGGCGAGAAAGCCCTGATCACGTTTCACACCGTCGCCTTCGAAGGTTCGATCGGACTGGTCAACCTGCTGCAGGCCAGTCGGCTGATCAACAAAGGCTTCGAGACCTCGATTCTCCTCTACGGACCCGGCGTCACCCTGGGCGTTCAGCGCGGGTTCCCCAAGCTCGGCGATGCGGCATTCGATGGCCATCTCAACTTCAATGCGCGCCTTCAGAAATTCATGGATCAGGGGGGCAAGGTCTATGCCTGCCGCTTCGCCCTCCAGGCGCTTTATGGTCACGGTGAAGGTGCACTGATGCCCGGAATCCGTCCGATCAATCCTCTCGATGTGCTCGACATCGTGCTGATGCACCGCAAGGAGGGAGCCTTCATTCTCGACACCTGGACGCTCTGAATCCCCTCTGCGCCCTGTCCCCATGGCCCCCACGCTCAAGGTTGCCGCCGCCCAGATCCGGCCGGTTCTGTTCAGCCTCGAAGGTTCCCTGCAACGGGTGCTCGCCGCCATGGCGGAGGCCGCAGGACAGGGTGTCGAGCTGATCGTGTTCCCGGAAACCTTTCTTCCTTATTACCCCTACTTTTCATTCGTCGAGCCGGCTGTTCTGATGGGTCGCTCCCATCTGGCGCTGTACGACCAGGCCGTCACCGTGCCGGGTCCCGCCACCGAGGCGATCGCGGCGGCGGCCAGGCAGCACCGGATGCATGTGCTCCTCGGCATCAACGAGCGCGACGGGGGCAGTCTGTACAACACCCAGCTGTTGTTCGACAGCAACGGGGAGATCCGGCTCAAACGCCGCAAGATCACCCCCACCTATCACGAGCGGATGGTTTGGGGGCAGGGAGATGGTTCCGGCCTCCAGGTGGTGGACACCGATCTCGGACGGATCGGCGCCCTCGCCTGTTGGGAGCACTACAACCCCCTCGCCCGCTTCTCTCTGATGGCCCAGGGAGAGGAGCTGCACTGCGCCCAGTTTCCCGGCTCGCTGGTGGGGCCGATCTTCAGCGAACAGACGGCCGTCACCATGCGGCACCACGCCCTCGAGGCAGGCTGCTTCGTGATCTGCTCCACCGCCTGGCTCGATCCATCCGACTACAGCGCCATCACCCCCGATCCGGCGCTGCACAAAGCCTTCCAGGGCGGATGCCACACGGCGGTGATCAGCCCCGAAGGTCGCTATCTGGCCGGTCCCCTGCCGGAGGGTGAAGGCCTGGCGATCGCCGAACTGGACCGCTCCCTGATCACCAAACGCAAGCGAATGATGGACAGCGTGGGCCATTACAGCCGCCCCGATCTGCTGGCCCTGCAGATCAACCGCACCGCCAACAGCCAGATGGGCGCCATGGCCGCCAATGCCATGGTCGGCCCTGCCGAAGTCGCCCCCTTTCCCGCAGCAGAGGCCGCCTCGGGCCAGGAGTTGAACCATGTCTGATCTGGGCCGTCTCGTCACCGAACTGCAGGTCCGCGGGGTGGTCGACCCCGCCCTGCCGGGCAATCGCGGTCGGCGCGGCGGGGCCGGCCCCTCGGACCACCGGGCCCTGACCCTCGAGGGCACCACCGTGATGGTTCCTGTGTACACCAACGCCGCCCAGGCATCGCCCTACCGCCTCACGGCCGCTGTGGATGGCGCGGTGGCCGTGGCCGACCAGGGCCACCGCACCGTGGCGACCGGAGACGTGCCAGGCGAGCCGGCCTTCTATGGCCTGCACACCGCCGAGGGCATCCCCTACCGCTCCATCGCCCTGCTGCACGGCCGCGATGTGCTGGCCACCACCCTGCAGCAGACCTGCATCCGCTTCCGCGATCGGAGCGAGGCGTGCCAGTTCTGCGCCATCGAGCAGTCGCTGGCCGATGGACGCACCACCGTGCGCAAAACGCCGGAGCAGGTGGCGGAAGTGGCGGAGGCCGCCGTTCGCCTCGATGGGGTGAAGCAGCTGGTGATGACCACCGGCACCCCCAACAGCGAGGACCGGGGCGCCAGGCTGATGGCCGAGACCGCCGCTGCCGTCAAACGGCGCGTCGCCCTGCCGATCCAGGCCCAGTGCGAACCGCCGGCCGATCCGATCTGGTATCAGCGCATGCGCGATGCCGGTGTCGACAGCCTCGGCATGCACCTGGAGGTGGTGGAGCCCGAGGTGCGCCGTCGCATCCTGCCGGGCAAATCCGAGGTCAGCCTCGCGCAGTACTACGACGCCTTCGCCCACGCGGTGGCCGTGTTCGGGCGGGGGCAGGTGTCCACCTATCTGCTGGCGGGGCTGGGCGATTCCGCCGCCTCGCTGATCGCCTGCAGCGAACGGTTGATCCAACTCGGGGTCTATCCGTTCGTGGTGCCCTTCGTGCCCATCTCGGGTACACCGCTGGAGCACCACCCTGCCCCCGGCAGCGACTTCATGGTGGAGGTCTATACCGCCGTGGCCGGCCAGCTGCGCCAGTCCGATCTCCGCTCGGAGGCGATGGCCGCCGGCTGCGCCAAATGCGGCGCCTGCTCAGCCCTGTCGTTGTTCGAAAAGGAGACCTGATTGCCATGTTCTTCATCGATCCCAGCAGCCATGACATCGGCCGCAGCCACAGCTCGGCACCAGCCTCCTTCACCCCGTCGGTGCGCTGGGGCATCGGCATCGACGCTGACGACTTCCGCCTGTCACCGACAGCCAGCTCGGATCGCTTCAGCTTCCACCTGCTGCAACCTTGTTCGGGCCTTCTGCAGGGCTACTGGCAGCTGCGCAGCGCCATCTTCTGCGAGGAACAGCACCTGTTCGAGGACAGCGACCGCGATGAGCTCGATGATCAGGCCTACCCGATCAGCGCCATCCACCATGGTTCAAGCCATGGCGGCCAGGTGGTGGGCGTGGTGCGGATCGTCGAACGCCATCCCAGGGTCTGGTACGGCGGCCGTCTCGGCGTGCATCACGCCTTCCGGCGTCACAACCAGATCGGCAAGGGTCTGATCTGGAAGGCGGTCACCACCGCCCATGCCTGGGGCTGCGATCGCTTTCTGGCGACCGTGCAGATCCAGAACGTGCGCTTCTTTCAACGCCTGCACTGGGACTCCATCGAGGAGCTGGAGATCCGCGGCATCCGCCATCACCTGATGCAGGCTGATCTCAGCTACTACCAACCCTCCCGGGAGCGTCGACCCTGCGCCAGGGCGGTGGCATGAGTGCAGTGGAGCTCGTTGCGCTGGCTGATCAGCTGCGATCGCTGCAGGGTCTGCAGGCCAAACAGGACATCCAGGCGGCCGCGAGAGCTTTCGCGCACCACCCCTTCGCCGAACTGGGTGAGGCCAGCCGCCTCGGCGATGACGCGGCCCTGATTCCCGCCCAGACCGGTCAGCTGCTGCTGGCCTGTGAGGGCATGCAGCCCGAACTGGTGCAGGAGGACCCCTGGTTCGCCGGCTGGAGTGCCGTGCTGGTCAACATCAGCGACATCGCCGCCATGGGCGGCCGTGCCCTGGCGTTGGTGAACAGTCTGTGGAGCCCGCAGGAGCAGCTGATGGCCCCGCTGCTGGCAGGCATGCAATTCGCCTGCGACAAGTTCGCGCTGCCCATGGTGGGTGGTCACAGCAATGCCCGCAGCCCCTACGCGGCCCTGTCGGTGGCGGTGCTGGGGGTGGCGGAGGGGCCGGTGCTCTCGGCGCGGGCGGCCCGGGCCGGCGATGCTCTGGTGCTGCTGGTGGATGGCGACGGCCGCCAATACCGGCACTATCCGTTCTGGGATGCGGCCACCGGCGCCGATCCGGCGCGCCTGCAGGCGCAACTGCAGCTGCTGCCGCAGCTGGCCGAGAGCGGCATTGCCCGGGCCGCCAAGGACATCAGCATGGGAGGTCTGGTGGGAACGGCGGTGATGTTCGCCGAGGCCTGCGGTCTGGCGATCACCCTGGACCTCGACAGCATCCCCCGCCCGCAAGGCCTCACGGAACGCGACTGGCTCAGCTGCTTCCCCAGCTACGGGTTTCTGCTGGCGGTTCCACCGGCACAGTTGCCGGCTCTGACGGAGCTGCTGCGGCCCCATGGCCATCTGCTCTGGGCCCGCATCGGAGGTTTTGACGGGGCATCCGGCGCCGTCAGCCTGCGGCGTCAGGACCAGATCGAGTCCCTCTGGCAGCCAACCACACCGTTGACCGGATTTGCGGCTGTGGCGAGCCCATAGCCCCTCTCCCTCGACCGATTGTCCCCATTCCCTCTGATCGACAGACCGCGGACCCATGCCTGAAGTGTTTCTGGAGCTGCGCTGGCCCGATGGCGAAGCCAGCCGTTTCTATTCCCCCTCCACGGTTGTCTATGAGTTCCTCCGGCCCGGCGACCGGCTCACCGTTGCCGAACTTGAGCAGAAGGGACTGGCCGCCCTGCGGGAGGCCTCCGAACGGGTGCGGGCGCGCTACGGATTCGCCTGCACGCGCACCGATGAGGAGGCCAGCCGGCTGCGGCAACGGCTGGCGTTGTATCCGTCGCAGGACACGGTGGAAATCCGTGACGGCAACGGCTGAATCCCCTCTTTTCATCCATCGGATCGATCCATGACGAGCAAGCCCCCCTTCCCCCCCTTCACCCTGGAGACGGCCATCCAGAAGGCGCGCATGGCCGAAAATGCCTGGAATGGCCGCGATCCCCAGGTGGTGGCGATGGCCTACACCGAAGACAGCATCTGGCGCAACCGCAGCGAGTTCATCCAGGGCCGCGAGGCGATCCTGCGATTCCTGGAGCGGAAATGGGCCAAGGAAATCGCCTACAAGCTGATCAAGGAGGTGTGGGCTTACACCGACAACCGCATCGCCGTGCGTTTTCAATACGAATGGCGGGATGATTCCGGTCACTACTACCGCTCCCACGGCAACGAAAACTGGGAGTTCTCCGAGACGGGCCTGATGCGCCGCCGCGAAGCCAGCATCAACGACGTGCTCATCCGCCCCGAAGACCGCCTGTTCACCTGGGGTGAAGGCCCCCGCCCGCTGGACTTCCCGGGCCTGACGGAACTCGGCCTTTGAGGGACTCTGGACAGAAGCACAGGGCAACCTGGAAACCGGTCGTCCGGCAATGCGCGCGGGCAGACGCACCCCTGGCACGGAGGCCTTCCAGCGAGCGATGACCGACTGCTTTCAGGTGTCGTCGGCCGGGATGGGAGATCAGCTCTCGGTGCTGGTCGATGCCCGCCGCATTGCGCTGGCCTGGGCGCCGGCGGCATCGCCGATCGCGGGCCAGCATGGTAGGGGTGGTCAGCCGGATCCCGTCAGTCCTCGCCGTCACGGACCCCAAAGTCTGCCCCGGTTGGCTGGCCTCCAGCAGCTGCTCGCACAGGGCTTCGACGGCTGCGGGGTCCAGGGCGGCGCGTCCGGAACGGATCCTTCCCTGGTTGGACGCTCCGGCAGGAGCTCATCGACGGTGACCCAGCGGCTGCGGCGGTGCTGGCACGGCCGGAACAGAGCTCCAAAGGCCTTCCGGATCCCCTTGAAGCGCTCCAGTGGAGGCAGGGGAGTCGTCGGCTGAACCCCAGTGAAGGAGGGTTCCGAACTCAGCAGCCTGGATTCCTGATGGCCTCAACAAGGAACCCACCTGGGAGATCGTTCCAGGCGGCCTTGTGACGGGTTGGCCGAATAAAGACCCGGTTGGCACAGATCCCTTGCCCCTGAGAGCGGAAACCTGTCGGTAGAGGGTGGAAGATGGAATGGGTCGCCTGAGATTCGAACTCAGGACCAATCGGTTAAAAGCCGATGGTTAACGCCCGAGTCCCATTGCTACGACTGGGGTGGGCCTCAAAAGTTTCAAAAAAGTTTCAAAAACCTCTGATTCTCGGGATCTCTAGCCGGAGTCATTCTGAGAAAAATTGACGGTTTTATGCGGCTTCTGGCGGTTCGGCTTGGGGAAGTCATGGGCCTCTGCGCTTGTCCCCCTGGATCCTGGGACTCGCGTGTCTCGCCCGTCTGTTCGGAGGCCGCCCGCCGGTGGGGCAGGCCGGGATGCTCGTCCTGCTACGGCCCCCATGAGCCCCGCTTGCCTTGCTCGACTCTCCTGGTGGCGTCCAGCGACAGCTCTCAGAGAGGCGGGAAGCGGGTACGGCGTTTTGCCGTAATATGTGAAGTGTCGGCAGAAAGGAGGCCTCGTGGCCGTAGATGAGCGCCTCGATCTCAAGCTCAGCGCCGCGGACAAGCAACTGCTGGCCCAGGCAGCCGCGATCGAAGGCCTGAGCATGGCCGCGTTCGTCCGTCTGGCGGCCAGGCAGCGCGCCGCGGAGGCGATCCAGCGTGAGCAGCAGTTGCTCCTCTCGCAGAGGGATTTCACGGCGTTCCACGCCGCCATCGGCCAACCTTTCGCGGCCAATGCCGAGCTGGAGGCGGTGATGGAGCAAGCGCGCACGCGCGTCCGCCGTGTTTGAAGAGCAGCTGCTCGATCCAGCACGCCACAACCGCAAGGTCTTTTCGTGTGGCGAGCCAGCCCTGGATCGGTTCCTGCAACAGCAGGCGCACCAGAACATGCGTCGCGGCGTGAGCCAGACCTTTGTGCTCGTGCCTGCCGATGCCCCTGCTGAGATCGCTGGTTTCTACACACTGGCACCTGCTGAGGTGCGGCTTGCCTTGCTGCAGCCCGCCGACGCCAAACCGCTTCCTCCCTACCCAGTCCCCTGTTTCCGGATGGGCCGTCTGGCACGCGATCAGCGTTGGCGTGGGCAGGGTATCGGCGGGCTGCTGCTGGGGCTGGCGGTGCAGCGGTGCCTGGAAGCCAGGCGATCCGTCGGCGGCTATGCATTGATCGTCGATGCCAAGAATCCTGAGGCCAGGTCCTTCTACGAGCGGCATGGTTTCCGCCCATTCCTCGACACACCATTGAGCCTCTATTTGCCACTGGGCGGTTGAGGTTGCGCCCCCGGGCCTGGCAGCGGTCCGCTGATCACCTCAGCCGCGACGGGCATTGCTGCCGCCTCGAGGCGGAACCTGACGTTTAGGCCAAGGGACTGAGCAGACGCTGCGCCACGGGATCACTCCACCCAGTTCTCGATCCTCAGGTCCGGGTAGGACGCGAAGTCGCGCGGGTTGTTGGTCACCAGGGTGACATCCAGCGCCAGGGCATGAGCAGCAATCAGCTTGTCGAGTGCATCGCGGCGGCGCTCACGGCTGGCCCAGCGCACAGCGCCGTAGACCCTGGCTGCTGCGCCATCAAAGGGCGCCACGGGCACCTCCAACAGAAAGCGGGCCAGCGCAGCGCAGTTGCGTTCGGCATCGGCGCCGGAAGCCACCACGCCGTACTCCAGCTCCGCCGCGGTGATCGCCGAGATCAGCACCTCTCCGACCCTGCAGGCAGAGAAGCGTTCCGCCACCTGCGGAGGCTGATGCTTCATCAGGTAGATGCAGATGTTGGTATCGAGCAGGTAGAGGGGCCTGAGGCTCACAGCGACTCCCGGTCCTGCTGCTCGTCCTGCTCGCGCCCTTCCGCCAGAAACGAAGGCGAGAAAGCGGCCAGAGCCTCCAGGGCTCCGGTGATCGGGCGTCCGGCGGGCCGGATGCGGAGCTCATCGCCGCAGCGCTCGATCTCCAGCTCCAGATCGCTGCGCTCGTAGGCCAGCTCGGCGGGGATGCGCACGGCCTGGGAGTTGCCGTTGCGGAAGAGCCGCGTCGTCGTCATGACCGTCCAGGATGTACCAGTACATCCTAGGTATCCCGATCGGCGCAGTCCTTATTCAGCGAAAAGGGTCGACCGTTGAACAAGCCTGGTCCTTGTTCAAGGTTGGGGCGAGGGCTGAGCAGACGCCGCAGGGCTCCGGTCGGATTTGCTGAGCGCACCTCCCGGTGCGACAGCGGCCGTCCTTCAGCGTGCCACGGCTGCGCCGTGGCGTGCATCGGCCAGCCGCCGCCGCCCTCCGCTCCGGGGCCGGTGTGGGGGTGGCGGGCATGGCTGCCCTCCCGCGGCTGCGGTGGCCGGGCAGTTGTCCCGTGCATGGGGCTGGGGTGCTGCCCCAGGTTTCCTCGCGCGGCTGCGCGGCCGGTTGGGCATTCAGGGCTGAATCTGCTGCGGTTGTTTATCTGTCTCCAGGCCCGCTGGCGCATGGCGCTGCTTTGCGTAGATCCATTGCCCCGCAGCGGCTCTGCCGGTCCTGTAGTGCGTTTGCACTGGTAGAATGAAGCTTGCGCCAAAGGCCACGAGCCCATCGCCTGCGGTAACGAAATCCCCGGACAACTTGCCCCGTTCGTTTGCTCTGTAGCCCATGAGCTTGTCCTCTGCTGCAGTGGCCCAGGCCGCTGCATTGCCTTCCCTTGGCCTCCTGCCGCCGCCGGTGCTGGCCCATCGCTCGGTCGTCATCGTCGCGGCCGGTGGCCGTGATCTCTCCTGGTCCCAGGAGCGCATCGCCTCGGCCCTGCTCCAGCGCTCTGGCGGCCGGCCTGTCCATCTGCTGCTCCATGGCGGGGCCCGTGGGGCCGATCAGGCCATCGGCCGTGACACGCCCAGCAGCTCGGCTGGCGGGTCCAATCCCTCGCCGCTGATTGGCGCCGCCATGGCCGCGCTGCCGGGCCCATCCGCAATCGCCTGCTGCTGGAGCAGGCCCTGGTCGAGGCCCAGGCCCACACCTCCCCAGCGTTCAGCGCCTCGGTGCTGGTGATCGCCTTCCCCGGTGGGCCGGGCACGGCCTCGCTGGTGCAGCAGGCCCGCCGCTGCTCCTCCCGCTCCCCCGTGCCGGTGGTGGTGATGGAAGTGCCGCCGCCGTTCTCTCCCGAGCCCCTCGCCGCCTGAGCGGCATCTGCCGCTCCGTTCTTCTCGTTCTCATCCTCTTCACCACCCCATGGCCGTTCTCACTGCCCCTGCCGCGCATCTCTCCCCATCTCTCCCCCAGGCCTCTGGCCCGGTCTGCTCCCTTCAGCGATCCGGCTCGCTCTGGCAGCTGGGCATCGAGGCCCAGGAGCTCACCACCGCCATCGGCCAGCTGGCCGAGCAGCTGGAAACCGATGACGACGACAGCCGCGCCCAGGCCCTCGCCGAGCTGGAGGCCGCCCTGCTCGCGGAAGAAGGCAACAAGCAGGCCCTCGCCGCCAAAGCCGATGCCACCTGCTGGGTGATCGAGCACCTCCGCGGCCAGGCCGCCTACCGACAGCAGCAGGCGAAGCGGCTCACGGAGCTATCCCGCTCCGATGCCTCTCGCGCCGATGCCCTGGAGGACTCCCTGGTCCTGGTTCTCACCCGGCTGCAGCCCACCTCCACACGCTTCTCGTTCCCGAACCACGAGCTGACCTCCCGCAAGTCCCAGGCGGTCGAAATCGACGATGAAGACGCCCTCGCTCCCGAGTGGCTGAGCTTCTCCACCACCAGCAAGCCGGATAAGGCCGCCATCAAAGAGGCCGTCAAGGCCGGCCACCTCATCCCCGGCGCCCAGCTCGTCTCCCGCCGCTCCTGGCGCATCCACTGACGGCCACAGGCCGAAGGGGCCAGAGGCCCCTTGCAACTGGGGTTCCGGCTTGGCCCCCGGGGCCCCTCCCTTCCTCACACCCTTTCGCTTCCATCGCCATGACCGTCGCTGCTCCTTCCACCAACGGGACCCGTCCCACCAGCCGCCCTGCAGCTCCTCGTCCCGTCCAGAGGCCTCCCTCAGCCCTTGAGCTGATCCGCTCCGCTGATCGCGCCATTGATGCTTCCGCACCAGAGCCCGCACCAGCCTCAGCGCCGGAAGCCCCTCAGGCCCCGCCTGCCGGCTTCTCTCCCGAGCAGCTCGCCGCCCTCGCCGCACCCCTCGATCGGGTCAACGTCCGCAAGCGCGAGCAGGGCCGCGGGAAGGTGGCCTATGTCGAGGGATGGTTTGCCGTGGCCGAGGCGAACCGCATCTTTGGCTTTGACGGCTGGCAGCGGCAGACCATCGCCATGTGCTGTGTCGCCCAGGCCGAACGGCAAATCGGCCGGGACCAGAAGCCCGGCTGGGGCGTCACCTACACCGCCCGCGTGCGCGTCACCGTCACCGCCGGTGGCCTCCCGCCTCTGATTCGCGAGGGAAGCGGTGCCGGCCACGGCATCGACGTGGACCTGGGCCAGGCCCATGAATCCGCCCTCAAGGAAGCCGAGACCGATGCCATGAAGCGGGCCCTGATGACCTTCGGGAACCCGTTTGGCCTGGCCCTCTACGACAAGGCGCAGCGGCAGGTCAGCAGTGCTGCGGGTCAGGACGAAGGAAGCCAGAGGCCTCCTGTGATCCGACAGACGGCTGGCGCTCCCTCCGCCGCCGCAACCTCCCCGACACAGGGCCGCATTCAGGCCACGGCACCGGCGGCAGCGCCATCAGCCCCGGCCGACCCTGGCCAGGTAGCCCTCGATGCCGAGACGATCCAGCACCTCCACAGCAGCCTGCGGGCCTTGCCCCGTCCCCTGCTGGAGTGCCTCACCCGTGCCTTCCGCAAACGCTTCCAGGTGCCCGAGGAAGCGGTGACCATCGCCGATCGGATCAACCAGAAGTGCCACCACGACTGGATTGAGGCTTTCCTGGTGCAACACCAGCTTCAGCCCGGCAGAGCTGCCCAGCCCCCCTCCTGAAGGGGGGCAAGTTGGCGGCTTCGGCCTACGATTGGCCCATGGCCTTTCCCCGCATCAGCCACGATCCCACCGTGATGGGCGGCAAGCCCAGTATCCGCGGGTTGCGCATCACGGTGGGCACGGTCGTGGGGTTGCTCGCCAGCGGCAGCAGCCGCGAGCGGATCCTGCAGGCCTACCCGCAACTGGAAGCAGCTGATATCGATGAGGCCCTGGCGTACGCCGCCTGGCGCATGGAAGAGCGAGAAGAGGCGCTGGTCCTGAGCTGATGGCCAGGCTCCTGGTCGTTATGGCTGTTTCAACGCAACAGCCTCTCCCGGGGGGCATACGCGGTCTGAGTCGTTATTGCGGCCTGGATAGCTTCTGGCGTGATTGATGCTTGTGCTTCCTTGGCGAGCAGATCCCAGGCGGCTGAATAATCCTGTCTGACAACGCGATCCCCAAAGCGCTCAGCAATGGCTCGGTAGGTCATGGCGTGTTTCTGCTTCTGATTGATTGAGTCTGGAGCAAGCCATTGGAGCTGGCATCACCATGATCTCGCGACGACCATAGGTTGGATGAATCCCTGCGCAGACAACCAGAACCATGAAGACAAACCTGGGTCGGCTCAGCCTGGTGCTTCTAGGTTGCTCGCTGGGTGCACTGCTGGCCTTTCGGCTGATCGGATCTCATGTGGACAGCAAAGGGGTGCTGCGCGAGCCCTTCTTCCTGCTGCCGATTGGCCTTCTGCTCGCGGGTGCTGGAGCGGCCACGGGGATCACGGCCATCGCGTGGCGGCATGCCCGGGATCGGGCCTGAGCTGGAGAGGTTCATCCGGATGGTCAACCAGCCTTTTGAACCTCCACGGCGGTCTTGTCCATGATTGTCCGGCGTCTGTCTCTTGTTCAGGATCTGGGGCCAAGCCACCGCCTTGCCAGCAGTTCGCTCAGCACCCCCCGCGGCAGCAGCGCCACCGGCAGGAACCAGGCCACGTTGAAGAAGAACAGCGGCACGTAGGCGGTGCAGGCCAGCAGGACCAAGACTCCGGCTCCAAGTAGATCACTGCCGATCAGGGATCGCCAGCGGCGGTGCCTCACCTGCCAGGCAGCCAGGGCCCACGAAGGCAGCCAGCAGGCGGTCATCAGCAAGGTGAACAACTGGGCCCCGGTCGCCCCGATCCCGGAATCGCCCGGAGCAAGGCTGGCCAGTAGCGCGATCCACGCCAGCCCCAGCCCGAGGTGCACGATCAACCAGAGGTGTTCCCGCTTGATCAGCGAAATCACGATCGATCGCAACCAAGACGACGAAGCCGGTTCTGGCTTGGGTTTTCGCCGCACCAGTTGCGTTACTCCGGGAAGGTCAGCCGCGAGGCGACGGGATCGCGGCATTCTCCAGCGAGTGTTGCCGCACACGCTTCCTCAACCGCCTGGCCCAGCCGAAGGCCGCACCCGCACCGAGAACGGGGAGGGGCCCCGGCACATCCTGGGTTCCCTGCACGGCACCGATGTCACGGGTGCCAAAGGCCGTGCGGGGATTGCCATAGACATCCTTCGTGATCACGCTGCCATCGATCGGGTTGATGAGTTGGTTGGCACCATCGGCATCAAGGATCACGGCGAGAAGTGGCCCCGCCGGAACCGCCCCCTCAGGAAGGGGGGAGTAGAAAAGGCCAGAGGCATCCAGCACATAGGGCACTCCGTCAGTCAGGAGGCCAGGCTGGTTGAACAGCGTCTGCAACGCCGGACCCGAAAGGGTTGCCGTTGGCTGAACGTAGCTATTGGCATCACTCAGGAGATCGCCGGAACTCGGATTGCCAAAGGGTGCGTAAGTTTCCGAGTAGGGATCCTGCACATCCACCAAGTCCATATTGATGGCGGATACTGCACTTTCCTTGAGTCGGATGGTGCCACCAGAAAAGGCCTGCAATGGCGATCCATTGCACAGGTAATTCGGATCACTCGAGGGAACGGAACATCCGCTAAAACTGGTATCAAGGTAGAAGCCGTTGGCCTGGATGGTGGTGGCTGTGAGATTGGCTTCGCCGCCAGCAAATGCCTGGATGCGCGCAATCGCCGAACTCATTGAATCCTTGAATTGAAGCAGGCTATTCACAACATTCATCACGCCATCGACGCCACCAAAATCACTCACAGAAAGACCTCCGGCGGAGCCAGTAATCACCGAAGATACGATATTTGCGGTACCTCCAAGCAGGTTCACGGCTCCGTAAGTTGTGGAGGAGCCACGAATGATGCTGTCGCTGATGTTGATAACGGCTTTGCTCGCAGCGATGGCAGCGTCAAAGGCGTACTCGGCCTGGGAAATACCTTCAAAGAAGGGATTAAGCTTTTCCAGTATAACTTTATCAAGATTTATGGTAGTGCCATCATCGGCTTGAATGAAAGTTTGTGGGGCATAGTTATCACTACCATTAGCAAAGTAAGGAACGGAATTCCTGAAAATGGTATTGCTGACGGAAACTGCAGCATTCTTGCCAACCTCCAAGAAACCGTTGAGGCCATCCACGACAAGATTTTTGATCTGAATGGACACGCCATCTGCGACCCTGCCAAAGGAATATGCATTCCTAACAACCACGTCCGTCTGACTCGGCTTAGAGGGATTGGTTTTGTTAAAAATTAGACCGCCTGAAGAAATAATGACAGGGTCGCCTTCTAGTCGAATATTGTTACCTTCGATCTGAACAGAGTCGGTAAAGCTACCTATAAAGGTGTTAAATCCGATTGAAGGGAGAGTTGTTGCATTATCGACATTGATCAGTCCGCCGGCTGCCTGTAGCGAAATGACATCCAAGCCGGGAGTATTGTTGGACTGGTCGATGGCCCAGGCAAAGGAGCCAACGGTGCTGCTGGCACCCCACTCCGCCTCGGTCACGTTGAACGTTGCGGCCGAAGCTGGCAGGTGAAATGAAACCGAGAGACCGAGAGCCGCGAGAATATATTTCAATTTGGGATTCATCACTATTAGGGAGGCTCTGGAAAACCCAGGACAACTGCGCGAAAATACCCGTGTAAGTGCAAGCGCGGACTGAGTTCATGGGCAGCAAGCAGCTCGGATTCGGTGATTACGAGCAGGCCACCGCCAAGAAGCGCACCAGGCGCGAGCGATTTCTGAGCGAGATGGAGAAGGTGGTGCCATGGAAAGCACTGCTTGATCTGATTGAGCCGCACTATCCCAAGACCAGCTCCAGGGGTGGTCGGCCGCCCTATCCGCTGCAGACCATGCTGCGAATCCACCTGCTGCAGCAGTGGTACGACCTCAGCGATCCAGCGATGGAGGATGCGCTGATCGAGGTGCCAACGATGCGCCGTTTCGCAGGGATCGCCATGATCAGCGACCGGATCCCTGATGAGACCACGATTCTCACGTTCCGGCACCTGCTGGAGAAGCACGATCTCGGCCAACAGATCTTTGAGGTGGTCAAAGCCCACCTCAAGGCCAACGGCATGGCCATGAAGCAGGGAACGATCATCGATGCCACCTTGATCGGGGCACCCAGCTCAACCAAGAACAAGACGGGTGAGAGGGATCCGGAGATGCACCAGACCAAGAAGGGGAACCAGTGGTACTTCGGGATGAAGGTCCACATCGGCGTGGATAGCGAGAGCGGCCTCATCCACTCAGTGGAAACCACGGCTGCCAATGTGCATGACCTGACGCCAGCGGCTGATCTCCTGCACGGCGAGGAGACCGTGGTCTATGCGGATGCCGGCTACCAGGGAATCGAGAAGCGAGACGAAATGCAAGGCAGGGGGATCGGCTTCCGTGTTGCCATGCGACCCGGAAAGCGCCGAGTGCTGCCACAAACGCCGGAGGGCCGCCTTGATGATCTGGTCGAAACCGCCAAAGCACATATCCGCGCCAAAGGAGAGCATCCGTTTCGGGTGATCAAGCAGCAGTTCGGCTTTCAGAAGACCCGGCTGAGGGGAATGCTCAAGAACCGCTGCAAAGTGAATGTGCTGGCAGCCCTCTCCAACCTGTTCACGGTGCGGCATGAGCTGCTATGCAGGACATGATTGGGGGAGTGGTGTGTCCATTTGGGGCAAGCAGCGCCCCAAATGAGCGAAATACAGCCTCAGAATCGGCGAAATTGAGCTGATCTACGCCCGATCGGCATTCAAAATGTTCACCAAGCACAGATCAGGTCTATGTGCCCTCCTTGAACACTCCTTGTCCAGAGGCTCCTTAGAGATTGAATCTATTAACTTTAGCACCCGGGCACCGTATGCTTGCGGGGATTGTAATGAGTTGCTGAATACTTGCGTTCTGATCACATTGCCAGCGCCTCGCTCATCCCTTCCGGCAAGCCAGGCTCCGCCCCGGGCCAGGGAGATGGAGCCTGGAGCCTCACTCCATAACCCTGGCCGGTGCGGTGCACACCCACGAGCGGGCGATGCCCTTGGCCGGCAGAAAAGGTGCGTCGTAGAAGCTTGGCTGTCCCTTGGCGCTGTCGCTGTTCTGAACCCGCCACTGCTCGCGCTCACAGCTCACCGTGAGCGTGAGCGAGCCACCGCCGCTCTGGGCAATCCGAAAGAAGCGAACACCGTCATAGAGCCCCATGGGCTTGGCCTGCAGCTGCTTGAGCAGGATCGCCAGGGCCTGGGGCGGCTCCGCCTGGGCCCGAAGCGGCAACAGCAAGGCAGCACTGAGGCAGGCTGCTGCCGCCACCATCCGGCGCCACGTTCTGCGGGAATCAGTCATCGGCCTTTGTTCGTGGACCTGCCGATTCTGCGATGCCGTCGCGAAATCGGCAGGGAAGGTTTCTTTCCAAGACAGGTCGAGGCAATCCTGCGTTGTTCGCCTCGATTGCTGAGAGGTTTTATTATCTGCGCCCGTGGTCTGGGCAGTGCCGTCGCAACCAACCCCCTCGGCTCTTTCCTTTTCATGCCAGTTTCGAGTCAGCGTTGTTTCAGGACGATCCCCCTGTTGCTGGCCGCCATCAGTTGGCCGGCCGCAGCCGTGGCCGATGTGGTGGTGGTGCCCGTGCCCAGCCCCTACAGCTACGACTCCGCAACCCTGCGGCAACGCAACCTGCGCGGCAGCTGGGGCCGCTACATCGGTTTCATTGGCCACAGCGTGATCGAGTGGCCAGCGGTGCCAGCCCAGCTCAATGCCGGCAACCCCGGCACAATCCGCTGCAACGGCAACACCTGCTGGCGTGAGGGCTACGTCGCCCCCAGCCTGCGTGGCGGCACCCCCGCCGGGTCGCTGCGCCACTATTTCAGCTATCAGCTCGACTGCCGCGATCAGAGCTTCGATCGCATCGGCGATGTGCGCTTGCCCGGCCACTACCAGCGCGGCTGGCAGCCGGTGCTCAACGACCCCGTGGCCCTGGCGGTGGCGCGCGACTGGTGCCCGCGCATCAACCAGCTGCCAAAGGGGCCGTAACCGCTCCTCGTCGCTGACTGGAGCTCAGGCGTTCCCCGCATCGGCAGTGGTTAACAGTGAATGCCAACCGTTCGATCCAGGACGAGGCTGGACCCCCGGATTGGGCCGTTGCGGCGCGTCTGCCGAGGGCTTTCGCCGCACCAATGGCGATAGTCCGCCGAGGAGGCACCAGAGGCGATCAGCCCGGCTGCCGCCATCAACTCGGCGATGGAGCGGTGGTGCTGGCTGGGATCGAGCAGGAGTGTCCGCAGGCGTTGCATGCGTAAGCGTTTGGCTTCCGCCAGCGGCGAGCGGCCCAGCTCCTGCAGGAAGCTGTATTGCAATTGCCTCGGCGATACCCCTACCGCACGGCTCAGCTCCCCCAGCGTAAAGCGCTCCTGAAGTCTGGTCGCCATCCATTCCCTTGCCCACTGCACCGTGTCACGCCGTCGCCGGCAGGTGATGCGTTCCCGTTGGACGGGCTGCTCTTGCCAGCGTCTCCAGGCCCGCAGCGCCTCCGTGAGCTGATCGGCCGCATGGGCAGCCCCCGGCGGCTGCTCCGCTGCTGCAACAGCCAATTGCCAGGCACGGGTGAGGATGTTCTGCTGCAGGGGACCTGCCGAGAGCAACCGCTGGACGGGTCGGGCCTGGCAATGGGGAAGGGCTTCAGGAATCAGGATCGAGAGGCCCTCCAACTCCTGGCTGGTTTCGCCCAGCAAGTCATCACTGGGGAACAGCAACAGGCCCGTACCCGGTTCCGCCAGCCAGGGCTCACCGTTGATGGTCTCCAGCGTCATGCCGCGCAGGGGCAGCCACAAGACGCTGTGCTGGCGCTGTTCGCGGCTCAGCCGCATCCTTCCCTGCCCCTTGAGGTGCAGCAGGGTGTATGCGCCGAGCTGGCCGATGCGGAAGCGGGCCTGAAACGGCTGATCGGTGGCCAGAAGGTCGCTGCGGTGATGCCCCAGGGTGGAGGCTGCGGCGGCCTCCCAGCAGCTGAAATCATCGGTGTCCAGCTGGAGGCTCAAACCCTTCCCCTGCAGCGGATGACGAAGTGCTGGCCGGAGGGAGGACCGCAAAGCGGCTGATCACAGAAAGGAAGAAACCTAGCCGCACACACCAATGTCGTCAAAACGCAAGTTTTGGCTTTTCGTCAAGTTCGCCAACAGTGTCAACGCAGCGACATCTTGATTACCCATAAGACTCCGCGACCCTGAGATCCCTCTCCGTGCAGGGCATACAGCAACAGACCGCATTGGCGATCCGTTCGGTGATCGCCGCCTGCGAGAAGCGCCGGTTGAAGCGGAAGCAGTAGCCACGGAGGTACCGCCTGGCGTACTTGTCGAAGTTGAAGGCGTGGAACGTGCCGCTGAGACTCGTTTTGAGGTTCCCCAGCAGCGTGTTGATCCAGCGGAACTGCGGGAGATCGTTGGGGTGCTTACCACCGGTGACGATGACCTCATGGCTGCAGCCTGCCGTGGTCACCGAGCGGAAGCAGGCCAGGCCATCGGAGATCACTGCGCATCCGGGAGCCAGGTTCTCTCTGGCCAAGGCGCCTACCGCCTCTGAACTGAATCCAGCCACCGGCGTGATTTTGGCGTGAATTGGGTGACCTGCCTCGCTGAGGGAAACGGCTGCAACGATGGGAATCTTGTTCTCCGATCCTCGACCTGCCTTGCCGCCCGGTCGTTCTCCGCCGAGGTAGGCATCATCCATCTGGATCTTTCCCCGCAGCACGTAGGCATCCTCCCGATCGGTCATGGTCCTGAGAATCTTGTTGTGCAACAGCCATGCCGTGTCGTACTTCACTCCCAGGTGGCGGCTGAGCTCGAGCGAGGAGATGCCGGTTTTGGCCTGCCCAATCAGATAGAAAGCCTGAAACCAAGTGGTGAGCGGCAGCTTGGTGGCCTGCATGATCGTGCCTGTTCTTTCCGGCTCCATCCTTGGCCTGCTGAGGCGACAGCGCAGGTACGGCCGGATCCGGGGAACCGGCCCTGCGGGCACCTGCCCTTGCAGCGTCAGGAGATCCAGCCCCGTGCAGAGGCCAGGCGTGCCGCCTCCTGCACGGCTGTGATGCAGCGCTGGGCACGGCGTTTGGCATCGTCTTGGCCCTGGGCGCGCAGCAGGTAGGCCTCCATTGCTTCTGGCGTCTCGATCAGCGCCAGTAGGCCTGTGGTTCGCGCACCGAGAGAGCCATCGGCGAGCAGGCGGCTCACCAGGCCGTGCTCCCACAGCTGCTCCCCGGTGGAGCCGGGAGCGAACAGCTCCTGACGCAGCACGCCCAGCAACGACTGCTTGAGGGCATCGAGCTGGCCCGGCCGCAGCCGACGGCTGTTGGGCAGGCCCGCCGCAGGACCGGCCGGGATCGCGGTGGGGTTCTCAGGGGCGCGATCGGGGGAGTGCTCCACGCTCCAGCTCAGGCCGGTGCCCGGCAGCCCCACGGTGGTGCGGGGCCCACCGCTGCGATTCACCGGGATGTTGAACGAGGCCCCGCGGCCACCGACGGAGATTGAGCTCAGTCCGCCGCTGGAGAAGTTGAACCTCAGCGGGCCCAGGCGGGCGGAGCGGCGGAGACGGAAGCCCATGGCAATCAGCGGGTTGGCTCGCAGGGATGGCCAGAGCAGGGCTCAGGTTGCCGCTTTGATGCAGCAGTCCGCAACTCCATGCGCCCACTGCATCAAAGCGCAGGTTCCGCAGCCTCCCAGTGGTGTAGTGGAGCGCCTAAGAAGCATTCCACTGACTGGGTTTTTCCAGGTACGGGAACAGGAACCCCACAGACCCACCACCACTGGGCAGAAGGCGTAATTTGTAGTTGAGGGGAGGCCCGGGAGCCAACCCGACCCTCACCCTCCACCAGAGTCTGGCCAGGGATCACCCGAGCCGGTGCGCACAACGGAGGTGCGAGTGATTGATCGAAGTGAACTCGGTGGCGCAGCGCGAACGTCATCCCGTATCTGCAAAGAGCGATACGCCACTTCTGTTTCCCGCGTGTTCAAACCCCGGGCTGCATAACCCGAGCCGGGATCGCAGCTGAGAAGGTCAAGCCCCGAGCATCTCTTCCCTGAGACGTGATCCCGATTCCTCTCCTGTCAGGCACAAGGCAGGCCATGCGTGAACACAAAGACACCCGACCCGATCGAGCCTGAGATGCCAAGGCGATGATCCGCGACCGGTGCTAAGGCGCCCCCCACGGGGCGCCTTCCTACTGCAGTGATCGAAAAATCGATGCGCATTCTGCATCTGTAGCCTGAGTTCAGGTGGCCAGTGCCAGGCTGAGCTGTTGCCGGTGTTGGCCCTTGATCCATCTCCCCCAGCGCACGCTGGCCCTGTTCGCATTGGCGCTGGCGGTGTCTGCGCCGCTCGCGTCAGGCCAAGCCGCCGTCGCTGCCCCCGCGGCCAGCTACCCAGCACGGTGATCTCGGTGGGAGACGGCGACACCTTGCGGGTTCAGGCCGTCGGCCGGTCCATCACCATCCGCCTGGCCTGCATCGATGCCCCCGAGACGGCCCAGTCCCCCTGGGGTCAGCAGTCCCGCGCCTATCTGATGCAGCGCCTGCCGCGGGGCCGCCAGGTGAGCATCCAGCCCCACACCACCGACCGCTACGGCCGCACGGTGGCGGAGGTGATCAGCGACATCAACGTCAATCTCGTGATGGTCGAGGACGGTCAGGCCTTTGCCTACCGGCGCCACCTCAGTGGCTGTGACGCCAAGGATTAACTCGATGCCGAGTTCCGTGCCAGCCGGCATCGCTACGGCGTCTGGCAGCAGGAAGGCGGCATCACCAGTCCCTGGGATTTCCGGCTGGGTCGCACCGCTGTGGTGATCCCCGATGGCACCACCCCCGGCGGCCATCGCTTCCGCTGCAAGGAGATCCGCTCCTACGCCCGCGCCCAGGAGCTGCTACGCCAGGGTCACAGCTATCTGGATAGCAACGGCAACGGTGAGGCCTGCGAGTCGCTGCAACACTGAGCCGAATCGTTGTGCCCAACAGAAAGCCCCCAGACGGAGCCGGAGGCAGGGGGGTCTCATGCGCGGGCCTCAGCCCAGGCAAGGCCTCGGGTCATCAGCGCTCCACCATCACGGTGCTCACCTTGTGGGCCGTTGGAGCCGTGACGGTGAGCAGCCCGTCGCGGGAGTGAGCCCGCAAGCTTCCTCATTCATGCCAGGGTGATCAGGATGGGTTCTCATGATGGAATCGCACACACCCTGGCCTGATCGCCTTGACACCCTGGCCGTCACTCTGCTTGCCGGTGGGTGTCTTTCAGGATTGTCGATCTTGATCGTCCGTCCGACGTTCGTCGAGCCTGAACCAGCTGGTGTCAGGGAACTGCGCGAGCGTATCCATGTCCTGGAACAGCGCCTGCTTGAACAGGTGCCACTGACAATCGAGCAGCGGTATCAGGATCTCTGACGCCTCATGCGATCACGACAGCGTTCACAAGATGATCGCCCCGATTTAAGTTGAGGCGTCGATGGTATCCCAATGGCGCAAGAAGTTAAGAAGAGGATAAGGGCTGCGATGTGATCTGCATCACCGGCATCATTGTCTGTCTTCGGTGAAGATGTCATGACTTGCCTCTGCATGCTGTGAGCTCCATCCGCAGCTGGTTGCCCCAGGTGGGGATCTGCCTGCTCCTTCAGAGCGGCATCGTCTCCACAGGATGGCTCTTGCAGCACTGGCTGGCTGATTCCCCGCCATGTTGCAGCCGTCCCCAGGTGCTCTGAGTTCTCGACGCCTTGAGGAAAGACCGGCGGGTCTGCCCAGCCAGTTGTTCGTCCATGGGGGGCGCGGCCCCACCCTGTTCAGCGCCGTGCTGTTCGAGGCGGCTGGCCCAAGGCTGGTTCCACTGGAATCGCCTGAGCACCTGAGGCAGCTCATCCAAACGCGGTGTCCCGAGTGGTTGAGGGTCATGGGCCTTGCCGATGGCTCTCGCATCCGCCGCATGCCGGAGCCCTTGCAGGTGCCCGAACTGCTGCTTCCACCCATCCTCGAGATCCCGCAGCGGCCCCGGGTTGATGTGCTCGATGACGCCCTGCTGGTGGTACGGCATCGCCTCGGCTTTGCCCACAGCCCACTGCATCTGCTGAGCTCCCAGGTCGGCTTCCTGTTGCTGCCCCAGCGGTTGATCACCTTTGAGTAGGCCCCCGCCGCAGAAGTCTTCCCGCAACTCACCAACTAGCTGCAGAGCCAGGACGCCGCCGGGGACGCCAGTGACCTGGACGACATCCTGCATTACCTGGTGGATGAGGTGCTCGATGAGCTGTTCCCGATGCTGGAGCAGATCTCCAACCGACTCGACGATCTGGAGGAGGCGGTGTTGCGTGATCCCAGGCCGTCACTGCTGAACAGAACCTTCATCTACCGCAGGAATCTACGCACGATTCGCTCGCAGGTCTGGCCGCTGCGTCATCAGACCCGGGTGCTGCTTCGCCAACGTCAAAAGCTACTGGGCCCTGAGGCGTTGAGTGGCTTTCATGGCATGGCTGAGATGGTGGAGCTGCTGTTTGACAGCACCGAGTTGTTGCGCCATCAATATGATACCACCACCCAGACCTATGGAGCCAGTGTTGGCAATCGAATGAACCAGGTGATGAAAACACTCACCATCCTCACCAGCGTCTTTGCCACGCTCACCTTCATCGCAGGGATTTATGGCATGAACTTTGAGAACATGCCGGAACTGAAATGGCACTACGGCTATGCACTGATCCTGCTGGCGATGGTGATGGTTGCCGCTGTGCAGGCGTGGTGGCTATGGCGGCGAGGCTGGTTCGACGACTGGACGACTCCACGCTGAGATCGTTGCCGCCCGCGCCAGAACGCTCCCCTCAGACTGGCGTGGCGTCGCGCACCGTCTCGAACAGGTCGATGTCCCAGGCCACCAGGTCGCGGCGGATGGCGTCCGCACGTGAACGGGGCAGCAGCCGGGCAAGATCCTCCCCGGTGACCACACCCGCCAGGTCGCCGCCTTCCTCCCGCAGGAAGGCCAGGGCATGCCAGGCCAGGATCGCCGCTCCCACCGCCGTGGGATAGGAGATGTAGGTGGCCCCGGCATAGGGGCTGCCCAGCAGTCCCCGGTAACGGAGATAGCTCAGGCCCACGGTCTCGATCGTGACCTGGCGGTCATTGCGCACGTTCTCCGTGTAGCGGATCTCGGCTGCGGCGGCGAAGTGGGCGCGGCGGATCACGCCGCTGCGCAGATACTCCTCGATGCGCCGTGGTTTGTTCATGCCCGGCAGGATCGCCCGCACCATCGCCTCCACCGTCAGCTCACTCTGCTGCGGCAGGGTGCGCTTGGAGAGCAGGTTGAGCTTGAACAGCGCCTTCACCAGTTCCACCTCCGAGCCACCGGTGTACACACCGATCGATTCGATCTCCGGGAAGGAGCGATGCAGCGACAGCAGCTCCTCCTGGTAGAGGGGGTACTGGCGGGTTGGCTCCACCTCGCCGGGGAAGTGGTGCTCGCGGGCGGCGCTGAATGGATCGAGCACCTGGATGCGCCCGTCGCGCAGCAATCGGGGCCGCTCGGCCAGTTCCTCAAGAGCCACCAGTGGCGACCAGGAGAACACGATCTCATCGGCGTCGATGTCTTCCAGCAGGTAGAGATCGACGCTCTCGATCTCCAGATCGCGGCGGCGTGAGCCGCGCAGCTGGTGCAGGCGCAGGCCGATCAGGAAGTTGGTAACGCCGGGGGAGATGCCGAGGTTGATCAGGGCGCTGCGGCCGCGATCGCGATAGGCCTGCTCGAAGGCGTATTGGGAGAAGGTGAGACTACGCTCGGTCTCGGAGTCGTACATGTCCGAGGCCAGATCCATCACATGGGCGCCAAGGCGGAGGCCGAGCTCGAGCAGGGGCCGGTTGAAGCCCGGCATGGCGGCGTTGACCAGCACCTGAGCGCCGGCCAGCCGCTCGAGCTCCGGAGCGCTGCCCTCGAACAGGGGGGCGAAGTCCGGCAGGCCGATGAAGTCGATCCGATCGAACAACCGCTCGGCGTGGAACAGGGCATCGCGGGCCAGCTCGACGCTGAGCACCACCACGACAAAGCGCAGCGGCACGCCGTCGCGCTCGGCCAGCTCCGACAGGCAGATCAGCATCGAGGAGCCCACCGCCCCCAGACCGAAGAACGCGATCGTGAGCGGGCTGGTGGTGGTGCCTGACAAGTCAGCACAGTCGTCCATGGGCAGCCGCACGGGATCACACCGTCCTACAAGCGCCGGCAGCGTTCGGCAGCTGTGCTTGACGCGGCAGTGCGACGCGCTGCAGCAAGCGCCACGAAAGCGGTGTGACCTGGAGATCACAACGCCGTGTTGTCGCACTGGTTCTCTTGACCCTCTCTTAACCGTCTCCTGACCAGGATGGATGCTGCAGCCTGCAGCACTCATCAAGTCGTTCTCGCAGCGGTAGCGGCTGATTCCCGCCACCTTCCTCTCCACTGACGGGGAAGACGCCTCCACCCGTGTGGCCACTGACCCGTTCCCCATGGCGTGCACGCAAGCTGTGTGGCACCACAACACACGCTGTCACTTTTTCATCGACATCATGAACACCAGTCCCGAGCTCAGCACGATCGCGGCTTTGGCACGCAACCGGGAACCACGAAAGATCAAGATCGGAGATGTGATTTTTCGAGCCGGCGAACCTGGTGATTGCCTGTTTGGGATCGTGGCTGGAACCATTCAGCTCAGCTGGGGAGGTGAGCGCGTCGAAACTCTGGGCCCTGGCAGCTGCTTCGGGGCAGTGGCGCTGGTTGATCCTGACCATCGACGCTTCGGCACCGCGACAGCCGTCACCGACGGAGAATTACTGGAAATGAACCGAGAGGAGTTCCTTTTTGCCATGCAAGAACTTCCCATGTTCGGCCTCGAGATGCTCCACGATCTGGAGCAGCGTCTTCAACAGCTAAAGCAAACATGAGTTCTCTCTGATCAGAGACCAACGCAGCCTGATTGGCTTCATATCTCTCCTTGCTGTTCACACTGTAGCCATGACAATCCAGGTCCTGAGACGATTCTCTCTGCTGCTTCCGTTGACAGCAGTCACGTCCCCCTTGTGGCTCCATGCGTCAGCCGGAGACCCAGGTGCACTTGCCCAGGGACCTCTAAGCTCGACGCTGCGGATCGGCGGCTCCAGCACGGTGTTTCCGATCATGACGGAAGCGATCCGGGCCTTCCGCGCGGCAGGCAACACCACAAAGATCCATCTCAGGGAAACAGGCACCAGCGACGGATTCCGGCGCTTCTGCGCCGGCCAGCTTGAGATTGCCAATGCCTCCAGGCCGATTAACAGCAAGGAGCTCAAGGCCTGTGCCAGCAACCGGATCTCCTTCATCGAGCTTCCGATTGCGTTCGATGCGATCACCGTTGTCGTCAATCCAGCCAACACCTGGGCCTCGCAGATCAGCACCAAGGAGCTGGCCAGGCTCTGGGGCCGTCGGGCGGAAGGGAAGATCAACCGGTGGAGCGATGTGAATCGCGACTGGCCTGATCGCCCGATCAAGCTTTGCGGACCCGGCAAGGACTCTGGCACCTATGACTATTTCAACAAGGCCATTAACGGGTCCCCTGATAATTCCAGGCTCGATTATGCATCGAGCGAAGACGACAATGTGATTGTCCGCTGTGTCGCCCAGAATGCCAATGCCCTGGGTTACTTTGGCTTCAGCTATTTCAAGGCCAATCAGGCCAGGCTGAAAACACTGGCCATTTTCGCAGCTTCGGCGCCAGTCAGTCCGTCGATCGCCAATGTTCAGGCAGGTCGATATCGGCCGCTGTCCAGGCCGCTGTTCTTGTATGTCAACGACCGAGCTCTTGCCAGCAAGCCGGAACTGCAGAAGTTCACAACCTATGCCATTCGCAATGGCCTTCGCATCGTCGGAGTTGCAGGTGATGTCCCCCTGCCTGCCAGCACCTACCGGCTGGTGGAAACCAAGCTGTATAAGCGAATCACGTGCAGCTCCTTTTCTGGAGATCTCCCGGTAGGGCTGAGCATTGGTGAAGCCCTGCGTCGCAGTTTTGATGCCAACAAGCTTCCTCAGTTCCGCTAGTTCTCATTCGATCACGGGCCGACATCATGGCGCGAAAGGTTACCCGTTCGTTTGAGTCATTACCAGGCAGGGCGCAGGGGATGAGCCGTCGCTCGCTCCTTCTGCAGTTGCTTGGCCTTGGCGCAGCCACCGCTGGCGTCGCACTGACCGGCGTGATGCCCACCACCCCGGTGTTGGCGTCTGCATCGGCGCGAAGGCGTCCTGGGGAGCTTCCGTTCCAACCCCTGCGCGGTCCCATCCCCCTGCCTGGCGACGGCCTCAGCGCCGTAGAGCAGCAGCACGCCTACGCCCGCGTGGCCCTGCAGGATCAACTGCTGCTGCCGGAGGGCTACAGCAGTGAGGTGTTGCTGCAATGGGGTGATGCGCTCGGGAACGGGCGCTTCGGGTTCAACAACGACTACCTCGCCTTCACGCCGCTCGATGATCGACGTGCGTTGTTGACGGTGAACTTCGAATACATCAGCCCCCGCCCCTGGGTCGCCGGCTCCAGGGGGGCGATGGGGCGCGACATGCCCTTCCAGGAGCTGCGCAAGCTGCTGGCGGAGCGAGGTGGCAGCGTCGATGCCCTCGCTCTGGCAGCGGATGATCCGCTCCGAGGTCCCCTGCTGGAGGTGGCCATCGCCGCCATGGAGGATCTGGGCATCGGGGTGGCTGAGATTGAGCTCCACGCCGACCACAGCTGGCGACGCCGCAGCGGTCGCTACGACCGGCGCATCAGCGGACTCACCGGGCTCGATCGCGCCGAGGCCCAGCTTCACTGCAGCGGCCCGGCGGCCGCGGTGTTTCGGATGCGCCAGAGGCTCGGCCACGACGACGGCCTCGGCGATCGGATCATCGGCAGCTTCGCCAACTGCGCCGGGGGCCAGACCCCCTGGGGAACGGTGCTTTCCGCTGAGGAGAACTTTCAGAGCCAGGTGGTCGAGGCGGTGTACGCCGATGGCAGCTCGCCCTCGCCGGCGCAGCGCCCCTTCCGATTTGATGGTGAGTGGCTGGAGGGCCTCGGCAATCCCTTCGGCCTGTTGGGCAACAAGTACGGCTGGATGGTGGAGATCGATCCGCGCCGACCCGAGAGGCCGCTGGTGAAACACACGGCCCTGGGCCGCTTCCGCCATGAAGCCGTCGCCGTGCGCGCCCGCGCCGGTGAGCCGCTGGTTGTCTATTCCGGTTGCGATCGCCATGGCGGCCATCTGTATCGCTACGTGAGCGACCAGGTCGTGCGTGACCCGGGCGATCCGGCCAACTCCCGGCTGCTCGAGCGGGGGCGCCTGGAGGTGGCACGGTTCGGGGCGGACGGCGGTGGCCGTTGGATCCCGCTGCTGCCGCAGACACAGGTCAACCCGCTGCCGCCCTCCCATTTCTCCCGTTTCGATCTGCCTGCGGTACTGCCGGTGCCGCACAGCGATCGGAGCAAGGCCGGCGCCGAGCTGCTGGAAAGCGATGGCCAGCTCCTGGCCTACCGCCAGCGCTTCCGCAGCCTCGCCGATCTCTACCCAGGTGGTGGCGAGGAACAAGTCGGCGCGATCCTGATCGATGCCCACCTGGCCGCCAACGCCGCCGGGGCCACACCTGCGGCAAGGCCGGAGGACACGAAACTCGATCCGCGCACAGGCGATCTGCTGATCACCTTCACGGCCGGCGGGTCGGACAGCGAGGGGCAGGCTGACCCGGCCATCTTCCGGGGGCCAGCCGGTGAGAGCCGCTGGCCCCACGGCTGGCTGATGCGCCTTGAGGATGGGCCCGCCAAGGCGGACATACCCGGCGGTGGGTTCCGCTGGCGGCTGGTGGCCACCGGGGGCACGCCCTGGCAGGGGGGCATGGGCTTCGCCAACCCGGACAACCTGGCGATCGACCGCAGCGGCAACGTCTGGATGGTGACCGACCGGGCCGCGGTGAACGGCAGCGCCGATGTGTTCGGCAATAACGCCTGCTGGATCTTTCCCGCCACAGGCGCGGCAAGCGGAGATCCGTTGCTGTTCGCTACCGGGCCGATGGAATGTGAGCTGACCGGGCCGTGTTTCGACAGCAGCGAATCCACCCTGTTCCTGTCGGTGCAGCACCCGGGCGAGGACAACGCCACCCACCACAGCGGCGACGAGGAGATTCAGGCTTACAGCCTGGAGGATCGCAATGGAGGAAGCTTCGAGCAGCTCAGGCAGGTGCCGCTTGGCTCCAACTGGCCCTCAAAGGCCGCAGGAACCCCACCGCGGCCGGCTGTGGTGGCCATTCGTCGCATCAATGGCAAGCCGCTGCTGGGGAGTCAGCCAACCTGAGCGGCCTGAATGCTTCAGGCAGGAAAGGCAGCACCCAATGTCGCTTCCATCGCTGAGCGAGAAGCGTCCCCTTGGGGGGCTCGCTCCAGGCAGTGCTGCAGGATTGCGCGCGCCACGTTCACGCCTGTCGCCGCCTCAAAGCCCGCGAAGCCTGCGGCGCTGTTCACCTCGCAGACGCAGTAGTGATTGTCATCGAACAGCAAGTCCACCCCGGCGATGTCCAGGTTCAGGGCAGCAGCGCAACGCACGGCGAGCTGTTCGATCTCCGGGTTGAGGAGATAGGGCTGGCCTTCCCCTCCTCGGGTGATGTTGGCCTTGAAACTGCCGTCGGTGCTGCTCCGCAGCATCGCCCCCAGCACACGCCCGCCGACCACCCACACGCGCAGGTCCTGACCGGCACGGGTGCCGATGTAGCGCTGCACCCAGCACGAGCTCCGAGGAGGACTGCTGTCGGTTCAGCCGTATCACCGCACCGAGAAGCCCTATGAGCAGCTGTCGCTGCTGTTCAACCTTGTGGGACTGCTGGCGGTTCCGCTGGGGCCGGGTTGCGGCGTGGCCTTCGGGCCGTCGATGGTGAGCACCCGGGCCGACTATGGGCGGGCCGGCGGCCATGCGGCCGTGGCGGGCAAGGTGGTTGAGGACTGGTTCCTGGCCCATTGGTACGAACCGGCTGGCCGCTGGTGGGTACCCACGCGATCGGCCCAAATGCGCTGGTCTTTGGCGCCTTTGCCGTGCAGTTGTTGCTGCTCAGTCGCCGGGTGGGGCGCTTCGGCTGGATCAACCTGCTCTTCCCCGTCCCGGTGCTGTTCTTTCTGGTGGTGTTCGTGCTGGCGATCTTCAAGCTTGAGCGGGGGGAGGTGGAGTGGAAGGGGCGCCGGTTCAGAACCCGCTGAACTCGTCACGGTCGATCCCAGCCGGATCGGAGGCCTGATCGCTGACGAAACGCCCTGACAACAGCAGCAACAGCAGCGACACCGGCAGCACGTAGGGGATCAGCCCGGGCAGCGGCCTGAGCAGCAGGACGCCATTCAGTCCGGGGATCACCTGCAACAGCAGCCACAAGCCCAGACCGATCGCTCCACCGAACTGGCTGAGGCGACTGCTCGGCTCCCCGTTCAGCAAGACCAGCACGCCCCCCCCGAGCAGCAGCAGGCTGAAGACCAGGCTGCGTTGAACCTCAACGTCAAGACCGGGCCAGCAGGCAAGGGAAATGGCCAGCACCGCCAGCACCCCGCCCTGCAGCAGGGCCTTCCGCCAGGTGGCAGGGCCGAACAGCGCCGCCTCCGGTGGCCGGGGGGGCTGGCGCATCAGATCCGGGCTGGCTGGCAGGCCCTCGAACACCACCGTGCAGGCCGGATCAATGACCAGATGCAGCAGGGCGATGTGCACCGGCAGCAGCAGCAGAGGCTGACCGGGCAGCAGCAGCGGCAGCAGGCTGACAGCGGCGATTGGCAGGTGGATCGCCAGCGTGTAGCCCAGGGCCCGGTGCAGGTTGGCCTCGATGCGCCGGCCCAGGGCGATCGCCTTCACCAGGCTGCCGAAATCGTCGCCCAGCAGCACCAGATCGGCCGACTCCCGCGCCACGGCCGTTCCCCGTTTCCCCATCGCCACACCGATGTCGGCCGCCTTCAGCGCAGGGGCGTCGTTGACGCCATCGCCGGTCATCGCCACCACCTCTCCCGCCGCCTGCAGGGCCCGCACGATCTGCAGCTTCTGCTGCGGCAGCACCCGCGCGAACACCGACGCCTGAGCCAGACCTTCACCCACCGGTCCGGCTGTAGGGACGACCTCGAGGGCCTGGAGATCGGAACCGCTCAGCACCGGCCCGGCAGGGAGCCCCGCCTGGTCCGCGATCGAGCGGGCGGTTAAGGGCGCATCGCCGGTGATCATCACCACCCGCACGCCTGCCCCCCGGGCCAGGGCGATCGCGGCCGGCACCTCCGGCCGCAGCGGATCCGCCAGCCCCACCAGGCCGATCGGCTCGAACAGGTAGTCGTGCACCACGTCTGCTGGTTGATCATCGGTGCCGGCGCCCGGCTTCTGCCGCGGGCTGCCCTGCGCGGGGAGGCTCCTGTCCTCTGTTCCGCTGCCGGCCGCCAGGGAGCCAGAGACCGGTGCCGGATGCCGGGGCGCCCCATCCAGACCCGTGGCCACCGCCAGCACCCGCAGGCCCTGGGCGGCCAGGCCATCGGCCGCCTCCAGCAGGGCAGCGGACCGTTCGGGCGTGAGATGGCACAACTGGGCGATCGCTTCCGGTGCCCCCTTGGCGGCGATCTGCCAGCGGCCTTCTTCCGCGCACCACAGTTGCGAGAACACCAGCAGATCGGCTGAGAGTGGGTATTCGCGCAGCAGCGGCCAGTCGGGATGCAGGTGCTCGCTCTGCTGCAGTTCCGCCTGCGCCAGCCGCTCGATCGCCTGCTCCATCGCATCCACCGGATCGTGGCGGCTGGCCAGCAGCGCCAGTTCCAGCAGCCGATGCCACGGTTCGTCCAGGGGCGCGCCCGCATGCCAGAGCTCCCCAGCCGGCCAGGTGAGCAGCTGCTGCACGGCCATGCGGTTCTCGGTCAGCGTGCCGGTCTTGTCGACGGCGAGCACCGTGGCGCTGCCCAGGCTTTCCACGGCGGCCGGCCAACGCGCCAGCACCCCGATCCGCCCCAGACGCAGGGCGCCGAGGGCCAGAAACAGCGCCACCACCACCGGAATCTCGTTGGGCAGCACGGCCAGAGCCAGGGCCAGGGCCGCCATCAGTGCCATGCTCCAATCGCCGCTGAGGCTGCCCTGCACCACCGCCAGGGCGGCGCAGAGTGCCAGCGCCAGAACGGTCAGCCGTGCCGTGAGCCGGCGCGTGTGGCGCTGCAGACGCGTCGCCGGCGGCGTGACGGTGGCGAGGCTGTGGCCAAGCCGGCCCAGCTCGGTGGCCTCTCCCACCGCGACCACTTCGGCCAGTCCACGCCCGCTGGCCACCAGTGATCCGGCTCGGATCAGCGCTCCGGCGTCCTCGACGGCATTCGGCAGCGATTCGCCGGTGAGCAGGGAGTCATCGATCCACAGGCCGACGCCCTCGCGCCACTGCGCATCGGCGGCGACCCGGTCGCCTTCCTCCAGTCGCAGCAGATCCCCCAGCCGCACCTCCTCAGGGGCCAGATCGAGGTCGATCCCGTCGCGGCGGACGCGGGCCCGGGGAGAGGACAGACGGGCAAGTTCGGCCAGGGCTTGACGGCTGCGCTGCTGCTGCCAGCCATCGAGCAGGCAGATGGCCACCACGAAACCCAGCAGGATCCACGCTTCCTGCGGTTCGCCGATCAGCCCGTAGATCAGTGCACAGGCCAGCAGCAGCAGGTTGGTGGGCTCCAGGATCGCCATGGTTCCCCTCTCCGATGGTTCCCCGTGGGGCCGGTTTCCCTGATCCTGCCCACGGCGGACCGCCCTGGGCGTTCGCAGGACGGAAGGAGAGGAACCGGCGTCCAACAACAGAACGCTGTCCAAGGGCAGAACGTCGTGGCGCCGCTCCCGGATCCCTGGCTTCAGCGCTGAACCCGGAACCGAGGTCGCAGCCACAGCGACACATAGACCAGGCTCACCAGCACCGGTACCTCGATCAGAGGGCCGATCACGCCGGCCAGAGCCTGCTGGGAGGTAACCCCCCAGATGCTGATGCAGACGGCAATCGCCAGCTCGAAGTTGTTGCCGGCGGCCGTGAATGCCAGGGCCGAGGTGCGCGCGTAGTCGAGGCCGCTTCGCTTGCCCACCGCAAAAGCGATGCTCCACATCAGCACGAAGTAGAGCAGCAACGGGATGGCCACCCGGATCACCTGGGCCGGATCGGAGGTGATCGCCTGACCCTGCAGGGCGAACATCACCACGATCGTGAACAGCAGGCCATAGAGGGCCCAGGGCCCGAGCCGCGGCAGAAACACCTGTTCATACCAGCGAGCCCCCTTGAGCCGCACGCCGACCAATCGGGTGAGGAAACCGGCGAGCAGCGGAATCCCCAGAAAGATCAGCACCGCCCGGGCGATCTCCCCGAACGAGAAGCGCACGATCTGGGTGTCGAGCCCCAGCCAGGCCGGCAGGATCTGCAGATAGAACGTGCCCAGCAGGGCATAAACAAGAACCTGCAGGATCGAATTGATTGCCACCAGCAGCGCTGCCGCTTCCCGGTTCCCCTGGGCCAGATCGATCCAGATCAGCACCATGGCGATGCACGGGGCGATGCCGATCAGGATCAACCCGGTGCGGAACGCGGGCTGATCCGCCAGGAACAACCAGGCCAGGTTGAACATCAGCAGCGGCCCCAACCCCCAGGTGAGCCCCAGGGTGAGCATCAGCAGGCGCCGATCGCGGGCCATGGAGCCGAGCTCGCCATAGCGCACCTTGGCCAGCACCGGGTACATCATCAGCAGCAGACCGAGGGCGATCGGCAGGGAGGTGTGATCCACCTGCACCGAACTGAGCAGCGCCTGCAGGCCTGGCACGAGCCGGCCCAGCAGCAGACCGCCCGCCATCGCCAGCAGAATCCACAGCGGCAGCAGCCGGTCGAGCCAGGACAGATGGACGAGCACACCGCTGGTCTGGGCAGCGCGGGCGGGACGGTCGGAGCCTGAATCGGGCATGGGGTCTCAGGTGCAGGAAGTCGCAGGGTTCTGCCTGATGGTGGCGAACTGCCCCGGCCAGTGGCACAGCCACAGCAGGGCGGAAGGTGTCCAGGAACGCCATCAAGGGGGTGGTTCGGTGCCTCGGCGCGCTGCTCTTCCAGACCGATAGCAACACTGCGGTGGCGTTGATGACCACCGGTCTGTCGCTGCCGTACCGGTCCCTTTGGGCGGACAGGGATGTCTGGTTCGTGGTGGGGCTGCCGGTGTTCCACACGACACTGCTGGACTGGCATGGCTGGGACGCGGCACCAGCGTGACCACACCATGGCGATCGAGAGACGACAGATCCCACGATCAAGGCAAGGCCTGGGATGCTTCGCCAAGGCAATCGTGATGACGCGTAGCCGCGATGCCGGCAGGCAAGTTTAATCTCACTTCTGCAGCCGATCTGCTGCTGGAGCAAACCATCAACCCGGAGAAGTCCATCATGGATGAACATTGAACAATATTCCCATTCATTCAATCCAGCCAAATGCGAGTCCAGAGCCGCCAGTGAGAGGCAACATGGCAACAGCCAGTTGCTTCGATGTCCTGCCATGGCATCACGAATCCAAACCCGAGCAACGAGAACCTGCATCATGTCCCTAGTCTCTCTTGTAATCACGCTCATCGTCGTCGGAGTTTTGCTATGGCTCATCAATAACTACATACCAATGGATGCCAAGATCAAAGGCATCCTGAACATTGTGGTCGTCGTCGCGGTCGTACTCTGGCTTCTCAACTTGCTGGGACTGATGGATTCCTTGCGTGGCATTCGAATCGGACGGTAATCGTGGTCTGTCGTGACCAATGGATTGTCACGGCCCGCTCATCGCGTTGGACGAAAGGTTACAAGCGTGTCCCCGCAAAACTCCTGCCCAAGGGCAGCGAAACGGAGCGCTGTATTGGAGAGAAGGGCATCCTGCATCCGCACCATGCTCGGATAAGGGTGGAATTTCAAGAGCTTTCTCATGACCTCCGAGCCTGCGTGATCAATCTCCCGGCCCATCATCGGGACATCGATGCAAGCCAATCACATGAGCTCGAGTGTCATGGTGACATGAACCCTTAGGTCAGTCCAATCCCAAATAAAAATGGGTTTACGTGCTCGAGCGCGAGCACCCTGTTGAGCTGCACATCCCGAATGCGTGAGGACGGGGACTTGGGTGCAGCCTGGCTCAGTGACTTGGCTCTAAGAGGCTGCTGAAATAGCGGCCCAACCGAGTGCTGCCGCGCTGGTCCCGCTCTCGCCGGCGATGGCCGGCGCCATTTGGGCAGTTCGCGCGGCCGATCGGGCGACTTCTGTTGGCCTCTGTTCCTCTC
>Ga0315900_10000199_pt1 | contig 107677 bp, 98 predicted proteins | sample LakEriMetagenome_FD_203521 | JGI IMG/M metagenome (GOLD analysis project Ga0315900, IMG submission 203521) | Freshwater fungal communities from buoy surface, Lake Erie, Ohio, United States - Buoy 12 MA114 | ecosystem: Environmental > Aquatic > Freshwater > Lake > Lake biofilm | place: USA... | reverse complement strand
ACGAAACGATTATTGCCAAGCAGCAGGGACGGGCACGGGTATTTCCTTTCCCGAAGGCAGCCTGAAAAGCACATAAAGTCTCTGCCTAAGGCAGAACCTGCCTGCGTGGGTCCTAGAAATAGTTTGGTCGTGGTTTGTTCTGCACAAATCACTAAAGTGATTTTGCTAGATTGGCACAATTAAGTAAGCCAGTTTTAGTTAATACAATTTATGGACTGCCCACCCTGACTGGGAATGACGTCATTGGGGTTTGCATCCTGAATTTTAGTGAACGCTGCGCCTTCACTGGCCGCGCGGCGCATTAATTCAAGACTTCGTGCGCTATATAGATCCACATACATACTTGAACTCGTGTTTCCGTCGGTATAATTGCCACCGCCTGATAGTACTCCAACAATATCGAGCCTATTGTCACGCTTGATAAACATAGGCCCGCCAGAATCCCCCTGAAGTGCCTGACTGTACTTCTTTGGGCCTTGAGGCTGAAACGTCTGGGGATCAAGAGCGCGATTGAAGGTGACCACCAAGTCTTTAGCGATACTTGAATTAGCGAGATAAAATCCAGTACCAAGTCGCTTTACACTGACGTCTCCCGTATCGGCAGGAGAGCTTTTGCCGAAACCCACCAGCATAGCCGGCGTAAACTGCGAAGGCCTTGCAATATCGGCCAAGCTTGGAATTGTTACTGCTGCCGAACTAAATGTTAGATCTGCGAAAATCAGAACCACGAAGTCGTTGGGGAAAAATTCCAAATTTGCAGTCGACGTGGGTGAGACGCCAGCGTGGGATACCATTTTTTTGGGCGAGACAGAACGTCGTAACGCCTGCCCGGCTTCTTCGCGGGTGAGTCGGTTTGTCTGAATCACGTAGATTGAAGCCATTTCACTTCGCACGCAGTGCAGAGCTGTTAGCACAGCATTGTGACCAACTATAGTCCCCGTGCATTTACCCATCATCCCTCCTGGCGGTCCAGAAAAGATGAGAACAGTGTTTGCAAAGTCCGTCGTATCCGTACCATCTTCGATATTAAGAGCACTTTGCGCGGTCGGTGGAATGACTTCGCAGCTTTTTTGCTGAGCCGGCTCGACGCCACAGCTCATTGCAAAAAATCCCATCGTCAAAATAGCAGCTAAAACTCTCAAAAGAACAACCCCCTCCTCCCGAACTGGAAGTTCATCGACGTTTCGCCTTGGTACCTTGAGGATTGAGTGATTAACTAATAAATACAGCCTGTTAAAATATAAACGGACACACTATCAAAAGTCCCAGAAGCCCTTAGGAATTGACCCTTGCCAAAAGCGAGCAAAACACACCTAAGCGAAATAACCGTAGAGCTCACGCTCTGTCTGCGAATTAGAGGACCCGTCGTGACGCCTAAGGCACTGTAATTTTCTGTATGTTACAAAAAACGCCCCTGTAGGGGCGCCTTAAGAGTTGTCGAACGAGCCAAGAAACGTAGATGACTACTGGGCAAACTCAAAAACCTTCTCCTCAAGCATTGCAGCTGGAACAGCTTTGTACACTGGAAGGTGATGTCTTGTATCTTTCCATGTGCTGTCGACAGTCTTCTTGGCAAACTCACCCATAGTTGCCTGACGATTTTCTTTCTTGAGCGTTGCAAAAACTTGGCGAAGAGACCACGTGAAGGCTCCACCTTTAGCACGTCCATAGTCGAGGCTTGTTTGAGATTTTTTTGATGCTGCAAATGTCAAAAATTGCTCAATCTTGTCAGCTTTTGTCTTACCCACTGATACTGAAAGCTCATCAGTCATGAGTTGAGCTTGATTTTCAGCCAATGCCTGAGCTTCTTCAGGAGTTGGATCTGCAAAAAACTCGGCAGGCTCATTCAATGTCGCCATATCTTCTGGTAGGGAGCCGTTGCCGTCCACCCAGTGACCAGAGAAGCAGGAATCATTAAAGGACATCAAGCGGCGCAGAGGCTGCGCACGGCCTGCTGCAATGGCACGAGCCACTTCGCTGTATCCAAGCATTCCATCGGCCGTCATGAACTTACCATCATTACTACCGTGACCACTCACGTAAAATCCAAGCGTACCATTTTCACCAACAGCAGCTGATTGGGCCGTAAGTTGCTCAAGAATATATTTTTTTGATGCATTAGCGTTAGAAATGACGTTCCAGTTGTAGCCGTTGGATGCATCACTCAGCACCGTCGACATTTCACGAATATCTGTCGGCACACCAGCCAATCCATTAGGAGCACCCATAACTAGGAAAACGTTTTTTGAATTTGGATCATATGGTCGAAACTTCAGGCTAGCAGCATCGTCTCTAGAGCCGCAGCTAACAAAACCTAATGCCAGGAGCACAGGAACAACAAAACTCTTCACGCCACGCTTTGCCATGGTTCTCTCCTTCTGACCGTTTCTTGTCTCACTCGATTGATAGGGTTTATTGTTTCACGAGTTGCCAATTTTTCAAAAAATCCTTCGTGAAAATCAAAATATCTAATGTATTCAAGAATTATGAGAGGCTCTCATATTCGCGTAGAACCGTGAAATCAGGCGGAGAATCCTTTGTTTTTCGAGATATCAGAAATATGAGAATTGCCTCTGAAAAATCCTTTAACGAAGTGACCTTGGCGTGATCAAGATCACTCACAACTAGAAGTTTAATTCGATTTTTTTATCAAGCATTCGGAAGCGCTGCGTGATTATCGAAATTCCTGAATTATGTAACTGCGAAATCATCCATTAGAATATATGAGTAATCAAAATTTTGAATGCGAGACAACCCGCCATAAAATTTTTTTACACATCCGGATTCAATTTGATTTCGCTTTTGAATGAAATGTTCCAAAACCCACGAAAGGAACCACTATGCGACACACATTCTCATTACAGGCCGTTATCGCTGGCATGGCTATGATTATCATGACAAGCTGCGGACAAATCGATACCAAGGAAGATCACTTCATCTCTTGGAGCGAGAGTAGCGTCAAGCGATCTGCGATTGCAAAGTCGTTGGAGTCAAACTTCAAGATTTGCCTTGAGGGCACCATGAATGCTCAAGACTCCGCACGTGCAAAAGCGTGGGCTACTCGGGCGGTCTTAACCTGGATGCGCGCCATAAAACTGATCGACAACCGAATTTCTGGCCAACTCTCGCTCTCCTGCTCGGCACCTAACTTGACTATTAAGCTTCGCCAAGGCGGAGGAACTTCATTTGCAAGTCCATCGGTAACGACCATTTATCTTACAAGGCCTTACGGAACATGGACTCATGAGCTTGGCCACGCATTTGCTGGTTTAAGTGATACATACTCAGGTCGCACTGCCGGATCCTGCATCAGCGGACAACCAGCATCTCTTATGTGCTGGGGCGCATATGGCCCGAGAACAGATGCTGAAAAGTGGAGTTCCTTATGGGCGGACGACGTGGCTGGCATCCAGACTAATTATCGAAAAATTTTCGGTAGCCAACTGACCCCTCCCGAGTGGGCGCCAACAGTTAATCCAGAAGCATCTCTTAACGCCGCCAGCCCTTGGCCTGGATACAGCCTAAGTATCAATGATGACGGAACAAGCCGGGTCTCTATTGATAACTCACTTGAAACCTCAGTCATCGACACCGATCCGAATACCACAAGCCGCGACCTCTAATCGCGTGATCATAGCGAGTCGAGGTGATCCACGTTCGCCTCGACTGGCTACTTCTGCCAAGCGATCACTCGTATTTTATCTCGATCTCTACCTGCTTTGATGAGTCCAGACCTTGCACGGTTACCTTCGATGAATCGGCATTGAACTGATAATTTGTTGTGGCGACGCCGTCGACGGTCACACTCGTAATTTTCTTGGCTGTCGCTGGAACAAAAAATTCGGGTTCAAGCTTATCAACAGGTGCAGTCACCAACTTATTGATCATCGAGTTAAAGTTAGTCTGGGTTTGGATGTTAAAGAACGTCCCCCCAAGATGTTGTACGACGGCTTGATAGGTTAGCGTGTCGCCCGGAGTCTCCTTAGTACCAATAGGCGGGGCGATGGCGTTGAACTTGACGGCGGCAACCTTGCTGTTTCGCTGAATAGCATCTTTCAGCCGATCAGCTGTCCCCCCTGGATTAGCGACATTACCGCGCGTATCGGAGGCATTGCAGCCATCTTGCTCGTCAGATATGAAGATGACACTGACTGTTGCATTATCACGAAATAGAGGTTTTCCAACGTTTCTCTGTAGTAGCTGCTCAACGGCTAATAGACCGGGCTCGCATCCGACAGGATGAAACGGATTTTGGAGTGCCGCTGTAAAGCACCTAACACCAGCTCCATTCGTCGCAAACGGCTCAAACCAACCAGACTCACAAGCGGGGGTTAAGTACGCGAGATTTTGCTTTACGGGTAATCCGGGGCATTTTTTAAAAGCATCATGGGACGCCTTATCCACAAACGACAAAAATCCAGGCTCTTTGTTGATACATGAACCGTAGCCCTTGATGTCAGAATGTACGCTCAAGGAAGCGGCCGTTGGGTTTGATGCTGCCATGGTTGTCATCACGGCTAATCTCGTCGAATCAGGAAACGTATCCTTGGGAATCGCCATAAGACCTTGACTCACCCGAGCCGCGTCACCCGACATAGAGACAGAGTTATCTAGGACAAATAAAAAGTCGGCAACAGCAGGTTTGACACCCTGACCGTAACGAACCTTAACTGTATTTGGATTAGCGTCGGATGAGGGTGGTTCTTTGGGGAGCTTGGGTTTTTTCGGGCCACCCGGTTTACGGACTACACCCGATGAGCCATTAAAGGAGGCGTCCGAGCAGGCTCCCAAAGAGCCGGCGGCTATAACACCAAAAAATATTAGATGCTTCAAAATGGTGGCCCTCCGCTAAAGGACTTATCGTCACTGTGCCTAATCCACTTGAAAATAAAGTATTGATGCCAAAAATATCATTAGTCCTGGTTGGTTAAAAAGCAGAATCCCGACCAATTTGGAGGGCGCGCCAACCGAGCTACTTGCAGTTTATAGTCTGAACCTTTGGAACACAGACCGCCTTGAGCTTGCCTCTGCAGGTCAAGGCCATCATCTTATTATTACTTTTAGTGGCTTTATAGACATTAAATGAACCAGTGATTGGCGATAAATCCGTTACGGCTGTCACATCTTGCCCTTCCCACATCCCAATAAAGTTATTGCCTGGCGTGGTGTACTTTCCAGGCTTTTGGGTAAGTTGACCTGTTTGGTACCCCTTGAATCTACATACTGCGTTTGCAGTTTTAGAGTCATGGTGCACTGAACCATTACCGTAATACTGATTTAGTAATTTCTGCCCACACACTCCATTCACTATATTTACTAGATTTTGCGGGCCGCTTATTGTTTCAGTAGCGTTGGGGTCAGACACCATGCTGTTTGGATCGCACTTCAATTCTTTACCGCCATCATCGACAATGACCTGACTGCTGTCGGGCGTTACTGGATTGTCTTCTTTCAAAGGAATGTCCGCATTTGGACCCGTCTTAATTGAAGGCTTTGGTTTCACGACACGCTGAGTTCCAGCATCTCCCGAGAACTCCTGCGTTGAGCACGCCTGGAGAGCAAGCATTAAAATCCAAGAGATGAGGATGCCAATTTGCATGTAAGGTCTATCGGCATTTTACTGCTAGGTCTTCAATATGTCCGAAAAGACGAAACATTACTTAAGCTTGTTCACCATTAAAAAGCGGATGGCTTTCGTGATCTGTCTAAGAGCGGTAAGCACGCAGTATCTCATGTCTTAGATAAATTGAGTAAGTTCGAGCTCAAAAAAGATCGATCATCCCTTTAACGGCAGCTTCCAGCCTGCGTTGGTCACAATTCTGGCGCCCCGACGCCATGTCATATAAGCTAGCGCCCACTGAATAATGACGAACAGTCGATTTTTAAATCCAATTAAATAATATATGTGCACGAAAACCCAACCCCACCACGCTAGTGGGCCAGCAAGTTTGATGCCCTTATACTGCAAAATTGCTCGTCGTCTTCCAATGGTTGCCATCTGGCCCTTGTCAAAAAACTTGAAAGGCAAAGATTTATCCCCGTCCAAAAGCCTTTTGATATTACGAGCCGCATGTCGTCCCTGCTGCATGGCGGCCGGCGCCTGTCCTGGCAACGCTTCACCTTTTCGATCATCAAATCGAACTTGATCACCCACAGCAAAAATATTTGGTATTCCAGGAAGTGATAGATCCTTTTCAACAATCACTCGACCAACTGAATCAAGAGGCACACCAAGAGTTTGATTAATGGCGGCTGGCTTCACTCCCGCCGCCCAAATGACGGTATTGGCCTTAATCACTTCGGAACCAAGAAAAACTCCTTGGGAGTTTATATTAGTCACGCGAGTTGATGTCCAAACCGTCACGCCAAGCTTTTCAAGATCGCGCATAGCGCGCTTTGAAAGACTTTGATCAAATCCTGATAAAATCCGGTCTCCAGCCTCAATCAAAACGATACGAGTACTTGCGGGGTCGATATTGTCAAAGTCTTTATCCAGTGTAAATCGGCTAATTTCTCCAAGAGATCCGGCAATCTCCACTCCTGTGGCACCACCACCAACAACTACAAACGTCAAAAATTCTTTTCGTTTGGCGGGATCCTTTTCACGCTCTGCATACTCGAAGGAGAGGAGCACTCGGCGGCGAATTTCGGTGGCCTGTTCTAAGGTTTTTAGACCTGGAGCAAAATCCTCCCAATCATCATGCCCAAAGTAGCTGTGAGATGCTCCGCATGCCAAGATCAAATAATCAAAGCTCACCCGCCCAAAGTCACACTCGATAGCATTATTCTTTGCGTCTACAGACTTGACGTCCCCGAGTAAGACGGTCGTATTCTTGAAATTTGAAACCACTGAACGGATTGGCGTCGCAATATCAGCGGGAGACAACCCAGCCATGGATACCTGGTAGAGAAGCGGCTGGAACAAGTGATGATTTCGACGATCAATGAGGGTGATCTTGATGCCTGGAGTATGGGCAAGGGCTTTACAGGCTTCAAGCCCACCAAAGCCACCACCCACAATGACCACATGTTTTTCTTTCGACATCATCTGCTGACCTAAAAAACCAGCTCTGCCCAACGGCACAGAGCTGGCGAATTGACCCAAGCAATAACGTTAAAAGCAAGTATCACTTAGCGCCAACTTGCAGAGGCAACTTTCCAACCAGCTCAACTTTCAGCTGAACTTTGTCAGAAATCACTTTATCGCCAAGGTTTTGGAAGAATTTTCCTGAGCCGTAACGAACTCCAAATTCAGTGCGATCAAACTCAAGATCAGCACTGATTTTTGACGCGCCGCCTTTTTCAGAAACCGTGGTTGCTTTAAAGGTAACTGGCTTCGTGGTCCCTTTGATTGTGAGATCACCGGTCAAGTCGTAGGCGTTGGGTCCTACTTTCTTGAACGATGAGACCTTCAAAGTCGCTTCTGGATGTTTCTCAATGTCAAAAAAATCTGGCGAGTTGAGATGGCCGACGAGTTTTTTGTTGTAGCCTGCGTCTTTGAGATCTTCATTTTTGATGGTTTTCATATCGACCACTACCATCGCCGATGTTGGGCCATCTTTGCCAAAGTCGACTGTGCCGCTTTTGATATCGACGGTGCCAGTATGCTTACTGTCAACAAGCACTTTAGAACCAGTCCAATTTAGTTTACTTTTTTTGACGTCAAGCTGATGGGTCTTAGCCATAAGCGCCGTAGACGCGAGCAGAGCTGTAAGAGCACATACCGTATTGAAACGTTTCATAGAAGACTCCTTTGGATATCTTTTAAAAGGTGAAGTGCAGGTAGATTATCATGCGTAATAAACTATGTAAAACCGGTGACTGAAACAAATCTATTTTAATTAGAAATAGTGCGAATTTTAGCCAGCAAGGCCTCAAGATGAGTTTTTGTGGTCAAAGGATTTATGATCGTAACCCGCAGCCACAGCTCACCCTCGATTTTAGTGGCGGTAATATAACCATCACCTTCTTTAAGAAGTTTTTGACGAATTTTTTGCTGGAGATTAGAAAGTTCTACCGCTGACATTTTTTTGTGTGTTTCCGGTAAGTAACGGAAACACAAAATATTGCACTGCGGAGTGTGAGCCACCTCAAAATCCTCTGACGCTAAAATCATCTCATAAAATAGCCTGGTGTTGTCGACACCTCTCTCAATAAGGCTTGCTATAAAATCTTTGCCATAAAGACTCCACACGCCCCACAGCCCGAGGGAAATCGCTCCTTTCGTACATTCAAAAGTTCTAAGACCGCCATCAAACTCGGCCATTCCCTGCGGATCTGAAGGATCAAAAAGATACGGGGCATCTTGGGAAAACGCCTCCCAGCTGTGCTTTGCGTCCCTATAGAATAGATATGTACAAAGCGCCGGGACAAACAGCATCTTATGGGCATCCCATGCAACCGAATCCGCTTGATCGATACCATCCAAAAGATACCGATGCTTATCAGAGAATAAAAAACTAGCGCCATGCGCCCCGTCAACATGGAACCAAAGTTTATGCTGCGTTGCTATCTCTGCCACCGCACGCAGATCGTCAAAAGATCCGGTTGGCGTTGTGCAGGCCGAACCCACGATGGCAAACACATCAAGCCCCCTAGATTTAGCTCCATCCAAGGTCCGCCGCGCCTCAGATATATCCATACGGCGTTTAGCATCAACCGGCACTTTAATAAGCTGGGAGGTACCAAGTCCCAATATTCCGCAAGCTCTTGCAATGCAGTAGTGGCTGTCAGCACTCGTCATAATAGCCGGCTTTAATCCGCCATCGTGACCCTCTTTCCAGAAGTTTTTATAGCGAATGTTTCGAGCTGCCAGTAAGGCTGTCACATTGGCAAGGGTACCACCATGGGTACCAACACCAGCAAAATCTCCAACCTTCCAACCAATCAGTTTTCCCATCTCATGAATAACAGCTTTTTCGGCGGCCGTCCCAAAAGGCGCCATTTCAAAAACAGCCGCACCCTGATTGGTGGCTTTGCCGATGGTATCAAAGAATGCTGCCGCAGGAATTACAGGTGGCACCTGATGACCCATATATCTCGGATCGTGGAGCCTATGAGAAAAATCTAAAGCCATTTGGGTTAGCTCGGTGAAACTCTTTTGTGAACCATTAAGCATTCGCCTAGCCAGATCAACATAGCGCTCAGGCGTTAGCTCTGGCAGGGTCGGTCTAGCCATACTTTGACACTCAGAGTAGTAGCGGCCGATACACGCAGCCAACTCCGTCAAGAGATTGGATGCTGTTTGGGTACTGTATACATCTTCAATCGCAGTCATAGACTTGTCTCTCGTCGAAGGGATCAAACCATTTAGTTTATAGTGCTGCGCGAACCGTCGCGCGCTCGTCTAAGCACTCGTAAAACTGTAATTTAATCGTCAAATAGGTCATAATATTTGTAATCGGTAATAAGTTCGTTCACAAGACAAGAGGTGCTTCAGGTATGGCGAATCTTAATAAGCAAGTCCGCGAATGGGCCGAAAAAGGTCTGATTAATGAGGATCAAAGCGCCAAGATCTTAAGCTACGAGGCTAATAAGCCCAAGGCTTCCTGGTTCATGTACGGCATGCTCACTCTCGGCGTAACGGTTGTAGGGATGGGTGTCATTTCACTTATTGCAGCCAACTGGCATCAAATTCCTGACGGTATAAAACTTGGAGGAGCGTTCCTTCTTTTAATGCTCATTGGCGCATTCGCTTATAAAAATCATGGGTCTGAGAAGCCGATCATTTATGATGTCGGCATTCTTGCTTTACAGCTCATGGCGCTTGCGACGATCGGGCTTATAGCCCAAGTCTATCATACGGGCGGCGAACCTTATCAGGCCATATTGTTTTGGTCTTTGATCACATTTCCAGCAGTCATAACCACAAATTTTATGTTCGTACCATTTATATGCGCTGGGGGTTTACTCGGATCTGTCATGTTCTTTTTGGCAGATATGATGACTCGAACGAGTGAACACATCTTACTCCTAGCACCACTGATGGCCGCATTTCTGGCCATATCAGCGAGATTCTTACGTACATCCGAAGGATTTTTAAAAGCGTGCCAAGTCTGGCTTTTCGTTGGCGTTTGCATCGGATTAACGGCGGTGGAATTTTTCGGTGTCAGTCGCTATAAGCCCACAGCAATCAGTTCCTCACTATTTCAAGTGTTTTATTTACTATCCATTCTCATTCTAGCCATCACGTGGGCAAACAAGAACTACTCAAATTTACAAAAGATTTTACTAACAGCAATAATCTGCATTTACGGGCTGGTCTCCCAGCTCAACGTCCCATCCGCAAAGGGCGAGATTTTATTTGCCTGTATCACCTTGACGCAACTTGCCCTGATCGGTGCATTTTTTGCGTCTGAAAAAGCGCGCCGGCGATTTAATTTCGTGTTGATTTTGATGGGCCTTAGGTTCTTTGCTCTATTTATTCAGGCGCTTCAGGGGCTGGCCATGACGGGTCTGGGTCTCATTTTATCGGGCGCTATTTTGATTGGCTTAGCTACGGTCTGGCAAAAACACCGCAATAAGATTGCTCAATGGGCGGAAAGGATCACGCAATGATTTCCTCAAAAAAATTCGTTATCGCTGCGTTAGCATTGCCAATCGTTTGTTTAGCAGGACTTGCTATTCAAAAAGCATCCATCAGACAGACGGGTCAAGAGTTAACTCTGAATATCACCGGCTACGACCCGCGAGATCTACTATCTGGTCACTACCTGATTTATACGATAGATTATCGGGTTCCTGATATTTGTAATTCCAGTACAAGAGACCAAGAGATATTCGTTTGCCCCGAGCTAGGATCATTTCATTATGAGCCGCCGGGGCACTGCTCTGTCTTTATAGCTGGACGGTGTGAGGGAATGAGATTTACTGCCGGCGTTGAGAGATTCTACATACCTCAAGAGCATGCTTTGCCGCTTGAAAAACTGGTGATCGATAAGCGAGGCTCCGTGGTGCTGTCAGTCTCTTGGAGTGGTAAGGCTCAAGTAAAAGAGCTCCTGATTGAAGGCCAGCCATGGTTTGACTATCTCAAATCACAGCCAAAGCCATAAAAAACCCGGATCAACCGATCCGGGTTCAAAACAGAAAACAAAAGCAGTTTACTCGGGCGTCCCTGCCTCAAAATCGCTGCCCCAACACTGAAACTCACTACGGTCACGATTTTGCTCACAAGCCTGGTGCGCAGCGCCAGTGCCTGCAGATGTGGTCATGTCAACCTCGACAGTTTCAGTCGTTCCAGAGCAGTCCCACCCCGTTGGAGCGGTTGGACTAAAAGAATCAGCGAGTTTTTCCGGCAGGGCTGATACGGCGACTTTGACTGCGTCAGGAGCACTTGAATTGGCTACGGTGACGCCGTCAGCTCCAAATGTGGCGCGAGTATTCCAGTTGTAGGATTGACCGTTATATGAACCACTACCCTTCAAGAACGCTTGGCCAATGGTGCCATTAAACATGGTCACACCCTGATCGCTAAAGGTATTTGTGGTTGAACCCTCTGTCATAGAACCGACGGCAGACATTTTTATAACGCTGACGCCATTATCAACCAAGGCAAGGTCTGCATAGTTTCTAAAAGAACCCTGACTGTCTTGATGCTTCATGGATGCTTTGATCGTTTTGACACCGTCTTGTGTCATGTCAAAATCCAAGCTCGATCCACCCGTGTGCCCACCATCATTGTAAAGCGACAGAACACTACCCTTGGCCTTACCGGCACCAGCATAACCACTAATCGTGATAACCTGAGCAAGAGTCGAGTCTTTACACTGGTAAACTTTAAGATTGGATGCATCTGAGTTATCAACCCAAATTTTAAGAATTTGATCACCTCTCGGGTCTTTTACGTTGACTTGATATTTTGTTCCAAACCTCAGCTTTGCTGACTCGGCTTCAAGGTGACAGAACATGCTACCAACATCGTCCAGGCGTTCCATAACTCGCTTCGTTTCAGCCATCGTCCTGCACGCTTCAGAGGATTTTTTACCGACAAGATTTGACGAAAGATTTAAGGATGATGCGCTTCCGCCAGTTGCTTTGACTAACGCGGATGGCAACTTAAGAGAAAGTGCACTTGAGATCTTCAAGTCAGCTACAGTTTCTGGCTTTTGCTCTTCTTTCTTCTCTTCTTTTTTTCCGCACGCAGTCGCCACAAGCCCAGCTACAATAGCAATTTGAATCAGACCTCTAATAATCTTCATTATTCCTCCAGGTGTTTCGACACAATAATTTAGACGTAGCGCCATCAATCTATTTGACAGGTCCGTAGTATAAAGCAATCAACTAAGCTCAGTCAAAACGAAGCAGCGTTTAATTTAAGTATCTATTATCGAATCAAAAAAATAGATTTTTTATCACTAGACAAAACTAGGAAGTTAGCGCCGACGAATGCTTCGTCTCGCATCAATCAGCATCATGTGGGTTTCATACTGAATTCTGGCCTCGCGACTTGCAGCTCCGCACTGAACGACATCTTCAATGTGCGCCACAAATTCGTCTGAGGCGAACGCCTCGCGAGCGGCTTCTGATGGTCCAACTCCTCGCGACTTCCTGGCCACAGTCAAAGCTTTTAGTCGATCAGGAAGTAGCTGAGACAAGCGCTGATACACCTGACGATGCTCGCGCGCATCACTAGCAAACTGCTGAATGCGCTTAACCAATTGTTCATGCAATATGCGAAGATTCAATCGTCACCAAATAAAATGCGTAAAAAATAAACACAGGTGTAAGCATAACCCATCAAATCCTTTGGATCGAGCAAGTTTTAGGCGTATCATATCAATCGATATGGTTTTGCATGTATCTAGATTCATTGGGAGATTATTTATGAAAGTCACTTCAAAACACTTTGTCTCAGCCATCGTAAAAATTACGCTTGGCGTTTACATCGCTAGCAACGCATGTTTTGCCGAACACCACGAGAAAGGCGCAAAGCCTGCCAAAAGCTCCACGGCCCCAGCGAAGACCGCCACACAACCCGCGGCTAAACCACAAACGACACCCGCGACTGCTACGCAAGCTAAACCACAACTAAAGGCTGCGACGGCCATCAAGTTTGACGCCAAGGAAGTCAAAGGTGCCAAAGTATGGCTTCCAAAAGAGTCTACCGCGAAAGTTGGTGAGCCAGTGACCTTGGAAGTCCACAACTCACTCGAAGCGCCACATGGCTTTAAAATTGAGGGTTATGTTCCAGAGACGGCTATCGGAGCTGGCGAAACTAAAACGTTCACCTTTACGCCTAAAGAAAAAGGTGTTTTAAAAGTTACCTGTCATCTTCATCCAGCCCACGTTGGCGCTGAGATCAAGGTGCAGTAAGACTGTTTCTTTGTGAAAAGTTGAACTTGGAGTGCCTTTAAACGGCGCTCCATTTTTTTGCCCACGCCAAAGCATCACTGATCCCCTGATCAATAGACATTTCAGCACGCCAATTTATGAGTTTCGAAGCCAACTGAGCACTTGCGAAGCTTCCAGCTACATCACCTGGCCGCGGCGGCGCCTCACGCTTATTGATCGTTGCCTTATAGACACGCTCAAACGCCTCGACTAATTCGCGAACAGTCACGCCGTTGCCAGTGCCGAGATTAATGACTCGGTAGTTTGCTGACTCCGATAAGGATCCGCTTGGGACGAGGGAACTGGCACTAAAAACATGGTCAAAATTCTCGATGGCTTTGACGTGGGCGCGCGCTAGATCCCAAACGTGAATATAATCCCTAATCCCACTTCCATCTCTGGTCGGCCAATCAGTTCCAGTTATTTGAAAACACGGGATCTTCCCAAGAGCTACGCTCACCAGCCGTCCCAGCACATGGGTCGGTTCTTTGACGTAGGCACCAGTACGCATCTTTGGATCAGCGCCGATGGGATTAAAATAACGAAGTGCAACACCCCTCATAGAGTACGCATCACAAAAATCCTTGAGCACCATTTCCATCATGAATTTTGTTCGTGCATAAGGACTGGAGGGCTTTAGCGGCGCCGATTCTGTCACCATAAACCCGTCTACGACGTCATAGATAGATGCCGAGGAACTAAATACGATACGCCGACATCCGACGTCACGAAGAGCGCCGAAAAGTTCAACCGACTTAGCTACGTTTTCGCGGTAATAGAGTTCAGGCTGCGAGACACTTTCGGGGACTATGATACGAGCAGCACAATGAATGGCGCCAAAAAGTGGACCTTCAGCAGCTACAATTTTCTGAATAAGATTGCGATCAGCCACGTCACCTTCATAAAAAATGCGGCCTTTTGTAAATGATCGCTGCCCACTAGAAAAATCATCCAGAATGATTGGCGTCCAACCAGCATCCAACAAAGCCGAACACACGGTAGCACCGATATAACCAGCACCGCCGGTCACAAGTACATTGCCATGAGACGTCTTAGCTTGGTTTTTTGCTTGTGTCATAAATAGAAGACTCTTGCCTAACTTACGGTGAAGGCCAAGAATGCCCGCACCCCAAGCCCATGTCAAAATAAAAAGAACTTAACATGCGGCATTGTCAATGTTTTTCGGGTTATTTTCGTGGCACAATTGATGCCTAAGATCCCCCTTCTATTGCACCAAGCTTTATTCGCTCAATTGGGAGAAATGAGTTAATTCTCCTGTTACAAGGCCGTCTGACAGTTATTTGATATTTTCTCAGTGGCTGTGTACCATCTTCCTTCTAACTAGCTGTCTCTAAAGAGGTATCTGACTGTGACTATTGATTATGAAAAACTTGCCCTCGAGTATCACGCGAGGGAGCCCCGCGGAAAAATTTTCACTGGTCTATCCAAACCAGTCTCCAGCCAAAAAGACCTCTCCATCGCCTACTCTCCAGGCGTGGCTGGACCTTGCCGTGAAATCGCAAAAAACAGTGAACTATCATTCGAGTACACGGGTCGCGCTAACCTGGTCGGAGTTATCTCCAATGGGACGGCAGTTTTGGGACTGGGTGATATTGGCCCAGAGGCCGCAAAACCAGTGATGGAAGGCAAAGCGGTACTATTCAAGAAATTTGCCGACATCGATGTCTTTGATATTGAAGTCGCCGCCAAGGACCCCGATCAATTCATCAACGCAGTCGCCACGCTAGAGCCGACTTTTGGTGGAATCAACCTGGAAGACATCAAAGCTCCTGAGTGCTTCTATATTGAAGAAGAACTAAGAAAACGTATGAAAATTCCCGTCTTTCACGATGACCAGCACGGCACCTCGATTATCGCAGGAGCGGCGTTCCTTAATGCACTAGAGATCACAAATAGAAAAATTGAAAACGTCAAAGTCGTTTTCAGCGGCGGTGGTGCTGCGGCGGTAGCCTGTGCAAATTTGTTTATCTCGCTCGGAGTAAGACCGGCCAATCTCATCATGTGTGACAGCAAGGGCGTTATCTTCAAGGGTAGAACCGAGGGGATGAATAAATATAAAGAAAAATTTGCCCTCGACACAAAAATGCGATCCCTGGACGAGGCCTTAAAGGGCGCAGATGCCTTCGTAGGCGTCTCAGCGGCTGGTGTTCTTAAGCCTGAAATGATTATGCCGATGGCTGATAACCCGATTATTTTTGCCCTAGCCAATCCAGATCCAGAGATCACACCCGCCGATGCTCGCAAAGCTAGACCTGACTGCATCGTAGCTACTGGACGAAGCGACTATCCAAACCAAGTCAATAACGTCCTGGGATTTCCATTTATTTTCAGAGGTGCACTGGACGTACAAGCCACGACCATCAATGAAGAGATGAAGATGGCAGCCGTGCGCGGTATCGCAAAACTCGCCAAAGAAGATGTTCCAGAACAGGTATTAAGAGCCTACAACACTGCTGAAGGCTATAAGTTCGGTCGTGACTACCTGATCCCAAAACCAATGGACCCAAGGGTCTTATTATATGTTGCACCTGCTGTAGCTGAAGCCGCCATGAAGTCCGGCGTAGCCCGAAAAAAAGTCGATATTCCTCAGTACACGCAGCACATTGAACGCATTCTTGGACCTACGAAACGTTTAATTCGAAAAATGCGTAATAACATCGCCGGGTGGAGCCGTAAATCAGGTGGCAAACCAAGAATCGTTATGGTGCATGGCCATGACGACAGAGTTATCAAAGCAGCCGCCCAGATGGACTACGAAGGAGATGTGGCGACCATTATGCTGGGAACACCCAACGAGATCATCGCCAAGGCTGAATCCCTTGGTATTCATAATTTTGGCAGCAAGACAACCATCATTGACCCTCACCGGGACAGTCGCATCGGTGAGTTCGCTGAGCTCATTTATAAGATGCGCCAACGCAAAGGCGTTACTAAATCAGCGGCTCAGCAAATGCTTCGAGATAATAATTACTTCGCATCGATGATGGTTAGAACTGGCGCTGCCGAAGGCATGATTGGTGGGGTCGTAGAACCCTACGTTAACGGTTTGATGCCAATCATGGAGATCATTCGCACAAAACCTGGCCGCATCATGAATGGTCTTTACATGTTCTCTTGGAACAAGCGCATGTACTTCTTAGCCGACTGCACAGTCTGTATCGAGCCAAGCGCACAAGAGCTTGCTGATATTGCGATCAATACAGCAAATTTCGCTAAGCAATATACGGACGAGAAGGTCAGAGTTGCCATGCTGAGCTTTTCAAGTTTTGGAAGCAACCGACACGAAAAAAGCCTTCGCGTAGCCAAAGCTGTTGAAATCCTTCATGACCGCGAAGTAGATTTTATATTCGACGGAGAGATTCAGGCTGATGTCGCGTTAAACGAAAAACTGCAGGAGAGAGACTTCCCGTTCTGCCAACTTAAGGGACAGGCAAATGTGCTGATATTCCCAGATCTCACGAGTGCCAATATTGCTTACAAGATCTTTGCGGCGATTTCCGGAAGTACTGGCATTGGGCCTGTACTACTTGGGCCACAGCACCCAGCGTCGGTTATGGAAAGAGGCAGCAACACGGAAGACATTTGCAACATGATCTACATGGTGGCAAATCGTTATGTGCAAAACCAGTGGCCAGACGTGCGCTAACTGACGAAGCGTTTCAAAAATTCAGCGCGGGCGTTTGGATTTCTCAGCCGCCCGCATGAAAGCATCACCCATGACACTCGACGTCGAGCTTGATCGCAATTCAACGCCGCGGTGTTCGTCGGCTTCGACTTGGGCTTTCTCTAGTTGTTTTTTGCCCTCTTGCTCCACATAGTCAGCTTCGAGCACCTTCATGGACAAACTGATCCGTCTTTGGATGCGGTCAATCCCCATGATCTTAACTTTGGTCTTGGCTCCGACTTGAACGATTTCTCCAGGTGTGTTCACCCGTTTTTTCGCACTCATCTCAGAAACATGAATGAGCCCTTCAACGCCCGGCAAAATCTCAGCGAAAGCTCCAAATTGCATGAGCTTTGTCACCGTTACATCAACAATAGCGCCGTTTTCAAGCTTCTCAACCGTGACGTCCCACGGATCACCTTCCACTTGCTTCATGGACGCTGAAACTTTGGGACGATCTCCGCTGGTGTCGATTTTAAGAATTTTCACAGTGACTTTTTGGCCGATGTCTACAACAGCATGAGCCGAGGCCGGACGACTCCAGCTGAGTTCACTCATGGGCACCAGCGCATTTAGGCCTCCGCCAATATCAACGAATGCTCCAAAGCTTTCAATCTTGACCACAGTGGCGAGCACGGTATCTCCCACTTGAAGTTTCGCAAGCACTTTTTCGCGCTCAACAGCTTGCTCCTCACGAAGAAGGGCTGCACGCGATAAGACCACATCACGACCGGCAACTTTGATGACTTTAAACTTGAATGATTGACCGATAAACGCTGCAGCGGGCTTACCACTGATAACATCCATCTGAGAGAACGGGCAAAAAGCCCTGACACCAGGTAGCTCAACTGTGTAGCCGCCCTTATTCTCGCCCGTGACTTTACCTTCAACTGGCAGCCCTGAATTCATCGCATCTCTTAGACTATCGAGGCCAGCGTTACGCGCCGAGACAGAGGTCGCAAGCTCAATACCATTGCGCAGGGAACTAACGTAGAGCGAATAAGTCTCGCCCACCTTAAAACGCTCGATCTCTTCTTTCGACATAGACTCGGTGGGAAGAACACCTTCGTTGCGCTGCCCCACGTCACAAACGATGCTGCCGTCGATTATTCCGATGACCTTGGCATCGATTTTGTCGCCCTGTTTTAACTGTGCAAATCCTCGCGCCGCCTCATGGGCGATCAGATCCGCAAATTCATTTGCCTGATCTTGGGCCTCATCTGAATCCTCATCTACAAAGGGGTCATGGCCGAGCTGCTCAAGAAAGCGATGTTTTTTTGTCATAATGAAAACCTTTTTTTAAAATCACGATCCCAATAAACTGCTTGGGCCCAAGACTATACCGACTGCCAGTTCCAAGTTCCAGTTAGGTTTTTGGATCTCAAGACCGTTTTTGGGCCAAAAAAATGTATTCTTTGAGTATTTTTTGATCACAAGCCGCCGACACGCGCGGCTCAAGATAAAGAATCTCAAAGTGAGGTTTAAAAACAGCCCTCAACTCCGCCTCGCTCATCGCAAAGGGCGGTCCTGAGTCGGGTTTGCCCGTCTCAGCAAAAGGAATCGATGCAAAAATCCCTCCTGGCTTGAGGCATGCCGTCATAGCTTTAACATAATTGATCCTAAGATCACCGTTTAGGGCACAAAGCATGGCTCGGTCAAAGACGCCGTCATAGCTAGATTCTTCGGTCCCAGAAAAATCCGTTACATCGCCACAAAAAAGTGTGAGTCCACTCAGTGAACCATAAAGACTTCTGGCTTCATCAATGGCCTTTGGCACCAAATCTTTGGCAACGACTTGTTTGATGCCGTGCTGAAGAAGTGCTTTAGCATCGTGAGCACGGCCACACCCTGGGATCAGCCATTTGCCAGTACAAGACCCTTGAGCAAGCCTTACCGAGAGTTCTAAAAGCTCCTCGGTTAGTGGATGGGGGCCACTTAAGTCCCAGGCCGTTTTATTTTCCTGCCAGCGTTCATGCCACGTAGTCGTCATTGAAGTTAGGTCTTTCGCTAGTTTAATTTTTAGTTATCTAAACAATATGCGAAAATAAAGGGCAACTAAACTCAAGATTTCATACGAGGTTTGTGAAGTGACTGGAACTTGGTGGGCATTTTTAGCAACGGGTATTATCGCTGGCATTGCGTCCGGGCTTTTTGGAATCGGTGGTGGTCTCGTAATTATGCCAATTTTAGTTTTTGCTCTCAGGATGGATCAGCACGCCGCCGTGGGAACATCTCTCATTGCGCTGCTTCTTCCCGTAGGGATCTTTGCTGTATGGAATTTTTGGCAAGCTGGGAAAATCACAGCCGAGCATTTGCGCGGGGGGCTCTGGATCGCGCTGGGTATAGCCGCTGGCGCTTACTTGGGTAGTCACCTGGCAATCGCAATGAATCCTGTTATGCTACGCAGAGCATTCGGTGTATTTCTACTAGTGGCAGCGGGGCGGATGTTGATTGGTTAAAACTCGAGCGAATCGAGAAGTGATGGTGGAGATAAGCGGAGTCGAACCGCTGACCTCTTGCATGCCATGCAAGCGCTCTACCAACTGAGCTATACCCCCATTTAGGTCAAGATCCAGCTCTAAGCGATTTAGTTGTCGCCAGACGACCGATCAGATAGGGGTTATTAATATTCCGCCTCTAATTGTCAATTCGAATTTTGACGCCTTGGCCCGGTAGCTTTGGCCCCCATTTAAAGAGAGCCGCTTGCAGTCCTTAGAAAGCCCAGTTATCCTAGGCGAATCAAAGGATTAAATAGAGGAGATGATCGGCCATGACCTCAACTACAAAACCCGCCCCAAGCAAGGGAATTTGGACAACGGCGTTGATCGCCGGCCTCATTGGCGCAGGCGCCTCCATTTACTCCATCAAACATCACATGGAACTAAAGCTCCATGGTCACACTGAAGCCGCCTGCAACATCAATAGCCAGATCAGCTGCGACGCTGTGGCGGCAAGTAAGTACAGCGAACTCCTCGGAGCTCCGCTGGGCGTCTGGGGTCTTGGTTACTTTTTTGCGATGTCTATTCTTGCCCTCACAGTTTTAGCGGGTCACAAGTCCGCTAAGGAGCACGCACCTAGCTGGATCTTGCTATCTCTCGTAGGCGTTGTGAGCTCAATTGGTCTAGGGTTTATTAGCCTAGGCATTTTGAAAACTGTTTGTATCGTCTGCATTCTCGTCTATGCAGCAAGTCTCCTCCAGGCCGTTGTCGCCTGGATGGCATGGAGAGCGAGTTTCGCAGCGCAAGACTCATCACCTATTCGCATCTCAACTGAGCTTGCAGTCAAGGAAAGCACCCTCGACTTCTCGATCAAAAATTTAGGATCAGGTATCCTCACGGCTGCTATTGCAGCAGCTCTAGCGTTCTTTGGTTTCAATTTTATTAAGCCCACTGCACAACTTCCAAGTGAGCTGCAGGATCTTCCCGGTAAGCATGACGGTCCAGTCCTGCCACCAAGCCTTGCACCGACCAAGCAAGATCTCCCCATCAACAAGTCAGCCTATAGCGGCCTCGGAGAAGACTACCGAAAGGGCCCAGATGACGCCAAGATTGTAATTGTGGAATTTGCAGACTACATGTGTCCAGCCTGCGCTCAGACAGCTCCCGTCATCGAAGAACTTCACAGGCAGCTCGGACAAAGAGCTCTCATCGTCTTTAAAAACTACCCGCTCTCCAACGTCTGTAATTCCTCCGTTCAGGGCAACATGCACGCCTACTCCTGTGAGATCGCACAACTGGCAAGGTGTGCGGGCAGATACGGCAAATTTTGGGATTATCACTTAAAAGCCTTTGAAGAGCAGTCATTAGCTTCAAGCGAGAAAGCTAAAGAATGGGGAAGGAAAGTCGGTCTAACGGATGCTCAGATGACCGAGTGTCTATCAAGCTCCGATATCATGGCCAAAATCAAAGATGACGTAGAGGTTGGCAACAAAGCCGGCGTGAATGCAACCCCAACCATTTTCATCAATGGCCGAAAATATCTTGGCGAGCGAACGGCCCCTCTCATTCGCGCAGCGGCCGAGTCATTGTGAGGCGAACAAGATTCCGATGAAACTCAGATTTGAGCACGATTTTCAGCAAAAAATAATGCAGCAGCATTTTGAAGAGCCCTTTACGCTCGACTCTGCAGCCGCCGTGCAAAAATGGCGCTCAGCTTGGATGCAAGAACTAAAATCTTGGCACTCGCCCTATAAGCTGATCGTTGACTGCACAAACCTCACTTTTGTAGCCGCTGCTGAAACGACCGACGCCATGTCAAGAATGCTTAGATTCTTTGAGGGTCTCTTTCTAAAATCGGTTGTTGGTTTTGGATTCAATGCTGACCAGGGCCATGACAAACTTGGCTTTAAGGTCGTTCAATCATTTGAAGAAGCCCAGCGTGAAGCAGGGGTGCGGGGCTTGAGATCTGCGACAGCTCCGGCGGACTTTCGAGACTCGATTCAATTTCAAAACCACTTTGCTCAACACGTGATCGAAATGAGTTTCTTGGACGACGCCATCATCGATTCAAAAGACAAAATTGCAGCCATCAAAAGTAAACTAACGAATAACCTGATGCAGTGGCACAGTAAGTGGAGCCTTCTCATCGACTGTTCACGGCTTAGTTTTAACCCTGAATTTAACGGCGAGTGGACAAAGCTAGAAACCTACTTTCGAAGCTTTTTTATGAAAGTGGTTGTGGGTTATAGCCCAGCACCAGAGGCCCGCGAGAACTACCCTTTTAGAACGTTCAGAGCCCGTCACGCGGCTGTCGCCCAGCTTGAAAGTGAAGGGCATTTCATGGGCAATGACGCCCATTGCCGAACAAAATCGAAGGTTTAGCCAGAGTTGTGGCGGCTTTTTGATTGCATACGCCACTGGTTTTCATGTATTTATCAAACGTTCAAGAATTCCTCTGTCGGTCTGAAATTACAGGCCCCAGAAACGTTGCAAACGAGGTGACACGTGCTTCCTGTTGAAATTCATCCCATTCAAGATGCCATCGTACTAAGAGCTCGCGGTAGCGAACTCCTGATCTTGTCGAGCCACGTTGCAGAACTAAAAAAACTCAAAGCAGCCAGCGATTTCTCGCGCTACTTCCTTCACGAAGCCCTAGTCAATCGACCAGCCCGGAAACTTTTTGAAGCCTGGCTTCGCAAAGACGGCTCCCTTTGGGCTCGAATCTACAAAACCGTCCAAACAATCGAGTCAAGCGGTTCAACGTCACAATCCGCCGCCGAGAAGCCGGCGCCGGCCAAAAGTGCAAAAGCCGCTGAGTCCGTAAAGGAAGCGCCTGCTAAAGCTGCTAAAAAGACCGTAAGCGAAGAAAAAACCACAGCTAAGCCCGCAGCCAAGACCGCGACAAAAGCAACTGAGTCTAAACCAGACAAGAAGGAAAAGTCGGCTGCTTCAAAAGCAGAACCTGCAAAAGCGGCTCCAAAGACTGCAGCAAAGTCCGCTGCAAAAAAACCCGCTGCGAAGACCGCGGCTGCAAAGCCAGCTGCAAAGAAGTCTTCCAAGAAATAACTTTCGCGCTATCCAAACAACACCGTTTGCGATGCGGCTAGGCGGTCCATCTTGATTAGAAAATATCTGATTATTGGAAAGCAGATTCAACTAAGCTCAACGAAACACGTGGTCTCGGATGACCACGGAAACGTTCATCCAATCGAAATAAAACTACCGATTGAGACCTTCTGGAAGGCCGAGGAGATGCTTAAACACGCCGAATATCAGCTATCCTCAGGAGAAGACCCACAAACGGTCAAAGAGTCGTACATTAAAGTTTTAAAATTACTCGCACCACACTGCACGTCTGAGAAAGATCGTCTTGCTGTCTTTGAGAAGATCTCCTGAAATGGAGAAAATCTCCAACAAGGCCGTTTTTGTCGACCGCGACGGCGTTTTGAACGTAGATCTTGGTTACACGTATAAGCTGAGTGACTTACGGCTAGTGGATGGCGCTGTGGATGGCCTCAAAACTCTACAAAAAGCTGGATATCTCATCGTCATGATCACCAATCAGTCGGGAGTGGCACGCGGGTTTTTCTCTCTAGATCAAGTCCACCAGTTTAACGAGGCTTTGACCCAAGCCATTAAGACCCATATCCAGCCCTTCAGTTTTGACGCGGTTATGATTTGCCCCCATCATCCGGAAGGCAAGATTCCGGAATTTTCCGTCGCGTGTGAATGTAGGAAGCCTGGTACAAAACTGATTACAGACGCGGCAGCAAGATTACATATCGATCTTAAAAGAAGTTGGCTCGTTGGTGATAAAGCCAGTGATATTGAATGCGCCATAAACGCAGGCCTGACCGGCATTCAGGTCGTACGCGGTGGTAAACAGTACCCTCAAAGCAAAAAAGCCTTGGCGATCGTTCCTACTCTAAAGGAAGCCGCCGATCTCATCGTTAAACAGTCATTTTGATTGCTTAATCTTATCCAAAAGAGCTTTAATTCGTGGGCCACAGCGCTGCCCCTGACAGCCACCAGTGCCTGTTCCGACCTTGCGGTTAACATCTTGAACAGTCTGACAACCCTCGATCCCGGCTAACACACGCCCAAGGTTTATGCCCTTACAAATGCAAACCACTTTCGCCATTTGCTTGGCACGTTCTTCCTGAATCTCTTTTTGACTCTTGTCGCTCAAAAAACTATCTCCAAGTTATATCACATGTACAAAACACCAAGCTTGGCCAACCAAGCCGGGTTAAACGTCGAAAAAATGTAAACCGTTGCGTTACAACTGCTGTGAAATGCTATGGCAGGCCACAACTTTCCCCAGCGCCGCACAATCATATCACAGCAAATTCCGAGCAGAAATGGGCCCAACATAAACCCCGCCTTGAAACCTACGACCCGCTCCCACGTCGGATGGGTATGTGCAACACTAAAAATCAGTGCAGAAAACCAAACCGACCACACAGGACCCGCGAGCCGACTAAGAATTGGCGTCACCCCGGCTCGAAACACAATTTCCTCAAACACCGGGATCACAGTTAAGGTTGCTACTATATAAACAAGCTCATTAGAGCCTTGAACCGCGTAAGAAGGCCCTGTCTGACTGGTCAAAAAAGTAAGGCTAAAAGCTCCAACCACTATACCAACCGATGGTATCCATGAAAAATAACTTGTGCCGCTAAGTTTAAGAGCGGAGCGAACGGCCTGACTCATAACATAAAGAATCACCGAGATACAGGCGTGTGCAAGGATGACCCCAATCCAGGGAGAAACTTTCAAAGAACTTATTACGAGCGAGTATAATTCGCCAAAGCCTACGGCAATCATAAGTGCGACCAGAGTCACCAAAAAAGTGCCCCAAAAACCGCCTTGATTAGCTCTCATCGAATCACCAAGCTTCTGTTGCTGTGCGCCTTAACCTAAGTGGAAAGGCCTTTCAAAAACACCTCAAGGTTACGGCGCTGGGATTCGGGGATTTTGGTAAACCTAAGACCCACCTTACGCCCACCATCACTACTCCAGGCAACCGTGGCTTTAATTTTGTACTCCTGAAGACTTTTAAGATCGAGATTTTCAAATGGATTTGAAACCGAGACTAGATCAGCCTGAGGTGCTTCCTCAACAGACGCTCCAGAGCGTAAAGAATTTTTGTTCTTAGCTCCCGATTTTAACTTTTGCGCCGGCTTTGACTTCGACGCTGCACTCAACTTAGCCACGGGTTTTGCATTCTTTGATGGTGCGCCTGCGGTCTTTTTCTGGCCAACACTGGCGCCAGACTTTACTGCATTGAGCACTGGTTTTAGTACTGAAATAGCGGTTGCACCTTGAAGAAGACCATTAGGCACTCCCAGGGTCAAAATAAATTCTTCATCTTTTCGCAGTTTGGCTGGATTATTAACCGCCATGCACACACCACCAATACTGATATTAATCAAGTGACCATCGTACTTAGGCGCCCTCTTGCCGCGCCCCTCGCCTTTACCGACCATGAGTGACGGGTAGGTCACATCAAAGCGCCTTAGCAGACGGTGGCGATTTATAACGAATTGCTCGATTCTCTTTTCGAGCACGTCATATCGTACCGGCTTAGGGATCCAGCAGCAGGCATCATGATAGTGGAAAAGCTCTTCGGCGACGGCGAAGTCAACGATTTTTTCAGGGTGAGCCGTCATAAAAATGGGGCCATTGTAGAACTTACGAAGCTCCTTTATCAGCGTTACACCATCCGCATCCGGCAGATTAAAGTCCACCACAATCGCATCGGGAGTGTCTTTATCTTCACGGGCTTGCAGGTTTATCAAACCGTCTTTGGCGGTTAGTGAGTAACTAACGATCGATCCCGGAATTTTATCTTTGAAGGCTTCACTGCTCATGACCAAACTCGCCTTTGATGCGTCGATAATGTGTACTTTGATAGACATGACAGATTGCTCCTCGTCGGCAGTATGGGGTCATGAGTTACGGGCATAAAAAGCTTCACACACCATTTATTATCCCGCCACTTCACGAGCGCAGAAATCGGCACTTTTTGCCCAGACCAGCACTAACAAAGCCACCCTCTAAAGAAATGCTCCATTCGTCCGATATATCGAGCAGTTTAGCTTTTAACGTCGGGGGTTTATGCTCGAACGAATGTCGCAACTTGCGGGCTTAAAAGGAATTACTGCCTTTGTTTGGCTATATTCCATAAGCTTTAATTGCGCCAGCACCCTACACGCAGCCGTAAAGCCAGAGCTTACGTCTCGGCGGACCAGAAGCAGCGAGACATTTTTCAATGCGTCGCAGCTTCGATCAAGTTTAAACGTTCCTCTGAACGTTACACCAAAACTAATCAGCATTCCAAAAAGACAAGTGAAGGCGCGTCTCGAGAAGATCACAACTGACAACCGAATTGAGCCAGTCCAACTGACGGTGAGCAATGACGATGAAAAGATCCTCGCTCTTGTAGAGAAAATAGCGCAGCCGCAATCAAAGCTGGTTGTCGCCAATTACTTGAAACAGAACTTCCCGACAAGCGAGTCCATCCCTGGAACGTCTCTTCGCTTAGTGAATCTAAACCAATCTATCATTGACCAACTAAAGCCAGATGCATTTGATGCGTTGTTCACCAAAAAACACAATGTCGTGAGTATCCCAGGGTCACTCCTACAAAACGATCCCGCTGTTCGCGAAGATCTGCTAAAGCAGGTTGAACCGTTTTTAGGTAAATCTGAACTCAGCAGTCTAAGATCCAAGATCAAGGCAGGAGACAGCATAAGAATCGACAAAGAGCTTTTGCCGAGATTTGCTCGCAAGCGTGTGGGTCGCCATACGATCTACAAGGGACCCAACTGCTTTCACGCAGCCCTTGCATTCCAAAGTGACGCGCTGGCATCAAGCAGCCTCGTAAACGTACGACAAGAGCCGGGCTACCACAGAAATATGGTCAACTACGATGAACTGTGGCGTGTGCTCCAGCTAGCTTTCTACGAGATTGATCCCACGAAATCACCCATGCAATATGGGGATATGATTGTTTTCTTCGACATCGCTGACAAGAAGCCCGGGCCCATCGATTTTAAGACCCTAAGGCACGCGGCCACCTATTTAGTTGGCGGTTACGTCTTCGCCAAAGGGTCCAAGAGCGCAAATAGCCCTTATATAGTCGGCACCTTAGGCGATGAGTGGGACACTTGGACCAGGTACACAAAAAAACTCGGCGTAAAAGTCTTTCGAAGAAATCTCAAACATGTTACCAAGGGCCCGTTGGTGGATCCTCTCGACTGGGTTTACTAGCATCTTTGACATCAAACACAGGACCTAGGCACCGCTATGAAGAATAAAGCGAGATCCCCGCGTGCGCCAATTCAACCCAAAAGCCCCTCGGGCAAACGGGGTCCTGTATTCAATCCAAATTCAAAAGAATCACTACATGGATCCCCGGGCGTTAAAACTCGCCAGGGAGGCGCCAGTACTAAAATCATGCGAAAAGCCGGCTTTAGCGGAAAGCTTCATCGCGGTCACGTCGTAGATGGAGCGACGGATTTTGCAACGACTTGCGCTATTAAGGCGGAATGCGGCGCCTGTAAATACGTAAACACAAACTACGGCGAATCACTTCGCAACAAATTTGAAGCCGGCGTAAAGACCTTGCAAGACGCCGGAGTTATAAAAAACGCACAGATTCTTGATCCGATGCCAAGCCCGACACCGCTTGGTTATAGATCTTACTTCAAACTTGCCATAAGACCCGCTTCGGTAGGTCAAGTAGCTGCCGCTGTAAGAGAAGGAAAAACACGACGCTTTGCCATTGGACTTTTTGAGCCAGGCACTCATAAAGTCAGCATTGATCTGACTAACTGCCCTGTGCACACCAAACCGCTCTCAAACCTACTGGCGGATTTACAAACAGAAATTGAGGCTTCGGTGCTGACCCCATTCGATGAGGCGTCAAAATCTGGTGATCTTCGCTATGTGGCAGCTCGCTCTGCTCACCTGACCGGGGAGATCATGCTGACGTTCGTAGTGACGAACCCGCAGAAGTTTGAATTAATTCGACTGGTGAATCGACTGCGTCGCCTAGGCCACAAGATCAATAGTGCTCACATGAATATCAATAACTCCTCAGGCAATGCCATATTCGGGGACGAAACCATATTACTTGCTGGCACGCCAGGGCTTCGCGAAAGGGTCTGTGATCTTGATATCGGGATTAGCCCTTTAGCGTTCTTTCAGGTTAACCCCTGGCAGGCGAACAACCTTTATCGCCGCGTTGAGATTCACGCCGGACGAGCCCGGCCCGGCGAAACAGCCTGGGACCTCTACACGGGCACCGGTCAGATTGCTCTAATGCTTGCTCGATCTGGATTTAAAACGTTGGGCATTGAAGAAATCGAGGCTGCGGTCTACGATGCCGCCTTGAACGCAATAAGAAACAAACTATCCGACAAAGCACAGTTCCTTGCGTCACGAGTCGAAGATAGTGAATCACGTCTCCCTGCTTGGGCCAAGGACCCCAAAGTTATCGTCGTCAATCCATCGAGACGCGGGCTTCACGAAACCGCACGAGCTCACATTACTCATATCCTAAGAGGTAACCCCTCCGCAAAACTCATCTATGTTTCATGCGAGGTTCAAACACTCGCCAGAGATCTCAAAGCCCTCTCCGCCGCTGGCCATACAGTCCGACAAGTAGAGGCTTTCGACATGTTTGCCCAAACGGATAAATTAGAGTGGCTAGCCATTCTAACAGCCTAAAAAAGCACGCGGAACCCTCTTAAAATGGGATCTACCCGACGCTCATAAAAGGTGTTATGCTCGTGACCTTTGTGAGTTACGGCCGGCAAAACTTATGGGGTGATCACAAGATGAGCAGCAATTTTGAAGAGGGAATAATTGCGCCCGAGGGCTCAATGGTCACCTATTCGTCTTATTTAAAAATTACTGAGCTACTCTCCCTTCAACAACTTCTGTCGAACCCTAAAGAGCATGACGAAATGCTCTTTATAATTATTCATCAAACCTACGAGCTTTGGTTCAAGCAAATCCTCCACGAACTCGACCTTGCCGAGAGGGATTTGGACAACGACAATCCGTTGGGGGCTCTAAAGACTTTAAAGCGCGTTTCAACAATCATGGGCGTTTTGACCCAGCAAGTCAGTATTCTAGAAACGATGACGCCAAATGACTTCAATTTATTTCGCGCAAGACTGAATCCAGCCTCTGGGTTTCAAAGCCACCAGTTTAGAGTTCTCGAGTTTCGTATGGGACTCAAAGATCCGGCGTTTTTAAAATTTTTCAAAACCAATCCGTCGTCACACGCCGCCATGGAACAGGCCTTAAAAAAGCCGACCTTTCAAGATCATCTCGTCGGTTTTCTGGCAAGGCGCGGCTACAAGGTCCCTGGAGCTTTACTCTCTCGCGACGTCTCTAGCCCTTGGACTCCGTCCAAAGAACTCGAGGATATCCTCACCGACATCTATGAAAATCACGCTAAGCATTATGAGGCCTACACGCTTTTGGAGTCTCTTTGCGATTTAGACCAGCAATTCACCCTTTGGCGCTACCGGCATGTGGCTATGGTGGAACGTATGATCGGCTCACGAATCGGCACGGGTGGATCAAGTGGCGTCAAGTACCTGTCGGCAACGTTATCTAAGAGGTTTTTCCCGGAGATCTGGAGCCTTCGAAGCCGCCTTGGGTCAGTACATAATTACGGACAGCCGCAAAGCTAGTTGCCCGGTAGCAATCAGCAGGAGAGTACACGTTTATGGAATTGGTGAATAACATCACGGCAAACATGAGACCTTACCCCATGGAGGAGCTGGCAAAGATTCGCTCCAACCTGATCAAAGCAGGAAAGCCCGTTTTTGACTTCGGTACAGGGGATCCAAAGATTCCAACTTGGGAGCCCATACGTAGCGCAATCGTGAATGCCATCCCGACAATTAGTCAATATCCAAGCGTCAAAGGCAGTGACGCCCTGCGCTCGTCACAGATGGGTTACCTTAGACGCCGCTTCGGAATTATGCCGTCGCAGGAGCTGGCGGTTATACCAGCTCAGGGAACGAAGGAAGCTATTTTTAATATCGGTCTCTGCTTGATTGGGCGCGAAGGCAAGAAACACCTCATTTACCCGGATCCTGGATATCCAGTCTACCGAGCTTCGGCATTATATGCCGGTGGAATTCCTTATCCCGTCCGCGTCACGGCTGAGTCAAACTTTAAACTGGAGCCATGGAAACTCCCCAAGGACGTCCAGCAATCTGCCGCTGCCATCTGGATTAATCATCCGCACAATCCGACCGGTGCAAGTGCCACTTATGAGTACTGGCAGGAAATAATCGCATGGTGCCACAAGACCGACACGATTCTACTTTCCGACGATTGCTACGTAGACATCTACGATAGCAAGTTAGATCACGGAATCGATGCGAATCCACGACAAGACAAAAGACCTCTAACACCACTACAGTTCAGTTGTGACAGAGTTCTGACATTCATGAGCTTGTCTAAACGCTCAGGTTTGACGGGCTACCGAAGCGGCATGATCGCAGGCGACGCCCGCATCGTAAATTCACTACTTCAAGCACGCGCGAATTTTGGCGTCGGATCACCTGACTTTATTCAGGCGGGGGCTGCCGTCGCATGGGATGACGACTCACACGTTGCTGAACGCCGAAAAATTTTCACGGAACGGCTTAACGTAGCCGCTCCTTACTTGATGAAACTTGGGCTCTTAGACGCTATGCCCGACGCTACATTTTATTTGTGGTGTAAAGTGCCAAAATCCTACAGCGGAGACGACAAGAGATTTATCTTAGACCTTGCCGAGCAAGGTATTATCACGAGTCCAAGTTCTTGGCTCAGTGAAGGTCTGACAGGATATTTCAGACTAGCAATGGTTCCAGATACTAAAGACACGGTGCAGGCCATGGAAATCCTATCTCGTTTCGTAACTAAAACGAGCTAACTGTAGGGAGACTAATTCATGTCGGAGACGACGCAGATAAAAAGCCAGATCGAGTCCATTCAGGAAAAACTCTCAAGCGGTGATGAAAGCGCTATTAGAGACGGCCGCCAATGGGTCGAAAAGACCATGGACGGTCTTGATCGCGGGCTTATCCGAGTGGCTGAAAACATCGGCGGGGAATGGATCACTCACGCCTGGGTCAAACAAGCGATCATGATGTATTTTCGAATGATGGAAATGCGCGAGATGGAGGTAGGGCCTTTCATTTTCAGGGATAAAATTCCTCTCAAGCGTAACTTTAAAGATTTAAATGTTCGTGTTGTGCCCCCCGCAGTTGCTCGATACGGAAGCTTCTTGGGTTCTGGCGTGGTTTTAATGCCCTCATATGTAAACATTGGAGCCTATGTTGGAATGGGCACCATGGTCGACACCTGGGCCACCGTTGGTAGCTGCGCCCAGATCGGTGCTGGTGTTCACCTTTCGGGCGGCGTTGGAATCGGCGGCGTTTTAGAGCCGGCTCAAGCCTCGCCCGTCATCGTTGAAGACGGCGCATTTATCGGATCGAGAGCGATCATTGTCGAAGGCGTAAGAATTTGCAACCAAGCGGTAGTGGGAGCAAACGTCACGCTCACGGCGTCAACACCAATCGTGGACTTACGAACCAGCAGCAAGACCATCACAAAAGGCGTTGTACCAGAACGATGCGTCGTGGTCCCCGGCACACTCGAAAAAGACGCGCCTCACGGCGGCGGCAAGATACACACACAATGCGCCTATATTCTTGGCGAAAGGAAAGCCTCCACAGATCTCAAAACGTCCCTAAATTCTGCACTGCGGGATTTTTCGGTGTCGGTCTGATGGCAAAGCTAACCTTTCTACCTTCCAATAAAACGGTGGAAATAACCCCCGACCAAAAGGTTCTGATTGCAGCTAGGAAAAATCAGATTCCTCTGCGATTTGGCTGTGCATCGTGCCGCTGCGGTACATGCGGTGTGAAGGTCGCACCCGCTGACGCTTTTTATCCGATGTCGCCTGATGAAGCCGCACTGCTCAAGCGAATGCGTTTACCACTCACAGGAGAGGTTCGCCTGGCCTGCCAGGCCAAACAAACCGGCGAGCAGGATGCTCAGGTGGATCTTACCTTTCAGGACACCTACTCACCCGATGATGGCGACGGGGATGGCTCACTGGGCTGATGGCTTTTTAAAAATCCAATAAAATCAGGATATTATAGAGTGATTTAATAATTCCAGCTGAAATCCGATAGTCATCTTTGGAACTTAGAGGAGACTAGCGGTCCATGTCGGTAGAGCTTCCAAAAAAACCTAGCTTTCATCAAAGCGCCGAGTTCTCGCTTTGCCGCTTCCCCGTCGACAGCATCCTCGACAATTCGGTCACCGATTTCGATTTATTCGCCGAAGTAAATTCACATGTTGTTTTATACAGCCAAAGCGGATACCGGTGGGACCGAAACGAACTGGCCGGACTTATCGGTAACGGTCATACGCATCTATGGATCAGACCAGAAGATCGCGCCAAAGCGGCCGTCTACGAAAAAATGGCCGCGCTTCCAAAAATATCGACGACTCTAAGCCCTGAAGAACGCCTCGGCAGGGTGCAAGATGTTGGTCTGGTGTTCACCAAATATCTTTTCGAAGGCGACATCACAGAATCGGCTGTGGGTAAGGCTCAGGAACTATCAGGTCACATTGTTTCATGCGTCCAAGAAGATCCCGGCTGCGTCCGAGCTCTAACCGGCTTAGCTGATCATGATCTTTACACCTACCTTCACAGCGTGAGGGTTGCTGCCTACGCCACAGCCATCGCTCAAGAAATGGGTTTAAAAGACACGGACTGCCTTAAGCTAATTGCCCTTGGCGGCGTTTTCCATGACGTAGGGAAGTCAAATGTGGGTATGGAGATTATTAATAAACGAGGACCCCTGCTTGATCACGAGTGGAAGGCCATGCGCTCCCATCCGACTGAGGGCCTGAAAAAGCTGGAGCACACAAAGCTAAGTCACGTGAGCAAGGAGATCGTTCTCCATCACCATGAGCGCCTAAATGGAAGTGGTTATCCACATGGCATTAATAAAGATTCCCTGATGATTGAAGTTCAGATTGCTACGCTTGCTGACATATTTGACGCCCTGACATCGTCCCGAAGCTATCAAAATAAGCGGTCTCGATATGAGGCCCTGGATTTTATAAAACATCGACTGATTGGCTCAGAAGTTTCCAGTGACGCTTTTCAGGCCTTGGTCAGATGCTTGGTAAAATAAGCCCTGACGACCCAGTCCAACTCTGATAAAATCGCTCATCGAAAATACTTTATGGTGAGCTACAAACGTGACACTTCGACATCGCGTTACAATACTGCTCGGAATATTTTGTTTTATCAGTCCCGTCTTGGCCGACGAGACTCTTTTAACGGGCCCATGTGTATTGAAAGCCGATCCGGCACAAACTCCTCCGCGAATTTTGAATGGGTGTATCAATGCATCAGCGGGCTCATGGATCATTCAACAGTCGAAGGTCGCCGATTCAAATCAACCACCAATCATGCACCGAGCCGATGGTAAAATATCGATTTTGGTCACCCCTTGGGTGAGTCTTCACGCCAGGGGACACTCTAGTGTGTTCGTTGATAGACAAACCCAGAAAACCGTGAACAAAGAAAACCAAAATGATCTTGCGAATATTCAGATCGGAAATAGCGCTCTGAGCCGCCACCGTTTTAGTGCTGGACGAGGTCGCGTTCCCTACCGCCTAGATCACAATCAACGATACGGCCTTGAGTACGCTTGGAGTATTGAGCGATTCCTCGCTCCGAGGTCTACGTTTGGCACCTACACATATGATAACCAGTTGGATTGGACCGTACAGGCGACTTATGGGCAACTAGATGACGACACCCTGCGTCCAGACCAAAAAATGTTTGTTGGCGGTCGCGCGATGCACGATATAGCGGCTCTTGAGGGAACAAGAATAAGCCTTGGCGGTTACAACGACGGACTGGTGCGCCGAGCGGTGGCTCTCGGGATTCTCAACATCAACGGCAAGGGCGATGAGACGGCCTTGGAATTCACACGCACATTCTCGTTCAACCCCTATAAACCGTCCGAATTCAATCAACTGATAAGGCTTAGCTACATCAGCCACCAGCAGGGAAAATTACGCTATAAATTTCAGTACGACGATATTTTCAAACAAATACGGATTGGCGGATTGGCGGCCCTTTACGAGCCATACAGCTATACCCATATTGAATTCATGTTCGGGTACGCCAAACGAGAGGACAATAAAAAATTGAGCCACTGGTTTGCCGGGCTAAACGCTGGAGTTCATCTAGAGTGAAATCCCGTAGAGAAAAAACTAGACTGATCAGCATGATCATATGCTTGCCTTTCATCTTTTCACTAGATGCTGTGGCAGCGCCCAAAAAACCTAGGCGCTCAAAAAGTAAGGCATCTCAAACATCACCACAGACCAACCCACCATCTGACAAAAGTAAACAAGGAAGAGCTGATCAAACGAGCACCGTGATCGAGGTCAGCGACTCAACCCCTGACGAGGTCGAACAGGTTTCCAACCGCCCCATCGACCGTCTTTTTAGAAATCCAGTCCTTGCCGCAGGCTTAATTAGTGGCGCAGACGCTATCAACAAAGAGCTAGACAACCTCATGGAGTCACTCTTCTATAGCCTGCTAGACAACCGCCTTAAGTGGCCATTAGCCGGACCAACATCGACAAACTTAGCCTTGACCAGAGACCTCTATAACGCACGAGACGGGACATACGTTGTTATCGATCGATTTGGAATCGGACCTGATTATAATCGGGAGCTCTACCGCTATAACGGCATCCCAGTTAATCTGGGCGCCAGTCAGTCGAGCGATGTCTATGATATCTATCTGCGTACAGATCCGATGCGTGTAACAGAAAATAAAAGTCTCCCGTTTTGGAGAGTGGCACTCAACAACTGGTTTGGCGCTCTGCCATTACTTGAAGCCATATTACCGCCATCTTTTAACCCCAATGAGATGTATGATCCCATCAACCTCATTGAAACACCTTTCACGTTTCCTCTTTCGGTAGAGTCCGCCAAGGCGATGGATATCGGGAGCATCAAAAGCTACTCAATAAACGGCGGCATTAATCTTGGCGTAGAGGCCGCCCAAGGCATTCACGGGTTTAAAGATCAAGTCATGACCGGGGCCACGGCGCTAGATGTAAAGTTACCGTACACAGTTTTTAGGACGGGTGAATACCGTATCAATGTACTCAAAAAGGACACTAATACAGTGTTGGTCGGCGTCATGGATTCAAACAGACTGGGACACCGTGTGGAAACGAAGCTCGGTAAAACCTACTTTCTACTGGCAAAAACGATTCCACTCTGGCGCGGAATGCCGGCACCCATATTCCCTATTGATTTTGCGATTGAAGAAACGATCGGAAATATCTTCGGGCGCGTTTACTCGTTCGACCTGCGAAATGATGAAGCAAAGACGGCATTTGTGGAAGCTGTTCATGGCAATTTTGCCGCTGCGCAAATCTCATGGCTCCGTTCCCAAGAGGATCGACACGACACCGGTGTTAAGTTTTTCTACACCAAAAAAGAACAGCGTTTTGAAACGTCAGTGGCCACCGGTCACAATATTTACCTTACAAGTCGCAGAACAAACCGTAGTCATTCCGATGCCGAAATCGAAATTAACGATGCATCTGGTAATTACTACATTCTCGAAGCCAAGGAGGATGCTGATCAAAGACGATGGGACATGCTAACTGGGCGTGCCGAGACCAATATCACACTACAAGCCGATCTCATGGTTCGTAAGGTGGTTGAAAAAGAACTCGGACAAGACACGATCAAATCACGATATGAATTTATTGCAGAGGGAAATCCAGTTGAGCTGACTTTCAGTCTTTCTCTAAATGATAAATTCGTTGAGACAGAAGACCTGTCTGCGTATCTAAAGCTATTGTCCAAATTCACTCAACTTGAGATGAATGGGCTACCCGAGTTCACAACCCGAGAGGACGAGGAGCTATCTAAAAGACGCCGCGAAATATATTTTAATAACGATTCTGATGAAAAACATCGTTTACACGTCACTCCGACCCACCTTGGTCGATTTGAGGGGTACGCAAGTATAAGAATGACAAATGATCAATTACTAGCAGTAGCCAACTTACCGCGCGTTGATCTATGGAAAAAGTTTTGTAAGTCTTTTTCAATTTCTGACGAAGAGCTATGCCTAACATGGGAAAGTTCTCTACTTTGGCGAAATCTCTACAGATTGAACGGATTGCTAACACGGCCGCTTCGTCTAATAGACTACAGAATTCGATCTGCAGATGCTGCTGATGAGATTGAAAACGCTGTGGCAGCACTTCGTGACTTCGCGAGTACCCAAACACCGGTGGAAAAACAGGCGGCGCTGCGCCGACTCTTCTCGACTGAATACCCGCTTGAGGTTGTGGAGGCCTTGCTATTACTATCAGATCTCCGGGATATCCCGCGCTCCTGCGAACTTCAAACTAAACCAAAAGGCAATGCCTCACGAGAGGTCAAAGACCGATTCAAACTGATGGATGGACATCGTTTTACGAGCGAGCGAGCATTTCCTCCGCCTGCCCGCTACGACTCCACAAAGGACACAGAGCGGAATTTTGACCCTGCAAACCTTGCCTTGACGGGCACTAAGCCACGAGTCAAGAAAATCACTTTGTTCAAAGAACCAGAACTAACGACGCCTAGTGATTCTTCGCCCCAAAAGTCACCTGCCGTTGCACCAATACTTTCAACCAAAATAGCGGTCTCTAAAATCAGCGGAAAGAGCCATCTAAATGTCTATGTAAAGCTGGAACAAGCTGGTCGCTTACAACTAGCTAAATTAAAATTGATCGAAGACGTCATTGACGTGCCCGTAGCTGTCGAAGGCTCTTCTGCTGCGGCATTGGACCGGGCTAACTTTGTTATTAAGCTATCTGGCCCTGGCAGCCTTCTGGCCAACGTGATGTCTGAAGAGTCACTGGCCAGCGGGGGAGAATTCCGGCTAACCCTAGCCATTTCAGCGAATGGACTGATCTGGAGTGATGAAAAAAGCTTGGAATTTCGGATAGAAGGCGGCGAGTTGAAAACCCGCTAGAGTGCCAAACCAGCTTGGCGGGTGGTGGCAAAAAAACATTGACTCCTGGGCACAGCCATGTAATTTACCAACCTTCTCGCTCTGCGGTGGCTGTGGCGAAGTGGTTAACGCAGCGGATTGTGATTCCGCCATCCGTGGGTTCAAGTCCCATCAGCCACCCCACTTTTATTCGTACCTCAGCCCAATCGAACGACTGACCGAACTTCCTCAAAAAATTTTTGAATTAATGAGCCAACATATCGTTAGCTTGATACACAACGTTTCGCCCGTCCTTTCGGACAGCAATCTGCTTCTCGTCGGTCATACGTTTTAATAAGCGCTTTACGGTCGCGAGCGACACGTTTGTTTTCTCGGCAAGCTGCTGACTCGAGAGAGGGTTTTGCGAGAGAAGATGCTGGATACGTCGATCCACTGAGGGCTCATCGGATATATCTTTGACAATATCGATCGCCTCGCCGAAAAAGCGAAGCTTTTCGTTATGGATGACGATCGGCGCGATCGTGTAAGGGCATAGATCCCTAACCCTCATCACAGCGTTACGGATCTTTTGCTGCCAACCCTGAGCATAGACGCTTTCCTTCCATACATTTCCTTGAATCTCGGCCAAGGGAACACCACCAGCAGGTGCCGCAACGAGGTATTGGATGAGGTCAGCCATCGCCGGGTGCTTTTCGAGGTTGACGGTGTAATGATCAGAAACAATCAGAGACTTCCCATTTGAAAACCTCAATGTTGGCGCAAAATAACTCCGAACAAACCGAGCAACTAACTTTTCCTGCCAATCATACTGAAAGCGGGGACTCTCTCCGCGAAGAGTCGCTAAACACGCATGGGCAGCAAATCGATCAGGCCAACTGACCGCAGCCATCTTTTCAGCAGCGTGTAACAACCTAAATGCGCGGTCAAAATCACCTTTTTGGTATGCAATAGCCGCATAAATAAATTGTAATTTGGCACCAAGCGGTGTGTCGCCTAAACGAGATACCGCAATTTCCAAAGACGAAAGTCTCTGCTGAACTTTATCCAAGTCATGTCTTTGCAGGTGTTGCGAGATAATCGCCAACAAAATATAGGCCTGATGGTTTAGGGCGTCTAAACCACGCGCCATTCCAAGACAATCTTCAAGCTCTGCTAGCAAATCAGCAGATGTCTCAGCTGCACTAGAGAGCTGCAGAACGCGGGAGTATTTATACTCGAGCCACTGCGTCTGATTCTTTTGAAGTGATTCATCGACTTTGAATTTCTCCGAAGATGCCTCGCCCATCGCCGCCAACTGTATTTGATAGCGACTTAATGTTGAAAGCTCCTCAAGGTTGCGGACGCCGTGAAGGGCTAATTGATGAGTCGCCGATTGAAGTACCTGCATGCTCTCAGGTATTTTTCCTTCCTCCCAGAGGATCTCAGCTTCTAGGGCTTGATACCTAGTTTTAAACCTTTCGCTAGCGTCGAGAGCAGCCAATTCAATAGTCTGTCGGCCAAATTTTATGCCAAGAGCATACTTGCCCATGGCGAAATAAGTAAAACTAAGAAACGACATGATGTGAAGCCTGCGAAACGATTTATCGCTCGCTGGTAATACAGTCATAGCCCGTCGGAAGTGCTCCCGAGCACCAATGAAGTTACCTTTGCTAAATGCCTCAACACCGTAGAATGCCTCGCAGTGTGAACGGGGACCCGGGAGGTTGTGTTCTATACTAAGCTTGCGCGCCTTTTCGACAAGCGCCGTAGCGTCCTCTGTCTTCTCTGCGCCGCTATTTTGAATACAGGCACCCGCATTGAAAAGAGCCCTGGCTGCACCCTCCCAATCTTGCAACTCCAACAAAATCGGAGCAGCTTCCTCGAACGCAGCAGCTGCTTCAGGATAACGACCCATGAAATATTGCAATCGACCCATCCGCATCACAAAATCAGCTCTTTCTCGATGCGACATATGAGCAGAGCGCACCAGAGTGACAACTTTTGAAAGGACCCGGACCGCATGGTCAGTTTTCCCTTCCTCTGCAAAACTAGAAGCCACCAAGAGCTCCAGGTTGATTCTGTCGAGATCGCTTATAGAGGACAAACGAAGAGATCGCTGTGCGTACTCACGACTGATTCCAGGTTTGCCAGCTTCAAGGAAAACCTGAGCGGCTGGGATACTGACGACGGGAACTGTCAATTTCTTACAAAACTCAGCAATGCTAACACCGGCTTCGAGATTCCAGCATGACGTCGCGCCAACCAATAAAGCTCCCCATAGCCGAGGATCATAGTTTAATGATTGCGGATCACTCTCTAGTTTGCGAAAAATGTCTCCGATCAGCTTTGGGCTTGCATGAGATGAGAGTACGTCAAAATATTTGGCAAAAAAATCATCCCAATGCCGTTTCGTATGGCAGTCTTTTATAGCCCGCAAAGCTTGATCCAAACGTTCCGACATTATCAAAACTTATTAATCCCCCTAGGAAATATCGAAGTTTATATACCCAGGCGCGCCTGATTGTGAATCAAAAATAATCACCCGTCGCCCAAAAAGAGGGTGGCCGTCAGCCAAAGGGCCTTAAGGCGCCAATCTGCTTGCTTTACGCGCAAAATCAGGGCTATAACCTTGGGCATTAGTTTCCGGTTAACTTTACGTGAAGTCAGGATAAAGGATCTGTCCTATGATAAGCGTTGTACGTTCACTACTTAACCTTGTTAAACGCCCACGCCGCGGCACATTGAAAGCCGTCGGTGTATGTCTTATTTCAGCAATTATTTACAATACGGCTTTGCAAGCTTTTGACGGGCCACAGCGCCTGACTAGCTCCGTGATGTGGCAAACAAGTGAAAAACCCGATGAACGGTTTGTGTACCCCCCTGGAGTACCAGCTGTGCTCCGTCCGTCCACCAAAGACCGGACATTGCGGGTTGAACAGTACTTTTCACATCCTATTTCAGCCAAAAGCATCGCTGTGGATCTTCACGGGACCTGGCCGGAAACGTCTGAAAATGCTTTAAAAGCGGATACCCATGGCGGCTGGACTGGTCGTTTTGTCAGTATCTCGGCGCCCGCTTGCGACGACACCAAAACACTTGGCGGGTTTCGATGTTTTATGGACGTCAAGGTTTCCCCTTCGACTCCATCGGGCACCATTGGTCTTAGCACGCGTTTGAACATTTTTGGACGAAACTATGGACATCAAAATGGTGTCTTCTGGATCATACTTCCGGAAATGTCAGCACCTCATTATGAGAGACCTTTCGTAAGTGATGCTTTGCCTGCACCAATCAAAGCGTCTCTAAACCGCACAGAGGAGTCCCCTTACCCGGCCCTTTCTGTTTTCAATCGCGAGAGAGCCAAGCGCGCCACTGTACAGATAACGTTAGAGGGTAACTTTTCTCTTGGGTCGGGTTTTCTCGTCTCTAATGCCGAGACCATTTTTCCAGTTTTTGGATCTGAGATGTCGGAAAAACTCCGCACACTACCTGCGAATACTCGTTTTGTGGTGACGGCTGCCCATCTCTTTCCGCTTGGCTACGGCTTTGCTCCTCGAGGTCAAATCCAAAACATCTTGGACAACGCCGAGAGCCTATTTGACGACGGAGAGACTTATGATCTTCTGATCTCCGGTAAGCTCTATGAACGTGCCGGTCGCCTGTTAGTAACGAATATGGAGAGCGATATCGCCCTTCTTGCCTTATCACCCGAGGCTGAGTCGCAGGTGCTAGCAAGTGGCACTATGTCAGAAGTTGACCTGCTAGGATTAAATATCGCTAGGAACATGAATAACAACGTTGCTCTTGACGTGTTTGGCTACCCTGTTTCAGGCAAGGGTGTCATTACACATCGTCGCGGGTATTTAGCACCAAATGCATGGCCAACTGACGACACATCAAATTTCGGCCCCCTGATCAAGTTTAAACTGCAAGCCATCGATACCACGGTGAACCTCGCCGAGGCAGGTCTCTCCGGTGGCCCGATCATTAACTTAAACGGCGAAGTCGTCGGACTTTCCATGGAGCGTCCAAATGACACAAACTCTCTCGTTGCTGTCGACTTAACGAGTCTCGCCAACCTGCCGTCAAACTGGCAGAGCGACAACTCTGATTGCAAGGTTGTGTTTAACCCGTTCGACCGCGTTTTACGTATATTTAAAAACGGCGACTCTTGTTCATACGGGCGTTTTGGAAGCCCACAGCGATTTGCGTCGCTGTCGGGTGAGTGGTCCTTTCAGGAAGTGTTTGGGTTTGCCGACGAAAATGGCGCTGGCATTCCTGACGTGGCAAACGCCTACTGGTTGATGAACGGTCATGCCATCATTAACGGTCATGCCATCATTAACGGTCATGCCATCATAAATGGTCACGCTATTATTCGGGGAACTAAGCTCGTGGTTGATCGAAATAACATCGATCTCATCAACAACTCTGAGATGATCGGCGGCTTCAAGCTAAACCCTGATAGCTTTAGACCCATGGTTAGTAAGGGCGTCCGTATCTTGAAGGCGGGGGCAAACTTCGTTCAAACTGAAGAATTTCTTGGTAAGCTCATTCTCGGTACAAGAGCTAACACCGAAAATGCGCAGTATCAGCCCGTTTACTCGATCAGAGACTTTGTAATTTGGTGGCATAAGGTCGCGGGTAGCGACGATGCATCAGTGCTACTTTGCTATAGCGGCAAAAAATGCGGGCAGTAACTCGTTTTTGTTGATTAATAGTACTATTTGAGATTCTGAAAGAGCATGCTTGCGCATTCCTGCCCGAAGGCCTGCGGAATGCCAAGCAAGGCTATTATTCCCATCCTGACTAAGCCTTCATCTACGTTTGCCGTTTGTTCCATCCGAGCTCCAACTCCAACTTGATCTATTGCCCAGCTCGTCACCAAATCGACCCCGTCAAACGAAACACTTGCGTACACGCCGCCCGGAGTCAAAAACGTCAGCATCAAATTTCTGATAGCGCCTGAGGCCTCTCTCTCTAAAACAAGATCAAACGGACCCTCACCTCTAAATTTGGAGCGCACGCCACCGTGAGCCAGTGCTTCCTCGCCTATGGCCACTGCCGTATGACCCCAATGGATCGGAGCCATCAAATCACGCATTGCATGAAAATCATCAATCGAACCATGTTTAAAGGCGATACCAACGCCACCCGCCCTCGGCAAAATCTTCACAACTTCTATTGGTTTGCAAAATCCAGCCACCCTCAGATTGGCCATGGTCGGCAAGCTCACAGCCGTCGACAATGCTTCCGGATTGTCGACGGAGGCAAAACAGCCAAAATGCGAGATATTCGATACCGGAAGTGTTCCTAGCAGGTCACTTTCACAGGCAAATAGGCTAGAAACATTCAAAGGATAGCGTTGGTGTAATCGCCGCTGTACCTGCTCCGGCGCATCTTTTGAGGCAGCAACGTCCGAGTCCGTTTTGAATAGTTTTTTGAAAAAACTCATAGAAATTTGACCACTTTAGACAATGAAGGGAAGCTATCGACGGCCATGGAACATCTGCCGTCGATTCGTCTAACATTCTACCAAAACTGCTAAAATCGGGGTACCCATTGCAACAAAATGCGCCTAAGGCAAGCAAACTGTTGCCATGAGTGCCACCCCCGTGCTACAACCTCGCCACTCGACTTAGTATTCGAGACCGGCGGAGCAACCTTGAAAGTGCAACGATTAGGACCCCTTGGGTCGTGAGAGGCTGCTTCTGAACCGTCTGGCTAAATAAGCTAGCAACTTTCCAGCGTCATAAAAACCGCACAGATTTGCTGCACCAGACACTTCCACCGGACTTTTCCCGATTTTTTGGGGGAAGTCATCGACGGCCGGATGTGGAAGGTGTTTTTTTATTCAGACTTTGGCTAAGAGGTAGAGACTTTTGAAAGTGGCGCGAGACAAACTTCACCAGATCGCTGACATGGTTACAGCCATGCTCCAAGGCGAGGGTTTTGTCTGTCTTGATGCTGAATTCGAAGCACATACCAGAACCCTACGGCTTTTTGTTGATCATAAGGACGGCGTTGATATCGACGCCTGCACGCGAGTCTCCAATTCGCTCGTTGAATGCGTGGAGCTCGACGAAATGATCCCATGTGAATTCAACCTTGAAGTTAGCTCGCCGGGAGTTGATCGCCCCGTGCGCACTCTGTCTGACTTCGTTACAGCCAAGAATGAAGGCTGTCAGATCAGCGTCGGTTTGACAGAAAAGTACATGAATCGCCGTAAGGGCAAAGGCCGAGTCACAGCAATTGATGATAAGGATATGATTTCAATGTCTACAACCGAGGGGGCCTGGAGCTTTCCTTGGAGTATGGTTTTAAAGGCAAATAGGGTCGTTGATTGGACAGCGGTTCGATAACGGCAATGTTTAACATTCACCCACTGGTGAGTATCGAGCAAAAGGTTGGAACTATGAGCACTACTGAACAAAATGAAATCGAAGGCGCACTGAAGGCAGTGATTACGGCTGTTAGCCGTGAGAAGAACGTGGATAAAGCTGTTATCATCGATGCACTTGAGCAAGCAGTTATCCACGCTGCGCGCCGTAATCATGGCCCGACAGCTGACCTTGAGGCCCATTACAATGCCGACACCGATGAAATTGAGCTCTTTCAGTTTCGTAAAGTCGTTGACGATGTTGCCGACGAAGACCTTGAGATTGATGCAGAAGAAGCTGCAAAGCTCGATCCCGAGGCACAAATGGGAGATTCTATCGGCGTTAAGTTGGATAAATCGGCTTTCGGACGCATCGCAGCTCAATCAGCTAAACAAATTATCGTACAAAAAGTACGGGACGCGGAACGTCTACAAGTTTACGAGGAATTCAAAGATCGCGTGGGCGAAATCCTATCGGGAACTGTGCGACGGTTTGAGCGCAGCGATATTGTCGTAGACTTAGGAAAAACCGAAGCGATCATTCCTTACCGCGAGCAAATCCCAACTGAAAAATACAAAGTTAAAGATCGCGTTCAAGGCTACGTACTGGAAGTAAAGCGTTCCTCTCGTGGCCCACAAGTTGTCATGAGCAGAGCGCACTCTGGTTTCGTGATTCGCTTGTTCGAGCAAAACGTCACCGAAGTCTACGACGGTATCGTAACAATCGAGAGTGCGGCTCGTGATCCAGGTTTCCGAACAAAAATTGCCGTTCATTCTAGGGATAGCGCCGTTGACCCAGTTGGCGCCTGCGTTGGTCTTAAAGGCGCGCGAGTTGAGTCAGTAAGGCAAGAACTTGCAGGTGAGAAAATTGACATTGTTCCTTGGGATGCAGACCCTGCCAGATTTGTTTGCAATGCACTACACCCAGCCGTGGTCACCAAAGTTATCGTTGATGAAGACCATCACAGCATGGAAGTCATCGTTGCTGACGATCAGCTATCGCTTGCAATTGGTAAACGTGGTCAGAACGTCAGACTTGCAGCACAGCTTACAGGCTGGCGACTTGACATTAAGAGTGAAGCTCGCCTCGCGCAGGAACTTGTTGGGTCCAAAGAACTTATCGCATCGATTCCTGGAGTAGGCATGATGAGAGCCGAGATTTTGGTCAACGAGGGCATTAAAACCGTTCCGGAAGTCGCCGAGATGAGTGCGCGTAGTTTTGTACGTCTACTGAATATGGATGAAACAGAAGCAAACGCTGTCGTTGAAGCTGCCAGAGAGATGATGGCTCAAGGCATCGGTACCACGAAAGAAAAACAAGCTCAATCAGAGTCAGATCACGACGATTTCTTAGCCAACTCCAGCGCTGACCCAACACGCCAAGATAATGCGCGCGAGACAACCGGATACGACTCTGCTCGCAACGAGCGAATTACTCTATTCCTTGAACTTGACGGCGTAGGCGAGGCCACTGCGCACGCACTAGCCGATGCAGGTTACGGAACCATCGGAGATCTTGTCGCCGACGCTGCCGAAGAGGTGGCGTCACGATCGGGGCTATCTATTGGCGTAGCTCGCACTGTTCAAATGGCTGCTGACAGATACTTACAGCGCTGAGCTTGAAACGTGTGGAACGTGAAAAGTGATTTTTTTTAAAAGGACGAATGACGCATGTCAAAAAAACGAGTCCATGAATTAGCCAAAGACCTTGGCGTTGAATGGAAAGTTCTGCAAGCCAAAGGCAAAAGCCTTGGTATTGAGATTAACACGGCGCAGAACACCCTAAGTGATGACGAGGCCTTGAAATTAAGAAATGCTGTTAAAGGCACAGCCGCTGAAGCCGCGGCTCCGTCTGCCGCGAAAACAGTGGTTATCAGACGACGCGCTGGCGCAGCTGCCAGCGATGCTGCTCCAGCTGCGCCAGCTGAGCCTGTCCCCACACCTTCTGTGGAACCAGTCACTCCAGCCGTGGTGCAAGAAACCGCTGCACCAGCACCGGTAGCCCCAGTGGTACATAAAGTTCCCACCACTGAATTGCCGACTGAAAAGATGGATGTTGTGTCCCAACCGCCCCCTAGCGATGTCGCGCCTATTACTGCCAGGGAGGCCGTACGGACCCCTGCGGAGACTGTTGCCGTCAAGCCGTCGACTAGTCCGGTCGATGATGCTGCTCGCAAAAAACCCGCGAGTTCCGGTGGTGCTACGATCGTCCGCAGGGCCTCTCCTGAGGAAATCGAGGCACAGCGCCGCAGAGAGCAAGAAGCCGCCGACGCCCAAGGCAACCGGACCGTCCGACGGGAAGACAACCGCGGCGTTCGCGTTAGCGGTATGGGGTTGTTGTCCTCAAGAGGTCGTACAGAACAAACCCAGACGCGAGGCCCAGGACCACGAATAGGCCCAACTGCGCCAAGCGATACGATCTCCGCTTTCCCACCAGAGGTGGACGAATGGGGAGTTCGAAAAGAGAAGTCACGTTTTGACGAACGTGAAGACGAAGAGCAGCAAAAACCATCTGCCAAGATCGCAAAGCAAAAACGTGCCAGTCTGAACATGAGGACGTTATTAAGTCAGGTTGAAGAAACGGATGAACTTGCGGAAGAGCTCCCGGAAGAGGAAGTTCAAACAAGGATATTTACGCCGACCGCACCGCTACGCAACAAACGAGATATGCGTCGTCGACGCGATCTAAAGAAAACTCAAATAACAACTCCACGTGCTCAGTACCGCGTTGTTGAAATGGAAGGTGCGATCACGGTCGCCGAACTTGGACGACAGCTAGCTATCAAGTCCACTGAAATCATAAAAAAGCTCATGGCTATGGGCGTGATGGCGACAATCAATCAAGAGCTAGACTTCGACACAGCTACCCTCATCGCATCAGAGTTTGGTTTTGAAACGAAGAACAAAGAGAAAACCGTTGATGATGTGCTATCGCAGTCCGCTCCTGTAATGACCGGCGAGTTAAAAGAGCGTCCCCCTATTGTGACCATCATGGGCCACGTCGATCACGGGAAGACCTCGCTGCTGGATGCTATTAGATCCGCGAGTGTAGCTTCCGGCGAAGCTGGAGGCATCACTCAGCACATCGGTGCATACACTGCAGAGTACAACGGCAAGAAAATCGCCTTCCTCGATACGCCAGGCCATGAAGCCTTCTCGGCCATGCGCTCTCGGGGGGCTAGCCTTACGGATATTGTTGTTCTTGTGGTTGCTGCAGACGATGGTGTTATGCCGCAAACAGTGGAAGCCATTAGCCATGCAAAAGCTGCGGGCGTGCCCATTATCGTTGCTGTAAACAAAATTGATAAACCCAACCTCATGCTAGATCGTCTTTTTAGCCAATTGGCGGAACACGGAATTCAATCCGAAGAGTGGGGTGGTGATAACCAATTCGTGAAAACATCTGCTCTGCAAAAAGTTGGTCTCGAGGACCTCCTTGAATCTATCTTGCTTCAAGCCGAGGTTCTTGACCTTAAAACAAGCTACGAGGGACCAGCAGCTGGAGCAGTCGTGGAAGCTCACCTGGACAAAGGGCGAGGCGCTATTGCGACGATCATGATTCAGTCGGGTACACTACAAGTAGGCCAGTACATTGTGGCTGGTCGTGAGTTTGGCCGAGTCCGGGCCATGACCGATCATCGCGGTCAGCGTCTGGAAACCGCTGGACCATCCACCCCAGTGGAAGTCATCGGCTTGGGCGGCGTACCTGGTGCCGGCGACCGAGTCAATGCCGTGGCCGACGAGCGCACGGCTCGCGAAGTGGTGGCGCTTAGAGATGAGCAGGAACGCAAACGTCATGCTGGTAAATCCAGTGCTGCAAGCCTTGCAGACCTTCTTGCCAAGGTTCAAACAAGCGAGCGGCCAGAACTTGCCATTATCGTTAAAGCGGACGTACAGGGCTCTCTTGAAGCCGTGTGTGAAGCGATCAACAAGCTGTCAGGCGATAAGGTCCAGAACAGAATTGTTCACCGCGCAGTCGGCGGAATCACGGAAAGCGACATCGCTCTTGCAACGACAACTGGAGCCGTTATGGTCGGCTTCAATGTTCGAGCAGCACGAGGACTAGATGACGTCGCCAACAAGAACGGCGTCGTTCTCAAATATTTCTCGATCATTTATGAGCTCGTGGACGCGGTAAAAGCAATTATGGCTGGTAAACTACCGCCGATCGTCACCGAAAGCGTACTTGGTCACGCCGAAGTTCGCCAAACCATCAGCGTGCCAAAAATCGGTCTCATTGCTGGATCTGCGGTTTTGGATGGCAAAATCACGCGCCAGTCAAAACTGCGACTCATCCGTGACAGTGTTGTCATATACAACGGCAAAATCTCGTCACTTCGCCGATTCAAAGATGACGTCCGCGAGGTCGTTCAAGGTTACGAATGTGGTATCGGTATTGATGGATACGCAGACATCAGAGTCGGTGATGTTATTGAAGCTTACGAGCTTCAAGAAACAGCCCCAACTCTATAGATTGAACAAAGAGGCGAAATCATGGGACTGCGAAAAGAACGGATGGCCGACGAAATACGGGACATCATCGCTAGCTGCCTGACGGGCGGTCAGCTTAATGATCCGCGATTGGCATTCGTTACAATCACAGGCGTAAAGCTTAGTCCAGACCTGCAATTGGCTTCGGTGCAGTTTCGCGTTATCGACCCCAAAAAACAGGAAGAAACCAGGATAGCCCTCGACAGGGCTTCTGGGGTTTTCAAGACTAAACTTGCCAAGGCACTCGATATTCGGCGAGTCCCTGACCTGAGGTTTTTCTTCGATACGTCTGCAGAACGCGGCGCCTCCGTTGATGCGATGCTTGACTTGATTCGAAACGAGCGCAAAAACCAGTGAGTGAATCTTTACATGGATGCCAAGTTTCCGAACGCTTTATCGGGACTCATACCCGTTAACAAACCAGTTGGAATGACGTCAAAGGACGTTAGTCGCCTTATTGTTAAGCGATTTGGGCGGTTAAAACTCGGTCACGTGGGCACTCTTGATCCAGACGCAGATGGGGTTCTTCCGCTGCTTTTGGGCAGGGCTACTAAGTTACAAGACTACCTTCTAAAGATGACTAAGGCCTACAGTTTCGAGTTCAAGCTGGGAACTGCCACGGACACTTTAGACGCCTCTGGAAAGGTCGTGCTTGAGTTGCCTTGGGAGCACGTATCGCCGACCATGATAAAGGCTGCGACCAGCAAATTCCATGGTGTGATAATGCAAATACCGCCCATGTTTTCTGCGGTAAAGTACAAAGGCAAAGAACTTTACAAATACGCCCGCAATGGCTCTTGTCCTGACGATCTGAATTTGACTGATCTCTCGCGTGAGGTCGAAATCAAAAGACTTACCATCGATTCCGTAGATTTACCGTTCATCCAAATGTCGGTTGAATGCAGCAAGGGGACCTATGTCCGCACGCTTGCGCTGGACATAGCGGAGAAACTGGGGACGACCGCTCATGTTACGAAATTAACCCGGCTACAAAGCGCTGGCTTTGCCATTGGTGACTGCGCAACTATTGAGCAGCTGTCCCGCGATACGACGACTTTGGAGGATGTTTTGATCCCCCTAGACCAGCTTGCAATTGGTTTGCCCGCCTGGCGACCTGATGATATGGTGCTGCACAAAAGGTTGGTCGACGGGCAGTCTGTTATCGGCGAAATCGCTGAGTTAGGTCTGCCGCCTTTGGCTACCAACGACGATGTACTATTAAAATCCATAGACGGCAGTAGTACGGGTATTATTTCAACGGTTTTCTTGGATAACGGCCAGATAAAACTCCACTTAAAGAGAGGTTTATAATGTCTTCAAGCATGAATAATTCTGACTATCTTTTTACATCTGAATCCGTCAGTGAGGGACACCCTGACAAAGTTGCTGACCAGGTGTCGGACGGCATTCTTGATGGCCTGCTGGCTCAGGATAAATTCAGCCGTGTTGCATGCGAGACCTTGGTTAAGACCGGCCTCGTCGTGATTGCTGGTGAAATCACCACAAAAGCAAGAGTTGATTATGCAAAAATTGCGCGCGAAGTGATCGCTGATATTGGTTATACAGATGGAGATCTCGGCTTTGACGCCAAGAGCTGCGGTGTCATCTGCGCCATCGAGGAACAGTCACCTGATATCTCCATGGGCGTGACCGAAGGCGAGGGACTCCACAAGGAGCAGGGTGCCGGCGACCAAGGCATGATGTTTGGATTTGCTTGTAACGAAACAAAAGAATTCATGCCTGCAACTATCAGCTACAGCCACCAATTACTAAAACGTCTGAGTAACCTTAGACGAAGCAAGGACGTCAATTTCTTAAGACCAGACGCCAAGAGTCAGGTGACGGCTGAATACAAATCAGGACGGCTGTCCAGGATTGAAACTGTCGTTATCTCAACGCAACACTCACCCGATGTGCACCACAAAAAACTTGAAGAGTACGTCGTTGAAAGTTGCATCAAAAAAACCATTCCAGCAGAGCTCCTACGGGATACAAAATACTACATCAATCCAACTGGTCGATTTGTGATTGGTGGGCCTCAGGGTGACTGCGGCCTTACGGGGCGTAAAATCATAGTCGACACCTACGGTGGACATGGCGCCCATGGCGGGGGCGCCTTCTCGGGCAAGGATCCCACCAAGGTTGATAGGTCTGCAGCTTATATGGCTCGCTACATGGCTAAAAACATCGTTGCCGCAGGACTGGCCGAAAAATGCCTCGTACAATTGGCGTACGCCATCGGCGTTGCAGAACCTGTTTCTATCTTCATCGATACGTACGGCACTGGAAAACATTCGACATCAGCTCTTGCCGCGGCCGCACGCAAGGTTTTCAACTGTAAACCACGTGGAATCGTCGAAACGTTTGATCTTTTAAGGCCTATTTACAGAACCACTGCAGCTTACGGACATTTTGGCAGGGATGAATTCCCCTGGGAGCGCCTAGATAAAGTGGACGCCTTAAAGGCCGCGTTAAATTAATTGATTAGAGTGTTTTCAGGCATAAACCGTAGCGATTGCTCCGGTTTTTTTACTCAGAGTTTGGCAAATATTCCGCTTGGGCTCGTAGATCCGAATCGCTATAATAGTGATATGGATCAAGGCCGAAAATCAAAAAGAATATGGCTAGTTAATCGCGATTTTCAGTTTCGATATGCAGCCGCTGGCCTCGTTGCCGGTTTATCGTCTACGATGATCACAGCAACCCTCATCATTTACCCTTTATTCGCTTTCAAAATTTTAACAATCGGACTTTTTTTGCCCTGGCCGATAGTAGTAACAATATCAGCGGCCATTGTTTTAAATTGTGTACTACAAATCATCTTCGGCCTTTTATTGACCCACAGAATCGCAGGGCCTATCTTTAATTTAGTACGTTATCTTCGTATGATCGCTCACGGTCACTGGAGCATCAAAATGAATCAGCGAAGTCAAGATGAGCTCGGCATGGTCGTTAGACACGTAAACGAAATGAGTCAGAGTTTAACCAAAGCTGTAAAAGACGATCTCGAGGTATTAGCCCAAGTGGAATCTCTGCTCAGGGATGCGAAAAAAGACCCTAACAACATCGAATCGACCCTGCAGGCGATTGAGTCCTTGCAGCTAAGGCTTCAAAAACGAATCACCGCCCAAGGAGGCATCATATGATCGAGCACCTGAGTGGAACTGTTCTTAGACGAACACCGACCACCCTTATCATCGACGTCAATGGAGTCGGCTATGGCGTTGAGATGCCCCTAAGCGCTCTATGCGAAGCCCCACCAAATGGACAGCGCGTGTCGGTCTGGATTGATACGTATGTTCGAGAGGATGCTCTGCGGCTATTCGGTTTTTTGTCGTTCGAAGATCGGCAGGCATTTATCATGCTTCGATCTGTGTCAGGAATTGGGCCTAAAATCGCGCTTGCCATACTCTCGACGTTCGATGCCTCGTCACTTAGACAAGTCATCCTACAAAACAAAGCTACTTTATTAGAATCCGTTCCAGGTATCGGCGGTAGGACAGCTGAAAAAATCGTCTTAGAACTTCGAAGTAAAATTGAGCGACTTGGCCTAACTGGGACATCACCAAAAGCGAGAAAAGCTGGCGCCACCAGCAATACGTCCATTCAGGACGTCGACAACGTGGATGGCCTAACAGAAGACAATGTGAGTGAAAGCATTCTAGCAGACGTCAGAAGCGCGCTTGAAAATCTTGGATATAAAGACAAAGAGATTAATCCCGTCATCTCAGAGATCCTACGAAATCCTGAGGCTGGTAAGCAGGACGGATTTCAGGTCGTCTTGAAATCTGCCCTGAAGTCACTAAGAGCTAGTTATTAACTCAAATAAAGAGAGATCCAAATGGTTGAGCCGACTAAAGTAACAAAACCAGTCATTGAGAGACTCTCCGTAGCTTCGGAACTCATTGAGGATCAAGAGCTCGATTTACGGACACCATCCATTCGGCCCACTAAATTCAGCGATTACCCCGGACAAGAAGATGTTAAAAAGAATTTGGAAGTCTATGTCACCGCCTCTTTAAAGCGCGCAAGACCGATGGACCACGTGATTTTACACGGAGCTCCGGGCCTGGGTAAGACGACGCTAGCCAACATCATAGCCAACGAACTGGGCGTTCCTTTTGTTGCGACCAGCGGCCCTGCAATTGATAAATCTGGAGATCTCGCCGGGATATTAACGGGACTAGAGCCTGGGTCACTGCTGTTTATTGACGAAATTCATCGATTGAATATCAAGGTCGAAGAAGTCCTCTACAGTGCAATGGAAGACTTCTCCATCGATATTATTATCGGTCAAGGCGCTGCTGCTCGAAGTGTCCGAATGGATATTGCACCGTTTACTTTAGTGGGAGCCACAACCAGACTATCTCTACTGTCTCGTCCTCTGTTAGGGCGTTTTGGAATTCAAGAAAGACTAGAATTTTATGATGCGCCTTCGCTGACTAAAATTTTATTTAGAACTTCAGATATTCTGGGGTTTAAACTTTCAGATGAAGCGGCTCTGGAAATAGCTCATCGCAGTCGTGGTACTCCCCGACTAGCCAACCGTCTTCTCAGACGAGTCGCCGACTTCGCCGATGTAGAAAATCTTCGTGAGATTAATCGCAAAGTGGCTGATCTAGCCTTAGTGAGGCAAGGAATTGATGCGTCTGGGCTTGATCGAGTCGACCGGCGAATCTTGAGTACCATGCTTGAGCAGTATGAAGGCGGCCCCGTTGGCATCGAAACTCTAGCGGTGACTCTTAATGAAGATCGCGACACAATTGAGGACGTCTACGAGCCTTACTTAGTTTATCGCGGCTTCATAGCGCGAACGCCTCGCGGTCGAAGCTTAACGTCGCAGGGTTTAAATTACGTGAAAACGCAGTTAAACAAACACTCCATCGACTAATACAAATCCTCGACTAGTTTAACTTTGTAGCCTTGCAGTTGCGCTGACCTTGCGTGTCTCGAAATACCTGAATTCCAATAATTTCTGGTAGCTGAGCATTATTTGATCCTAAAAGATTGAAAATTCTTCGGTAAGCGTCCTCGTGAGTACCAGCGTGGAGTGTTGTCATGATTCCACCGTGCCCCGTTCTAGAAAGCTCTGCCCAAAGCTGGGCCTCAGAGTCTCTAACCTCACCGATGACAATTTTTTGGGGTGATAAACGCAGAATTTCACATTTTAAGCGATTCAGAGATACACCACCCTTACCAGCCACATCGGCGGGTACCTCTACCAAACGAAACCATGAGCTAGATATAAGAGGTAACTCTGCAATACTTTCGACAATACCGAGCCGGACACCTTGAAAAAAGCAACATACACTAGCAAAGAGCGCCGTAGTCTTGCCCGATCCTGTTGCACCATAAAAAACAACGGAAGCACCCTCTTGTACCCATGCTAACAGATCGGCGCGTGAAAAATTCTCTAAAACGAAATCACTCAAGCTTGCTTGAAATAACTGCTGCCTTCTAAAGACAACATGAGGCCCATCCGGTGACATCGGCGGCAGAACCACATGCCATCTCAAGTTAAAATTGGGTAAAACACCACCGCCGTAAGGTCTATAGGGATCGAGCCTAGTCTTTGACGTCCAAGAAAGACACCACACCAAATTCATTAAAGCATCAGCAGTATAATTGACGCCCGATTTTTCGATATGGCCTAGATTAGTTAGGTACGTTAGATAACCAAAGCTATTCAGATAGACTTCAATGACGTTTGGATTCTTAAAAATATCTAGTAACTGCAAAAAAAGCGCATGCTTTCCGAGAGCATCTTCTGCGTCGTCCCAATGGCTATGATCGGGCTCCGCCGTCGACAACAGATTTTTTCCAACTTTAAAAATAGAAAATAATTTCGCCAACATGAGGCTTGTTCTCATGAAAATGAATAGCTTTTAAATTAATGGCAAGAAATTTTGGCCACGAAATTTAACTGAGATAGTTACGAAGACTGCCGAAAAGTGCCTGCTCTATTATAGGACGACTAGAAGCACTATGATTTGCCTTACAGGCATCCGCCAAAAAATTCAGTACATCTTCATCATCCCAATCCCGGGTATCCATCGCCCTAGCTCCTTCGAGCATTCTTTCAGCCATATCAAGCGTGATGAGACCACGATTACGACAATCTTCGATTACTTTCCACACATCGTCTGATACCGCGACTCGCTCGAGTGGATTGGATACACGGGTACCTTGTCCTACTGGTGCAAATGTTGCCAGCACGTCCATAATCGAACCGGTCGACTGAGCCGAATCACACCAATCCTCAGCCGCCTTGATTAAATCCAAATCAAACCCTCGACCGAGCAAGATGCCACGGATAAGTCCATCCTCTTCGGTAGCAACGCCATGACAACAAACTAAATCCGCCATAATCTCAATTACTGGACGAATCTCGTCAAATTGATAACGTTGCGGCATGGCAACCTCACTGTACTTAGAACCACGTTGATTAACTTGAGTCTCTAATAAAGGTATCAACTTCTCGAACATCTTGGCAATAGTCTGTCTCTCTGCGCCCGTGTGGGGCTGTCAAAGCACTGTAATCAAAAGACAAATTTTTAACCAACTCCTCTGCCGAGAAAAAAGGCGTAGCCCCATCTTCGATTAATCTTGCTGAACCCTCAAATCTCACATCCGACGCGTCATGACAAAAGACATAAACATCTCGACCCTGCTCTAACGCCTCAGTCGCCGTAATGAGCGAACCAGACCGAACGGCTGCAGCCATAACGACAGTAGCGCTGCATAATCCGCTCACGATTCGATTCCTAGATGGAAAGTCATGCGGTCTCACCTCCTGAAACCATAGTCGTTCAGAAATGACACTTCCGCCACGTGACAATATTTCAGAAAATACTCGTTCGTTGGTTCTCGGAAACGTAGTAGTCAGACCTCCCGCTTGAACAACAACCGCTCTAACTTGATCATTGTCACCAACTAACATCCCCTCATGAACCGCGATGTCACATCCTAGAGCACCGCCGCTGACAACCACTAGACCGTGTCGTTGACAACTAACACCAACGTCAACGGAAGCTCTTAATGCCTCATAAGTTGTCCGCCTAGATCCTATAACAGCGATCGAGGGAGCGCTTAACAGTTCGATATCTCCAAGTATTGAAAGCCCCAGCGGAGGTCTAGCTATGTATTTTAGAAGCGGCGGATAATCACAATCGTAAAAACCGACATATCGAGCTCTGTTCTTTTCTATCCCACTAAAGTGTTGGAAAGCTGCTTCAGCAATCTGCTGAATAGAGACATCTCTACGTTGCAAGATCAAACCTAACCATGGAAGGTCAGGTTGAAAAGAGCTAATTTCATTAACAAGAATCTCTTTCCATGCAGTGATATCGAGCCCGGCAAATCCTAAATCTTTGAACACCTGCTCGGCTCGCGATGTCGTCTTACCGGGATCAATTTGTAATTGAGCTGGCAAAGGCAGCCATTTCCCTATCACCTGACTGCAAACATGTGCGAGCGCTGCTAAGATCTCTTTGGAATGCATTTAAAAACCCCCTTTGAATACTCAAACGGGGTTCTACGCGATTATATATAATGTCAGCCACCCACATTGTCAGAGTGATAGTGAATCTCCGACTTTGACCTCGGCATTCCCAGTGGCAATGTAACCAAGCGCTGACTCACCATCAATTTCCAAAATTCGCACAACAGCGATCGATCCTGCATCTTCTGAGACATCGTCGTCGCTAGCATGGGTGACTGAACGATTTTGTTCTGTTCTAAAAATCGCGTAGTATCCACCCACTGAGAGACCTTCTTTCTCAAGGAAGACAAGGTCTCCTTTTCCACCCATGCTCTTGTCCGGATCTTGAAATCCAATAACGCTAGATTTTGCTGTAGATACCGCCCCCACTGCACTCACTGATGGGATATTGCGCTTCGTTGCGATGAAGTTTACGACAATATCCCCCGACTTGACCGGCGTCCTCGAATCAAAAACAACACCTTCAAGCAATCCTGTTTTCGTCTTTCGGGTGACTCTAATATGCCCAGTAAAATCGTAACGATATCCAACAAAATCTCCACTACGAAGACTGCGAATGTCTCCTGTTGGTCGCAGAATAGAGTAAGTGCCGACACCTAGTTCATCTTCGGGTCGCAGCAAAATAACCTGATCATCACCTGCCATATTTTGTCCCTGATACCCGCCAACGACCTCTGCCAAAGGCTCTTTTTCATCATCAGAAACAAATGCAGGGACTATGAAATCCAAATCATCCCGATTATAAATTTTGCCAGAAAATATAAAGCCGTCTAAAGCATCTGCATCCGCATTCACGTCAGAGGCACCCACAATGGCTGGCGGTTCATCGTCTGCGCTTGTGGAAGGTGGAACATTTGCCCTTGAAAAAGCTGGCACCGTAGCGGAACTTAGTCCCTCTTTTCCACCGATCGGAACTTCTTCTGCCTCGACGACAAGCTCCTCCTCTTGAACATCCCCTTTTTCAACAGGAACAACCTCATCCTCCGTTACAACTTCAATAAATGGTGGTGTCTCTGCATCACCGCTATAGAACGCCAACTTCATTCCAGGATAGATAAAGTGAGGGTTGCGGACTTCCGGATTAAGCGACCAAAGTTTAGGCCAGTAATTACCATCATCAATAAGCTGACTACACACATCGAACATGGTGTCACCCTCTTCGACAGCATAAAATTCAGGAGCCTCTCCGGGTGCCATGTCTCGGCGCGTGCCGGGCAAAGGCGGTACGCCACCAAACTGATTAGTGGATGGCAAATACTCGACTTGTTTTACAGGTGCAGCTGATCCATCACCACTAAGGGGAGCTTGCGGGGAGAGGCCAGCTTCTTTGTTATCAGATGTCGCCAGGGATCCTGTAGCTTGCTCAGTCGGGGGCGCCCCATTGGGTGCTTGCACGGCCTGCGGAGACTGGGGGTCAGACTGTTTAGTGGTTGGCGGCACAGAAACATTAGCTGGGTTCACGGCGGAAGCAGCTTTACCATTTTGAGATGTAGAGTTTTGAGGAGACGGTTTTCTATTCTGAACCGAATTCGTTGGAACAGGAGAATTAATCTTCGGATTTGCTTGGTTATCAGGACTTTTTGCCTTACCTGAATTGGTTATAGGCACATTAGGGATCGAGTCGCCGAACAGGTTTGATTCACCACCTAAATCATCGAGAACATCACCACCTGATGATGTTTTCGTATCGTTCCCGTCTTCGCCGCCACCGGTGTCAAGACTAAAGTCATCGACGTCATCAGCGAACGAAGCCGCCGTCGATACACATAGAGAAATCATAAGTAGGTATTTACTAATCTTTATCATAAAGATCCCTGTAAGTTACCGAGCTCATAAGCTGCTACTTCAGCTGGTTCCTGCCCATCAAAATCTGCAATAACTTTTTTGAGCTCATTTTGAGCCCTTTCTTTCAAGCCCAATCTTAGGAGGATCTTGGACAATTCTAGTCTTGCTTCGGCAACCTGAGAACTCTTTGGTGCTCTCGCAAGATATGCCTCAAGCTCTTGACGCGCCGTGGCGTGCTCTTTCAAGCCCGCGTAGCTCTTTCCAAGCCAAAACCTTAAAACGCCATCTTTTGTATTCTCACCGTGTTGACGTGCCAAATCAGCGAAATCAGCGAGAGCGCCAGAAAAATCTGACGCTTGATATTTTGCTTTTGCTTTTGCCAATGATGATTCGAACTGTCCCGCACTGGCCAACGTGACTTCGGGATTTTCACCTTCATGATTTGCCTTGCGCAAAAGATCGGCATCCAAAACTGGCTCGCCAAGCGGAGACGAGGTCACAACACCCAATGCCAAGTCAATATTTTCATCGACGTCGCTTCCGGCGTTAGAAGCCTGCTGCGCTCTCTTCTCCGACTTTTTATCTAAAGATCGTCTCAAATCATCTGGGGCAATACCTGTTAAAAGACCCTGCTCCAGCAGCTTTATCGTTTCCCTCTGCTTCCGCAATTCCGCCTCAATTTCTGCGATTCGCTCCACAGTCCTTGCCTGTGCCAAACTAATCTGCTCCGCAATTTGTGCAGCTTGGATCTCAGGAGCTCCCTTCGACGGCTCTGCGGCTGACGCTGCTGTTATCTCTTTATCAGCCGATTTCACCGATATTTCTGTAGATGTTTTACTGACATCTTTTTCGGCTGAGACCGTCTCTATTGGTTTTGACGAGTTATCAGCGTCAGAAGACCAGAAACTGTTGCAACTCGACGTCAAACCAATCAATCCTATCAACGCCAAAATTTTCCACGCGTTAAACATTAAGTCCTCCTAACCTTCATCAAATCGCCTCGGCTTGAGAGATAATACCTACAAAAGATTTCATCGCACCAAGAAGCTCGTCACTCGGGTTCATAAACTGCAAACCAAAACGATAACTAGTTACAATACGATTTTCCCCATCTAACTCGCTAACGACATTTCTACTTTTTCGCTGCCAGCGCAGGGAGACCGCGGCCGCAATAGGTCGAGTCATTGGCAAATATAGTTCGATATCGTATTGCTCCAAGGGCCGATCTAGAACTCTACAAACGGCAGGAAAACGCTCCTCGATACAGAGACCAGCGTGACTAACGTCAACAACTCTAACAAGTGACACCATCTCTGCCGTTGACTCCATGAATGGTGGCACTCCAGGATCAAAGATTCTGGGCGCCCAGTTACAAATCGTTAGGAAAGCCCGCTGGCTACCGACAACCGGGTGGCGAATGCTTTTTCTGCGCTCGATACTGAGTAGATAATCGGGCGCGGAGAACGTGCAATGATCCGCAGCAAAATGCGCTATAGTTGAATAAAACATGAGCTTCGCGTTACTCAAAGAAAACTCGATCTGTACGCCACCATCTCCATGCTGAGATAGGTGTTCAAGTCCACGCTCGCTAATATTGCAAATCTTGAAACCATGACTATTTATTGGGCCCGGCGACGCCTTAGCACGACCTTTTACAGCGAGCGACGGCATCGAAATAGCGCGAATCAAAAGCGGTAGTCCAACCTGACCCGCTTTTTCAAGGACTCTTTCGACCTTCTCTGGAGAGGAGATCTTGAGCTTTTGATCTTCGCCCTGCTGTTGGCTCACCGTGCTCTACCTCGACCGTTATTAACAACATCATCCAAACTGTAAAGGCCAAAACAAATTCACTATCCTGCAAATTATTTTGCGTTAATGCACCGAAACATATTAGAAAAATTAGCGCCCAAAGCACCCGTCCCACACGTGGCGCCGAATTAGCGAGGCGACACCATGAAACAATCCAATAACCTAGGCCCAATAAACCTAAGACACCGTACTCGGCCGCATACTGCAGATAGGCATTATGCGCTAACATAATTTTATCACTATGCCCGAAAGCCAAATAATAGGCTGAAATTGCCGCATCACGACCACCTGGCCCGATGCCAACCCAGAGATTGTCGGTAAAAATATTCCAAAACACCTGCCAGTGCACCCAGCGGGCATCACCCCCCATACCGCTTTGGGTCAATTCGGTAAAACGTGCAAAGATGTCATATTTAACGCCTATAAAACCAACTACGAGTGAGACCAACAAAGCTAATTTCCATCGTCCAACAATACTCCGCGCAGGAAAACTAATTAAAAATGCTAAAATCAGTGCCAATTGCGGCCCGCGGGATCCGGAAATCAAAACGACAGCCGCGCAACCGATGGAGCCTATCAGCCAGGCAAATTTTTCCCACTTTTCAACGACAGAACGTGACAAACCTACAGCTGCTACGCTAGCCAAAGCCTGACAATACGCCAAAGTCAGCGGATGCCCCATAAATCCACTGACTCGATAAACACCACCTGAAAATCTCCCCTCCGGCAGACGACCTTCAAAGCCATGTAGCCAGTCTAGTCCAAAACGTCTCTGTAGAATGCAGTAGGCGAGGTTAACTAACGCCAGAGATACAAAGGTATATGCAAACACTTGACGGTAAGCCGCTCTTCGCGATAACCGCCACCAAAACGTCAGATACCACGTCCATAAAATAATATGTTTAATTATGAGACTACTAATCCCCCGTCCAAGACCTCGGATGTCTACGTCCGACCCCACTGCAACGACCAAGGTTGCCGCAGCGCAAAGGATGACAAAAACACACACCGCGCGGGTCACGGGCATCAATTGCTCTTTGAATCGCTTTTTCGCCTCCGTATCGTCTGTGGACTTGGACAGTAAACTCGAAGCAATGGATAGAATCATCATAAACAGCGCTAGCATATATCCAGAAAACACTGGCACAAATAGCGAGAAGGCCGATAAACTACATATGATGAAAGTAAAACGATTTATCACTTATAAGCTCTCCGGAATCGCCTCTCACTTGCTGAGATCAGGCTCTTTCTATTCTACCACGACCCTAGCCATCGCATGGATAGCGCTTTCATCTATGCCCGCATATTCCCAATCTCTTGTGTCATCAGAGAAAAACAGTCGCTCATCTAAATCTGCTGAAACTAAAAATACGTTTGAGGCGTCTGAAAGTCCACCTTTGGCATTCCGAGCAAGTTACGCCGGCCTTCTAATAAATCAAACGTATTCTTTATCGCCCAAAAGCGGTCAATTCACCGAACCAAAACTATCCTGGGGCGGCGAGTATAGATTTTTTTACAAAGACCAATGGACACTCTCTGTTACAGGAGAATTTAAGGGACAGGAAGATATCGCCCAAGAGGAGCAGTCAACGTTCAACATCTCACAGGAAACCATGCGACTGGTTCGACTCTATCATCCGTGGTATCTAGCTCTTGGCGGACGATTATCTTATTTGGTACCCGTAAAAAAAATTTCAATCCCATATGAACGTGATCCGAAAAGAAATATGGATACGGGTGGATCGCTATCAATTGGATCCGTATTTATTGTTAACGAGCGACTGACCATCATGCTCAGCACGCACCGGTGGACATCTTTTAGAACTAGTAAGAATCAAGGTTTAAGCAATATTTTTACGTTACTCATGCCGCTACGCTAATTTTCCGCAACCCTGAATTATTTTTTGGAACAAATCGGAATACTAGCGCGAGTAAACCAACCGTATCTCTGAGCAGCCCACAGCCTCGAAAGTCCGTAGCTATCCTTGTATTCGCTTGTCTCCATTGTACGGGTAAAAGAGGCACCAGCAGAGTACACGTGGGCCCATTTGTGCGTCATGATGCGGTCCAGCTGGGCCGGTGTAGAATTACCCCTCGTTAAAACGAAGATTGAGTTTTGAGGACTAGCCGTCTGACAGCGCTCAGCATTCTGACAAAATCCGGTCCCTGTATCTTTAAGTCCTAGATCAGATAAAAAATCTTGGAAACGCCGTGAATCTTGTTCAAAAGGAAGGTAGCCGGCCACGATGACCCTCTCAAGGCAAGACCCTAAAGCCGTCACAGCATCTCTTATTTTATTCTCTAAAAACGAGTACCAAAGTCCCGACTGCTCCATCTTAGAAGGCATTTGCACGTTAAAAACAACCATTTGCTGCCCATCTGCTTCGATAAGATAGAAGACCATGTGGCCGTCTATGCCGAATTGCGAGTGGTTTTTGACACCATCAGGCAACGGCAGATGGCGGTATGGCTTCGATACTGCAACCGCTAAAAGCCGCTCTTCACCACTTTCTGGCAAATTTTCGACAACCACCGACCGCCAATCGTACCGATTCAAAGCCCCAGAACTTAAAATCAGCTCATCGGATTCCGAAACACTTCCTGCCCTTCGCATGGCATCTTGAAGAATCACGATGTCGGGCCTCACATCCCGTAGCGAGGCATCGATCAATTCAAGCCTATCTCGCCTAAACTGCCAATCACCGCTCCACGATTTCCCTATCGCGGGCCTTTCTTGCTGGCTGAACATATCCAAAGACGCCACAGAAAGCACTCGCTCACTGTATCCGCGAGGGCCATCGCCGGTAATACATCCTGGCAAAAGCACGAGTGTACTAACGGCCAAGAAAATTAAGGGAAATAGGTTCATAAAAATCTCAGCAACCGATCAACCTGCTAATAACGATTCTCTGGATTTCGCTCGTTCCCTCACCAATTCGCAGCAAAGCCGCGTCGCGGTAATGACGCTCGATGGGATACTCTTTCATCAATCCGTATCCACCGAACGTTTGCTGGCCCTCTCTCGCACAGTACTCCGCAACCTCCGAACAGTAGAGCTTTGCCATGGCCGCGACTTTTCCAAATGATTGCTCATTTTGCTTCAACCAGCATGCTTTATATAATAGACCCTGTGCCGCTTCAATCCTGGTTGCCATCTCAGCCAGTTTAAAAGCTACTGCCTGATGCTTACCGATACTCTGACCAAATGTCTTTCGCTCTTGCGCGTACTTCACAGTCAGCTCGAGAGCTCCTTTAGCAAGTCCAAGACCCATCGCCGCTATCGACAAACGCCCATTGTCTAGGGTCTCCATCATCATTTTGAAACCCTGACCAACCTTACCGAGAACTCGATCGCCGGGAATCTCCACATTGTCAAAATAGAGTTCACCGGTGTTACTAGCTCTCCACATCATCTTATCCTTCATCGCTCGCCGGGTCAGACCTTTCGCATCCGCTTCAACAATAAAGCAGCTGAGCTCGGCTTTGCCATCGGGTCGGCGCCCAGTAACAGCTTGAACTGTGACACCCTTCGTCAGTTCGCAGGCACTATTAGTTATCCAAATCTTACTTCCATTTAGAATCCAGCATTTTTTTGACTCATTCCAAACTGCTGTCGTGCGGCTCGCCTGCGCATCACTTCCAGCTTCAGGTTCGGTCAGCCCAAAGCCCCAAAGGCCTCGTCCCGTGCACAGATCAGGTAAATACTTTTTCTTCTGCTCCTCAGTACCATAATAATAAAGCGGTGCCGCACCCAGGCTGTTGTGAGCTGCTACCGTTGCGGCTTGACTACCGTCTACTTTCGCCAACTCCTCAACAATTGCAATATACGAGATATAATCCATCCCCTGGCCGCCATACTTCGTGGGCACCACGGTGCCAAAAAAGCCTAGTTCGCCCATCTTTTGCGTGAGCTCAACACTAAATTTTTCTTTCTCGTCAAGATCTTTAGCTAACGGTGCGATTTCAGTTCGCGCAAATGCAGACACTGTCTCTCGAAGTAATTGCAGTTGTTCACTTTCGCTAAAATCATACGCCATAAAACATAACCTCACTGTTCAAATGATTGAAAATCCATATCCCTTGTGCGCCCTTCGCGCCCAGTAGTTCCCTGCAATATTCCCTTGTAAGACTCATAACGCCGACTTGAGATTAGGCCGTCCTCGGCAGCTTGTTTGATTGCACAGCCAGGCTCATCCAAGTGACGGCAAGCCTGGTACTTACACCCACCTAAAAATGGCTTGAAATCAATGAAGCCTGCTGCCAGTTCCCTGTGAGATACCTCTTGCAACACAAAACTTCGAATGCCCGGCGTATCAATAACGCACCCTCCGGTGCCGAGCTTAATAAAGCTAGCATAAGATGTGGTGTGACGACCCTTGTAGAAAATATCGTCATTTTTTTCAACAGCCTGAACAAGTTCTGGCTCAAAAAGATTCACAAGGGAACTTTTCCCCACGCCAGAGTGTCCTGATAGCATGGAGATTTTACCTCTTAAATCCATCTTGAGTTCTTGTACGTCGATGTTCTTTTTCGCAAGAGTAGCATTAGCCTGAACGCTGTAAACCTTATAGCCCATGGATCGGTACACATTGATATTTGTCGTACAGTCGTCTTTAAACTGCTGTTTTTCTTCGCTCAACAGATCTTTCTTGTTGAGGATTATGATAGACCTTATGCCTTGTAGCTCTGCGAGAACAAGATAGCGATCAATCAACCCCCATTTAACAGTAGGACTTAGATAACTCGCCACAATCAGAAGCTGATCAACATTACTGGCAAGCACATGCTCCATATCACTACGTTGCGGATCTATGCGTTTTATGAGGCTTCGTCGCGGCGCCAAATTCTGAATGACACACTGAGGAAGATCGGTCACCACACCAGCATGATCCTCCGAGGTCTGCGTGCATAGCACACGGTCACCGACGACAATAAAATTACGTTGCTGGCGTTTAGCTTGCATAAACTTTCTAGCTATCGTCGCCAGCCAAACGTCACGCGTCTTTACATTACCTTCCTCGGTCTCTGGGGATACGAACGCGTAACGTTTATGAACCTCAACGACCCTGGCTGCAAAACCATTGTCGCACTTTTCGGCCCATTTAGATTCTTCGACTTCAAACTCCTCGTCGAGGTTTGAGGCCTTCGAAGATTTCCTCTCTCTAGGCTTCATCCGCGTGACGCGATCAAATCTTTCATCGTCTTGCTCAAACTGCCGCCAATTTAAACCCTTCTTTGCCAATCTCAGCCCCCTGTCCTAGCAATGCTTTGACGCATATCTGCACTAAGAAGCGCTGATGTAACCCGTAAAATTCTCTCAAAACCCTCAGAAACCTTCCAATTCTGCTCACCGGCACTTAAAAGAACACCATGTTCGTGTAACTGTTCAATGATAGAGCCAAAGACTTGGGCGCTGGGTAACTCGACATCTGTTGCTCCAGTTAGAAGGCTGATGCGTTGGGCCATCATGACGCAGCGTTTCTGAAATTCCTCCGTCCCGAAAGCGGCACCGTCGGCATGTTGACTCAAAAGCTGTGTTGCAATCGCAAAACGCTCAATCGCTGGCCCTATAACTAAACCCAAGGTTCGAAGTACATTAAATTCCACGGCCGTCATTTGGGGTCGGGCATAAACCCCTTCGCTCGATCTTACAAAGAGTCCGACATCCACAAAAACTTTCAAATAGGCATCTACGACACCTTCAATTTCATCATCTCTCCAACGGAGAAAAAACTCTTTCTTCAAGACAGGGTAGACTGTTTTAGCCCCATCTTTTATGACACGCTCGCTGATGGAATCATTGTGCTGAAGAAAGAAAGCTACAAGGGAGGGAATCGCGAAGAGGTGGGCTATATTATTGCGGTAGTAAACCATATAGCTAGCTTTTGGCTCCGGCGCGTGAACAACATCACTACCAGGGTGAGAAAATCTAACCAAACCCGCTAAATTTTCGGTAGCATCTAGTATCTCCTTACTGGAGAGCTCCGGAAACTTAACATCTGAGGTGTAGGGCTGCAGTTTAGCCAGCTTAATAAACGCTTCAATATGAGCTATCAATTCGTCCTCAGGTAATGCACGCTGCCGCGTTGCCAGCAGTATCAGTGACACGATTGCAACAGGGCCCACCACGGTAACCTGATTTATCGACGTCATGATTTGGTTGGCCAAACTCTGAATGACCGGGCTCAACCATTTCGGCTTTAATTCATCAGTTATTAGTTGATCACTGCGCCAATTCGGTTCAAGGCGATCAAGAAACGGTTGCAAATCAATAGCATCAGCGAATGCAAGATAAGCTCGACCATGCGACGCACGCAAAACCTTACGACCCCGGACCAACTGGCCTAAGCTCTCATTTTTTTTCTTGGAACCCGCCAACTCACGGCGGTAGGTTATAACCTCCGCGACACGATCATAACCGATATAAATAGGTACAAAAAATATCGGACGATCATGATTACGCAAGAAGCTCGACACCACCATAGACAGCATGCCTGTCTTCGGGCGGAGTAACTTACCCGTCCGACTCCGTCCCCCTTCAGGAAAAAATTGCACCGGAAATCCGCGCTGAATCAAAAATGACACGTATTCGCTAAAAGCAGTGGAATACAGGCGATTATTATTAAAAGTCCTGCGAATGTAAAAAGCACCGAGTCGCCTAAATAAGCTACCGATTGGCCAAAAATTTAGATTTATACCTGCTGCAACATGCGGGGTGAGTACTCTTTGCTCGTAGAGGACGTAGTTCAACAGCAGATAGTCGATATGAGAACGATGGCAAGGCACGTAAACTATCTCTGCATTGGCTGGTAATGCCTTCAATCGCTCGATATTTTCTACCTGTACACCATTGTAAAGTCGGCTCCAAAGACGCCGCAGTATGATCGCCATCCCGCCAATAACAGGAAGCGAGACCTCAGCTGCAATTTCGGAAATATACTCCCGAGCTAACCTTTCGGCGCTCTCTCGTGACGTATTTTTTTTACGACACTCTTCGTCGATTGCAGCACGCATCGTCTTGGTTCTCACAAGAGACTCGATCACACGATTACGGCTCACCAGACCTGGACCGAGGACGGCCGTACGTAAGGTTTGAAAATGCACACGTACAACTCTTGTTATCTTTCTTGCCGTCTGTTCAATATTGGGCGATGTCATCAACTGTTCTCGCAGCATAATCGGGCGCGAATAATTCAGCGCGACATCTTTACCCTGCGCAACAACTATAAGGAGCTTTTGAAAAAAACCCGCGCGATCATCATCCGGGAAGAGAAGTTTGAACACACTAGGCTCACCCCGCCCGGGATCACGCCCCCAAAAAACACTGACCGGGATCAACTGAACGTCGAAACTCTGCTCCGCTTGAGCCCGCCGCAGTAGCTTAAAAAATGGAGATGGCGGTTCATTTCGGTATGCACCATAGGTACGAAGTACACCAACTTCACTGAGGTACACACTGGCAGCGTCCTTTGTAGTGCCCAGATCATCGGGATGCGCAATCGGACGGGGTAACTTGCTTTTCACGCAGAAGAGATCCAAAACAAGCAAGTCAAAGATACTATTTGATTTTAGAACGTAGCAAATTGGCTTTTTGGGGTCTATGTTGAGCTCGCCCAACAATTCGCCCTCGGGGATAATGCGCACTCGAACCCAATATTCAAGTGCAGACCTTAGCCAGCGAAAAAGATAAATTCGGGAACGCCCTCGTCTCATTGCCAAAGCCCTCAAAACTCCAAATTATCAATAAGACGGACATCGCCATACATCACGGCGACGATCATCACGAGATTCTTATCTGCAAGCTGACTACCGCAAGGTTCAAGAGTATGACAATCGACAATTTCGGCGTATTGAATACGCATGCCATCACACTTCGCAATCATATTGGTAAATTGTGACATCACGTGGACACTTGAACGCTCGCCTGAATGCCATTTATCCCTTGCGGAACTGAGACCCTGATAAATCAGGCTAGCTCGCTCACGCTCCTCGGGGCTCATATAACGGTTACGGCTACTCATGGCTAAACCATCACTCTCGCGGATCGTATCAAAACCAATCACCTTAAGCGGCATTTGTAGATCAAGGGCCATGCGCTCTATGAGACGCCACTGCTGATAGTCTTTCTTACCAAAGTAGGCCACGTCAGGCAGGACGATGTTGAACAGCTTCGCCACGACTGTAAGTACACCGCTGAAATGCCCGGGTCGAAAACGCCCACAAAGGCCTGACGCCATTTTCTCGTTCAGCAGAACGGTTTGGAATCCATCGGGATAGATTTCTGCGGCAGCGGGAGCAAAAACAGCATCGGCATCCACTTTGCGCAATTTTTCGATGTCATCCTTTAACGTCCTGGGGTATCTGGAAAAATCTTCAGTGGGCCCAAACTGTAGAGGATTCACAAAAATACTAACCACGACCTTAGCGCCATCAGATTTGGCAGCTCGCACGAGCGACAAATGCCCCTCATGCAATGCTCCCATAGTCGGTACGAACGCCACTTTGTGGCCCGCAGACTTCCAACCAGCCACTAAAGATCGCATGTCTGAAATATTTAAAACGGGATCAACCGCCACGCTAACGCTTCTCCTCAACGTATCAACATCAGATAGAAGGCTATCGTAGCAAATTTACAGGAAAAATTAGATAAACTGAAGGGTAAAGATTGCGACGGTATTCGGTCACGCAAAGGGGGGGGGCTTAGAACGGGTTAGAGCGACCTTGTTTTGAGATCCGTCAGGTAAGAAGACCATTGAACCGCCATCCTGGCAATCCGGCCCATCCTAGGCCCTGCACACTTGAGGAGCACCCTAAAGGCATCCCTCTTCCATCTTCGTAAGAGTCCCATCGCTAGGCGAAGAACGACTCATCCCGGTCGGACATCATCGTAAGTTCATAACTTACATATAGAGAGTCGGACACGATAAGAAAAACTTTAGGGAGCCCGAACAAGGCATCCGTTGGGCAGATTTTACATAGTTTAAAATGCTAATATTACTGGGGAAAGTCCGACGCGGAAGCTTTTGCCTGAAAGTGTATTCGTCGTTTTCTTCCTTTTGTCCCGAGCACACCTAAAGACTTGCCGTTATAAACGACATCTACTTCACTCGCATCCAACAAGTATAACTCCGCCGAGGAGTTAAATGTGAAGCGATAGGAGTCAGACTTGTACCAGGTGTTTTCAATCTTCTTTCCATCAATGGTGAGCCGGATTTCCACTGGATTGGCGACTTTCATCTCAAGTACCTGTTCAAACGCACCCACCGAATCGGACGGCATGTAAAGGGGAGCATCTTCATTCTTCGCAAGACTTTTGGTCACAACTTTAGGTGTCGATGCAGGATTTGCGAGAGCAAGCTGCTCTAATTGCCCAAGTGATGTGGACGTAACCGCAGACTTGGCAACCTTATTCACAACAGGTGCCACGACATCCGCCGCCGTGGGGACTTCGACATGATCAGTCTGCTCCTGAGGCGCCAGTTGATGGCTACCAGCCGATGTCGCAACGGGCAATGTTGCTTCAACAGCTGTACCGGCGAGTCGAGATTTATGCCAGTGACTGGCAGCCCAACGACCGAACACAAGACCGACAAAAATCGTTAAAACACCTACCAGCGCCCACATGCGGACATAGGGACTAAAGACTCCCCTAACCACGCTTGTCGGTAATTGAAAGTTAAGAGGGCCAGGAGTAGCACCAGAAAGTGACGGTAAGCGGGGTTTTTCGCCGATAGGAGAAAAACTACCTCCCATTAATCGCTTTGTGACCGGAGACGACGTGTTCACCGGCTCAGCTATACGAGCCATCACAGACCGAGTTTTATGCACTTCGACCGCCGCCTCGTCACCATCCGGTCCCATGGAAATAATATTGCTGCCCCAACACGCATCGTAGAGGCGCAGTCCCTCAGCCCCGTCTGTTTTCAAAAGTCGCGTAATACATTTTACAAAACCCCGTCCGAAAACCTTTCCGGGCAAAGCATCTAAATCACCGGCTTCAAGACTTAAAAGATAATTTTTACCAATCTTCGTTTCATATGCGACCGAATCTACAGACAGTCCTGCCTCTTCCCGAACCGCACGAAGCCAGGATCCAAAACGAACTTTAGCGTCATCCAAACCTTCGGAGGCAGTTGCTTGAGGCTCGTTAACATTGGTATCACTCATTTATCCTGCTCCCAATTTAAGAGCGAAATAATTCGCTGTTTCGTGATACACTTAATTCCACTTCAGAACGGCTGTTCAGTTATGGAGCTAAGATCATGAAGACATCATTTTCTTTAAAAGCGCTTCTAAGCTTAATACTGGTAATGTCAGGGTGTCAAACGCTGAAACACAGTCTGGACACGACGGCCACGGCTGATTCGGCCACGACCCTGTCGGTGGCTCGAGCCTACTTGGAAGATGGTCGACCAGACAAGGCCCTCTACGAATTGCGAGCCTATATCAACAAGTACCCAAAGGACCCTGCTGGGCATACCCTGATGGGCCTAACACAGATGGCTCTTAAAAACCCGAACAAGGGTATCCAACATCTTAAAACTGCTTGGAATTTAGAGCCCAAGGCCCAAAATGCCCTGAATCTTTCGTCAGCCTATCTGCAGTCAAAGCAACCTGATATCGCCCAAAAAATAATCATGAAAGGCCTCGCGACCAAGGAAACGCCACCCTACCCTCATAAGGAGCGTTTTTTTCACAATCTGGCCCTCGTGGCCCAGATGAAAGGTAAGGATAAAGTCGCAGAGAAGTCACTACGCAAAGCCCTTGAGGAAAACCCAACATTTTACCTGAGCCGTCAGCAGCTGGCTCTTATGCTTGTTAAACGTGGGCGGGTTGAGGAGGCCAGGGACCAGTGGGAATTGGCTCGAAACTCATGCCCAGGATGCTTTGAACCAACTGAAAATCTCGCAAGATACTATCAGGTCAAGGGAGATCTTAAGACGGCTTTGGGTCTCATCGCCGACTACAAAAGAATTGAGGGTATCAATCCCGTCGAAGCCAAGCGCGCTCTCGAATTAGAGGCTGAGTTAAATAACCAGCGTTCCAAAATTGTTAAGGAAGCCTCGGAGTCTAAAACTCGATACTAAGCTGTGTGGGATATTTAAATTTTGAAGAAAAGCGACAAAACATCCGAATACAAAAATAAGAGACTGATCGTTTCTACACTGCTCATCGGCCTTGGCTTTCTCCTAAGCTCACTCTCACCACTAAGAGCTCAGCAACCTCCAGGACCTCACCAAGATGAGTCCTACAATCGCTATAAGAATCTTGAAACGCTAGCTCGAGGCCTTTTTTATCTGGAAACCATGTACGTCGATCCCGATAAAGTCAAAGAGGATCAGATGATTCAACATGCTATTAAAGGCATTGTAGACCACCTTGATCCGCACACTTTACTGATGCCAGCCAAAGCCTTTGAACAAATGACCATGGACACTCAGGGTAAGTTCGGTGGCGTTGGCATCATCGTATCGCAAGAACGCGGAAAAATAATTGTCGTATCACCCATTGAAGACACTCCAGCTCACAAGGCTGGTATAAAAGCTGGAGATGAAATCACGGAAATTGACGACCAACCTATCAGCAAATTCAAGAACGCGGATGCAGTTGACCGTATGCGAGGCGCGCCTGGAAGCTTGATGAAACTTACCATCATACGCAAAGACGTCAAGGAACCTATAAAGTTCAAACTCATCAGAGAAATCGTTAAAGTAAAATCTGTAAGAGGACAGATGCTCGAGGATACAACCCTCTACGCCAGGATCTCCAGTTTTCAGGAAAACACGGCCGAAGAGCTGTCTGCCTTGATTCAAAAGAATAATCCGCAAAAGATGACTGGCATGATTCTTGATCTTCGAGACAACCCAGGTGGACTTCTTGATCAGGCCGTTGCCGTGACTGATCTTTTTATCGAAAGCGGCATCATTGTCAGCACCATCGGCCGCGATAAAAATCGCGTAGAAAGAGAATTCGCGAGAAAACGCGGAACCCTCGCGCCATTTCCAGTTGTCGTACTCATCAACGGCGGCTCTGCATCCGCCTCGGAAATTGTTGCGGGCGCTCTTCAAGATCATGAGCGCGCACTACTCGTTGGAACTACAAGCTTTGGCAAAGGAAGTGTGCAAACGCTATTGTCACTTCCAGATGGCAGCGGCTTGAAGCTAACCGTGGCACGATATTACACCCCAAAGGACCGCAGTATCCAAGCAAGGGGAATTCGACCCGACATTATCGTTTCAGAAAAAAATGCTGTCGATCGTGAAACCAGCGGACCCAGAAAAGAGTCAGATCTCAAGGGACACATCGAAAGCTCAGATCTAAGTGACATCGCTGCGAACCAGGGAATTACCAACGCTATCAGGTCATGGCCTGAAGCGATGCAGAAAGATCTTCAGCTAACCACCGGCTTTACATATTTGAAAAGCTACGCGATGTTTCAACGTCGCGTCATGCCGAGTAAATAATATAAGAACTCAGTCTTCTTAACCGCTACCGATCGACATCGGGTAGTTGTTATACATGACGAAATAAAAACCCGAGTCTTGTGCCGTCTTAATTCTTCGGCCTCGACTTCGGCAAAAAGTTACATAATTATTAAATGACTTGTCGTCGGAAAAACACTTAATCATCATCTTACAATCGGGGCAGACCATCATCGGATTATGTGCCACATGACTGCGTACAGTCTGCCGGCAACAAGGTGACAGTCCCACGAGAGCGGTGGAAGCCATCAGCGGCTCAAACTTCCGCGCGATAGATTCAAGACTCTGGTCTTCACTTTTTAGATTATCATCTGACGATTTGCTCATAGTCACATCTGAATACTGCGTTGGGGCTTTTGTAGCCTCGGATTCTTGCTTTTATTGTCCGCTTTCACAACCGAAGAATCGGCACTATAACCCAAAATATACGGTAAATAGAAGTCAGAATGGCCGAGTAGGGGCCAGATTTATGTGTAATCCTCAATTATTTCATGCTAATACGACACGAGTTGACGTTCAGAGAGCCGATTCACCGCACCCCCGAAGCCTGGTTAAATTTCATGAAAAGTGACTCAAACAAAGCTAAATCAACTAAGAAAATCCAGCCGGACCAGAATTCGCCCAACCCTGGATCAGCTAAAGTTTTAGACATGCTCAAGACCATCACGTTCTATGCCCAGGTGCCTGAAGGCATCGATCCGATGTTACTTGAGCGTCTTGCTCACGATCTACATAGTGCCGCTAACGCATTTTCGTTTTTGGTCGACCAGATCGCCTCTGAACTAGAGAACAGCCCCGACGATCGTCATCGTCGAAAGTTGAACCAATTGCGCCAACATGACGCTATGAACAAAAATTGCATAAACGCCATTGCCAAGTGTTTTCGGAGACAAATTATTAAGGCGTGAACTGTGTCCCCTTCAATCTTCCACATTGACGACGATATACAGACTCTAGATGTCTTCTGTGAAACATTCAGAAACTCCCATATTGGCCATCAGAATCCCCAACTCCACAGTTTTTCGAATCATCATGAGTTAGACGCTGCTTTGCGGAATAGACCGCATGTAGATGTATTCATTGTCGACCTCTATCTGGACGGCGGGAGCGATACTGGCCTATCAATCGTGCAGAAATGCCGTCAACTCTATCCAACGGCCCTCATACTTGTATCCTCTGCCACAAAAAATCCCGAACTTGTGTATAACAGCATTAAAACTGGCGCTGATGACTTTATCTCAAAAGAGATCGATCCAAAAACGATCCAAAAAATTATTGAAGATAAAATCTTGGTAAGAAACGTCACTCAAAAAACTAATCCCGTTTACCAATCATTTTGCGGAAATGTAATGTCGCAAATAAACCAGCGCTCTCATGACATCATCAAATCTGCCGTAAATTGTGTGCACGTATTCGGCGCCACTGGTACCGGTAAGGAGGTCGTTGCAGATATCTTCGAGTCAAACCTACCACGCAGCACTCCATTTGTACGGGTCAACTGCGGCGCACTAACACCATCACTCATTCTCAGTGAACTTTTTGGACATGTTCGCGGCTCATTCACCGGTGCGATATCTGATAAAAATGGACTGATACAGGCTGCAAATAACGGGTGGATTTTCCTTGACGAAATAGCAACGCTTCCCAGCGAGGCCCAAATAGCGCTGCTGAGAGTCATAGAATGTCAAAAAGTCAGGAGCATTGGATCTAATCGAGACACTGCCGTAAACGTTCGGGTCATTTCTGCAACCAATGAAAAAATTAGCGACCTCGTCTTGCAAGGCACATTTCGCAACGACCTCTGGCAAAGGATTCGCGAAACCGAAATCTCCATACCAACGCTTAAAGAGAGGAAAAATGAAATTCCAGATTTAGTGCAATATTTCTGCAAAACCATGCGAGGGGGCCCTTACAAGCTCGCGCCAGGTGTTCTCGAGATTTTAACTGCATTTGATTGGAAGGATGGAAACGCACGGGAATTGAGAAACTGCCTCAGATCCATGACAGAAAAGTCGTCTAATAAAATGTTGACTCCAAACTGCTTGCCTACTCATATCTGGAAAGATTATCTAGAGCCCGCTTCCAACTTCAACATCCAAAATATCAAAAACGAGGCCGATCATAGGGCGAATCTATACGTGGCCTGGACTGATGAGGAGCGCCCAAAATTCCAAAAACTTTGCGCCATGCTGTTGCTAGAGCTAATAAAGTCAGACTTTAGAAATAAAGGACGTATTTCGCTGCGCTCACTAGCCCAGTCCTGCGGCATCCCTAAATCGACTCTACCGTCAAAGATAGGCCAAATTATCAATTTCGGATTGATGACAAAATCCGAAATAGAGCAAATGCTTTGCTATGGCCGCGCCCATCAAACTAGCAATTGATCAGTTGTCTCTTGAGATTCCGAAGAAGAATATCCCTCACCGCCACGACCTCTAGACGTCTGCCAACCAGCTTAGAGAGAGTTGTAACGCCTCTAGATTTTATTCCACACGGCACTATCTTTTCGAATAAATCGGTGTCGTTATTAATGTTCAAAGCTAAGCCGTGCATAGTAATTCGTGACTTAACGCGAACTCCAATGGCGCAAATTTTTTCTCCTGCAACCCAAACACCTGGTAAACGGGCGTCTGTGGTGGCAGCGACACCATAGTCTTTCAACGTCTCAATAACGGATTGCTCAAGGCCATTGATATACTCTCGAACAGTCAAATTGAATTTGAGAACATCGATAATTGGATAAACCACAAGCTGTCCAGGCATATGCGCGGTAACCTCACCGCCCCGCTCAGTTTCGAACAGTTCAACTCCCATATTACTATAAGATCGACGCGACAAAAGAAGATGCCCAGGATCGGAGTTCTTACCCAAGGTTAACACGGGCTCATGTTCAACCGTCAGTATGACCGCAGGCTCGCCATTTTGAACTTTTTGGTGCCAAGAAAGCTGCTGTTCCAGGGCCAAGCCGTAAGGCATTCGTCCAAGATCAATATTTCGAAGATTGTCTATCTCTGTTGTTGACATAAAATATCAAGTGCCTCGATATATCCTAACGCTTCAATCGGCGTCCGACCCCAAGCCCATACACCGTGCCCCTCAAGAACTACCGTTTTGGCAACTTTCCCAACCCCGGGCTGAATTTTACGGGAATAAGATTTCATGTCCTCGGGATTTGCATTTGGCAGTACCGGAATCGATAAGGTTTGCTCATGGGATTCGACGCCCAATGCTTTAATCATCTCCTCATTTGTGAATGTCATAGACTTTCTCCCACGGCTATAGGCAACCACGGCGGAAGGATGCGTATGTACGACACAACGTGCCTCTCTCACACACTTGTAAATACCAGCATGAACTGGCATTTCTGCCGACGGACGGTGCGGCGAGAACTCTAGTTGCAACTCCGATTCCAGATCGATCGGTATAAAAAGATCGGCGCGAAGCTGACCTTTACATATACCGGTTGGGCTCTGCCAAATGAGGCCGTCACAGCCCCGTAAGCTAAAATTTCCAGCAGTACCCCAAGACCATCCACGCTCATAGCACCGCTTTGCCACAAAGACCAATTCGTCCAGCAGGACTTTGTCCAAAGGCGTAGGAAAAGGAAATGGATTTCGGCGCGTCAACAAAACGGAACTCCCATGCTAATAAAATCAGTCTTGGCCTGAAAAGTGACGACTAATTTCTTTGATAAATTCCTGTGCCCCCTCGCCCACGGAACCTTTGGATCGTACCATACCAGTTCCAGCATTTATTATGACGTTCTCACCAAAATCTTCTCGTATCGAACTGACAAGACTTGGCATAATTCCGGCCGATGGTACAGATGCTGCGACTTTTAATGGCCCCTCAACTTTTGTAAGGGCTTTGTGCACCAAAATTGCGTCAGATTTTGGCAGCGCGATTTTACCGTAGGGACTTGGATAAAGAACCGCATCACAACCACTCCACCGCAAAATAGTCGCAAGAGCGACTTTTGGAGCGATAGCAGAATGACCGTTCGTCATGGGACCCGTAAATGCCGGATGAGCAAAGACTGGAACCTTGATGTCCGGATCATTACATAAGGACTGGAGAACGGATAAACCATAAGTATAAGGACAGAATAAAAACGCCTGGGCGCCGTATTCCTGAAGCCTCTTGGCACGAGTACGTAATTCAAATGCAGGCCCAGTCAAATGGGTGACGTAAACACCTTTTCCCTTGGCAGCAGTTTTGACGCACTCAAGTCGCCTGAGAGCCTCATCTACTGTAACATCAATGCGAGTTTCATCATCCTTAACAAGATTCGTACCGGCCTCGACAAGCTGTGAAAATTGTTCCGCAAGAGGAGCGTCGGATGGACCAAGGCCTGGTTTTAAAATCGCCATTAACAGAGGAGTCTTCGACCCACTTCTACCGGCAATTTGCTTGATACCGTCAAGTCCAAATCTTGGGCCTTGCAACGTGGATAAGTAATTTACATCAGCAGAAATGGCTTCCAGCTTGATACCAGGATAAAAAGATATCTTTCCGAACAAAATGGTTAAAAGACCCGCCATATCTTGTCCGAAAAGCTTAGCCGGGAATGAAACATCCGCCAAACCCCTACCGTCTTTCAATTCAATACGAGTAACTCGTCCAATAAATTGACTGTACCTCTCAGGGTCCTCTGGAAGGTAGCCTACGGTTTGGCCTGTTGCGATTTGCACCGCAGTTTTTTCGCAATCTGAACGAGTCAATGCGGGAAAGCTATAGGTTCCAGTAACAAACCCGCCCACTTGACGGGATAACTCTAAAATCTCTGATGCATTTGGCAAAATGAGGTTTAAACCCATGGCTTTAACTCTCCGCGGTAATACCGATGGCTTTGATATGACGGCACCAAAGTCTGGTCAACGTGAAATCAGCTCGCCGACATGACCCAACGCCTTGCCGGCACCGCCGTCGCGACACAGCTGATACAGGAATACTAGATTAATATCATTTTTTTCAGGATGTTAGGATCCAAATAACCAGCTTAAGACGCCCTGCGATAATAGTTTTCGAAGGAACCCCTGTTCTGGCATAGTTTGCCCGAAAACGGAGGCGGATAAATATGAAAGATATCGTTTTGCTCTATGTAACTTGTAAGAACACTGAGGAGGCGCGCCAAATCGCCAAAGATCTAGTCAATTCGAGAACAGCCGCCTGCGCTAACATCATACCCGTCATCGAGAGCATTTACGAATGGGACGGAGCTCTCCAGCAAGACGCGGAGACTTTATTGCTTATAAAAACAACGGCTGCGCGATCAAAGGATTGCCAGGCTCGAATTAAAAATGTCCATAGCTATACAACACCCTGTATTTTGGAGCTGAATATTGGAGCTGGAAATAATGATTATATTGAGTGGCTGACTCGTCAAACTTTGCCTGGTGTACCGTCATCGTGACCAGGCTTACCGTCGACACCGATTTTATCGTAGAAAAGCTCGTCAATAGTCTTTTTGATCAGAATCCAGAGTAGCTCTTTGTCAGATACGTTTGCGAAAACACCTAATGGAATCTGAAAGCCACCTTTGTCTTTGCGACCACCGCCATAAAATTGCCCATTTTTGTCTTGACCAAAAACATCTTTGATCCATTTATCTGGATCCAGGGTATGTGATCTGGTTCTTAAAGATCCATCAATCCACTCATTCCCGACAACACCATAAACTATGACCGTGTCAATTCCCTCACGATGCAGCAAGTAGTCGGCACACTGTCCAATACCATCACGGTCCTCTTCGCGCACATAACCGACGCCCGCAAACATAAAAGTGCCCTTGATATCCTTGCGCTGCAAGGCGATCTGCGTCAGATCCATGGTTTTGGCTGGTATGGATTGGCGCGATATAAGATTCAGCAGATCCTTGTCCATGTGTTTAGCCAAGAACTCACTTGCGCGATAATCCATAGGAGTCGCATTTGCAAAATTATCTGTATCAGAACGAATACCATGCATCATGGCGGTTGCAATCTTGGTCTGCTCCGTTGAGGATCCCTCAAACTTTGCAGGACCATCGATAAGATACTCGGCGTAAACCGCTGATGTTGAACCACTGTGTTCACGAATATCTACAAACTCGCCGGTGACCGTGCCTAGAGCTTTATGGTGATCAACGAAGATTAGTAATCGGCAAGAAGACGGGAGTTTTATGGGCAATTCGCAACTCTGAGCGTCATTCACTGCATAATAGTCCCATTGCGATAAATCCAAGGATGGATCGTATTCTTCAATTTCGATATCAAGTTTTTTTACAAGAGCTCTGTTCTCGTAATGCGATATCTCCTCGAAATGCAAAATCTTGGTACGGATATCGTGATGTTTGGCCAGCCACTGTAGACAAAGTGCCGCGGCAATATTGTCTGGGTCTGGGTAGCCTTTTATACAAATTAAAAGGTTCTTGCCTCTCGCGCGCTCCAGCACATGATGAACTCGCCTGGCGGGAATTAACTGCGAGCCCGGATCATTGGTGCGACGACCAAAAGACTGCATGGAAGCCAGTTGCGAACCGTCCACCATCTGCCGACTGGCCTCAGAAACGGCCGTGGCAGCTTTCACGGAGGGATGCATAGCTTTATCTCTGTCTGACTTAGAACGCTTCAATCGGGTTACTCCCCTAAAGATTCAGCACCTCTGACTTTATATTACTGCACCTTGTCAAAGATATCGGTGGGCAGAAACGCCTCCCTTAATCAGCGTTTTTATCATAATCCACATCTTGAGCTTCTTCCCTATGTAATTTTGATGGGTTGAGCCAACCGGGCAGCATCATAAAAAAGCCAACTAAAACGCCCATGACGCCCGGGAAAAAGATAAAAGCTGTCCACGCTGGCATGGTTTCGCCCGTTAGACGGTATATAAACCAAACATTTGCTATAACAATCAGGAGAATAAAAGATACGGCTGTTACTTTACGGCCCGCCACAAACAGGAATTGCGTTGAATTTTGCGATCGTATTTCTGACAAGTGACTCGATCCTTAGTTTTGATTTTAAACGTCTAGGGGTATACGATACGGAAAGGTCGATGTACATTGATTTCATGAGGTGTGATTATGAAAATAGCATCTATTGTTTTAGCGGCACTGTTTCCGATGCTTTCGACAGCGTTGTCCGCCCCTTTGGCCGTTGGCCAGCCTGCTGCGATTATTAAATTAGATGCCGACTTGGGCGGTAAATTATCCGGAGAAGCCTGGAGCTCTGAGGATATTTCGAAAACTGGAAAAATTGTAAGTCTATTTTATGTTGATCCCGAGGAAAAAAAACTAAACGAACCACTTGAAGCTGCCTACGAAGCCGCGAAGTTTCCTACTGATAAACACGGAAGTATCGCCGTCATCAATATGGCTGCTGCTTGGTATCCAAACTCTATGATCGCCAGTCAGCTAAAGAAAAAACAGGAGAAGTTCCCTAGGACGACCTACGTAAAAGATATGAAAAAAACGCTTGTAAAGGAGTGGGGTCTTAAAGACGACTCCGTGAATCTTGTGATTTTCGGACGCGATGGAATGCCTCTTTTTTTGAAGCAAGGCGCTATGACGCCGGCCGAAATCACTGAAGCGATGAATGTCATTAGGACAAATCTTTAAATACAGCTCGAGCTTTTACCCGCCGCCAAGCCGGGGGTCGACCCTCGACCAACCTTGCGTGTGTCCAAGTAGAATCACGGTAATACCAGTTAGCAGCATGCGGACTTCATGACTCCAGAGCCCATAAAGTAACACGATCAGACCAGCCAATTGCAGCACCAAGTTAGACCCCTCAAGGTGCAATAAACCGAGCCGACCCAAAAGGGTTTGGGCTAACATCTTTACGTCCAGACGTGAAACCGCTAACGCACCAACTGCCCGACTCGCAAGGTAACTCAAAATGGCCTCCGCCCATAAATGGTTCCAGAAGTAAAATGCGAACCAAATGGATCCGATAACCTGAAAATATATGGAAATAGGATGTGAACTACGGACAACGTAACTCTCAACCGCACCGAGGCGCTTCACTTCGGCAACGTCACGCGAAACGGCAGTAACACCGTGTATAATCGTAGTTCCCATACAACCTCCAAAATTTGACCACGCCGCTTATTTCACCGCTTGCTGACGACCATGTCAGATAAGCCGCACAGTTGTAGAGCAATTAACGTGCCAATGACGATTTTGTTTTTCTAGTCACCTGAAAAATAGCAAGTCGCGAAAAAAGCGGTCAAGCTACGTCTTTAAAACTGCGGACAAGGATGATGGGTTGAGACGATTTAAGGGTATTCAGATTGTTTTTGACTTGCCAATCAGCAGCCCTATAAGCCTGCTAAAGCCCGCGCCAGCATACACAGCGACCTTTACCAGCAAACCAATCAGATACCAGCTAAAAAATACCGGTAATAATGCAATGCCAATTGCTGCGGCAATCGGATCAAACTTGGTGATATCGGACATTCTCCACTTGGCAAATTGACCTTCGCGATCTATCTGAAGTTCTTTCTTGGCACTTTGATCTCGTCTAGACTTCAGCTTATCGTCCGTAACAACAACTTGAGACATTCCAAACCTCTTGAATCAAAAAACGCACTTCAATAGAGTGTACCGAGTCTTGCTGCCGTTAAGCAACTATCTGACACCAAATAAAGCTTTAAAAATTTTAACGATCCAACCTACCAGACCAACAGGGGTTCCTTCCGCCCGGTAGACTATTGGCTTTTCCGGAGGTCTAGAATTCAAATCCTTGCCCTTGCGATCAGAGAACTGCTTGTGACCTCGTGTCGAAACCGGTTTGCGATGCGGGGTTGGACCACCATCATCATGATGACGCGGAGCATGTTCGGACTTTAAATGTCCTTTATGGCGTCCATGCTCTCTAGTCTTCACATCTCTATCTGAAACATCAGAGCGACCTTTTACAGCTCGCTCGCCTCTCCCAACTGCGCCCTTTCTATCGAAACGTTCTTTTGGCTCGCGATACAGCGCTCCGCCGATTGCGTAGGGATTACCAGCAAGATCGTTGATTTCAAGATAGTCTTGATTGAACCACTCACCCCGCAACTGAACTTGGGCACCCAGCATGTCCTGGATCGCACGAATATTCTCTCCATAGTCTTCGCAAACCAAGGTATATGAACTTCCCTTCGCACCCGCTCGAGCAGTACGACCGATACGATGCACGTAATTGGCTGGGTCATCTGGCACATCAAAATTGTACACATGACTAACTTTTGAAATGTGCAGGCCTCGACTTGCCACATCGGTAGCAATCAGTGCCTTTACTTTACCCTCTTTTATACGCTGAATGAGCTGAATCCTCTTTTTTTGCGGCAAATCACCGGTTATTAGATCAACATCAATGCCATTACCGCTCAGTTTGTAATGCAACCACTCGGCTGTCATCTTTGTATTGGCGAATATGATTGAACATGTTGGGTTATGCTCGCGCAGTAGCCCTAGAATGACACGGAGCTTATTAGACGTATCGCAAATGATCGCATGTTGCTCTATAGCTTCCGGCGTCAAGACTTCGGGATTGACGGAAATATAGGCTGGATGATTGAGATACTCAAATGCGAGTTCTTTAACATTATCGTTGGTAGTTGCTGAGAAAAGTAGCTTTTGTGCTTCTTCCGGAATTTTATCTAGGAAAAATTCCACATCATCAATAAAGCCCATATCGAACATACGATCGGCTTCATCGCAAATAAAGATCTTGACCTTCGACAAATCAACCAATTTACGTTGATACAAGTCCTTTAAACGGCCAGGTGTAGCCACAATCATTCGTGGACCATCTTTAAAAGCGGCCGCCTGTTTATCTAAATCCACTCCACCGAACACTGGCACCGAAGATATGCCAAGGCTTGAGATAACCTTCTGAGCATCATCATCGATTTGCATCGCCAACTCACGAGTTGGGGTCAGCACCAGCACTTCAGGAACAGCAACGTCGCGCTTGGCTCGAGCGGGAGGCGGCTCGTGACTGAGTCGCTCTGCTACTGTGATTACAAAAACTCCGGTCTTTCCCGTACCCGTTTGAGCGAATCCGGCAACATCTCGTCCTTTGATCGTGAGAGGCAAGCACATGCCCTGTACAGGCGTTGGCTGCTGCCAACCTATCTTTTGTACAGCCGCGATGACTTCTGTTGAGACTCCTGCCTCCTCAAATGTCTTGGCTGAGGGAAGGACGTCGGCTAGGGGCACCACCGATGAACTCTCGCCGTCCATATCCAATTCCATTGACTCTAACCCGTTATTTTCAATATTCATTATCTACTTTCTTTGTCTTTCAACAAATCCATTTGAGCTTGGTTCAATCAAGCCTTACCTGACTCTTCATATTAAATTTAGGCGACATTTGACCGATACACTCGTTAATCTTTGATTGCGACTCACCCTGATTTAGAGGTTTCAACATAACGATGAACGAACAAGCCTCCCAAAATAGCGCAGCTGACGCATCGGACTCATCGCAAGAAGCCACGGCCAATCATGCCTACGCCGCACCCCAACCAGGGACGCCAGAGGATAGCCGAGAAGCCGCCACAAAGAAAGCAGAAGCAGACCCAGAGTTCCGCGAAAAAGTGGGTGTTGAGGACAACGCGCACCAGTGGAAACAGGAGCTTAAAAGATTTCATGATAATGTTAATCAGGTCCTTGCTAGCAAGGAAAATCTCAAACTTAAAACCCTTAGTATTAGAACCCGGCCTGAGTTTTTTCGAGAGTGGATCTGGGAGTCCCGGCAACACATGATCCTTATGGTGAACCTGAGACGACGCCTAGGCTCTGCTTCTAACTCAGATCAAAAAACAAGCACGGCAGCCTAAGCCCCCACAAAAACTAGTCTTTATCGGCAATTAATGGCAGAATAGAGCCTTTAAGAGAGCTATTTGCTTATGCCGAACCACGTCGAGAAACGTGGTCCATAACCAGTTTGGGGAGGACGACCTGATGACGGGCCTACTTTGGGTAAGAAGAGACTTTTACTTAGCCGCGCTCGTATCCATCATCGTGACGGTAGCGGTATCGTGCGTCACGCCTGCGCAGAAGCGCGAAATGGATGACCATATTTTCAGGCTACAAACCCGACTGCTACAACTTGAGTCAAATCTTGCTAATAGTCGCATGTCCGATCAGAAAACAGGAGAGGTCCATTCAAAAACGATCGCCGCGACATCGTCTGACGTTGAGAGAATTGGTATCGAAGTCAAAAGAATCAAAGGCGACATTGATGCACTAAAGATTGGCGTTCAAACCGGGCAGATGCCAGGTGTTGAGGCTCAACAAGAAGGCTCCATAGGAGCACAGCTCTCCGAAATTCGCACGCGCCTTGAAACGGTTGAAAATCAGCAAAAAGAAATTCTACATGCCATGGATCACGGAGGATCTTTAGCGAAAAAGGCCGCTGACAAGAAAGGTTCGCCATCGGAAGGGGTCGGACATTCAGATTTCGATAGCGTCCAAGCAGCCTACAAGAGAAAAAAGTACAAGGATGTAACGGAGCTGGCTCCAATTGCTATAGGTAAATCCAAAGGTAAAGATAAAATCAATCTACTCATGATGTACGGCGAAAGTCTGATGAAACTTCAAAAGCCGAAGGAAGCCGCTTTGCAATTCAATGAACTTATCGAGCTAAAACCAGGCGAGAAACAAATGGCTTTAGCCAAACTTCGTCTCGGCGATGCCTTTAAAGCCATGGGGGACAAAGATACCTCCAAATTATTCTACGATGAAGTCGCAACTAAATATGCTGGCACCCCAGAAGCCGATAAAGCTAAGAAGGCCCTTAAATCAAAAAGATAAAAATTGAAGAGTGAGCTGCCGGAATGCTTTTTTTGGGTATTGAATCCAGCTGTGACGAGACCGCTCTTGCACTCGTTCAAGATGGCCGAAGAGTCATCGCCTCTCACGTTGCCTCTCAAACTAAGATTCACGAACGCTGGGGTGGCGTCATTCCAGAGATCGCTGCACGCGAGCACCTGATCGCTCTTGGCTCCATGTATCAAAACCTACTAAAAAGCTCAGAAGTCTCGCCAAATCACATTGATGCGATTGCCGTCACCCAGGGCCCAGGCTTAATAGGCTGTCTTTTAGTAGGGGTGTCGTTCGCTAAAGGTTTGGCTCAAAGCTCTTTAAAGCCCCTCATACCAGTGAACCATGTCCATGCGCACGTACATGGTGCGCTACTTGGAATTGACGCTGAATATGGCCAAATCTTCCCGACCCTTGCACTCGTGGTGAGCGGCGGCCACACAAATCTCTATTACATGTCATCAGCGACCGCATTTGAACTTATAGCCCACACCATAGATGATGCCTGCGGAGAGTCGTTTGACAAGGTGGGTAAGATGTTAGGTTTACCCTATCCCGGTGGCCCACACGTGGAAATACTCGCCAAGACTGGCAATGCCTCCAAAGTTTCGCTGCCAAGAATGATCGAACGTAAAAGTCATATGGCTTTTTCATATTCTGGTCTCAAAACGGCCGTGGCTCGCGTCATCAGGGATGAAAAAACGACTGCCGCCCAACATGCCGACATTGCAGCGGCGTTTCAAGAGGAGGCACTGGGCCAGATTATTCGAAAACTTGAAATAGCCCAAACGATGCGGCCTAAGGCGAAAAGCATTATCGTTGCTGGCGGGGTCGCCGCTAACTCGCGATTTAAATCTATGGTAAAAGAATCGACAACACTTCCAGTTTGGTTTCCAGAACAGCATTTTTGTTCTGATAACGGTGCTATGATCGCTGCCCTTGGTTTTCACACATTCCGTCAGGACAAACACGAAACCAACCTTAGTTGGGACGTGTTTTCCCGTTACCCATTCGAAAAATTTCTAACCACGGATAACTAATAGCTGATCACCTATTTATCAGTCAGAAAGAAACGAACGCCATGCGACGAAGTTACTCAGACGCGATACGAAAACAAGATAGCGACCAGTCGCGTATAAAACAGAAAAAGAGTCTTGGACAAGTATTTCTGAATACTGATTGGCCAGTACGTCGTATCGTAGAAAATACGCTTGAACTTGGTATTACCCGCGTCATCGAAATTGGTCCTGGCAACGCCATATTGACGGACGCTCTAAGCCAAGCCGGAATCAAAGTTACCGCCATCGAGAAAGACGATCGTTTCGCAAACCGTTTATCGGAGAGAATCAGCCGCGGAGAATTGCCGGGCGTCGAGATCATAAATACTGACATCTTGCAGTTCGACCTCGGACATTGGATAAACGCCTCACCCAACTCATCATCTGCGGTGCTTGGCAATATCCCGTACAACATTTCTACACCCATATTCATGTGGACTCTGCCCCATTTATCTAGCTTAAAAGCTGCCATTTTTATGGTGCAACTTGAATTTGCTCAGCGTGTCGCTGCAGCCGTTGACACCAAGGACTATGGAAGCCTCAGCGTGTACTGCCAGCTCCGAGCAATCTGCGAACTAAACTTTAAGGTGGAAAAAACCTGTTTCACTCCAATACCCAAAGTCGATAGCGCCGTCTTAACATTAAGACCACGTCCAGACTTATCACTGTCCCACAAACTCCTGCAATATACAGAGACCATCTGCCGCATAGCCTTCACCCAACGCAGAAAGAAACTCCGCAACACGGTAAAACCCTTCTTACACGGACGATTGGAAAACGATTGTCCGATTGACCTGAACCGGCGGGCTGAGACCCTAATGCCAGCTGATTTTGTGAAACTTGCAGAGTTTTTATTCAACGATAAGATCTGATAGAATAACCGCGTATGTATTCCCACAAGTTGTATATGGAGATCGTGCAATGAAATCTCACTTACTAGCCGCCGTAGCCGTATTAAATATTTACAGTGTTTCTCAAGGTAAAAATCTTGAAACTGATTCGACCCAAGAGAACATTGAATCAACGGAAGCTGTTATCGATACCGAGACATCAAGTTCTAACGACGTACTGGCTCCATATTTTGAGACTCAAAGTATAGACAATCAAAATGATGACGAAAGACCCTTGACTGCACAATCCACAACAGACCAGCCCCCAGCGGAGGGAGATGCCGCATTAGCACCAGAAACCACAACTGAGCCTGCCCCCACCACCGAACCAGCCACCAAAGCCACTCCCCCGAGGAGGACTAAAAAAAAGAAGAAAAAATCTGGAGTAATCGGGGCGGATGGCTCTGTCACTTCTGCTGGAGTGGTTGGTCACGGCGCACAAGACTCTGGAGCTCCGTACAGGGCAAATATTGAACTTGGATTTGATTTTTCTTCGAAAAGCCAAAATCTGAAATATACAAACGAAACCTTCAAAACAACGTCAACTCGCATTGGATTTGATATTGCCTGGTTATTTGTATTTTCGAAAATGGAGGCGGGACCTATATTTAATTTCTCAAGCGACAATCAGAAAATCGGGTCTAGCACTACAAAAAGTAGTGCATTTGGGCTTGGCGGAGCCTTCTTCTTCAACATGGGTAATATTCACTCGGATAAATTCGTACCTTATGCGGGCATAAAACTGCTTACGAGTTCAAAAACGACCGACTCTGGAAGCAAAGTAACAGATAAGATGACTGATTTCGCGATAGAAGGCGGTATGAAGTATTTTCTAGGCGCTCATCTCGCATTAAAACCGTTTTTAAGATACCAGATGACTTTCTCTGGTGAGAGCAAAAGCGAAGCAACCGAGCCAGCGACCGTTGCCAGCATTACCGGTAGTGATCTGACTTTGGGTGTAGGTTTGGCTAAATATTTCTAGACTAAAACTTGGCGTTATTTTTTACCTGCATAGTCGATGTTTATACCGTCTATCCAAAAAGTGGCGGTTGGTCCAAATTTCCTGGATTCTTTCGCACCCGCAGTCCAGTTATAGCGGTAGAAATGCCTATTGCCGTAAAGCCTTATGCGGTCTAATGTGATCAACTCACCAATTGGTGCAACACCAACCGCAACCCTTTCAGGACTATCCCCATCAAACATGTAAATGGGAACTTCTTTTGAATTTTTATCGAGCGTGGCCCGCTTAACAGAAAGTTTCCAAATATAGCGCTCTGGATTTAGCGGCACCTCGCTTTCAGGGTGAATATTTTCAGGTGAATATGCTTCGATTTTTTTACGACTTGAGGAGCCAGCCTTCGACTGCAAGACTTTATCGGCGGCCACGCAAATTTGACCCGGCAACAGCAAGCAACACAGAAGCACCACTCGATAGCGCCTAAGCTCGAACCAAATCATAATCCGACCCCCATTTTCTGGTCACATCTGAAAGTCTTTAGACGCTGGAATTATCGGAGCAATCTAGGCGCAGTAAAGCCATGGATGTCGGCAAAACCTGCCCAACACCTTTGGGGCTGGCTTAGCCAAGAACGACGTCTTTGATGTCTGGAAGCTTTTCTTTGAAAATTGGCACAATACCGTTGAACAATGTGATGTGGCTTGAAGGGCAACCAGAGCACCCGCCGAATAAGCGAATGGTAACGATACCATCCTCGACATCAACCAATTCACAACCGCCAGCATGTAAAGCCAGCTGAGGATTGATATCTTTCTCAATAATTTCTTTGACTTGCTCTATCAAAAGTCACCCCAAATTCACAAGATATCCACAGGTTTATGAAGCCTGCTTGTCTATTTCTTCAGCAATCTAATGTTTTTTAAGACGATGTCAATATCTATTAAAACACCGGTAATTTACCGGACTTTTTTTAACATCTGCACCCCGGACGATAGACCGCATACTCAGGGTGTTCTGAGACTCTTTACAAGACAAACCAAGCACATCGTAGCGCAAATAGCTGCCAAATAGACCCAAAAGCGATTCGTATTGAGCGACGTGGACTCATCTCCAAGCCAAAAACTTCGACTCTTGGTCACCCAGTTTTTTTCTTCAGAATTGATTGGAGTTCGAGACAAAATTAGAAAACCTTATCAAGTTAAGCTCAGGAGTCTATCTACGATTAGGGCTCCAAACACCCCAAACAAGTAAAGACAAGAGTAGTGAAACAATGGCATCGCGAATTTGTTATCACGCGACTTAAACAATTTCCAAGCCATCCAGGCAAAATAGGCTGTAAAAAGAAGTGACCCAAGTAGGTATACGATCCCAGCCGCGCCAAACAACGTCAAGCTAGCGATCACGGGAAATAGGGTTAGCGTGTAGAGTAAAATCTGCCATCTTGTTGACTCGTCTCCACGGACTACCGGCATCATGGGAATTCCCGCGGCTGCATAATCATCTTTGTACTTTAATGCCAAAGCCCAAAAATGAGGTGGCGTCCAAAGAAAAATAACTAAAAACAAAACAACAGCCGGCCAACCAATCGTCGCATCTATCGAAGCCCAGCCAATAAGCGGACCAACAGCTCCAGCTGCTCCACCGATAACGATATTCTGCTCTGTTCTTCGCTTGAGATACATCGTGTAAAAAAGAACATAAAATGCGTTAGCAAACACCGCAATCATAGCTGCGAACAGCGAAGCACCAAACGTTAAGACCAAAAAAGACATAACGCCGAGCACGGCACCAAAGATCATGGCGTTTGCATTGGGCACCCGTCCACTTGCAACCGGACGCCGACGCGTTCGTATCATGTGCCTATCAATATCAGCATCCACTAGGTGATTGAACACGGCGGCAGATGACGATGCTAACCACGTCCCTACGAGGCTAAATACAATAAGACTCATTTTAGGTAGTTCACTATCTACGGCCAAAAGGATGCCTGGCAAAACAGTGACCACAACAAGAAGCGTGATAGTCGGTTTTGTTAGATTAAAATAGTCCCGCCAAGTGGCTCCAGCAACGCTAGTCGCCGATGGGGGGCAAGCGGTCACACTTGAACTCATAGTTCACCAATTACCAACGCGGAGTCATTCCGACCCAAATAGGAAAGAACACGCAGAGATAAAATAACGCCGGGAACATGAACATGATTAGAATCATGGCCAACCAGCCCTTACCTTCTCTCTCCAGATCACGCACAGGCGCATTTTTTGTAGTCATATGGCAGCACTGCTCCCGAAGCAATCAAGTTTGTTGAGACGCCCTATAATGGACGTTTCTTGGGAAAAAAGCAAATTCGATTACTCGGCATAAAGGCTTGGGGTCTGCTTAATTATTAGTCAAAAGCTAGCGTGAAAGATATTCATAGACTCTTTGGTTTCTCAGGACCCCCTTAACATAATCTCTGGTCTCCTGGTAGGGAATCAACTCAATGAAGACTAGAGGGTCGTCAAACATCCGCCTGGCTAGCCATGAGTCAACGGTTTGGACGCCAGCATTATAGGCAGCATAAGATTGAGCTTTATCGTTCCTAAACCTGGCGTGTAGCTCCCTAACATAGTCGGCCGCAAGTCTGATGTTGAGCTCTGGTTTCATTAGATCTTGAGGAATACTGAGCTTTTCTTTGTCGGGTAATTGAGCGTTTTTTAAAAGTCTTTTTGCCGTGTATGGCATGAGTTGCATCATACCGTATGCATTGGCCCCGCTTTTTGCATCGGCCTTAAAACTAGACTCTTGTCGCGATATCGCCAACAACTCGTTGTAATCGATACCGAGTTCTTTACCAACGGTTTCATAGGTTGACAGATAGGGCCTAGGAAAATAAGTCAGAATTTGCTCGGGCCAATCACGCCAAAAATCCGCGGTTTTCATCATCTTAGTTGTCAAAGATATTGAACCAAGCCAATTACCTACGGACGCGTGCAATCTAGATACATAGATGGCCCACTTTATATTTTTAAACCCGCCACCTGTTGCAGGCTCGATTGAGCGTTGTAGCTCTTCAATCGCCAGCGTGGATAATTGGGGGGTTTTCAAAGATGCAAGAACCTCAGCGCGGCGTAGGAGTCTGCCGCGCTCTCTATCTTCACGCAGATCATCGATATCAATACGCTGCCAATCCGACAGCGTTTCCACTAGTTCATTCACGTCCTCAAATGACGTTTCCCAAGCTTTAGCTTGCTGACTACCTACTTTTGACAGTGCGACTACGCTGTAGAAGTTCAACGGGTAATCTTCCGACAGCGTCTTCGCGTAAAACGAGGACTCGGAGGCGTTACCTAGCTTTTCGTGAGCGCGAACAAGCCAAAACAAGACCTGCGGACGAATTTTTTCATCGGTAGTATCCGTCAGAAGCTGCTCCCATATTCTTCGAGCTTGATCAAACTCACCACCCAAGAATCGGTAAAGACCCTGGCTCCATCGAAAACGAGTCGACCACTCATCCGGAAGTCCTGCCTGCCGCAAAGCAAGCTCTGCTATATTAAATGACTTCTCCCAATCACGAGCCTCAACAGCTAATCGAAAGGCAAGAATGTGATAGGTCTCCGCTGCAGCCGCAACGAGATTGCTTTTTTGATCTGCGCTTAAAGTAAATGACTGTAGAAGCGCTGAATTCACATAAGTCAACACGTCATCAGCAAACGTTCTTGCTGAATCACCATCACCGATGTTCGCTCGAGCTCTCGCCGCCCACAATGTTTCTTCAATTCTGCGTTGCTCGAAAGCCACCCTCGATAGAGCAAGAGTGGATTCGTTAATTGCGGGATTTTTCCAAAGTTGCATATACGGCATGTATAACGGCGCAACTGAATCGCGTTCGCCCTGATCGCGTCGCATCCTAATCATGCGTGAATATGACTCCAAAGCCAAAGGCATCAATGACGATTGGGATGCAAGGCGTGGCGCCACTTCAGACAATACCGCTAAAGCTTTTGCAGGCTGACCGGAGCACTGTTCCGCGAGGGCATCAAAGTATTTTGCAACATCTGTTAATAACGTTTTTTTCCAAGTTTGCCAGCTTGGGGACACATGGCCCTTGTACCTACAATACTCCTCGGCCAGAGCTGTTAACACTGGATCATCAGGCGGAACACCCTCGGTCTCTGGAGGGTCAAGCGTGGCATCAGGTGTAACTCCATTCAAAAATTCTGGAATCTCTTTCAACAATATTGGGAGAATTTTATCCTCAGTTTGTAAAGATCGACTGAGCATCCAAGGGCCCAGACTACCTCCCCTTGTTTCAGACAGGATCATCCGAGCTATTTCACGACGATCAAGCTTTCCGCTCGTAAATCTTGATTTTGCGAAAGCTCGTAGCCAGCCAGAAAAAGCACGTTCTCCAAAGCCCCCCCTAGCCGTCGACACCGCCCTCAACCAAGCGGCCGAGGCGGCAGCGCTATCTCCCTTGGCTTCAGCATTAATCGCATCAAGCATGGACTCAACGTCCGCCAACAACTCGCGATCCGATGGATTTTTTTTAAGATATTGATCTAATAAGTCACGACTTTTTTTAAAATCGCTGTCAACCAACTGCGACGGTGACAACACATCAAGAGGAACCTTTACGGGTCGGAGTGTGCTTGTACAACCACACAGTCCGGTGAAAATAAAGGATGTCAGGATAATTTTAAAGCTGATCCATCGCATACAGCTCACATGATACCCTGTTATCCTCCTGGCGTCACACGAAAAACCCGCGGGCTGACCAGCGACGAAGAGACTACCATGTAGCGATCATCTTCAATAAAATCAACGTTCTGTACATGCTTCAGACTGACTTTGCTGTAGAGCTTCCTCTTCGACGCAAGATCCATAAACTCCACCGCTCCGTCATCAAACGTCAGCACATGAACCACCTTGGCTGCACCGAATGTAGCTATCTTTCTTTGGCCCGTTACTGGTACCACCTGCCGACGTTTCAAACTCCAGTCAAATACGACGACAGCTTTGCGCGTCCACGCAAATAAAGCATCACTATCCCCAGCCACGCCCCGAATCTCCGACTTCGCAGAGTATACCGATTCATAGTTCGCAAGCGCTCCTGACACTGTAAATTTAATGAGCTCGCGTTTGTGTGGAAACACTACAGCTAGGTATCCCGGTTTGTCTGTGCGGACAACTGCCGTGTTTGTTGTATCCAGATCGGACTTCGCACGATGTAAAATGACACTTCGCCCTTTCAATGAAAACACGTAAATGCCACATCGACTAAGGATGAAATAGGCACCTTCATCCAGTAGGCCCGTCGCGGCCGACGTTATTGCAGGACACTTAGCGTCAAACTTCGCTTCAAGAGCACTCCATTTTTTAGCAGAATGCTCAAAAATCCAAATTATACCTTCGTCAAAACCCACGACTTCATTTGGAGTGACACCTAATATTCGGAACGGAGACCTAGCTGACACCGGCATCTCGTAGCGGGTCACCGAAGAGGTCTCCAGATTCCAGCGCCAAATATTTTTTGCACCGGATAACCAAAGCTCCCTCGAAGCCTGATGATATAAAGGTCGCCCCTTCAAGTTATCAGCAATCATGGCTTCACCCTGTAAGGTGGCTGGCTTTAACTCTGTTATTTCTATGTTTGAATAGTTCGACTGACCGGAGAACAAACCCAAAGCAGCAAGCGGCAATAAAATGGCAAACGCCTGTTTCAGCATTAAAGCTAACCTCAAGCTCCTGCAAGAGCCTCGATGATTTGGGATAGAATGAGTGATTCATCAATCCCCGAGGACTTCAATCTGCGATCTGCCTCTATGCATGCGCTCAGACCTGAAATCCCCCTAGCGCGGGCGCCACGTTCCACTTGCTCTCTTGAATAACGGGAAAATATACCGTTAATCGCGATGGCTGACTCACCTCGATTAAGAAAACTCTCCGTCAGCAGGTGGGCTTTAGCTGTCTTTTTTTCTCTCAAAAGTTTGAACAAATCAAAAATATCATCATCTCTAATGTTACCAAGTGAGGGTGCCACGTCCTCTCTGTCAATTTGACGACTCGTATCGCTGAACTGAAGACTGAGTTTTAAAATTTCGTTTTCAATCTTCATCAAGTCCAGCCCGGAGGACTCTAATATCAGATTCAGAGCGTCAGATGACAAGTTGATGCGATAACGAGTCGCCAGTGCAGAGGCTATCTTAACATAACCCCCAAAGCTCTCTGGTTCGAAGCAGTTCACAATTTTAGCGTTTAGTCTTTTCATCTGCTTTTGAATATCTACAGTTAACTTTTCGCCGGCGTCAATGACCAACCAAGATTTCAAGACTCCGACATCAGGCACGCCGTTTAGCCAAGTACCAAAAGTCTTTAAAGCGCCGGCGCGACGAAGAATGTACAGCGTTGTGGGTTCAAAGAGACTTGACTGCATACATAGGGCTTGAAAATCACGCTGTTCAATCTCGCTACACTCAATTGAACTAAACTCACCCAGCTGATTTTGAAGCCAAAATTTCTTGATGCTGTCTAAGGTTTTTCCATGGAGATAATTTGACGGGCCTACAACACATATGATTCGCGGAAATGTTTGAGACGATTTCGCAGCAAATATATCTCGCATTTCGAATAGGTAGTCGTCGTAGCTTGGACTGCCCGAAATTTTGCTCTGCCACGTCACGCGTCACCAACCCGTTTCAATCCAGTTAAAAGAAGCAATTACGTCACCCAAGATTTTTTTGAATGGCGGCGCTTGCTCGTTCGAAGTAACCGCTCAGCTAATTTGGCAGAGGATCTTTTGGTTTTTACTGCCTTTTTCTTGGATGACCGACGCTTCAGTCCTCGCACAGAGCAGCGTTCATAGTCCACCATAAAATGCCAACCTATTGCTTTTTCAAGTGCCTCACGCTCCCTCTCAACCTGCTGAAGCTCAACAAGCGGGTCAGCCTTATCTTTAACCATGAGCCGTAACTCTGGTGATTTGCCTCTTTTTAAGGCGATCTCTTTGATCAATCCCCGGCGAGACCGATTGAGGGCGACGGCTAGCCTTAATATCCCGGCAAGAAACTCCACCCGTTCAAACTCATCCTTATGCAAACCACATAGCTCACCTTGTTCAAATTTTGGTGAGGCTTTTCTATGGTGTAGGGCCACCAACGCGATGAGATGGCGCTCATCTTGAGTGAAACCAGAGATTCTTCCGTTATTAATCAAATAATATGTATGACGATGATAGGACGACTGCGCGATAAACTTACCAGACTCATGTAACCATGCTGCGACATGCAGTAGTTCTCGATCACCAAGCCACTGCGACTTAACTTGAGACGGGTGCAAATGATTCACAAGCTTGTCGAAAATTTCTAAAGCCAAACTGCTCACATAGTCCGCTTGTTTGGAATCAACCATCCACTGCTCACCGAGTGCTTTTATACTATCCCAACGTATATCCTTAGCACGACCTACTTTTTCTCCGGACATCCTTCTGTAGCTATCGACCACGATCCCCTCGCGCAGACCAAATGCCGATATCATCCACTCCTGCACCCCAAACAACCTGGAGATCTCGTTCATCACAGCCGCGCCAGCCATGATAATATCGGCACGCGATGAATCTACGCCTAGAACCTCACGGATTTTTTTAGGATCTTTGAGTCTCTCCATCACTCCCAAAATGACCCGAAGATCTTTCGACGGCAAACGGTAACCATTTTCATCTATCAAAACACGCTTCCTAAAAAACCTACTATGCAACATCGCCAGGGCTTTGGCTGTGCCAGAAGATGCGATAGCTTTTTTGTATGAACCTTTTTTAACGCCTCCTGCCAGAGGCAGTAACCTCAAGTTTATGTACTCGTGCATCTTTCTAATATTTGGGGTTGATATACTTTTTTTCTTAAGATGCTTGGCGGTCAAAGTCACGGCGCCCAGTTTCAAACTAGTTACAAATTTAATCTCTTCACCACGTGCGAGTATAATCTCTGTACTGCCGCCGCCGATATCAATACCAAGACATGGAGTTGTTTCCAAAGGCAACGCATAACGCATCCCAAGGAAAACTAGGCGCGCCTCTTCCACCCCGTCAATCAACTCCACTTTGACTTTGGTTTTCTTGTAAATCTCATCGATTAAAAGTTGGTGATTTTTGGCTTCTCTCAGCGAATGCGTAGCCACGGCTCTTATAGCCGCGCCGTAGGCTGAAGCGATTTTCACCATGTGAGAAACTGTGTGAAAAGCGCGTTTAAATCCTTCTTCAGACATGTTGCCGTCTGGAAGTAAAAACTCACCCAAACGCACCCCAATCTTGTCTGTGTCTAAGACTTCTAAGTGACCGCTAGGGTCCATTCGGGCAACAATTAAGTGTATTGAATTACTACCAATATCGATGGCCGCGACAGTTGTGGCTTTTCCGGTATTGGAGCGAACATACATATAGCGATAGGTCCTGACGAGTTTATGGTTTCCCATCAGTATACCGAGCTGTCGTCTTCAATCAACAAAAGTTCGATTTAGATTTCGCCATGTCTACGTCGCGTTGAATTTGGTCGCGCAGATCCGTGACGTCTTGAAACTTTTTTTCATCCCTTAATCGAGCGCAAAATGTCAGCTCAACAGTTTGCCCATAAAAATCTAAGTCGCCCTGTGTCCGATCATAGACATGAGCTTCGACCGTTACGCCCTTATCTTGTAAATTCAAGGTCGGTCTCACGCCAACGTTAACGACGGCCCTCATCTGGTCCACTCCCCGAAGCTCCGCAGAGATGTCGGATTTGACGGTTAAGAACCCTGCATAAACGCCCGTTCCTGGTATCAACTGTTCCATGTGGTCTAGGTTTGCTGTCGGAAAACCAATGCTGCGGCCCAATTTGTTCCCCTCAACAACCGTGCCCGTAAGAGCAAAAGGTCGGCCCAACATCTTATAAGCCAAGTCCACCCGACCGTCTCGTAACCACAAGCGCACCTGTGAGCTGCTGGCGACAACACCCTCAACATGAACTGGCTCAACAGTGGTACATTCGATGCTTTTATCAGCACAAAATTCTTTCAAAAAATTCGCATCTCCCTGACGGTCTCTTCCAAATCGGAAATCGGTCCCAACACATATTTGCCTTACGGAAGCGGAACTGGTGAGCCCGTCTAAAAAATCACGGGCTGACGTCCCTGCCAGGGTTTTGTCGAATTTAAGTTCAAGCATGGCATCAACGTGCAGCTGCGCAAGAAGACGACGTCTAATGCTTGGACTATCGATCTTTTTGAAGTCTCCGACCTTGGCAAAATACTGCGATGGGTGTGGATCAAAGGTAACAACAACACTAACTTGTCGCCGATTTCTAGCCGAAGAGACGACTCCCTCAATCAACTTTTGATGCCCTAAATGGACGCCGTCAAAGTTACCCAAAGCCATATAGAACTCGGCTCCGCCAAAGAATTCCTTCAATGATTCTAATGAGTTAAATATATGCATTAAAATCCTGGAAATTCCATAGTCAAAATACAGTTTTTAATGTTAAGAGGTTCGCTCTTAGACGCCGCGTGACCACGTCAATTAACGGTCAGAAAGCGTTTGGTCAATGCAATTTATTGGAGACTGCAGATGGATAGTATCGGGATTGAAGCGACGACGGCCTCCTCAGGGGACGTGCATGGCCTCAGCATCCCTGCAGTCATTGGAATCTTGGCGTTAGTTCTTATGTTGGGCCTGATCTCGTCAAGACGATTTCGCGTGCGAGGTCTTGGAGTCCACCACCTATTTCTCAAAATCGCCCTGAAGCGAGCCAATGAGCAGTTAGTTGGGTTTGTCCGTTCGCTTGATCTCGATGAGATGAACTTGGTGATGGGCGTCGCACCTCGCCGCGGTGAGGCCCTTCAGTTTGACTTGTCATCTCTGCCCGGGTTTCCTGGCGAATGCAAGATGGTTACAGGCAAAGTCAGTCGAGTTAAAAATATTGGTGAAAACAACCATAATTTTCTCGTAAGCGTTTCGCTCGAGATTCCATCGAAAACTGCAGAAGTCGCTCTCAGACTATCTGATTACTTAAGACAGCTGCACGGTTAAACCGGCAAAAACGATATGGCACTCATAACTGGGGATACTAAACTGCTTGGCCTCTTGGGCCACGAGACAAGCTATACATTGTCACCAGTCATGCATAATCACTCAGCGAAGATCCTTCACAAAGACGCGGTCTATGTAAATTTTGATTTAAGACCTGAGTACGTCAAAGAATTTTTAGGAATTTTCTGGCAGCTTGGCGGTATTGGTTTAAACGTCACCGTACCACACAAAGTTCTGGTGGCTTCAATGGTACAAACTGACGGGCTAACCTCGATAAACACTCTAGTACGCAGCGAAGCCGGATGGAATGGCTATTCCACTGACGGTGAAGGATTTATCCTTGGCCTTTCAAGAGCAAAAGCAAGCATCAAAGATTTCGAAGCGGTCGTCATCCTTGGCTCGGGTGGATCTGCGCAATCAATTCTTGGAGCTATCGCGCAAGCCACAACAGAAAAACCACCCATCACGATTATCCATCGCAGGTCAAAAAATCACGACCCTGAAATTCATGAAGCGGTCTGTAAGGCACCGGTGCAAATATTAACATTCAGAGAGCTAACTCCAGAGGCATTCGCCGACACGCTTGAAAATCTACAAGGCATCAAAAAGCTTGTTATTCAGGCGACTAGTGCCCCAAAAAACGGCGATCGGCTCCAAGAATATTCCTCGGCAATTAACCTTTTAAGTCCAGACGATTTACTGGTCGACATTATTTACGACCAGCCAAGTGAGATCTACTTCGAAGCCATCCGGCTTGGATTAAACTGCTTGGACGGCATGCCTATGTTGATTGAACAAGCGCGTCTCAGTCAATTTCTGTGGTGGAAAAAATCTGCATCCTACGAGGACATGCTATTTGCAATAAAAAACTCGGGCTGGCCACGCCGCTAGACTCGCTTTTGGCCGCCCGCTGACTAAACTAATCCAGCAAATCCAGGTTCACATCGATCCGTTCTCTGCCGACAGTAACATCCACGGATGTTTCAGCATCATTATCATCGGCAAAACTAACTCTGTACATACCAGGCTTTAAAATTACATGGAACGTCCCGTCTGTTTTTATGGGATACGTCTGCACCGAGTCGTTTGTTTGGGTGTCAAGACCCATTGAAGTAATTCTAATTTGGCCCTGAGCAGCTCGTCGCCCATTCACTGTGGCAACACCACGGATACCACTTTGACTAAGACGGTCTAACATCAAAGCCCAACCTGGACGCATGCGCTCAACCGTCGACTGGCGCCAGCTAAACGGCGGCTGAAAACCCTGGCTGCCAGAATTTACTTCGATCACATAAGGCAATACTCGGTGTGTGCTGTGGTACCAATCGATATCGCCACCATCAACTGAGTAAAGAAGCTCCCATGACGTCCCCGCTTCGTACGTTCCCGACCCGCTATCCTTGACAAGTTTGCGGCCGAGCTCACGTCCGAGCCCCTCGACAACATCACGGTCCTCGGCACGCTCACCGTCACAGCCGTATGGATAAATCACAATTTCGCTATATGAGTGATAGCTGATTGAAATAACCGGCTGAATGCGCGCTACTAAGCCCATGACGGCTTGTGTTTCTGGCTCACTACCAGCAGATGGTCCGCGGTACGTGTCGTTATATGTGCTGCCACTGCTGCCACCGCAAGAGCCCCAAGCGTAGGGGTAATTACGATTGATGTCGACACCGTATCCTTCTCGAGTGTTTTTACGCCACATGCTGTTTGACGTCCAAACGCGGTTGTTACCATCCGGATTCACCATGGGTACAATCCAAATTTCGTTTGAATCAACCCAATTTCTCACAGATTGGTCAGTTGCATAATTAGCCGTTAACTGATCGATGATATCAATCGCAACTTCAGTGGTCATAACCTCACGCGCATGATGCATGGAGTTAAAAAATACCGCTGGTTCATTTTCGTGATGATCCACATTGTCACTGATTTTCACAGCCCAAATATCACGACCTTCATGACTTTTCCCAACGGACTCCACGCGCATCAATCCCGGAAATCTGCTTGAGTAATGTTGTAGTAGAGAGGTCAGCTCCGCATATGTCGTGTACCTAGCGTCCGGAGCCACATCTGGATCAGCATCCTTTACGTTTAGCACCTCGCCCAATCCGAGGCTCTTAATCTTAAGAATAGAGCCTTCCACCACAATCACGTCGGCCGTCTCGGCTTTGACATCGACACCGGCAACATCAAACCCTTCAGCAACAAGGGTACCGAGGCCCGAGTGATAGTCATTTAAACGAATTGTGACGATTTTGTGCCTTCCACCCTCTACGCCCAACACCTTCGAGGAGGAGGCGTGACCAAAGCTTAGAAGCAAACATAAAAAAATCGCCATGCGACCCACTAGCGAAACAATTGAAAATCCATAATTTGTCATCATGACTCCCTTTTTATAAATACTGCTGATTTAGCTGGTCGTTTGCCTGGAATTTTTAGAAAATTATCACGTAATTGTACGCCAGCATCAGGAACATGGTCAATTTTCAGCCCAGAGGTCAGGTTGCAAAGCCAACAAATAAAATTTGCTGATATTTACGACATGGTCGGCAAAGCTGCCGACCATGAAGGCCTTCACTTTTTAGGCATTTCAGACTTGGACGTAGTAGCCGACTCCGTGCGCTATCGAACTTGGTTAGGCGAAAAACGTCACGCATCTATGGCATGGATGGAGCGCAACATGGAGATTAGGGAAAAACCGGATCTCCTGTTGGAGAAAGCCACATCTGCATTTATGTTCGGCTTCCCCTATTACCTGGGTGATCGATGGCAACGCTCGCCGTCGGATAAGAAACCATTTATTGCGCAGTACGCAAGACTGAAAGATTATCATTCATTCCTTCGTCAAAAGGTATCCCGAGTTCAAAAACAAATCGAGAACACCTTTAGCTCAGATGCTAGCTGGAGAATCACGGTTGACTCTGCACCAGTGCTTGAGCGCGCTTTAGCTTTCAAAACCGGTGGAGGGTTCATCGGAAAAAACACCTGCTTCATACACCCTGAGCGAGGAAGCTTCTACCTTCTTGCAGAACTATTCACCACGCTACCCATCGCGTACGAAGGGAAATCAGCCAAAGCTTCCAGTCATCAAGAAAGAACGGATCAAGGCGGCTGCGGAACGTGCAGAAGATGCCAGGTCCACTGCCCGACAGGAGCACTCGACCAGGATTACCGAATCGATGCAGGAAAGTGCATCTCATACTGGACGATTGAGCATCGCGACATAATTCCAGTAAATTACTGGAGGTGGGTCGGTCACTATATATTTGGCTGCGATATTTGCCAACTTGTGTGCCCGTACAACAGGGATCTAGCTGTATCAGACGAAGCTAGAAAGCTGACGAGGATACAATCCACCCCAGATCTGATCAGCATGGTTCAAATGGATCAGGAGTTCTATGAGAAAACTTTCGGCGGAACACCCATGACTAGGGCAAAAATATCTGGCCTTAGACGAAATGCTCTCATTGCCAGTGTGGTTAAAAATGATCCGCGAATTTTTGCACATCTGAATACGTTAGCAAATGATCCAGACGCCGTGATCGTTGATACGGCAAAGCAAGTACCAGACTACCTTAAATTTGCCCAAACCACGCAGACTAGTCTTTGAATGCCCTATCGATTGCCTTAAACTCTCGAGCATGGTGCCACAACGGAATAATCTGCCGCAGTAGGTGTTCAGCCTGGCTTATTGAAAGTTGAACGGATTTGTCGCTCTTAGCGCGAGCAGGCTCTGGATGAACTTCGAGAAAATATCCTTGAAGGTAACCCGTAGCTGTGGCAGCCCGCGCAAGCGGCGGAGCAAAACGCCTATCACCGCCAGAACTCTTGCCACCGTCACCCGTAGCTGGTAGCTGGGTTGAGTGAGTGATGTCAAAAATAACCGGCACTTGGGCTTCCGCCATGATCGCAAACGACCTCATATCGACAACCAAATTTCCGTAACCAAAGCTTGCCCCACGTTCGGTCAAAGCGACACGTAAGGGTAAGTGCTTACGCTCACACGCTGCGCGTGCTTTCTCCACGGCATTAAGCATGGCGTCCGGGGCTACCATTTGGCCCTTTTTAATGTTAACCATTCTCCCAGTTTCACAAGCAGCTACGATAAGATCGGTTTGCCTACACAAGAAGGCTGGTATCTGAAGCACATCTACGACCTCAGCACACTCGGAGGCTTGGTGTGTTTCATGAATGTCCGTCAGTATACCCACTTTATATTTATCTTTTATGGACTGAAACCATGCCAAAGCCTGCTCAAGGCCAGGACCTCGGTAGGAATCGACAGCCGTTCTGTTAGCCTTGTCGAAACTTGCCTTAAAAGTAAGCTCAAAGTTCAACTCTTTGGATAGTTTCAACAATGGCTCCACCACGGTTTCGAGCAAGCCTAAGGATTCGGCAACGCACGGCCCGGCATAGACAATTGGTCTTGTGATTTCTGACACTTGCATAGTTCTTACCCCCGCATCGATTTCCTATACCACAAAACCGGCTAAAGCTCCTTGACTAAATGATTAAGCACAGTTACAAAATCGCTTCTCTAAGTGCGCGATGGCTCTTTAGCTCAGTCGGTAGAGCAATGGATTGAAAATCCATGTGTCCCCAGTTCGATTCTGGGAGGAGCCACCACGTTTCCCCTCCTTTTCTAAGACAAGGGTTGTAAATGGAAACTTTCGTTACTGTCATTCACGTTATAGTGTCGTTATTTTTGGTTCTCGTTGTTCTCGTTCAAGCCGGAAACGCAGGTGGTGTTGGTGCGGCCTTTGGTGGTGGCAACTCATCAGGTGTGTTTGGCGCTTCTGGAGCAAACCAACTGCTTAGCCGACTAACTTACGGTGCGGCAGCAGTGTTTATGACAACGTCACTTGTGCTAACAGTCGTTGCTGCGAGAGCCGGGAAAACTGGCTTGCTGGAAAAATTGCAGGAAACGCCAGCTCCTGCGGCACCTACAGCGCCAGCGGCGACGACAACAGAGTCAGCAACTCCGGCAGCCGCGCCAAGCGCGAATCCAGCTCCCGCTGCTCCCGCTCCCGCACCTTCAGGAGAGCCCAAGAAGTAGTATTAAACGTACCAAGGCATTAGCTCTCTCAAAACAGCCGATGCCTTAAGTGATAAGCAGTCGTGGTGGAATTGGTAGACACGCATGTTTGAGGGGCATGTGAGGCGACTCGTGTGGGTTCAAGTCCCACCGACTGCACCAAAGTAAATAGCTTTCCGACGATTCAAATCTCATCCGCAATCGATTTCAGACTTTCTCGAATGACCTCATTTGACTGAGCGTAATGACGAGTGACCACACTTAAAATCGTATTCAATTTATCAAGCGAAATAACGTCTTGAGCCTGGAGTTCCTTAAGATTTACGCCCTCAAAATTCAGAGGACAGACATCCCGGGTCTCATTTTTATTGTCGCCCCCATCATCTTCTTCCGACCAAGAAACCGGAGACCCATGTGTTCGGCAAATAATCGGGCGCACGTCATAAATACTGCAAGCTCCGTCAGCATCTAAAAACCTACAAAAATCAGGGTCATTTCGCATTCTTGAAAGATCTTTGATTTTAGCCTTCTCGCTGGGATGCTCGTCCAACCAACCCCGAATGTAATCAGCCTCTACCTTAGCCACAGAAAGCCCCCCGCGGCAGCAGCCATAGCAACCCCTTGCACAGCTAAATTTTTCGGAATTTCGGGCGTATACTGAGCTAAAAAACTCATCCACCTTTGTCAAAAGTTGAGCATAGTTTTGGAAGGCGTTATGCTGGGACATGGTTACCATCACGGCTCTGCAAGACTTGGGAACTAGCCCCAGAGACGATGGGACCACAACTGTTGTTACGAAGAGGAGTTTTAGGCTCGTGACGGGCAAAAATCAAGAAACGATTATCAGGCTGATTCGCATCGCGTTCGGAGTCGCTCTAGGAGTTGTTTTTTACAAATTGGCCTTGGTTTATGCCACCGTTGACTGTCAAACAATCCAGGATAGCGTCCGCGGTAGCGGTCACACCGGCGCTCTAAAGATATTACTTGGCTTAATCGTTCTATCCAGTTTGGGAGTACCGGCCGCCATAAGCGGTCTGATCGCTGGTCTGATATTCGGGCCAGTTGTCGGCGGGCCTTTTGCGTCTCTGGCCATCCTAATCAGCTCGGTCTTACTCTGGTTGATAGGAAAGCAAATTCGAAATATGCCTTGGACTCACAGCTTTATCGAGCAGCAAATGGCGTCTCAAGCTTGGTTTCAAAACGCCATGAACCAACACTCAACCTCCGGATTTCATTGGGTCGCCTCGCAAGGTATTATAGCAAAGGCCCCTCTTCCCATTTTCGCCTTAATGATCGGAGCGACCGTGAAACATCTAGCGCCAGCATCTTTCCTGGCCGGAATATTTGCAGCATCAGTACTATATATAGCAGGATATGCACTAGCTGGCGCAAGTATTGGCTGCGCGGTCGTCAATCACGCTTTGGGCCTTTCGTTTGACCAATACAAAACTCTAACAATAATCAGCTGCATGACGTTGTTAATTTTATCCAAAGCTCAATCTTACGTGCAAGGGAAGGTCCAATCATGACAGAAGAGAGGCGCGCCGTATCACGATGCCCGATATGTTCAGGGCCAGTTAAAAGCAACCCTAATGACGTTAACAGCGTCCGCTGCCGTAATAGTTCATGCAAGCAAAACCACCTGGATGTGACCTGCCCACGCTGCAAAGCATCTGACTTACAGCAGATCGCTTGGCGGGAAAGCAAGTGGCACTATACTTGTGCCGACTGCCAGCATCACTGGTCCTAAGTCGAGATAAATTAGTTGCCGATAGTGCTGCCCATATCGAAGACAGGAAGGTACATAGCAATTACGAGAAAGCCCACCAGACCGCCAATGCCCACGATAAGAATCGGCTCAATCATTCCCAGCATTGTTTTGATGGCTTGATCAACCTCATCCTCATAAAATGCAGCAACTTTCATAAGCATTTCGTCAGTCTTACCCGCTTGCTCTCCCACTTGGATCATCGACACCACCATTTTAGGAAAAATCGGATTTTCGCTGAGCGGTACACTCATCTGTTGGCCTTTTTCTATGCGGGCACGACACTCCAAAATGAATTTTTCCATCACGGCATTTCCGGAAGAGGCAGCACATATATTTAACGCCTGCAGAAGGTTTACACCGGAGGACAGCATAGAAGACATGGTTGAGCAAAATCGACCAACCGAAATTTTCTTTACCACGTCGCCGATGATCGGTACTTTAAGCATGACCATATCAAACTGGTACCGACCCTTAGGAGTTTTTGTATACTGCACAAGCCCAAAGCCCGCGATAAAAGCCACACCAAACAAAATATACCAACTGTTTACAAAAAAATCAGAAATATCAACTACCATCTGGGTGATAGCTGGTAGCGGTTTTCCTGCATCGACAAATTGTTTAGTGAACGCTGGAACTACAAAAATCATCAAACCTGAGACTACGGCAAGTGCTACAACTATAATGAGTGACGGATATACCATAGCTGATTTGAGCTGGGATTTTATTTTAGACGATTTCTCGATGTACTCGAGAAGCTTCAACATAATATCCGACAAGCGACCACTCTCTTCCCCGGCCTTAATCATCGAACGATAAAGAGAATCAAAACAAAGCGGATACCTCGCGAGAGCCTGGCTTAAGCTATTGCCCTCTTCAATCGCCTTCCTAACACCGGCTAAAACCCCGCCAAACAAAGGCAAACGTTGCTGCTTAGACAAGATATCAAGTGACTGGTTTAAAGGAATTCCACTATTCAGCATCGTGGCTAGCTGCTTAGTCATGATGACCAAGTCTTTATCCGGAACCTTGAATGTATTCACAGAACCAAACGTTATATTTCCTTTGCCATCGATCCTAATTTTTCCACCCAGTAAAACCATTCCACCAGGAGAACCTTCTCCATCGTCGAGTGATGCCTCTTTTAGATTAACGACTGACAATCTTTTTCTAGCAAGAAGCGTTCGAGCCATATCTTTCGAAGGGGCAGAGATCTTACCCTCTTCCGTCTTGCCAGCGGCATTACGCGCTTTGTAAATGAATTCCGCCATATCTCAATCTCCTATCTCTTCAATGTCGCTTGGACTTTAATGCCAAGCTTACTTGAAAACAGCATCTCCAACTCCTGGGGTTCATTCGCAACCTCCAAAGCTAGCTGAGGCGTGATCTGCCTCTTCTCAACTAGTCCAAGTAGACACTGATTTAGAGTTTGCATTCCGGTCTGATCCTGGCCACCCTGCATAGACGAATAGATTTGATTGAACTTATCTTCACGTATTAAATTTCGGATTGCCGCATTAGGAATCATGACCTCCATCGCTAAAACACGGCCACCTGTAAGACTGGGAAGAAGCATCTGCGACATCGTCGCCTGCAGAGTTGACGCCAACTGATTACGAATCTGACTCTGTTGCTCCGCTGGAAACACATCAATGATACGACTCAGAGTCGACACGCAAGAATTCGTGTGCAGCGTGGCAAAGACCAAATGCCCCGTCTCTGCCGTGGTCACCGCAAGTTTCACCGTCTCAAGATCACGCATCTCCCCGACCAACACTACATCAGGATCCTGACGAAGCGCGCTTTTGAGTGCTCTATCAAAAGAAAGCGTATCCTGCCCAACCTCCCGTTGGTTAACCATCGACTGCTTATGTGCATGCAAAAACTCAATAGGATCCTCGATAGTCAGGATATGCTCCTGCCTAGTTTCATTTATATGATTAATCATCGCCGCTAATGTTGAGCTTTTACCTGAACCAGTCGGGCCGGTCACAAGCACTAGCCCCCTAGGCAGAGCGCAAAGTTTTTCAACCACCGGAGGAAGGTGCAGCTCTTTCAGACCATAAATCTTAAAAGGAATGACCCGAAACGCGCCCGTAACCCCACCCTTTTGCAGGTATATATTAGCGCGAAATCTCGCTAGATTTTTTACACTAAATGCGAGGTCGATTTCATGGTTTTCCTCGAACTCTTTGCGTTGCGCGTCAGTCAAAATGCTATAGCACAACTGCATTGATTCTTGCTGAGTTAGTGCTGGCACATCGATAGGAAGAAGAGACCCATTAATCCGAAGCCTCGGCGGTGAATCCGCAGCAACATGCAGATCACTCCCGCTCTGATCAATTAACGCTTTTAATAATTGCGGCAGGTTGAAATTCATAATATGACCTCACGCTTCATCATCGACAGATTCCCTGTCGTCATCAGGCATAGTCATGGACACAACTTCTTTTGCCGAGATCATTCCTTTCGCCATCTTCATCAAAGCCGCCTGCCGCAGTGTACGCATTCCGGACGCCATACAAACCGTCTTCAACTGCATGGGAGGAAGCCTCTTGGCGATGGCGTTTTTTACGTCATCCGTTAGCACAAGAACCTCATGAATAGCAGTACGACCTTTCTCACCTGAATTGTTACAGGACGGGCACCCTTTTCCTTTTAGCGGAATGACTTGTGCCGCATATTCTGGATGAAACCCAAGATCAATCAGTACATCCATGGTTACATCTGGATCTCGCTCGGCACACTTTGTACAGACTTTCCTAATAAGCCGCTGCGCAACGACACACGTTAGAGCAGACACAACGTTGAATGGCTCAACCCCCATATTCAAAAGTCGCGTAATTGTCTCGGGGGCACTATTGGTGTGCAGGGTTGAAAGAACCATGTGACCCGTTAGCGCAGCTTTCATAGATATTTCTGCTGTTTCGAAATCCCGTATCTCACCAACCATGATGACATCAGGGTCTTGTCGCAAGAATGCTTTGAGGGCTTTTGCGAATGTGAATTCAATCTCATTTCTAATAGGAACCTGATTAATTCCATATAGTGTAAATTCAACCGGATCTTCGGCGGTGACGATATTATCAGTGATCTTGTTTAACTCAGCCAAAGCGGAATAAAGCGTTACTGTTTTTCCAGAGCCGGTCGGTCCAGTAACTAAAACCATGCCGTTAGCTTGACCAATGCTATTTTTGAATTTTTCCAGATCGTCCGGCTCGAAACCTAGTTTCGTCATGTCGGTCTGAAGGCTGCCTTTATCGAGTATACGCAAAACCATCTTTTCGCCGAATGCAGTCGGCATAGAGCTAACGCGAAAATCAATCGGACGACCGCCAATTAGAAGATTCATGTTTTTATCCTGTGGCAGTCTTTTTTCGGCAATGTCCATTTTAGCCATAATTTTTAGCTTGGTGATTAGCGGCTCTCTCCAACCAACTTTGAGTTTTGTTAACTCTCGCAAAGCGCCATCAATCCGTAAACGAACGCGTAATTCGGTCTCATATGCCTCGACGTGGATATCTGAGGCGCCCAGAACCATACATTGCTGAAGAATGTAACTTGAAAGGCTGTGGATGCCGTTGTCGTCGCCTTGCTGGCCAAGTATCTCGACTCGGCTTGAATCATCTCCAACCGCCTCATCAATTTTTAGCTTTGTGATGTCGAGACTTCCCGTATAGAACTTTTGGAGCACATCACTAATTCTGTGTTCGCTTGCGAGAACAGGCTTTATAAAGAAATTAGTTCGCCTCTGGAGCGCTTTCAGCGTCTCCTGGTTGGTTGGACTTCCCATTGCAACGATTAGGTTATTTGCACTCCGTTCGATCGGAATGACACGAAGCTTCGTCGCGGCATCCTTCGGTATGAGATCGATTATCCCCTGGGGAAAATCGCGATCTTCCAAGTGAACCACTGGACAACCATAGACCGGACCCAACGTTTCAAGCAGTAAACGACCACCGACTCGACCAAGATTTTCCAAAGCGTGCACGAAACTTATATTTTTTTCTTTAACTGCCTGATTGGCACGCACCAAGTCATCTTCGGTGAATCCGATTGAAATCAGTTTTTCTGCTGTTATGTCACGAGCTGGCGCACCCATAAAAAGCCCAAGCCCCCCTATGAATATCGCGGGTTACTCAGCTGGGGTGTTCGGCAGATTAGCGGCAACCTTTGAGCACCAGATTGTGGCTAATTCAGAGAGTATTAAGACGAAATATTACTATAAATAACAGCAGGATTAACGTGTTGCATCCTTAGAAACCGCATATTAGTCGCTGCTAGAATCCTCAAGACATCGGTAGGCTTAATCGTCGGATACTTCCGGAATCTTTTTGTAAATTTGTGAATTTCTTTACTCGCCTGATCTGGATGAACAATCAGGCCTTGCCCTAGGACTCGGCGCTCTAAATTGCCAAAAACGAAGCCCTGAAATATGGATTTCCGCTTGAGGTACTTCAAGGTTTCTCCGGCCTTGGACGCAACTTTAAAAGACCGATCTGAAATCATGTCACGCACGATCATGACCTCGTTACCTTCTTTTTTTACTTCAAATACACCATGCAAAAACCCACTAACACTCATCCATACATCTGCTCCCTCCTGGGAGCAAGCCGTCAAATGGGGTTTCTCCTCCAAGAATCGCGAGACTGGCGCTAGTCCAGACCCCGTCGATGTGATCATCGGACACTCCAGCACGCTGTGTTCAATAAAATAGTTCATCCTCGATTGATAAAACTCGTCCTCCGGGTTGACCTTCCCATACTTGTTCTGAAAGTCTTCCAGCAAGCTTGCAAAGTAACCCTTACCGATCGTGTTTTCAACCCATCCAACAAGTGTTTCAACGCAGTCGTCTACCGTGAAGTTATCCGGATTGTTACATTGCCCACCAATATCTAAATTTTTTCTGAAAAGATCTCGCGAAGTATCTGTCACGAGCTGACCTCTGGTTTCCAACACCATTCTTGAACCCTTTCTCCAAAAAAAGGAACTCTCACTTTTAGAGGCAACCAAATTGCAATATCCCGATCTCGTTTTAGCCCCCGACAAGACTTAGCTAGACTCGCAAAAGATTGCTTATCCATCTGGTGAGGGCCATCTCCAACAATTATATCCTCTAATGGGATGTATAGACCATGATCCAAAAAATAGCGCTGTTCCTTGCGCCGTA